>Ga0070741_10013374_pt1 | contig 14523 bp, 16 predicted proteins | sample Coa_R1_4_FD_66440 | JGI IMG/M metagenome (GOLD analysis project Ga0070741, IMG submission 66440) | Surface soil microbial communities from Centralia Pennsylvania, which are recovering from an underground coalmine fire - Coalmine... | ecosystem: Environmental > Terrestrial > Soil > Unclassified ...
CGCGGCGACGACCCGGTGTGGATGCTCACCGCGCCCATCCCCGCCACGGCGCACGCGCTCGACAAGACGGGCCTGTCGCTCGACGACATCGACCTCGTCGAGATCAACGAGGCGTTCGCGTCGGTCGTGCTCGCGTGGCAGAAGGAGACGGGCGCGGACCTGACCAAGGTGAACGTGAACGGCGGTGCCATCGCGCTCGGTCATCCGTTGGGGGCGACGGGCGCGCGGCTGATGACCACGTTGCTGCACGAGTTGGAGCGCACGGGCGGGCGGTACGGGCTGCAGACGATGTGCGAAGGTGGCGGCCAGGCCAACGTCACGATCATCGAGAGGTTGTGATGCACGATCTCGTCGTCAAGGGTGGGACGGTCGTCGACGGTACGGGTGCGCCGCCCCGCACCGCCGACGTCGCCGTCACGGGCGGTCGCGTCACCGAGGTGGGCAAGGTCGACGGTGGCGCGCACCGCGTGATCGACGCCGACGGCGCGCTCGTGACACCGGGCTTCGTCGACATCCACACCCACTACGACGGTCAGGTGACCTGGGACCCGTTGCTCACACCGTCGTGCTGGCACGGCGTCACAACGATCGTGATGGGCAACTGCGGAGTCGGCTTCGCACCGGTCGCGCCCGACCGTCACGACTGGCTGATCGGCCTGATGGAAGGCGTCGAGGACATCCCCGGCGCCGCCCTGTCCACCGGCATCGAGTGGGCGTGGGAGTCGTTCCCGGAGTACCTCGCCCGCCTCGACACCTTGCCGAAGTCGATCGACGTCGGCACACAGGTCCCGCACGGCGCCGTGCGGGCCTACATCATGGGTGAACGCGGCGCCCGCAACGAACCGGCGACGGCGGACGACATCGACGCGATGGCGCGCATCGTGCGCGAAGGCATCGAGGCCGGTGCGCTCGGGTTCTCCACGTCGCGCACGCTGGCCCACCGCGCCATCGACGGCGAGCCCGTGCCGGGCACGTTCGCCGCCGAGGACGAGTTGTTCGGCATCGGCCGCGTGCTCGGCGACCTCGGTGCCGCCGTGTTCGAACTGGCGCCCGCAGGCGCGCTCGGCGAGGACCTCGCCGCGCCGGAGAAGGAGATGGCGTGGATGCAACGGCTGGCGGCGGCCACGGGCCGTCCCGTCACGTTCGCGCTCAACCAGAACAACAACGACCCGGACGCGTGGCAGAAGCTGCTCACGCTGTCGGCCGAGGTGCCCGGCGTGCGCCCGCAGGTCCACGGCCGCACCGTCTCGTTGCTGCTCGGGCTGCAGACCTTCCACCCGTTCAACTTCTGCCCGACGTGGGCGTCGATCGCGCTGCTGCCGTGGGACGAGCAGGCGGCGCGGATGCCGGCGCTGCGTGCCGAGCTCGTCGCGGAGGCGGCGGCGCTCGAGCACGACCCGATCATCACGGGGTTCATGCACCCGGCGCGGATCTTCGTCCTCGGCGACCCGCCGGACTACGAGCCGCCCCCGTCGAAGAGCGTCGTCGCCATCGCCGAACGCGAAGGCCGCTCGCCGTGGGACGTGCTGTTCGACCTGTTGCTCGTCGACGGTGGGCGCGAGCTCCTGAACGCGCCGATCCTCAACTACAGCTACGGGAACCTCGACGCGGCGCGCGAGATGCTGTTGCACCCGACATCCGCATTCGGGTTGGGCGACGGCGGCGCGCACGCCGGCCAGACGTGCGACGCCAGCACGACGACGTTCATGCTGAGCTACTGGGCGCGCGATCGCGCCCGTGAACGCATCCCGCTCGAGACGGCGGTGCACAAGATCACCGGCGCCACGGCGTCGTTGTTCGGGCTCGGCGACCGCGGCGTACTGGCGCCGGGGATGAAGGGCGATCTCAACGTCATCGACTTCGAGCGCTTGCAGCTGCACCGCCCCGAGCTCGTGCGCGACCTGCCCGGCAATGCGTCCCGCCTCGTCCAGCGAGCGACCGGTTACCAGTGCACGATCAACGCCGGCGAGGTCACGTTCGAGCACGGCGAGGACACCGGCGCCCGCCCCGGTGTGCTGCTGCGGGGCGGGCGATGAGCGCCGTCGACGTCGTCGAGACCATGTGGGCGGCGATGTACGCCGGCGACTGGTCGACGTTCCGCGGCTGCTTCACCGACGACGCCGTGTACTACGACGTGCCCGTCGGTCCTGCCGCCGCTGCCCGCGGGCCCGAGCACATCGAGGCCCGGGTCCGGCTGGGGTTCGACCCGCTCGAGCGCGTGCGCGACGAGTCGGTGACGCGCATCGCCGACGGTGACGTCGTCATGACCGAGCACGTCGAGGTGTGGGACTGGCCGACCGGCGAGCACGTCGAGTTGCCGTTCGTGTCGGTGCAACGGTTGCGTGACGGGAAGATCGCGCTGTGGAAGGACTACTGGAACCAACCGACACTCATGGACGCGGCGCCCGAGTGGTGGCACGAGCGGTTGGCGACGGCCGATCTGTCGTGGATCTTCGACGCGACGGGTAGCGCGTAGCGAACGCGATCGCCGCCGCGGTCGCGACGTTCAACGAGTCGACCTCGTCGACCATCGGGATGCGCACCCGGACATCCGCACACGCGAGCGCGGCGTGCGAGAGCCCAGCTCCTTCGGCACCGAGCAGGAACGCCACCCGACTCGCATCGAGGTCGGCGATGAGCATCGCGTCGCGTGACGGCGTGAGCGCGGCCACGGTGAAGCCGTGCGACCCGAGCACGTCGATGGCGTCCGGCCACGATGTGGCACGCGTGTAGGGCACGTGCAGCACGTGACCCATCGCGACGCGCACGCACCGCCGGTACAGCGGGTCGGCCGTCGACGGATCGAGCACCACGCCGTCGACGGCGAAGGCGCGTGCCGACCGGAACAGCGCGCCCAGGTTCTCGTGGTCGTTGAGACCCTCGAGCACCGCAACGGTGCTCGCCTCGCGCACGACGTCGTCGAGGGCGGGCATCGGCAGGCGTTGGGCGGCGGCGATGATGCCGCGGTGGAGGTCGAAGCCGATCACGCCGCGCACGACCGTGTCGGGCGCGACGAGCACGGTGACGTCGTCGATCCCGGCCATGGCCGCGACCTGGTCGAGCTTGCGAGCGAGGACGAGCACCGCGCGCACGGGGTAGCGCGAGACGAGCAGCTGCTCGACCGTCGACCGTCCCTCCGCGACGAAGTGGTCCTGGCGGCGGTCGTCGCGGAGGCGGACGGCCCGGAAGTCCGCGAGCCGCGGATCGTCCGGGTCGTCCAGCTCGACGACGTTCAATCGGCGAGTGGCGCGAGCGCGTCGGCCAGCGGCGCGAGCACGTCCGGTGTGTGCGGCGGCGGGAGGTAGACGACCCCGAGGTCGAGGCCGGCGTCGGCGAAGGCGCGCGCCTCGTCGACCAGCGCACCGATGTTCCCGGGATCGAGACGGAGATGCGTCGACGTCGTGATCTCGGCCGCGTCGCGTCCGATGTCCTCGCAGTGGCGGCGCAGGACGTCGTGCTTCTGGCGGAAGACGTCGACGCCGCCGCCAGGGACGTTCCAGTGCTGCGCCCATCGCGCCACCGTGCGCAGCGTCCGCTTCTCGCCGCCACCGCCGATCACGATCGGCGGGTGCGGCTGTTGCACGGGCTTCGGCTCGCAGTACGCCTCGGTGAGCCGGTAGTGCGCACCCGCGAAGTCGGCCTTCTCCTCCGTCAGGAGCTTGACGATGACCTCGACGGCTTCGTCGAACATGTCGAACCGCGTCTTCAACGGCGGCAGGTCGATGCCGTACGCGTCGCACTCCTGCTGGTTCCATCCCGCACCGAGGCCGAGCTCCAGGCGGCCGTTCGAGATCACGTCGAGGCTGGCCGCCATGTTCGCCAGCACGGCGGGATGGCGGTAGACGTTGCCGGTGACGAGCACACCGACGCGCAGCCGGTTCGTGGCCTGGGCGAGCGCGGTGGTGGTGACCCAGCCCTCGAGGCACGGGCCGGTGTGGTCCGAGAAGATCGGGTAGAAGTGGTCGAAGGTCCAGCCCGACTCGAAGATCGGCATCTCGTCGGCGGCCTGCCAGACGGCGAGCATGTCGGCGTACGTGGTGTGCTGGGGTGACGTCTTGATGGCGAAGCGCATGCCTCACTCATACCAGCGGGCGGCCGCGATCGCTTGCTCGCGGTAGGCGTCGCCGAAGAGCGACACATGTACGAGCAGCGGATGGAGCTGGTGGAGCGCGATGCGATCGCGCCAGCCGTCGCCGAGCGGAAACGCCTCGTCGTACGCGTCGTAGGCGCGGGGTCCGAACCCGCCGAAGAGCCGCATCATCGCCAGATCCGTCTCGCGGTGGCCCCCGTGCGCAGCGGGGTCGATCACCCATGTGCGCCCGTCCGCGCTGGCCAGCACGTTGCCGCGCCACAGATCGCCGTGGATACGCGACGGCGGTTCGGGCGGTCCCGACAGTTGGTCGATGCGGTCGAGCACACCGCGGATCGTCCTGCGATCGCGTTCGTCGAGCGCGTCGAGGTACGGCTCGACGCGGCGGGTCGCGTAGAACTCCTCCCAGTCGTCGCTCGGCGTGTTGTCGAGCGGGAGCGGGCCGATGTAGCCCGCCCACGGTGCGCCGAACGTCGACGCGCCGGCGCGATGCAGCGTGGCGAGCGCGCGCCCGAACGTCTCGTCGTGCGCGTGCGACCACGGCACGGTGTCGACGCGTTCGATGGTGATGCTGTGCCGTTCGACGTCGAGCACGCGCGGCACGTGCGGTCCGCCGGCGGGCGTCACCTCACCCAGCCACCGCAGCCCTTTGGCCTCCGCGGTGAAGAAGTCGGGCGGCGCGTCCGCCCGCGTCTTCACGAAGCCAGCCGGCATCGCACGTCGTCGAGCAACGCGACGCACGCTTCGTGGGCGAGGTCGAAGGCGAGGACGAAGTCCGCGGCACCGCCGTACCACGGATCCGGGATCTCCTCGCCGTCGACCCAGTCGCGCACGAGTCGGACCTTCGCGCGGGCAGCCTCGTCCGGCGCCCGATCGAGCAACCGCCGTTCGTTCACGTGGTCGACGGCGAGCACGAGGTCGAAGCGATCGAAGTCCGCGGACTCGAAGCGCCACACGCGATGGGACTCGACGTCGAGCGCGCGACGTCGTGCCTCGTGGACCGTGCGGCGGTCGGGCGGCTCACCGAGGTGCTCGCTGCTCGTCCCCGCGCTGTCGACGACGATGCGGTCGCCGAGCCCCGCCTCGTCGACGAGCCGGCGCATGATCGCCTCCGCCGCGGGCGAACGGCAGATGTTGCCCCAGCACACGAAGCAGATTCGGAACGGTGACGCCGGTGGGGTCACGTCACGCGCGACGTTCGGCCACGATGGCCGCCTGCTTGTCGAGCAACGGCAGGATCTGGTCGGCGGGCGCGGACGGCAACGCGAACACGCACTCGGTGACGCCGATCGATTCGAAGTGGTCGAGCTTGCCGTGGTCGGGGATCGACCCGAACGGGATGATCTCGAGCTCGTCGGGGTTGCGTCCCCGTGACGCGACCGCGTCGCGCAGTTGGGGGAGTGCGGCGGTGATGCCCTTGCCGCCGATCGGGATCCAACCGTCGCCGTAGTCGGCGATGTGGTCGAAGAGCTTCGGACCGGCGGCGCCGCCGAGGAGCACCTTCGGTCCGTTCGGTTGCACGGGCTTCGGCCACGACCAACTCGGTGGGAGGTGGACGTGGTCGCCGTCGAAGCTCGCCACCTCGTCGTTCCACAGCGCGCGCATGGCGAGCACGTGCTCGCGCGCCTTGGCCCGTCGCGTGCGGTACTCGACGCCGTGGTCGTTCATCTCGTCCTCGTTCCACCCGAAGCCGACGCCCATGGTGAACCGTCCCCCGGTGACGAGGTCGAGCGTGGCGGCGGCCTTGGCGGCGACGATCGGGTCGTGCTGGGCGACGAGCATGATCCCCGTCCCCACGCGCAGGCGGGGCGCGGCGAGCGCGGCGGCCGTCAGCGCGACGAACGGGTCGACGCAGCGCCGGTACTCGTCGGGAAGGATGCCGGTGGCGGGGTCGCCCGGGTAGGGCGTGCGGCGCGACGTCGGGATGTGGGTGTGCTCTGGCAGCCACACCGAGTCGAGGCCGCGCTCGTCGACGGCTGTGGCCAGCTCCACGATGCCCATGGAGATGTCGGTGACGAACATCGTGACCCCGTAGCGCATGGCCCGGAGTCTGTCAGGGCGTGCGGCGGCGGACGTAATGTCGCCGCCCATGATCTGCGAAGGGCGTGTCGTCATCGTCACCGGCGCGGGCCGCGGCATCGGTCGCGCGCACGCGCTCGAGTTCGCGCGGCAGGGCGCGGCCGTCGTCGTCAACGACGTCGACGACGAGGCGGACAACGTCGTCGACGAGATCGAGGCCGCCGGCGGGCACGCGATCGCCAACCGGTCCGACGTCGCCGACTGGGACGGTGCGGGGGCGATGGTCGACCTGGCGCGTTCGACGTTCGGCCGGCTCGACGTCGTGGTGAACAACGCGGGGTTCGTGCGCGATCGGATGTTCGCCAACGCCTCGGAGGACGAATGGGACGCGGTCGTGCGCGTGCACCTGAAGGGCCACTTCTGCGTGGCGCGCCACGCCGCCGCGCACTGGCGCGACGAGGCGAAGGCGTCGGGCGCACCGGTCGACGCCCGCATCGTGAACACGTCCTCGGGCGCGGGACTGATGGGATCGGTGGGGCAGTCGGCGTACTCGGCGGCGAAGGCGGGCATCGCCGCGCTCACGCTCGTGCAGGCTGCCGAGCTGGCGCGCTACGGCGTCACCGCCAACGCCATCGCACCGTCGGCACGCACGCGCATGACCGAGTCCGTCTTCGCCGAGATGATGGCCGCGCCCGACGCGCCGGACGCGTTCGACGCGATGGCACCCGAGAACGTGTCGCCGCTCGTGGTGTGGCTCGGGTCGCCGCTGTCGCGCGACGTCACGGGCCGGGTGTTCGAGGTCGAGGGCGGCAAGGTGTCGGTGGCGGACGGGTGGCAGCACGGCCCGTCGGTCGACAAGGGCGCCCGCTGGGACCCCGCCGAGCTGGGCGCGGTCGTCGCCGACCTGCTCGCCCGCGCCCCCGCCCCCGCCTCGGTCTATGGTGTATGAAATGACATGTGAATGCACGAGAGGTGGAGAGGCTCGTCGCTGACCTCGGCCTGGCACAGCACGGCGTGCTCACCGGCGCGCAGCTCCGCCGGCGAGGGGTGACGGCGAAGCAGGTGCGCCACCAGCTCGCCAGCGGGCGGTTGCAGCGTCTGAAGACGGACATCTACCGCCTGCGCGCCCATCCGTGGACGTGGCCGGCCCAGCTCACCGCCCTGCTGTTCGACGCCGGGCCGGGTGCGGTCGTCAGCCATCGCGCCGCCGCCCAGCTCCACGGCTTCTGGCGCTACCGCCGCCAGGACGCCGTCGAGGTGTCGCGGGCGGAGGGCGACGGCCACACGGTTTCCCTCGGTCGCTTGCACCGCACCTCGTTGCTCCCGAGCGCGCACCGCACCGTGGTCGCCGGCTTCCCCGTGACCACCGTGGCGCGCACGTGCTTCGACCTCTTCGGCGATCCCGATCCCGGACTGCGCCACCGCCGCGACGTGCACGCCACCGTCATGCGCCGCGTGCTGAACGACGCGCTCGGGCGGCGGGGCCTCACGCTCGGGCAGCTGAGCGCCGTGAACGCGCTGGTCGGCGGGCGCGGCCGCCCGGGCAGCGCGCTGACGAACGACCTGCTCGACGACATCCCGCACACCTACGTCCCGCCCATGTCCGACGGTGAGAGCCTGGTGATGGAGCTCGTCGAGTCGTTCGGCATCGAACCACCGGAGCGGCAGGTGCCGATGAGTGACGCCGAGGGTTTCATCGGCACCGTCGACTTCCTGTGGCGGGACGCGCGGGTCGTGCTCGAGATCGACGGGCACTGGCATGACGGTCCCGACGACGCCGCCGCCGACGCCGGGCGCGACGACCGGTTGCGCGCCTGCGGGTTCCATGTCCTCCGTTGGCCCTATCGCCCGCTGGTGCGCAACACGGGGCGCTTCCTCCGCGAACTCCGGTCGGTTCTGGCCCCTATAGGGGCCGAAACACGCGTCAGTTCGGAGCCGAGGCGGGCTAGTTGAGGCGTTCGACGATCATGGCCATGCCCTGGCCGCCGCCGACGCACATGGACTCGAGGCCGAACGTCTTGCCGGCGTCCTCGAGGCCGTTGAGCAGGGTCGCCATGATGCGGGAGCCGGTCATGCCGAACGGGTGACCGAGCGCGATCGACCCGCCGTTCACGTTCAGCTTCTCCCACGGGATGCCGAGGTGCTTGGCGGACGGGATCACCTGCGCCGCGAACGCCTCGTTGATCTCGACGAGGTCGATGTCGTCGATGGTCATCCTGGCGCGGGCGAGGGCCTGGCGGCACGCCTCGATGGGGCCGAGCCCCATGATCTCCGGGTTCAACCCGGACACGCCGGACGCCACGATGCGCGCCAGCGGCGTGATGCCGAGCTCGCGCGCCTTGGTGTCGCTCATCACGATCACGGCGGCGGCGCCGTCGTTCAACGGGCAGGCGTTCCCCGCGGTGACCTCGCCGTCGGGGCGGAACACCGGCTTCAGCTCTGACAGCTTCTCCACGGTCGTGCCCTCACGGGGGCCGTCGTCCTTCGACACCACGGTGCCGTCCGGCAGCGTGACCGGCACGATCTCACGCTCGAAGAAGCCGTTCTTCTGCGACTCCACGGCGCGCTGCTGCGACAGCGCCGCGAACTCGTCCATCTCCCGGCGGCTCACGTTCTCGGCGAGGCGGACGTTCTCTGCCGTCTGACCCATGGCGATGTAGATGTCAGGAAGTCCTGACGGCGGCTCCCATGACGACGCGCCGTTCTTGCGCTCGTTCGTGCGTTCCTCCGCGGGAGCGAACTGCGGGTTGTGCGGCCCGGTGTCCGCCGCGCCGAACTGGAACCGTGACACGGTCTCGACGCCGGCGCACACGAAGGCGTCGCCCTCGCCGGCCTTCACCGCGTGTGCCGCCATGCGGATGCCCTGCAACGACGACGAGCAGTACCGGTTGACGGTGACGCCCGGGACGTCGGGCATCCCGGCGAGGATGGCGGCGACGCGGGCGACGTTGTACCCCGCCTCACCACCCGGCTGGCCGCAGCCGCAGATGAGGTCGTCGATCGACTGCGGGTCGAGCTGGGGCACCTTGTCGAGCGCGGCCTTGACGATGTGCGCGGTGAGATCGTCGGGCCGGCAATCGACCAGCGACCCCTTGTTGGCACGCCCGATCGGCGTGCGGGCGGCGGAGACGATCACGGCTTCGGGCATGAGCAGGTTCTACTGCGCGACGATCCCGGCCGTGAAGTTCGGGCTGCTGCCGCCGTACCGCACGGGCGTGACCGCCGATCCGGCGTGGATCGGCACGTTCGCGCGAGCGGCGGAGGCCAACGGGTTCGAGTCGATCTACGTCGCGGAGCACGTCGTCGTGGTCGCGGGCTACACGAGCCGCTACCCGTACAGCGACACGGGCCGGATGACGTTGCCGGACAAGGCGGACATCCCCGATCCCCTCGAGCTGCTGTCGTTCCTCGCCGGGTGCACGACCCGGCTCCGCCTCGGCACCGGCATCCTCGTCGCTCCCGAGCATCATCCCGTGCAGCTCGCCAAGCGGCTGGCCACGCTCGACCGCCTGAGCAACGCCCGCCTCGTTGCCGGCCTCGGCGTCGGTTGGCTGAAGGAGGAGCTGGCCACGATGGACGTCGACCCGTCGACGCGCGGCGCCCGCACCGACGAGTGCATCGACGCGCTGCGGGTGCTGTGGCGCGACGAGGAAGCGACGTTCCACGGCCGCTTCTACGACTTCGAGCGGGCGTTGAGCTTCCCCAAGCCGACGAACGGCACGATCCCCATCCACATCGGCGGGCACAGCACCGCCGCCGCTCGTCGCGCCGGCAGGCGCGGCGACGGCTTCCATCCCCTCGGCCTCGACGACGCGCTGCTCACGACGCGGCTCGACGAGCTGCGGCGCGCCGCGGCGGACGCCGGCCGCGACGGTGACGCCATCGAGCTCACGCTCGGCGGCCTGCTCGACCAACTCGACGACGAGCGGCTCGCGTACGCGGAGAAGCACGGCGCGAGCCGCCTGGTGCTCTCGACACGCGAGCGAGACATCGATGCCGCGACCGCGCAGCTCGAGTCGTTCGCGCGACGGTTCATCGCATGACACTGCGCTTCGGGATGCAGCTGCCCGTGCAGGCGCAGAGCACCTACTTCGTCGAGGAGTGGGAGCACGACGCGGGTGGAAACGAGCTCGGCGCCGTCGCTGCCGCGTGCGACGAGAACGGCTTCGACTACGTCGCCGTGTGCGACCACGTCGCCATCCCGCGCGCCAACGCCGTCACGATGAACACGACGTGGTACGACACCGTCGCCACGTTGAGCTGGCTGGCGGCCAAGACGACGAACGTCCGGCTGCTGAGCCACGTGTTCGTCCCCGCCTACCGCCATCCCCTCCAGACGGCGAAGGCGTTCTCGACGCTCGATGCGTTGAGCGAGGGCCGCGCGATCCTCGGCGTCGGCAGCGGTCACGTGGAAGCGGAGTTCGAGCTGCTCGGCATCCCGTTCTCGGAGCGGGGCCGCCGCACCGACGACGCCATCGACGCCATCCGTGCCGCGTTCGCCGACGAATGGGGCAGCGGCGAGTTCGGTCAGCGGCCGCGACCCGTCCAACCGCAGGGCCCGCCCATCTGGGTCGGCGGCTCGTCGCCGGCGGCGATCCGCCGCGCCGCCACGAAGGGCGACGGCTGGTTGCCGCAGGGCACGTTGAAGAAGGACATGCCTGCCGCCATCGAGCGCATCCGCGGTCTGCGCGACGGCGACATGGGCGGGTTCGTCGTCGGTGCCATCGCCCCGTTCCTGTACGTCGGCGACCCGGGCTGGGACACCGGCACGGGATGCCTGGCGGGTGCGCCCGCGAAGCTGGCCGACTACCTGCGCGACTACGCCGCGATGGGTGTGCAACAGGTGCAGGTGCGGTTCCGGTCCCGCACGTGCGACGAGCTGTGTGATCAGATCCGGGCGTTCGCGACCGACGTCGCGCCGTTGATCGAAGAAGGGTGAGGATGGGCCTGCTCGAAGGGAAGGTCGCGCTCGTGTCCGGCGTGGGGCCGGGCATGGGGCGCGACATCGCGTTGCAACTCGCCGAGCACGGCGCCGACGTCGTGCTCGGGGCGCGCACCGCAGCCAACGTCGACGCCGTCGCCGACGAGGTCACCGCGCTCGGCCGCACCGCGGTGCGGACGCAGCTCGACATCACCGACGCCGACGCGTGCGCCGCCGCCGTGGCCGCGGGTGTCGACGCGTTCGGTCACATCGACATCCTCGTCAACAACGCGTTCCACGACGGCGACTTCAAGCTCTTCGAGAAGGCGGACTTCGATTCGTGGCGCACGACGATGGACGTCAACTTCTGGGGCACGCTGCAACTCACGCAAGCCGTCGTCCCGGTGATGAAGCAGCAACACGACGGGCGCATCGTGATGATCAACTCGATGTCCGCCGTGCGCACCGAACCGCGCTACGGCGCGTACGCGGCGTCGAAGTCCGCGCTGGCCACCGCGGTGAAGACACTGGCGCGCGAGCTCGGGCAGTACGGCATACGCGTGAACGGCGTGCACCCCGGCTACATCTGGAGCGACAAGGTCGAGTGGTACATCAAGTACCTCGCCGACAAGGAAGCGATCACGTACGAGGAGAAGAAGGCGCACCTCGAGGGCGAGACGTGTCTCGGGTACCTGCCCCACTCGTCGGAGATCGCGGGCTCGGTCGTGTTCTTCGCCTCCGACCTGAGCAAGCCGGTCACCGGGCAGGCCCTCGGCGTCAACGCCGGCCACTGGTTCCAGGGGTTCTGAGCCGATGCTGCAGCTCACCGTCCTCGTGAAGCGGAACCCCTCGCTGTCGATCGACGAGTTCCACGAGCGCTGGCGCGCGCACGGGCGGATGATCGCCGCGGAGCCGGCGTTCCGGAAGTACATCCGCCGCTACGAGCAGCACCACCGTACGCGGGAGGACTACCGCAACGGCGACGGCTTCGACGGTATGGCGTTGCAGTGGTTCGACTCGTACCGCGACTTCGTCGCCATGCTCCAGGACCCGATGTACGCCGAGAAGATGCAGCCCGACGAGGCGCGCATCCTCGACATGGACGGCATCGTCGTGCTGTTCACGGAGCAGGGCGAGGTCTTCATTGGCGCGTGAGCTCGAGGGCAAGGTCGCGCTCGTGACCGGGGGCGCGTCCGGCATCGGCGCCGCCACCGCCGACCGGCTGCGGGCGATGGGCGCCGCGGTGGTCGTCGCCGACGTCGAGGGATCACCGCCGGTCGACGTCACCGACGAAGGCGCCGTCGATGCCGTCGTCGAGTTCGTCGTGCAGGAGCACGGGCGCCTCGACATCGCCGCCAACGTGGCCGGCACCTCGGGCACGTACGCCAACGTCGCGGACGCCACCACCGACGCGTGGCGCCGCACGTTGCAGGTGAACCTCGATGCCGTGTTCTTCTGCATGCGAGCCGAGCTGCGCGCCATGCAGCACGCCGGCAACGGCGGTGCCATCGTCAACGTGGCGTCGTCGGCGGGGAAGATGGGCGTGCCCGGGCTCGCCGCCTACAGCGCGAGCAAGCACGGCGTGCTGGGTCTCACGAAGTCGGCCGCGCTCGAGGTGGCGCGCGACGGCATCAGGGTCAACGCGGTGTGCCCCGGCACGATCCGTACACCGATGCTGCGCGGCTTCGTCGGCGGCGACGAGGCGCTGCTCGAGAAGATGGGCCGGCAGGCGCCGATGGGGCGGCTCGGCGAACCCGACGAGATCGCGGCCGCCATCGCCTGGCTGTGCACCGACGCCGCCTCGTTCGTCACCGGGCACGCGCTCGAGGCGGACGGGGGAGTGGCCGCCATCTGAAATATCGCAGTACGATACATTCCGTGAGACGGCTGGGAACGCTGCGGCACCGCCCACGTCGCGTGCTGCTCGAGGCGTTCAGCGGCCAGCGGCAGCGGCTGCTGCTCGTCGTGCTGCTCGCGGGCCTCGTCGGCGGGGTGGCGGGCGCCGCCTACCTCGGGCTGTTGCACCTCGTGCAACGCGGGCTGTGGCCCGACCACTGGACGCTCTTTCCCCACGGGCTGATCCTCGTCGGCGTCGGTGTGGCGGTCGCTGTGCTGACCCGGCTGCTCGGCAGCCCCGGCGACGTCGAGCTGCTCGTCGACAACATCCACGTGCTCGGCGGCGCCGAGGACATGCGGCGCCTGCCGTCGCTCATCCCCGTCTCGTTGCTGTGCGTCGGCTCGGGTGGCGGGCTCGGTCCGGAGGCGCCGCTCGTGCAGACGACCGGCACCCTCGGCACCTGGCTCGCCTCCCGCTTCAACTTCGATCGCACCGACGTCCGCATCGTCACGATCACCGGCATGGCGGCGGGGTTCACCGTGCTGTTCGGCGCGCCGCTCGGCGCCGCCGTGTTCGCGCTCGAGATCCTCCACCGACGCGGGCTCGAGTACTACGAGGCGCTCGTCCCCGCGGTCATCGGCTCGCTGTCGGGCTACGCCGTGTACGTCATCATCACCGGCGTCGGCCTCGAACCCGTGTGGCGGTTCCCCGACCCCGGCCACGCCCACGCCGGCGATCTCGGCTGGGCCGTGGCGTGCGGAGTGGTGGGCGCGATCATCGCGACGAGCTTCACGTTCCTCAACCAGTTCCTCCGGTGGTGCCTGCGACGCGTGCCCGGTGAGTGGCGTCCCGCCATCGGCGGCGTCGCGCTCGCGCTGCTCGCATGGATGTCGCCGTACGCGCTGACGTTCGGCGAAGCCCAGGTCACCCACATCAGCACGACCGATCTCGCGCTGCGCGTGCTGCTGCTCGCCGTGTTCGCCAAGATGCTCGGCGCGTCCGTCACGTTGTCGTCGGGATGGCGCGGCGGCTTCATCATCCCGCTGTTCTTCATGGGCGCCGCGCTCGGACGGGCCGGCCACATCGTGTTCCCGCACACCAACGAGGTCGTGTTGATGGCGGCGTTGATGGCGGCGTGCAACGTCGGCGTGACGAAGACGCCGATCGGTTCGGTGCTGGTCGTGACCGAGATGGCGGGGCTGGCGCTGCTGCCGACGACGCTCATCGCATCGGTCGTGGCGCTGATCCTCACCTCCAACGTCGGGTTGATCGAGAGCCAGCGCCGCCGCGAGGGCGCGTTCGGCGAGGCGCCCAAGCCGTTGCGTTCGGACGTGGCCCACGACGACGGACTCGCCAACCCTCATCCCAGCCCGGAGCGGCGCCGGGAGAAGACCGGTGCGTGACGCGGAGTACCACGTCCTCGCCCGCTTCCGGTACGCGCTGCGCGTCTTCCTTCGCTTCTCCGAGGACGCGGCCCGCGGCGCGGGGCTGACGCCGAACCAGCACCAGCTGCTGCTCGCCGTGAAGGGGTTCCCCACCGGTGCACCGACGATCTCGGACGTCGCCGAGTGGTTGCAGCTCCAACACCACTCGACGGTCGAGCTCGTGGACCGCGTCGTCGACGCCGGGTTCGTCGAACGCCACGTCGATCTCCAC
>Ga0070741_10013375_pt1 | contig 14523 bp, 13 predicted proteins | sample Coa_R1_4_FD_66440 | JGI IMG/M metagenome (GOLD analysis project Ga0070741, IMG submission 66440) | Surface soil microbial communities from Centralia Pennsylvania, which are recovering from an underground coalmine fire - Coalmine... | ecosystem: Environmental > Terrestrial > Soil > Unclassified ...
GCGTTGACCCGGCCATAGCCCATCGGCAGCGAGAGGAAGCCGGCAGCCGCCAGTATCTCCTGATACTCCGCCAGGGCGCGGCGCAGTTTCGCCAGGTTCGTCGGGCGCGCCAGCGGCAGATAGGCCCGTGTCCAGGTCTCTACCTCCGCCAGCCACCAGCCGTCGCCTACCCGCCGATGCACGAACCGGTAGTAGAGCGCCGCCTGCCACGCCCGCGCCTCGCACGCGAGCGCCTCCTGCCCGGCGACCGTCAGGCCGAAGAAGGCGGGCAGCGTCTCCGGCGTCGCGCGGAACCGCAGCGCCAGCCACTCCCAGAGCCACCAATCAGAATGGGCTTTCGGCGTCGGGTGTTGGGCGTTGGGCGGGTCGGGAACGTGTGCGTGGTAGAGCGGGGCGTTCGGGTGCGCGGCGTCCGGCCAGTCGAGCAGCGGCCAGGGGAAATCCAGAGTGAGCAGAGGGCGAGCGGAGAGGCGCCCGGTGGGGCGGAGCGCCTGCGCGTCCTCGGCAGGGCGGAAGCGGGCCAGCGTCTCGGCGGGCAGGCGCGTTCCGACCGAATCGAGGAAGAGCAGCGGCGCGCCGTCCCAGAGCAGCGCGCGTTCCAGGTCACGAGTACGCAGGGTTAGCGTCGAGCGCGTCGCGCCGCCCTCCCAGTCCAGGCGCGAGCCGCCGAGCAGCCACAGGTCTGGAATATCCGCCTCGCGATAGAGGCGATGCCGCCGCCGCCACTCCCGCGCCGAGAGGTTCGCGCACTGGAACTCCAGCGCGATGCACCGGACTTTTCGCCCCCGGCCCGGCAGAACCGCCAGCACGTCGGCGCGCTGCCCGGTCTCCGGGATGGGCGCTTCGAGGAGAATGTCGGCGTCGGGCAGGCAGGCGCGGAGCCAGCGCGCGATGAGCAGCTTGCCCGCGCGATGTTCCGGCGTCTCCGGCTCGGTCTGCGGCAGGCTGCACACCGCGCCCGGCAGATGGGCGAAGTGGTGGGCGCGCACCGCTCCGGCGTGCAGCACGACCGGCCCGCCGCAGCCGGGGCAGGTCAGGGCGCGCGCATCCGAAAGGGAGCGCAGTTCCTCCGGCGCGTCTATCCCCAGGGTCACGCGTCGGTCGCCGCAGTTTGCGGCCAGCAGGTTTTGACGGGAAAACGGGTGCATAGGTGTTCAAGTGTCCATCTGTTTCGGCAGGCGGGGCAGGAATTCCTGCTTGCGGCGGCGAACAGAAGCGCGCCATGAGCTATCACCGGATTTCCATCGTCCTCCCGGTCTATAACCAGGCGGATCATATCGCGGAGATCGTGCGGGAGTACGAGTCCGCGCTGGCCCGCGTGCCGCTTCCACACGAGTCGCTCCTGGTTCCCAACGCCTGCCGGGACAACTCGGCGGCAGTCTGCCGGGAACTGGCGGAGATGTTTCCGGCGGTGCGCGTGATCGAGAGCGAACTGGGCGGCTGGGGGCGCGCGGTCAAGACGGGGCTGCGCTGCGCGGAGGGCGATCTGCTCTGCTATACGAACTCGGCGCGCACGGCAGCGCCCGACCTCGTGCTGCTCCTGCTCTACGCCATCGCCTACCCGGACACGGTCATCAAGGCGAACCGCCGCGTCCGCGAGAGCCTGGGCCGCCGCCTGGGATCGCGGCTCTACAACCTGGAGTGCCGCGCGCTGTTCCGCCTGACGCAAGGAGACATCAACGGCACGCCGAAGGTCTTTCCGCGTCGGTTCACGGCGCTGCTCCAACTCTGCCGGGATGACGATCTGATAGATGCCGAGTTCAACGTCGTCTGCCGCCGCGAGAACTATCCTCTGCTGGAAGTCCCGATTTTTGCCTCTCGACGGCATGGAGGCCGCTCGACCACGAATCTTCGCTCCGCCCTGCGGATGTACTGGAACGCCTTCCAGATGTGGCGGACGCTGCGCGAGGCGGGCAGATGAGACCGCAGCCGGACGGAGAGGCACTCAAGGCGCTCTGGGCGCGGCATCACGCGGAGTGGCGCGACACGGCGCAGATCGCCAGCCAGTGGAAGGACGCGGCAGACGTTGATCCACAACTTTTGCAGATGGCCGTGCGGGGGAACTGGTGGGAGACGCTGGCCGGGGCGGGCGTGACTCTGCTGGTGACGCGGGAGTACGAGCATCTGGTCATGGCCCTGAACGCCGACGCGACGGGGCCGCACGTCTCCTATCTGCCCCTGCCTCACCCTTCCGGCCTGGCTGTTGACCGGGCGCGCGGCGTCGTGCATATCGCCAGCACCCGCAATCCCAACCAGGTCTACGATCTGAAACCCGTCACCAGGCAGATGCCCCGCCTTGATGTCCGCCCTTCCGCGCAGCCAGAGAACCCGCTCGTTCCGGTGCGCTCGCGCTTCTTTCCTGGCTGCCTCTATATGCACGATCTCGCGGTCGTCGGCGGCGCGCTGTATGCCAACGCCGTCGGGCAGAATGCGGTCGTGCGTCTGCATGAGGAGGGAGGGTACGCGCCGGTCTGGTGGCCGCGCTGCATCGAGACGGACGCCGGGCCGGTTTTCGGGCAGAACCACCTGCAACTGAACTCCATCGCCGCCGGGGAGAGCCTGGAAGCCTCTTTCTTCTCCGCCTCGACCGACAAACTCTCCGCCCGGCGTCCCGGCCATCGCAATTTTCCGGTGAACCGGCGCGGCGTGATCTTCTCCGGCGCGACGCGCGAACCTATCGCGCGCGGCCTGACTCGCCCTCACTCGGCGCGGCTGCATAATGGGCAACTCTGGGTGGACAACAGCGGCTACGGAGAGGTCGGCATCGTGGAGAAGGGCGGTTTCATACCGGTGGCGTGCCTGCCCGGATGGACGCGCGGGCTGTGCTTTCACGGGCGTATCGCCTTTGTGGGAACCTCCCGCGTCATTCCGCGCTTTCGCCAGTATGCGCCGGGGCTGGACGTGGAGGCGAGCGTCTGCGGCGTCCATGCGCTCGATACCGTCACCGGGCAGGTCCTCGGCAGCCTGCTCTGGCTCTACGGCAACCAGATTTTTGCTATTGAGGGCGTGCCGCGCGAATGGACGTCGGGCTTTCCGTTTCCCGTCGGAACCCGCCGCGCGACCGCCCGCGAAAAGCAGCTTTTTTATACATTCGAAGCGCTCTGATGCAACGTTTGTGCGCGGCCTTAAAAGGCCGGTCTGAAGTTGCCAAGTCCGCCTTCGCGGACTGAGGAGAGAGCCTGCGCAGGCAGGCTTGGCAGCTTCAGACCGGGGTTTCAACCCCGTGTCGAAGATTCAGGAGGACATGAGATGAGTTCGGATTTCCGGCTGCTGATGCTGGGGGCGATGTACGAGAACGGCGGCAACACCACGCACCGCTTCCTCGATGGGCATCCGCAGCTTTACGTGTACCCATTCGAGTCGCAACTGGGGACGCGCCTGGTCAACGACGCGCTCTCGGCGACGTTTCCCGTCAAGTATCGCTGGCCCGTCTTCGATCTGGACGCGACGCCCTATCAGGACTACAAGGCGATTATTGACGAGGAGGGCAAGGTGCGGGCGCGCACGCCGCACGTCAGCAAGTTCCGGCATGTCCCCTTCGACTTCTCGGACGACGAACGCTGCCGAATCTACCAGGAGTACGTGCAGCAGACCGGACGCTCACGGGCCAACAACGTCGCCGCTTTCTTTCGCGCGACCTTCGACGCCTGGAAAGACTACCAGCGGACGGGCGAAGAGGCGGTCTATGTCGGCTACAGCCCGATTCTGGTGGTGGATGCGGAGAAGATACTGCGCGATCTGCCGCAGGCCCATTTCCTGCACGTCGTGCGCAATCCCTGGTCGGCTTACGCGGATACGAAGAAGCGCCCGGTCCCGCTCTCCTTAGAGAACTACCTGCTCGGCTGGACGCTGAACCAGTACCATGCGCTGCTCTATCGGGAGAAGTACCCGGAGCGCGTGCATATCGTGCGGGCGGAGGACGTGATGGCCGATCCGTTCGGAACGCTCGGCGCAGTCTGCGAGAAGCTAGGGTTGGAGCGCGCCGCCTCGCTGAAGCAGCCGACCTGGAACGGGAACGCGCTGGCGGAGGTCTATCCGTGGGGAACGATCCGCGAGGCGACGCCGGAAGCCAATCGCGCCACCGCCGAGGAGCTTTCGCCGGAGGAGCGCGCCGAGGTTCGCGCCCGCGCCTGGCAATATCTGGACGTGTTCGACTACGCCCACTTCCTGCCGTAGCGCCGCCTGCCTCAGCCGTTCGATCACCGAAAGCGCAGAGCCTTCTGTAGAAGCAATCACTGATGGGAGTTCAAGGATTAGGCGGCGACGGCAGACGTTCCTCGATGAGGACTTCGCCGCCATCTACCACGTCCATCAGCAGACGATAGCCGTGCAGCATCCGCATACCGACGAGCGCGCCACCCTCACTGGCTAACACAAAGATGTCACGGTCGTGTCCATCCCAGACGGCAACGGCTGTATAGATGTTGAACATAACGCGGCTGCCATCGCCAAGTTCAAACTCGGAGGTACTGAAAGACGGCAACTGCAAAGCGCCCACACGCGCAGGCGAAAGCGTCAAATAGCCGGAGAAACCGGTATCAATCTGCGCCGTTTCTGCTTCAATCTGTCCATGAGGGCCGTGCAGTTGGAAGGGAATCAGGGCTTTATTGTTGGCGTTCACCTCTCCGCGTATCATACGCCCGCCCTCGTTAGGTTCGCCCCGATGGTTCCCATAGCCGGATAACCGACCCGCATCATGTGAAACACGCCGTTGGGATGCCGCTTCCGTGACCGTTGGATGACTGCCATCTCGTCAGCGTCCATCTCATAGTCGCCGGGTTCGATGTCTATGACCAGAAACTTGCCGATATTCTCTGGCTCGACTCCGGCGCGTATCTTCTGCTCGTAGAGCGCCTTCGCCCGCGCCACGATCTCTTCAGAACTATATCGCGGATGTCCCATTGGTTCTATCTCCTCATCCCTCTTTTTCTTGTGATTGTAGAGGGTAACTTGCTGTTTGTCAAGCAGGACAGAATGGAAGACGCTTGGAACGGAAAGGCGCGCGATGGGGTACAACATACGAGACAGTCTCTCCGGCAGGCAGACCGCATGACTGCAACGCACCCGACAGAGGAACAGCAGGCCGCCGCTCTCGTCTCCGGCTGCTTGCAGGAGCCGGTGCAGTCCGTCATGCCGATTGTCGGCAAGGGCATCGTCAATCGGGTATTCATCGTCCGCACGGCGCAGGCCGAGGTCGTGGTCAGGATGCGGGAGGACGCGCTGAGCGACTACCGCAAAGAGCGGTGGTGCCTGGAACAGGCGGCGGCGCGCGGCGTTCCCGGCCCGTCTGTGCTGGCGCTGGGGGAGGCCGAGACGGTCGCCTATCTGCTGCAATCGCGCGTTCCCGGCGAGAACGGGGAGGACAGGCCGGATGCGGCGGAACATCTCTGGCGCGAGATAGGCCGCTATGCGCGCGCGATAGAGACGATCCCGGTCACAGGCTTCGGCGAGGAGTTAACCGACCCGGAGCGCGGCGTCTTCGGCGACTCCCATGTGTCCGCCTGGCGGGATTTCGTCACCTACAACATCGAGAGCCTGACGGACACCGACCCGCTCCTCCAACTCAACGTCCTGACGCGGGCGCAGTCGTCTCAGGCGCGGCGGCTGTTCGAGGAGATACGCGACCGGGAGTTCTCTATCGGGCTGCATCACGGCGACCTCTCCTTGAAGAACACGCATCTCGCCGCCGATGGCACGGTCTATCTGCTCGATTGGGGTTCGGCGGCGGCAGACCTGTCGCCGCAGGCCGCCCTGATGAACGTCCTCAAGAGCCATCTGCTGACGAACGATCCCGACGCGGCGGGCTTCCGCGCCTTCCTGGCAGGCTACGGCCTCTCTCCCTCCGCATTCGAGGCGATGCGACCCGAACTGGATACGCTGCTCCTGCTCCGCGCCTTCGATCTCGTCCGCTACGCCCTAGACCGCAGCCCGGAAGACATCGTCCTCTACGCGGAACAGGCCCGGCAGATGCTGCGGCGCAAGCTGGCCTCCGCCTGAGCCATCCATTTCGGGCATGTTGGCGGTATAGTATAGAAACCGCCTGTGCATTCTCTGTGCAGTCCTGCCGCCAGGCCACCGTATTTTCAGGAGGAGATTCCGATGGCGCGAAGAAGAAAGCCCAAGCCGCCGCCCCGCCCGAAAGAGCGCACACCGCCCAAACCCCTGCGGCCAGAACATCAGTTGCCGCCGCCCTATGCGCGCCTGCTGACGCTCGGAGCCGACTACGATGAGACGGTCTACGATGCCATGGCCGAGGAACTGCGCGCCGGAGGTGCCCGCGCGGCGGCGGAGCAACTGCTGAAGATGGCGCTGGATGAGACCTATTATGACTATTGGAGCGAGGACAACCCGGACGACCCGCGCTGCTGGACTCGCGTCCATGCCGTGCGCGTGCTGGAACGGCTGGGGGAGGCGGCCCACATCGCCATCGAGCCGCTGCTGCCGCTCCTGAACGAAGAGGACGACTACCTGCGCGAAGAGATGCCGATGTTCTACGGCGCGATGGGCGCGGCGGCTATCGAGCCGCTGGCAAAGCTTCTGAACGACCCGAAAGAGGAGGAATTCGCGCGCGCCGGCGCGGGCGATTCGCTGGCCGAGATCGCCGAAGCCCACCCGGAGACCCACGCCCAGGTCGTGGCGCTTCTGGAGCGCGTCGTGGCGACGGATGCCGACGATCCCACGCTGGTCGGTTTTCTCATCAGCAATCTGCTGGACATCGGCGCGAAGGAGTCGCTGCCGATCATCCGGCAGGCGTTCGAGGAAGAGCGCGTGGATGAGTTCATCGTCCAGATGCCCGATGTCGAGGAGCATTTTGGCCTGCCGGTCACGTCGTCGCGCAAGGCGTTGTGGCCGTTCGGGAACGAGGACAAGGAGGACGAGGACGATTTCGAGGCAGAGGATCGGGCGGAGGCAGAGCTTCCCGGTCTCCCCGGCTATGGGCCGCCGGAGGAAGTCCCGCAGCCTTATGTCGCGCCGCCGAAAGTCGGGCGCAACGATCCCTGTCCCTGCGGCAGCGGCAAAAAGTACAAAAAGTGCTGCGGCGCGTGAGCGAGCAGGAATACAAAACGGCGCGTCGAACGTATTGGGAACTATTCCTCGTTGCCTCCAGTCCAGGAGAGAGGAAGTAGAGAAGGGATAGGCAAGGCAAACCGATGGGTCAGATGATCGGGCTATTCTTCCTGGGCGTGGGCGTCTGCCTTCTGCTGGCAGGCGTGGCGCTTGGCGGTCTGCATTCTCTGTCGGAGTTGAGCAGGGGGCTTGTGCCGACACTGTTCAGCGGCATCAGCCTGGCCGGGGTCAGCGGAGTTCTGGCCCGCCGCCTGCGCGAGTGGACTGCCGAAAAGCGACTGCAGCGCGCGCAGGAGCAGGCTTCCCCGCTCGCCACCGCCCTGACGCCGCAGCTTTTCGGCGAATACACGCCCTACGTTCTGGAGGCGGCGGAGAAACTGGGCGCAGAACGCGACACCACCGCCGTCCCGGCCCTGATGCGCGCCCTGGAGCAGAGCGTGGATGTCCAGCGCCCCGGCTGGCGCGACCGGGCGGAGGCGCTGGCGAACGCGCTGGCCCGCATCGGCGACCGCCGCGCCCTGCCCCTGCTCTACCGGCTGGAGAACGTGCGCGGCATCGGCTTTATCCCCGCCATCCGCAACGCCATCACCTCCATCGAGCCGCAGACCAGCCTCCTGCGCCCCGGCAGCGCGGACTATGCGCTTCCCGGCACGCTGCTGCGGCCCGCGCAGGCCCGCCCCGCCGAAGAACCGGCCCTGCTGCTGCGCGCCGCCGAGGGGGAAGAACGCTGACGGGTCTGCGCGTGCGCCTCCGGTCGGCCGTTGCGCTCGGATGCGCGCTCAGCCTCGGCGCGCTGCTCCTGCCGAGCGCGGCCTCCTCGCTGCCCCGTTTTGCCGCGAACGCGCCGCCTGCCGCCTCCAAAACCGCACGCACGCCCCGCGAACGCCTGCGCCATGCCTATGCCCTCGACAACATGGCCGCGCTGCAGCAGCGTTTCGACGCGCACGCTATCGTCACGGCGCGGGTGGAGATACTCTCTCCCGTGCGCAACACCTTCCGCGTGGTCAGCTATTTCCAGGGCGAAAACCGCTATGTCCGCATGGCGGTCGGCAACGATCTCGACGAGCAGGGGTATGATGGGACGCGCAAGAGCGGTTGGGAACGTCATGCGGGCTATGTCAACGATCTCTCGCCCGCCGATCTGACGGAGGCGCGGCAGACCCAGGCCCACAGCTATCGCCTGCTGGCCGACCTGGACCGGCCTGGCGTGCGCGTGGCGGAGGCCGGGCTGCGCCGCCTCCCGGACGGCACGCGCGCCTGGCGCATCCGCTATCTCCCGCCTGCCAGCCGCGAACCCTCTCCGGAATCCGTGCCGACCGACTTCTATCTCGATCCGCAGACCGACCGTCTCCGCGCCATCGGCTACCACGACCTGGACGCGCATCGCGGCGTCGTCTCGGAGACGCTCCTTGTCACGGCGGCCTGGTTCCCGGCTACCGCCAGGCAGCCCTTCGCCTACCCGCGCAAGCTGCTCATCTACGAGGATGGACGGCTGGCGCAGCGCGTCCTCAACCTTAAGGTGGATTGCGAGACGCCCATCGAGGCCCGCCTGTTCGCCCGCCCTGCGGAGACCGACCGCTTCAGTCCCGCCTCTCAACTGCCGACGCGCGTTCCCATCACGTTCATACACGGCTACTGCGTCGTCTCGGTGACGGTCAATGGCGCGAAGCGGCCCGGACGATTCCTGCTGGATACGGGCGCGGCCTCTACTTCATTGGGGCATCCGCTGGCCCGGCGGCTCGGCCTGCGCCTCGGCCCCTCCGTGACCAACTACAGCGGCCTGGGAAATTTCGTCAGTCGGCTCAGCCAGGTGAAGAGTCTGCGCGTCGGCGGGGCGGAGGTGCGCGACCTGCCGATTGACGTGATTATGGATCGCACGCTCGACCGGCTGGCGCAGGATGTCGCCGAGCGGCTCGACGGCATTCTCGGCAACGACTTTTTCCGCGCTTTTCAGATGACTCTCGACTACGGCGCGCCGGAAGTCGCCTTCAATCGCCCGGACGCGCCCGCGCCGTCCGGCGTGCGCGTTCCCTGCTTTCTGTCGGGCGGCGCGCCCGCCCTTGTCGCCTTCATTCCCGGCGTTCCGCCTCTGACGATGACGATAGATACCGGCGCGCCGACGACCTGGCTGCCGCCGCGCTTCGTGGATCGGCTGCCCGCCAGCCGCCGCGCCTCCTGGGTCGGCTTCGAGGGCAGGCCGGGCGGCACGCGCCTGGTATGGCTCCCGGAGATGACGCTGCGCGCCGCGCCGCCCGAAACGCCTGCGCCGCAGAATACGTCCGCCGCCGGATCGCCGCCGCCTGCTGACGCGCAGACCGCGCCCGCCGCCGCCGTGACCCTGCGGGAGCAGATCGTCTGGTCGCTTGCCGCGCCGCGCACCACCCGCCGCACCGGTTCTCTGCTGACCGATGAGTATGAGGGGCTGTTCGGCAGCGACCTGCTGCGCTATTTCCGCGTCACGTTCGATTTTCGGCGTGGAGGGCTGGTTTTCGAGCGGCTGCCGCAGCCGGCGCTCAGTCGGGGCGACTATGTGGGGGTGGGCCTCTGGCCGGAGTTTCGGCGACGGAGCGTGGTGGTGGCGCGGCTGTGGCCTTTCTCTCCGGCGGCGCGGGCCGGAGTGCGCGTTGGGGATGAGCTGCTGGAGATAGACGGCAAGCCGATCCGCGCGCTTTCGGAGCGGGAGTTGGGCGAATACCTGTGGAAAGGGGAGGAGGGCAAGAGCGTGTCGCTGCGGCTGCGCCGTCGGAGAGAGACCCTGCACCCGCTCACCCTCGACTATCGCCGTCTCTTCTAACCCTGCCTTACTACGGCCCTTGCCTTTCGGGATACATGGAGGCAGGGCGATAGGCAGGGACTCGCGAGGATAGAGCGTATAATCTCCCATCCGGTGGATTCGCTCTCGTTCCAACCATGTCATTCTGAGCGTAGCGAAGAAGCCCCTACGTGAAGTGTTCCGCCAGATTGGATATAATAAGGGAGAACGCGAGCGGAGAGCGCAGAGGAAGCGAGAGGGCGACGGTGGCGAACAGGCGCGGCAAGAGAGATGTGGATGCGGAGGTGGACCTGCATGGCCTGACGGTGGAGCAGATGCGGCATACGCTCCAGAAACGCTGGCCGGAATGGCGGGGAATGCAGCGCGTGCGGGTCATTCATGGGCGCGGCGAGGCGCTGAAGCCGGAACTGGAACGCTGGTGCCGGGAGATGGGCATCCCGTATGCGCTCGAACCCGGCAATCCCGGCTCCACGCGCATCTTCCCGGCGCACCGGGAACTGCGCGATAAGCCGATGGGAACCACGCTGGCCGAGAAGGGACTGCGCCTGACGCCGGAGGAAGAGGCGTACCTGCGCGATCCGCAGGTCGTGGAGCGGGCGCGGCAGGAAGCCTTGCGGAGACAGAAGGAGGAGGAGCGCCGCAAGATCGCCGCAGCCGGACAGCGCCGCCGCGACGAGTCGCTCTGGCAGGCGGAGATGGCGCGGCTCGATGCGCTGGATAGGAATCGCGCGCGCAGAGGCACTGGCGACTCGCGCCCCGCCCCGCCCATCATTCTGCCGCCTTCGGAGATCAAGCATCAGGAGGGCTACTGGCGGGCCGAGATCGTCCGTGTGGCCGATACGGATACCGACACACTCAAAAAACAGAAGCGCACCGGCCTGGATAAACTGGCCCCGCCGCTGGAGCCGAAGCCCGCTGCGCCCGCATCCCCGGCAAAGCCTGCCGTCCCCCAGCGCGATACCGCCGCCGATGAGGCGCTCTTCGAGGCGGAGATGGGCCGCCTCGCCGAGTCGGATTCCCGCGCCACACGGCAAGCCAAACGAGGGTGATCAGCTTATCCCTCCCCGTGCTGCCCAACACAAAGAAGCGAAGCCAGTAGGTGTTATGGGCTTCGCAAGAGCGCCACAAAACCAGCCTGAACGAAATGGTGGTCATGGGCCAGTACGTCGGTGATGCCTTCCTGCCTGCTGGCAGATAAAGATGGAGGCGCAATCGGTCAGGCTCCACTCTTTATCAGCAGAGCCTCTACGTCGGGCGGCAGTTCCAGTATCAGCGTCATGGTCTGACTTCCTCTCTTCCCATTAGACACCGAGAAAGCAGGGAACGGCGTCAGCGCGTTCCGACGGGCTGCCAGCCGCGCCCGGAGTAGGCCGGGCGGTCTGTTTCGTAGCGGCTGCGGCGTTCGGCGTACTGCTCGTAGGTGTGGACGGAGGCCGGGTCTTTGCGGCTGCGCACGATGAAATCGCCTTCAGGCGGATAGCAGGCGATCTCGGTCTTGGGCGCGTTCGGGTCGTACTCTTCCGGCCCCTGGAAGGCGTTGGTGGGCGCGCTCCGGCTCTGGTAGCGCAGGTCTATGCTCCATCGGGTGACTTCGGTGGTGTTCGGGATGGAGCAGTGCGGGGTCAGGTTTGTCAGCAGGAGCGCGCCGCCGAGAGGAACAGGAACCGTGATGGCCTGTTCCGAGGGCCGGGGCAGGTCGTCCTCCTCGATGACGAGGTAGCCCGCATGTCCGCCCGTGTGGTGAGTGAAGACGCGGTCGCGATGCGCGCGCGGCAGGACTTGCAGGCAGCCGTTTTCCGGGGTCGCGTCCACGAGCGGCAGCCAGACGGTGACGATCATCTCCTTATCGCAGTGCGGCTCGAAGTAGCCGGAGTCCTGATGCCAGGGAACGACGCCGTGGGCGTAGCCGGGGATTTTGGGCCGGATGCGGTAGACGCTGGAGCCGACGATCTCCGGCCCGACCAGGCTCTCCATCGCGTCGAGCAGCCGGGGATGCGTGATGATACGGAACATCTCGATCCCGGCGTGTCCGCCGCCCGCTCGGCCCATGAGGGCGCCGGTATATTCCCGGATCAGTTCGGGGTGGTCGGCGGCCAGGCGGGTCAGGCGGGTCTCGAAGGGTTCGTCGGCATGAAGTTCCGTGATCTTGCCTTCCTCTGCCAGCCGCCGCGCGGTCGCGTCCACGATGGCAGCGAGTTCCTGCCGCAGCGGCTCCAACTCCTCCGGCGTGAACAGGTCGGGAATCATCACATACCCTTCCTCGAAGAACTGCGTTCTCTGCGCTGCGGTCAATGGCGGCTGGCTCTGGTTCATGGTTAATGATTCCTTACTCTTCCTGACGGGCCTATAAAAGGCCCGTCTCGTGGGCCTGACGGCCAACCGTCCTCACGGACGGGAGACTTTGCAGGACTGCTTCGGCATAGGGATCGGGGTTTCCTTCATAACTCCCCTTGCAGGCGGGGAAAGAGGCGATGGGCGTTGCCGGTGGTGAGGCGGGCGGTTTCGGCAAAGGTCAGGCCGCGCAGTTCGGCCAGCCGTTCGGCGACCAGGCGGATGTAAGCCGGTTCGCAGCGCTTGCCGCGATGGGGAACGGGAGCCAGATAAGGGGCATCCGTCTCGATGAGCAGGTTTTCCAGGGGCGCGGCCTGCGCAACGGCGCGCGTCTCCTCGGCGTTCTTGAAGGTGAGCGTGCCGCCGAAACCGAGGAACAGTCCGAGCGCGATGGCGCGTTCGGCGTCGTGCTGAGAACCGGCCCAGCAGTGCATCACGCCGCCCGTCTCGTCCGCGCCTTCTTCGGCCAGCACGTCCAGTGTTTCCGGGTAGGCTTCCCGGCAGTGGAGGATGACGGGCAGTTCGACCTCGCGGGCCAGGCGCATCTGCGCGCGAAAGGCTGCGTACTGGGCCGGGCGCGGGGAAAAGTCGTAGTGGAAGTCCAGGCCGATCTCGCCGAGGGCGACGACGCGGGGATGCTGCGACAGTTCGCGCAGGCGGTCTGCGGCGGTTTCGTTCCACGATTTGGCGTCGTGGGGATGGACGGCGACAGCGGCGAAGAGCAGAGGCGCGTGCGTCTTGGCCAGCGCGACGGCCTGTTCGCTGCTCGGCAGGTCGTAGCCGACCACGATCATCTGCCACACGTCCGCCGCCTGCGCGCGTTCGAGGCATTCCGGCAGGTCTTCGGCAAAGCGTTCGTGATTGAAATGGCAGTGGGTGTCCACAAGCATAGAGCGTTTCCTTTTGCGGTTTCCGCCTTGATTATACAGCCTTTGGCGGCGTTTGGCGTCGCGGCTTTTTGGGAAGAGGGCAGGAAATCGGATCGCTGCGCCCGAAAGAGCCGGAAAGCGATACCCTATCGAGGAGGATGCGAGGATGGCAATGGAGATCGGCGTGATTACGGGCCTATCGCCGAGCGGTGGGTCGTTCGCGCACGTGACAAAGTTCGGGCTGAAGGTCTGCCAGCTTGGCGGCGGGAATCCGAGCCGGGCGACGCCGGAGATGGCCGAGATGGTCCAGCGGGAGTCGGCGGAGACGGGCGTGCGGGTCTGCGCGGTCTGGGCAGGGTGGGCCGGGCCGTCGTCCTGGACGTTCACCGAAGGCCCGACCACGCTGGGGATCGTGCCGCCGCAGTACCGGAAAGAGCGCGTCGAGGGACTGAAGCGGTGGGCGGACTTCGCGGCCCAGATCGGCACGGCCGCTATCATCACGCACTGCGGCTTTATCCCGGAGAACATGACCGACCCGGAGTTTGCGCCGGTGGTGGAGGCGATCCGGGAGGTCGCGCAACACTGCAAGGAGCGCGGCATCGGCTTCTGGTTCGAGACGGGGCAGGAGACACCTGTCGTACTGTTGCGGGTCATCGAGCGTATCGGATTGGATAATCTGGGCATCAATCTCGACCCGGCGAACCTGATTCTCTACGGCAAAGGCAACCCGATAGATGCGCTGGATGTCTTCGGCTCCTACGTCCGCAACGTGCATGTCAAGGACGGCCTCTATCCGACGGACGGCGACCATCTGGGCAAGGAGGTGCCGCCGGGCGAGGGAAAGGTGCGCTTCCCGGAGTTTATCCGGCGGCTGAAGGAGATCGGCTACGACGGCGACCTGATCATCGAGCGGGAGATCAGCGGGGAGCAGCAGGAGCGTGACATCCGCAAGACCGTGACCGACCTGCAACGCTGGCTGGCGGAAGCCTAGAGAGGAGGGAGGAGTTGAATGACGCAAACCGCCGCGTGCTGGCGCTGCTGCCCCATCCTGATGATGTGGAGATTCTCTGTGCGGGGACGCTGCTGCGCCTGAGAGAGCGCGGGTACGAGATACATATCGCGACGATGACGGCGGGGGACATGGGTTCGCCCACGCTGCCTCGCGCGGAGATCGCCGCTATCCGGCGCGAGGAGGCGCGGCGCGGCGCGGAGACGCTGGGGGCGGCGAGCTATACCTGCCTGGAGTTCGGGGATGTGGAGATCGTTTTCGACCGGGAGTCGCGCCATCGCGTGGCCGCCATGCTGCGCAAGGTGAATCCAGGGCTGGTCATCACGACGCCGCCGAACGACTATATGTTCGACCACATCATGACGTCCATGCTGGTGCGCGACGCCTGCTTCAACGCGCCGATGTCCAACTATGAGACGGCGGGCGGCGAGAAGCCGACGGATGGCATCCCCTATCTCTATTATACCGACCCG
>Ga0070741_10013376_pt1 | contig 14519 bp, 9 predicted proteins | sample Coa_R1_4_FD_66440 | JGI IMG/M metagenome (GOLD analysis project Ga0070741, IMG submission 66440) | Surface soil microbial communities from Centralia Pennsylvania, which are recovering from an underground coalmine fire - Coalmine... | ecosystem: Environmental > Terrestrial > Soil > Unclassified ...
GGGTGAACGAGATGCATGTGGATGGCTTCCGGTTTGATCTTGCATCCATCCTGGCGCGTGATTCTTCCGGAGCGGTCATGTCGAATCCTCCGGTACTTTGGGACATCGAGTCCGACCCGGCGCTGGCCGGCACGAAGATGATTGCCGAGGCATGGGACGCGGGCGGACTCTATCAAGTCGGAAGCTTCGTCGGCGACAGTTGGAAGGAGTGGAATGACCGGTTTCGTGACGATATCCGTGAATTCTTCCGGGGCGCAGACGATTCGGTGGGACGCGCAGCCGATCGCCTCCTTGGCAGCCCAAGCATCTACGGCACAAAGGGCCGCGAACTCGAGGAGAGCATCAATTTCGTCGCGTGCCACGATGGTTTTACACTGAACGACGTCGTCTCCTATAACGACAAGCACAACCAGGAAAACGGCGAGGACAACCGCGACGGGCGAGACGACAACCGAACCTGGAACTGCGGAGTCGAAGGTCCGACGCAGGATCCCGCAATCGAGTCGCTTCGCAACCAGCAGGTGAAGAACTTTCTCACAGCGGTCGTGCTATCCGCAGGTGTGCCCATGTTTGTGATGGGCGACGAGGTGCGGCGCACTCAGCGCGGCAACAATAACGCGTACTGCCAGGACAATGTTACAAGTTGGCTGGACTGGAACCTGCTGCACCAACATGGGGATGTCTTCCGATTCCTGAAGTTGCTCATTGAACGCCGCCGGATGCGGGACGTGGAACATGAGCGCCGGCGCTTTAGTTTAAGCCAAGTCCTGCGAGATACGAAACACGCCTGGCACGGCGTGAAGCTCGATCAGCCGGACTGGTCGCCATTCTCGCACAGCATCGCACTCAGCGGCGAATTAAAAGGCGAAGGGGTATTGGTGCACATGATTCTGAATGGATATTGGGAACCTCTCGACTTCGAGCTCCCGGCATTGAAAGGCGGCTCCGGGAACTGGCGGCGGTGGATCGATACCGCACTGGACCCGCCGCACGAGATTTGCGAGTGGAACGCGGAGAAATCGATTGTGGGAACCGCCTATCGGGCTGGGGCGAGGTCGGTGGTAGTGCTGATCGCAGGTGAGGGACCGATGCCGCATGACGGGAGGTGTTCGTGACTTCCTTAGAACTAACCTACGCAGGAGTCGGGCTAGCGGTTTTTGCAAATCAACTCTGTCTGCCTATCCCGTCAATTGTCTTTTTGATGGCGGCCGGCGCCGCTTCAGCACACGGAGGAATGCGCCCGAGCATCATAATCTCTTTGGGTGTAGTTGGTTGTCTTTCGGCCGATTGGATATGGTTCTGGTTCGGCCGCCGGTGGGGTTCTCAGGCAATGCGTTTGCTCTGCCGTTTCAGTGCCGACCCGCGAGGCTGCTCCAAAAATGCGCGCGAAAAGTTTCAGCGCTACGGACTGCCGGTTTTGTGTGTCGCCAAGTTCGTGCCGGGGCTGGATGGCCTTATGCCGCCGCTTAGCGGTGCGGAAGGGGTTTCGCTCGCCGCTTTCCTTGGTCTCGACGCGGTAGGGAGTTTTCTTTGGTCAACCGCTTATGTAGGGCTGGGTTACGTCTTCTCGAATGAGCTGGATCTTGCAATCGTGTGGGCCAAACATTTTGGCACTGCCGCCGCTATTGTGATGGGCGTTCCGCTCGTTCTGTATGCCACATGGCGGGTTCTGCTACTTGTGCGAATGATTCGTCGGCTGCGGCTGCACCGGATCGCTCCGGCCCGGCTCGCGCGCAAACTGAAGTCCAAAAGCAAGGTTGCGGTACTCGACCTTTTGAAGTTCGAAGCAGATGCCGACAGTGAAGCCATTCCAGGGGCCTTCAGGGTTGACCCTTGCCACTTGCGCAAGTCTCCCCAGATCACTGTCCCGGAGGACGTCGAGATCATCCTCTATTCTTCTTCCGGAGGTGATATGCTGAGCGCCCGAGTAGCCGTGGCATTGAAAAGGATAGGCATTCACAAAGTCTGGGTGCTGGAAGGTGGACTCAAGGCGTGGCGTGAAGAGGGGTTTCCGGTCTGTCGATCCCTGGAGGTGCCCGAAACCGTTGCGGCACGCCTTGGAGTCAAGTTGCCAGCACGTAACTCGGGCTGATCTACGCAACTTTTGCCATCACCTGAGCCAGCGCGTACTCTTCGAGACGGCGGGCGTCGGCGTTGAACTTGCGGATGCCCTCGGCGAGCTTCTCCGTCGCCATGGCGTCTTCGTTATGCATCCAACGGAAAGTCTTCTCGTCCAGGTGGAGACGATCGGTGAGTGATGCCTTCGCGTGTTCAGGATCGAGCTCGCGCTTGACAACACCCTCCTTCTGCTCCAATTCGTCGAGGAGCTCTGGGCTGATGGTGAGCAGATCCGCTCCCGCCAGACGGAGAATCTGGTTGACATTCCGGAAGCTCGCGCCCATTATCTGAGTCTGGTAGCCGAACTTCTTGTAGTAGTTGTAAATCCGGGTTACGGACGCAACGCCGGGGTCCTGGTCGGACGGAATCTCCGCCCCGCGCTCCTTTTTGTACCAATCGTAAATACGGCCGACGAACGGCGAAATCAGAGTCACGCCGGCTTCGGCGCAAGCAACTGCTTGCGCGAAACTGAAGAGCAAAGTCAGGTTGCAATGAATGCCTTCCTTTTCGAGCCGCTCGGCGGCACGGATGCCCTCCCAGGTGCTGGCAATTTTAATCAGGATGCGTTGGCGGGTCACGCCTCTCGCCTCATAGAGCGAAATGAGCTTGCGGGCTTTCGCGATGGTACCCTCCGTGTCGAAGCTCAAGTTTGCGGCTACTTCGGTGGACACGCGCCCCGGAATTACGTTCAGAATCTCGCATCCGAACAGGACGAAGAGCCGGTCGATAAACTCTTCAGCCATTTCTTCGTGGCTGCCACCGCGTTCGGACACGACATTCACAGCGTCGTCCACCAAGTGGCGATAACCCGGCATCTGCGCGGCGTGGTAAAGCAGTGACGGATTGGTGGTGGCGTCCTGCGGATGGTGCCGTGCGATCGCCTCGATGTCTCCTGTATCCGCCACAACGATTGTGTAGCTCTTCAAAGACTCCAAAAGGGTCATAATCGTTCTCCTTAATTTGTGACTGCGCTCTGTTCGAGCCGTTTCACCTTTTCGAGCCGTCGCCTGTGGCGCGCCGCCTCACTGAACCTGGCGGCCAGGAAATTTCGAACGCAATCCCAGGCCACTTCGATGCCCGTCGTCCTCCCGCCGAGGCAGAGGATATTCATATCATCATCCTCCACTCCCTGGCGCGCGGAATAATCGTCATGGCAGAGCGCCGCCCGCGCACCGCTCACTTTGTTGGCCGCCACCGAGGCGCCCACACCGCTACCGCACAGCAGGACGCCGCGATCCACACATCCGGTTGCAACTGCACGAGCGAGCGGGATCGCGAAGTCGGGGTAATCATCATCGGGGTCGTAAACCATGTTTCCGAAATCGATCACGTCGTGTCCTTCGGCTGATATTTTTCTGGCGAGTTGCTCTTTCATCAAAAAGCCGCCGTGATCGGCGCCGATACCTAGTCTCATGTGCTACTCCTCAGCCCGACATTTATGCCGGACAATCTGATCTTTCGCCGCGGCTGCGACGTTTTCCGCGGTGAATCCGAACTTCTTCAACAGTTGTTTGAGAGGCGCCGAGGCTCCAAAGGTCTGTATTCCAATATTGTGGCCGTCGGTTCCCGTGTATTTGGTCCAGCCGAAGTCAGAAGCTTGCTCGACAGAGACCCGCGCCTTCACACTCGGAGGGAAGACAGAGTCCCGGTACTCTGCGTCCTGGGCATCAAACAATTCCCAGGACGGCATGCTGACGACGCGAGCGCACACGCCTTCTTTAGCGAGTTGTTCGTAAGCATCGAGACAAAGAGAAACTTCGCTTCCGGTTCCGATGAGAATCACTTCCGGATTACCGGTGGGAGCGTCCGCCAGGACGTACGCTCCCCGGGCCAACCCGGAGGCGGCGCCATATCGCGAGCGGTCGATGGTGGGCACCGCTTGCCGGCTGAGCACCAGCACAGCTGGCTCGTGGTGCAGTTGCAGGATCACCTTCCACGCTTCCCTGACCTCATTGGCGTCGGAAGGGCGGATGGTAATCAAGCCGGGCATGGAGCGCATGTGAGCCAGTTGTTCCACTGGCTGGTGAGTGGGGCCATCCTCTCCGACCCCAATCGAATCATGAGTGAAGATGTAGATGACCGGAATCTCCATTAACGCGCTCAAACGGAGCGACCCGCGCATGTAATCCACGAAAATGAAGAATCCGGAGCCGAACGGCCGCACTTTCACCAGGCTCATTCCGTTCAGGATCGCGCCCATGGCGTGCTCCCGGATTCCAAAGTGAAAATTGCGCCCGGAGTAATTCTCCGCGGAAAAATCGCCGGCGTCATCGAAGGTAAGGCGCGTTTTCGCGGACGGCGCCAGATCGGCGGAGCCGCCGATCAACCAGGGAATCTTCTTGGCGACTGCATTCAGTACCTTCGCCGAGGACTCGCGCGTTGCCAGCCCTTTGGGGTCCGCGGGGAATTCCGGCAGATCGCGGTCCCAACCGTCGGGAAGCTGCCGGTGCTGCATGCGAAACAGTTCTTCGGCAAGCTCGGGATATTGCTTACGATACTCGGCAACTCGCGTAAACCAAGCGTCGTGAAGATCCTTGCCGCGCCTGCCAATCCCCTGGCGAAAGTGATCGTAGACGCCGTCCGGCACGTAGAACTTCTTGTCTTCCGGCCAGCCGTAATTCCGCTTGGCAAGACGGACTTCCTCTTCTCCCAACGGCTCGCCATGGGCACCGCTGGTGTCCTGCTTGTGGGGCGCGCCGTAACCGATATGGCTGTCGACGATGATCAAGGTAGGCCGGTCATTCGTGCTTTGAAAGGTTCGGAGAGCGCGCGCGAGCATTTCCAGGTCGTTGGCATCGCCCACCCGTGTCACATTCCAGCCATAGCCGATGAAACGGGTGGCCACGTCTTCGCTAAAAGCCAGAGCGGTGTTGCCTTCGATGGTGATGTGGTTGTTATCGTAGATCCAGCAGAGATTGGCGAGGCCCAAGTGTCCCGCGAGGGACGCAGCCTCACCGGAGATCCCTTCCATCATGCAACCATCTCCGCAAAGCGCGTAGACGTTGAAGTCAAACAGCTCGAACCCGGGTCGATTGTACCGCGCCGCGAGCCACTGCCGCGCGGTCGCCATGCCCACGCTCGTCGCCACGCCTTGGCCGAGCGGGCCGGTTGTGGTCTCGACGCCCGAGGTCCAGCGATATTCGGGATGGCCGGGGCAGCGGCTATCCAACTGCCGGAAGGATTTGAGCGCATCCAGTGGTACGGAAGGCTCGCCCAGCGTCTCGTAATCCTTGCTGACAGCGCGCACTTCGGTTAAATGAAGTAGAGCGTAGAGAAGCATGGACGCGTGGCCAATCGAGAGCACGAAGCGGTCGCGATTGAGCCAAACGGGGTCCTGCGGGTCGAAACGCAGGAAGTGCTGCCACAAGCAATAGGCCGCCGGCGCCAGCGCCATGGGAGTGCCGGGGTGGCCGGAGTTGGCTGCCTGCACTCCATCCATGGCGAGCGTACGGATTGTATTAATGCTGGTCAGATCGATCGGAGAACGGACTGACACTTCGGGAGTCACAGTTGCTGCGCTCATCGGGATCCTTTCGTTCTTCGCTATTGCGGCCAGCGCCACCCGGTGATCTCCGGAGAATCGATTCCATGCTCGTATGCATGTCTCCGGCACGCGATCTGCCGATTGCGAAATTTTTCTTTCGCATGCCCGCCGATTTTTTGCAGTGTGGGAACGCGATCGATGGCATCAATCGCTAAGCTGAATCGATCGGTTTCGTTGTTAATGGCAAGTTCCATTGGGGTATTGATGTTCCCCTTCTCCTTGTAACCCCGCACGTGGAGGTTCCGATGATTCGTGCGGCGATACGCCAGGCGGTGGATCAGCCACGGGTACCCGTGGAAATTGAAGATAATCGGTTTGTCTGTAGTGAACAGCGAGTCGAAATCCTTGTCGGACAGTCCGTGAGGGTGCTCCGTGCTGGGTTGCAGTTTGAAGAGATCGACTACATTAATGAACCGGATTTTAATATCGGGGAACTCCTCCCGCAGCAGCGCCGTCGCGGCTAGGGCTTCCTGCGTCGGAATGTCGCCGGCAGAAGCGAAAACAACGTCCGGTTCGCAGCCTTGATCGGTACTCGCCCAGTCCCAGATGCCGATGCCTTTCGTACAGTGTTCGATCGCCGCTTCCATACTCAGGTACTGCAGGTGGAGTTGCTTGTCCGAGACGATCACATTGATGTAGTTCTCACTTCGTAGGCAATGGTCGGCAACTGAAAGGAGACAATTCACGTCGGGCGGGAGATATATGCGAGTGACTGCCGCGCTTTTGTTCAGCACCACGTCAAGGAATCCGGGATCCTGATGCGTGAAGCCGTTATGGTCCTGTCGCCATACCGTGGAGGTGATCAGCAGGTTCAGTGAGGCAATCGGACGCCTCCACGAGAGCTGGTTGCAGATGGAGAGCCACTTCGCGTGCTGGTTGAACATGGAGTCGATCACGTGGACGAAGGCCTCATATGAAGAAATGAAGCCATTTCTCCCCGTTAACAAATAACCCTCGAGCATGCCTTCCATGGTGTGCTCGCTGAGCATTTCGACAACGCGTCCATCCGGCGCCAGTTCGCCGCCATCCTGGTCTTCCGGGAAATACTCGGCAATCCAGAATTTTTTGGCGGCCTGATGGAGCGCCTGTAACTTATTGGAAGTCGTCTCGTCGGGCCCGAAGACGCGGAAGTTGGTCATGTTCAGCTTCATCACGTCTCTCAGGAACGTGCCTAAAGGCGCGACATTCTCGGCCTCGATGGCTCCGGGCCGGTCAACTTTCACAGCGTAGTCGTGGAAAGCCGGCAGGCGCAGAAACTTTTTAAGAATTCCACCGTTCGCGTGCGGGTTGGCACTCATCCGGCGTTCCCCTGTGGGCGCCAGTTCCTTCAATTCGGGTATCAGCCTGCCATCCTGGTCAAACAGTTCTTCCGGTTTCTGCGCGCGCATCCACTTCTCGAGCATCCGGAGTTGCTCCGGATTTTTCTTGACGTCGGTGAGCGGAACCTGGTGCGCGCGCCAGGAGCCCTCTACCCGGTGGCCGCCGACTTCTATTGGCGCGCCCCATCCTTTCGGAGAACGGAGAACGATCATAGGCCAGCGCGGCCGGTGCGCCACTCCGGTCGCACGGCATTCGCGTTGGGTGTTTCGAATCTCCTCGATACAGTGCTCCACAGTCGCTGCCATCGCCTGGTGCATGCTGTCCGCGTCGGAGCCCTCGACGAAGTAAGGCGTCCAGCCGTAGCCTGCCAGAAGATTCTCCAACTCTTCGTGGGTGATCCGAGCCAGAAGAGTGGGGTTATTGATTTTGTACCCGTTCAGGTGGAGAACCGGCAAAACCGCGCCGTCCCGAACGGGATTGAGGAACTTGCTGATGTGCCAGGATGTCGCCAGCGGCCCCGTTTCCGACTCGCCGTCCCCGACCACCGCCGCAACGATCAGATCGGGATTATCGAACGCGGCCCCGCAGGCGTGCGACAGCACGTAGCCCAATTCGCCGCCTTCGTGGATCGAGCCCGGTGTCTCCGGCGTACAATGACTGCCGATTCCCCCGGGAAACGAGAACTGCTTAAAGAATTCGCGTAGCCCCCGCTCATCCTCGCTCTTTTCGGGATAAATCTCGGAGTACGTACTCTCGAGATATCCGGGCCCCAAAACTCCGGGCGCGCCATGTCCGGGGCCGGCCATGAAAATCAAGTCAAGGTCGAACTTCTTGATCAGACGGTTCAGATGGATATACGTGAACGCTAGTCCGGGGCTCGATCCCCAGTGCCCCAGCAGCCGATTCTTGATGTGTTCGGGCTTGAGCGGTTCTTTCAGAAGTGGATTGTCCTGCAGATAAATCATGCCGAGCGCCAGGTAGTTGCAGGCTCGCCAGTACGCGTCAGTCTTTCTTAATTCCGACCGGTTCAGGGGAGACCCGGAAATCGTGGACCGCGCGATCCCATAAGCACTCAATGGGTCGCTGGAACTTTGTTTCGTTTCTACAACAGGCGTCATTTTTTGTGAACTCCTTCTAGACGACGTGGAAGCCTCAAGCTCGACGGAACGCCGTGACAGGCGTCTGCAGTCGGATCTAGGGCATCACACTCGAATTCGCATTCCATTAGCCACTCGCCGCCGAAGATGGTAACGTGCGGCAACCGTCGTGATCTGTTGGAGGGATGAGGGTTGCGTCCTCATTGAAACACCGCACACCAGATCGTGCTCGCGGCGCGGCAGATGCCGATGTCTTCTGCCTACTTCTCGGCGCGGCGTCCGTCCCCATTTGACTCCATTGCCGGATGCCCTCCCCGGCTATGCCGAGTGCGGCTCTCCCAAAATGCACCGCACCGTATCCCGGGCAATCAGCAGTTCCTCATTCGTTGGAATGACCCAAGCCTGTAGCCGCGACCCCTCTGCGCTGATGCGGCCCTCACGCCCCACGGTTTGTTCGTTTTGAGTTGCATCGATCGTCATACCGGCCCAATCGAAGCCGGCGCAGATCCGCGCACGGACGTCCGCCGAATTTTCACCAATGCCCCCGGTGAATACTACCGCATCAGCCCCGCCCATGGAGGCCAGAAACGCGCCGATGTACTTCCGGGCGCGATAGCAGAAGACCTCGACCGCCAGACGCACACGGCGATCATCGTGCTCCATCAGTTCCTCTTCCAGCACCTTCATATCATTGGTCAGGCCGGAGATGCCGAGCAGTCCGGACTGCGTGTTCAGAAGAGCTTCGACCTCGTGTGTGGAAAGTCCTTCCTTGCTTGCGATGAGGTTGACAACGGCCGGGTCGAGATCGCCCGAGCGCGTCCCCATCACCAGACCTTCCAACGGGGTCATGCCCATTGAAGTGTCTATCGGGTGCCCCCCACGAATCGCCGCGGCCGAGCAGCCGTTACCCAGGTGGAGTGTGATTACGTGAGTTTGTTCGCGGGTAAGCCCGTGCAGTGCCCTGTATCGAAACGCCACGTACCGGTGGGAGGTCCCGTGAAAGCCATACCGCCTGATGCGGTGACGGCGGTAGAGATGATACGGGAGTGCATACAGGTAGGCGTACTCCGGAATCGAAGTATGAAAGGCGGTATCGAATACCGCGACCTGCGGCATCGCCTGCCCGCAGATCTCCCGGACTGCCCGAATTCCCTTCAGATTGTTCGGGTTGTGAAGCGGCGCCAGATCGATGCAGTCTTCAATTCCCTTCAACACCTCGTCGCTGATGATGGCTGACTGCTTGAAGAGCTCGCCGCCATGCACCACTCGATGTCCCACAGCGTGAATGTCCGCCAGGCTGCGAATCTCATCGATGCCCGAGCGGTCCGATGCCAGCCAGCGCAGCACATAATCGAGCGCAGCAGAGATGTCGCGGATCGGAGCTGTCAACTTCTGCCGGGGACCTGCGTGGCTCTGGACCGTGATGATCGCTTCGCCGCCGATATGCTCCACCTGCCCACGGCACAAGAGCTCATCGTTGTCGTTCCTAATCCGTTCAAGATCGGTGGCAATCACCCGGAATTTCAGACTGGAACTCCCTGCGTTGATGACGAAGACATTCATGAGTTCAAGACCAAGCGCGTGGCTCTCGCTGAAGCTTCAATTTAAGAAGCGCAATCATGCCAAGCCGAGCACTCCAGTTGCCATAGACTCATCGTGTTCAATTGCGGCTTTAGCTTAGCGCCAGTGCCGATAACCGGCACGTAGGAGGCAAGAGACGAAATTTCCGTCACCGGAACATTGATACTAAACAGGTTCGCATGGTTGTCGATTGGACAAGTGAGTGCAAATGTAAGCAACGGGAAATGATCTGCAATGATCCGGGTTACAAAAACAGAGGAGCCGTCTCACATGATCGTCACGATTGATGGACAGCTCAGTGGGGATTCCATAGCACTTGTGGAGACCTGCTGCAATCAAGCCGAATCAAACGGCAAACCGGTCCGGCTCTTTCTACGCGATGTCAGTACAGTGGACCAGGCCGGTCAAACGCTACTCAGCCGGTTGGCAGCCAAAGGCATCATCTTGGCCGCCAAAGGCGTGTATACTTCGTATCTCGTCCAATCAATGGCGCCAACCTCGAGTTCAAGACCAGTGCCGGTTCTGCCGGATATGAGTGTAAAAGGTCAGTAGTCATCGGCGATCCTCCACGCCTCCTCTACATAATCTTCCCTGCCGAACAGCGTGGCGTCAGATTGCCAGCTTGCCGCCCGCGTTTTGGATCGTCAGCGTGGGCCTCCGCAGCAGCGATTCAGATCTCCTCTTCTCTTGGCCCTGTTAACTCGCCAGCCGGGAAGAGCACCTCTCTCCGAGACGCTTGGAACCAGCGGTCAACTCCCGCAACCAGACAAACGGCTCATCCGTAAGGATTGCCTGCGTACACCTCCACCGCCAGTTCCCTCCCGCGACGCCAGGAACGTTCATGCGTGCTTCCCGCCCCAGATTCAATACATCCTGCAGCGGCGCCATCGCTAGCGCCGCCCGCGAATGCCAGGCCAGCGTCATCAGGGCCGGTCCGGGCTCGATATTCTCGCCGGTACCGTTATTGCAATAGTGGTTCGAAAGCATTCGCCGCTGGGCGTCGGGAAGCTCTTCGAACCACTCGCGGGTGGTCGGGTTATCGTGCGTGCCGGTGTAGACTACGGTGTTTCTTACAAAATTCCGCGGAAGGTACGGATTGTCTTCATGGCCATCGAAGGCGAATTGCAGAACCCGCGTTCCTGGAACTTGGAACTGATCGCGAAGTTTTTCGACATCCGGTGTAATCAAGCCGAGATCCTCGGCGATGAACGGCAACTCTCCTAACTCGGCTTCAACAGCTTGGAAAAAGTCCGCGCCCGGAGCCGGTTCCCATGAACCGGACTGGGCCGTCGGTGCTCCCGCCGGAATATGCCACGCAGCCGAAAATCCACGGAAGTGATCCAGGCGAACGACGTCCACGTGAGACAAAAGCGCGCGGAAGCGATCAATGCACCATCGATAGCCGGTCGCTCGAAGCGCCTCCCAATTGTAGACAGGATTTCCCCACAGCTGCCCTTGAGCGCTGAAGTAGTCCGCCGGCACTCCGGCGACGAACTGCGGCCGGCGGTGCTCGTCGAGCAGAAAGAACTCCGGGTTGGCCCAAACGTCGCTGGAATCCGGCGAAACGAAAAAGGGCAAATCGCCAACCAGTCCGATTCCTTTGGAATGTGCGTAGTTTTTCAACTGCTCGCCCTGCCGGTAGAGTAGAAATTGCGCGAAGCGGATAACATTTATTTCGCCTTCGAGCTCCCGCCTCGCGTCGGCTAGTGTATTCGGATCTCGTTCAACCAAATCGGTCGGCCAATCAAGATAAGCCGCGCCCCGATACCTGACCTTCAGTGCGCGGAAGAGCGCATAATCTTCCAGCCAGGATGCCTGCGTCGAGCAGAATTCCTCGTACTGTGGGCGCAAATCCCGTGCCATGCCGTTTTGAAAACGAGCCCATGCCCTCTTGAGAAGTTGCAATTTCAATGGGATTACTGATTCGTAGTCCACGGCATGGTCATCAAACAAGACGCGCTCATCCCCTCTCTCCAGCAACCCGTCCTCCTTCAGCATCTCTGGGCTGATGACCAGTGCATTTCCGGCAAACGATGATAGTGCCTGATACGGCGAGTTTCCATATCCTGTCGGACCCAGCGGAAGCGCCTGCCACCATTCTTGGCCGGCTTCGTGAAGCCGGTCGATCCAAGCATAGGCGGCGGGCCCCAGGTCACCGATTCCGTACGGCGAAGGCAAAGACGTAACGTGAAGCAGCACTCCCGACGCCCTGTACTCGGGCGGAAAAGGCGAAACTTGGCAGCGGCGTTTTTCTTCGATTCCTGGCGACCTATTCGGGACAGGTACTGTTTCTACAGCACCGGGCATGGTTCCGCCTTCCAAATCTCGGCAGCATACTGCGCAATCGTACGATCGCTCGAAAATTTACCGCTGCTGGCGACATTTAAGATTGCTTTCTCGGCCCACGCCCCTGCATCGCAATACAGTTCTCCCAGCCGGCCCTGCGCCTGGCAATACGATGTCAGATCCGCAAGGTGCATATAGTAATCGCCGTGCGTCAGGAGCACGTCGCGCAGCGGATCGAAGATGCCCGGCTCGCTCCGATTGAAGTGGCCGGAAAAGATTAAATCGAGAGCCGCCTTCGTCTCAGGTTCATTGTCGTAATGCCAGCGCGGGTTGTACCATCCCCTGCTCGCTTCCACTTGCTCCACTGTTAAGCCAAACAGGAAGAGGTTTTCTTCCCCGGCTTCTTCGGCCATCTCAATCGTCGCACCGTCCCGTGTTCCGACTGTCAGCGCCCCGTTCATCATGAATTTCATGTTGCTCGTGCCGCTTGCTTCGAACCCTGCGGTCGAAATCTGGTTGGAGACATCGCTCGCCGGGATCAGCTTTTCCGCCAGGGAAACGTTGTATTCGGGAAGAAAGATGACCTTAAGACGCCCCCGAGTTACCGGATCAAAATCGATCGTCTCGGCCAGGTTGTTAATGAACTTGATAATCAGCTTTGCAAGCCGGTAAGCCGGCGCCGCTTTGCCTGCAAAAAAGTAGGTGCGCGGAACGACCTGCAGGTTCGGGTTCTCCCGGAGGCGGTTGTACTCGACTACGATCCGCAGGGCGTTCAGCAGTTGTCTCTTGTATTCGTGAATGCGCTTGATCTGGCAATCGAACACAGTGTTCGGGTCCACGACTCGCCCTGATGCCTGTTTGAGCCAGTCCGCAAACTGACTCTTGGCCTTTGCCTTCGAAGCGAGAAACGCGTCCCGGAAGCCGGCATCGCGGGCAAGCGGCTTCAGTTTCGAAAGTCGACTGAGGTCTGTAATCCAGCTGTCGCCGATTGCATCTGTGATCGCAGTCGACAGTCCCGGATTGGCCTGTAGAAGCCACCGGCGCGGCGTGACTCCGTTTGTCTTATTGTTGAACCGCTCGGGAAACATCTCGGCAAAGTCCTTCACGGTAGACATCCGCAACAGCTTCGAATGAACGGCCGCAACGCCGTTTGTGCTGTGCGACCCAACGATGGCCAAGCTGGCCATTCGAATCCTGCTTTCATTGCCCTGCTCGACCAAGCTCATTCGCTCGACACGCCCCTCGTCGCCAGGGAAACGCTTACGGACATCGTCTAAAAGCCGCCGGTTAATTTCGTAAATGATCTCGAGTTGACGCGGCACTAGAACTTCAAACCCTTCCACCGGCCACTTCTCCAACGCTTCCGGCAGCAGCGTGTGATTGGTATAGGCCAGTGTTCTCTTGGTCAAGCTCCAGGCCTCATCCCAACCCAGGTGAGCGTCATCGAGCAGGATTCGCATCAGTTCGGGGACGGCCATCGCAGGATGTGTGTCGTTTAACTGGATCGCTGCCTTCTCGGGAAACCTCGCCCAATCCTGGTTCAGCCGCCGAAAGCGGCGTACGACATCAGCCAGCGAACAGGCAACTAGGAAGTTCTCTTGTGCGAAGCGCAGTTTTCGACCTATCGTTGTCGAGTCATCCGGGTACAAAACTCGAGTGAGCGATTCGGCTTCCAAGGTCTCGCCGAGAGCTCCAATGAAGTCCCCGCTGCCGAATTCCTGAAAATCGAAAAACTCCGGCGCAGCCGCGGCCCAAAGACGCAAGGTGTTGATTGTTTTTCCGCCATATCCCACCACGGGACGATCGAACGGAATGCCGTAGAGGGTCGATGGCCGGCCAGGTATCACTTCAAATTGACCGCCTCTCACCTGGATCGTGCAATTCATCTTCACTTCTACTTTTTCAGATGGGCGCGCGACCTCCCAGGGATCTGACACGCGAAGCCAGTTGTCCGCGTTTTCCTTCTGCCAGCCGTTTACGACAGATTGCTTGAACATGCCGTACTCGTATCGCAGGCCATAACCGGTGGCCGGTAGCTGCATTGTTGCCATGGAGTCGAGGAAGCAGGCTGCCAGGCGGCCCAGCCCCCCATTTCCGAGGCCGGCATCCGGCTCCTGCTCAATGAGGCTAAGCCAATCAATCCCCTCTTTTTTCGCGGCGTGCTGTACCAGCGGATCAAGCAGTAGGTTCGTCACGTTATTGACGGAAGAGCGCCCGATCAGAAACTCCATCGATAGATAATAAATCCGCTTGGCATTCTCTCTGTCGTAGGTCTTTTTTGTCAGTACCCACCGCTGGGCGAGGATGTCGCGGATCGAACGGGCAAATGCCTCAAACTTTTCCCGTGCGGTTGCCACCTTTGGGTCGATCACTCTGTCGAATATCAGATGCCGTTCGTAGAATGCATTCTCTGTTCCGACGAAGGGAATCGGCCCGCAGCCGTATTGGTGCAGCAATTCTGATATATGAGCGGAGCCGTGAATGCCATGAGGCAATTTCGATATCTCACGCTCTATCCCGTTCTTCGTCGTCATGTCACGTTCCTTTCTAGAACGACGTTCCGCTTCGATATG
>Ga0070741_10013377_pt1 | contig 14517 bp, 14 predicted proteins | sample Coa_R1_4_FD_66440 | JGI IMG/M metagenome (GOLD analysis project Ga0070741, IMG submission 66440) | Surface soil microbial communities from Centralia Pennsylvania, which are recovering from an underground coalmine fire - Coalmine... | ecosystem: Environmental > Terrestrial > Soil > Unclassified ...
GCCGACATCCTGAAGACGCAGGTGCTGCGAACCGTAGTTGGCGGCAAGACGGTGTATGAGAAGGCGAAGTAGCTGGAGCAGAGCAGGGTTTTATCGGTGTCGCCCACTCGCGGGCAGTGCACGCCATGAGTACAGACCAGGCACCTTCGTTGTACAAACACCCTCTTGCAGGTCAATCAAAATAAAACACTGTAATAACAATAACTTAGACTAGATCTAACAGAAGGAAACATCCACGCCGAGCCAGTGCACGTCTAAGGTTTATTGACGGCGTAGGTAGCACGGTGCTACCTTAGCTTCGTGCCAAGTCCGACATACCCACTCTCTTCTGTAAAGGGACTCATGAAAGGGGGCGACTGGATATTGAGGACGTCGGCCCTGGATACCGCCTTGGAGATCGGACTTGATCAAGACGATATCTATGATTGCGTGGTTAACCATCTTGAGGAAACACACTTTTATAAGACGATGCCATCGGAAAGGAAGCCTGGCCTGATGCAGGATGTCTACTACAGCACGTATCAAGGATGTCGGCTCTATGTGAAACTTCAGGTCAATGTTAAGGCGGTAGTCATTTCATTCAAGGATGTTGGTTAGCGAAGGGGGCCTGCAATGGAGTGCATGATTTGCGGCGGAAATGCTGTAACCGTAGTCGAGAACAAGAAGGCGCGTTATCGCGACGAAGTCGTTGATGTTCAACGTGAGGCGTTTCGGTGCGCCTCGTGCGAAGAGGAGTTCGTAACTCCAGAGCAAGCGCGAGTGTACGTTCGCAATGTTCGGAATGAAGTTCGCAAAAAATACGGATTGCTTTCCCCCGAGAGAATCGCAGAGATTCGCCGCAAACTGCAGCTCACGCAGGCCGAGCTTGAGGAACTCCTCAATGCGGGCAGCAAGGTGGTCGTCCGATGGGAGAGCGGCAAGGTCATTCAGAGTGGCGCTCACGATGCCATATTGCGACTCCTCGAACAGGACCCATCGATGTTGGAGCGCTTAAAGCAGATCCAACAAACCCGGTCCATGGAAAAGAAAGAGTACGAGGCTGCGCACACAGATCAGTCTCGGACAAAAGTGGCCTGCGCTTAGTGCCACCTTATTCGGGGCACCTTCACGAATCACAACTCCACGCCAGGCGAGCGGAACCCGCACCACGATTTTTCAAACTAAGCCACTACGTCTGATTTACCGCTAGACGCTCACTCCACAAACATGCAGTCGCCGTAGGAGTAAAAGCGATAGCGCTCGCTGACGGCGTGCTCGTAGGCGTGCAGCACGCGCTCCCGCCCGGCAAATGCCGACACCAGCATCAGCAGCGTCGATTTCGGCAGATGGAAGTTGGTCAGCATCGCGCTAACCACCTTGAACTCGAATGGCGGATAGATGAAGATATCGGCTTCGCCGCGCTGCGCCGTGATGCGCCCCTCTTCTTCGGATACCCTGCTTGAGCGACTAACGTCCGGTTCAGGCCCGGATGCTCCACCCGGGCTTCGCCTGCTTGGACCTGTCGTTGAGTGAAGTTCGGGTGCCCCATCCTTTCGCCCGCTTGCGGCGAAAGGGTGGGAGACGGCAAACTCCAGCGTCCGCACGGTTGTCGTTCCGACGGCCACGATTCTCCGCCCGGCATCGCGCGCCCGCTGAATCCGCTCGGCCGCCTCCGGCGAAATTTCGTACCACTCGGTATGCAGCCGATGCTCCTCGACCACCTCAGTGCGCACCGGCTGAAAGGTCCCCAGGCCGACATGCAGCGTCAGCTCCGCCGTCTCGATTCCGCGCTGCCGGATGCGCTCCAGAATCTCGGGGGTGAAGTGCAGGCCCGCGGTAGGCGCGGCCACCGAGCCCACGGCCTTGGCGTACACCGTCTGGTATTGCTCGCGATCTTCGGGCCTGTCCGGACGGTCGATGTAGGGCGGCAGCGGGACGTGCCCGATGCGTTCGAGCACTGCGAAAAAGTCGTCTACCGGATCGAAGCGCAGCCGCCGCTCGCCAAAGCTGCCGCGGCCCACGATCTCCGCCGTCAGTTCATGCGACTGCTCCGTGGCCTCGCCGCCGAAATAGAGCCGTTCGCCCACCCCGAGCTTCCGCCCCGGATGCACGAGCGCCTCCCACTCCAACTCCGGCGCGGAGAGCCGCTTGGCGAGCAGCACCTCGACCTGCCCACGCAGGAAATCCTTGGCCGCTGGATTGTCGCTGGACAGCTTCTGCGCCCGCGAGCCGCTGCGATGGCCAAACAGGCGCGCCGGCAAGACCTTAGTATTGTTGAAGACCAGCAGATCGCCGGGCCGCAGCAGCTCGGGAAATTCGCGGAAGCTGCGGTCTACGAGCCGGCCGCTCCGGCGATCGAGGTGGAGCATGCGTGCCGCCGCGCGATCGGCCAGCGGCTGCCTGGCAATCAGCTCGTCGGGAAGGTGATAGTCAAAGTCGGAAACCAGCACACGATATTTTACGAGGGAAACAGTTTCTACAACGCGTTGACATCTTTCGCTTCCGACCGGGGAACAACCTGCGGTACGATACAGGCAAAAGGTTTTATCGCAGCTTCTTAGATACGAACCATGAAAAGCGAGCAGAAGCACCGGGAAGAGATCGTCCGTTTCGGCAGGCTGCTGCACCAGGCCGGGCTGGTGGCGGCGACCGACGGCAATCTTTCGGTGCGGCTGGAGGACGGCAACATCCTTTGCACGCCGACCTTAATGAGCAAGGGGCTGATGGAAGTTGACGATCTGGTGGTCGTGGACCCGCAAGGACACAAGCTGCGCGGCTCGCGAAACGTCTCCAGCGAAGTTGCAATGCACCTGCTGATTTACCGCCGGCGCCGCGATGCCGGGGCGGTGGTGCACGCGCATCCGCCGACCGCGACGGGCTTTGCGGCTGCGGGCCTGCCGCTGGATCGCGCCCTGTGCGCCGAACTGATCGTGACTCTCGGCTCGGTGCCGCTGGCCAACTACGAAACCCCCGGCACGCCCGAGCTGGCCGAGGCGCTGGCCCCGCTCATCGTGGACCACGATGCCATCCTGATGGCCAACCACGGAGTAGTGACCTGCGGCGCCGAGCTGCTCAACGCCTACATGAACATGGAGACGGTCGAGCACTTCGCCAAGATCTCGCTGGTCAGCCATCTGCTGGGCCGCCAGCAAACCCTCAGCGAACAGCACGTGGACAAGCTGCGCGAAATCCGCACCAAGTACCTAGGCCATGCCGCCGTCGCGCAGGGGAAAGACTAGACCGGCATCTCAGAATCATTCACCACAGAGGCACGGAGTTGTGTGCGGAGTTGCTGATTCTGGGGAAGGATTGTCATCACGAGCGGAGCGAGGGATCTGCTGTCCTTCCGAGTCACCGGAAAGCAGATCCCTCGCCTAGGGCTCGTGATGACAATCTTCTAGTTCGCGGGCGGGCTTCTTCGCATTGGCTATTCGCGCGCAGGCTTGGCCGCTTGCAGGCTCGATCGCGCCGCAATCCGGTCCGGCGACTCGCGCGGTCCGCGTTTACGCCTTCACGAATTTCAGTGAAGCCGAGTTCATGCAGTACCGCAATCCGGTGGGGCGCGGGCCGTCATCGAAGACGTGTCCCAGGTGCGCGTCGCATTCGGTGCAATGGACCTCGGTGCGCATCATGCCCAGGCTGATGTCGTTCGAAGTCTTCACATTCTCTTTAGCGATGGGCTGCCAGAAGCTAGGCCAGCCCGTACCCGAGTCGTACTTGGTGGCCGAGCTGAACAACGCGTTGCCGCAGCAGACGCAGCGGAACAGGCCCTTGTCGTGCAGGTTCCAGTACTGGCCGGTGAAGGCGCGCTCGGTGCCGGCACGGCGCGCCACCTCGAACTGCTCCGGCGTCAGTTGCGCCTTCCACTCGGAGTCGGTCTTCACGACCGTCAGGACGCGTTTGGGCCCGATCTTTTCGCCGTCGTCCTTGAACTCGATGACCTCGACGTAGCTGGGCGTCTTGGTGGAGGCCTCGGCCTCGGTTTGTTTGAACAGACTCATGAGGGCAGCTCCTGTGAACATCCAAAAACCGGTTTTGAGAAGATCTCTGCGATTGGTCATAGTAACCTGATGTGCGTCGTGGGCCCAGATTAGCGTCCAGAAGCAGGACGCGAACCTGGGGCACCCTAATTTGTTTTGCTCCTGAAGGGCCTCGTGCCGCCGCGCCGCGGCTACGGGGGCTCCGCCCCCGCCTAAATTCATCCCGCCGCTCTGCGGCTGGCTCCAGCTACTGGCAACTGACCACTGGCAACTGACTACTGCGCCCGATACCACTGCGGAAACATCTGCTGCAACGCCGACACCTTGGGCAGATCGTAGCGCGCGATGTAGGGGTTGTCCGGATGCCGGGCCGCGTAGTTCTGGTGATAGCCTTCCGCCGGATAAAACGCCTTCAGCGGCACCACCTGAGTCACGATCTTGTGCTTGAAAACTTTGGCATCGTTGAGCTGCGCGATGTACGCCTCGGCAATTTTCTTCTGCTCGTCATTGGCGTAGAAGATAACCGAACGATACTGCGTGCCTTCGTCGGGTTCCTGCCGGTTCATCTGGGTGGGGTCAGTCGCCACCGAGAAGAAAATCTGCAGGAGCTGTCCGTAGGTGATCTTTGAGGGATCGTAAACGATCTGCTCGGACTCGGCGTGGTTGGTGGTGCCGGTGCTCACGATCTCATACTCGGCCGTGCTCTTGGAGCCGCCGGAGTAGCCCGAGGTCGCGCTGATCACGCCTTTCACATGCTGGAAGACGGCCTGAATTCCCCAGAAACAGCCACCCGCAAGCACCATCGTTTGCTGCCCCGGCGCACTCGCCAGGGGGGCGTCGACCGCGGGCTTGGGCAGGGTCATCGGCTTCTCGCTGGCGGCCACATTGCTGCGCATCAGGCAGCCGGCCACCACCAGCGTCAGCGCCAGCGCCACACCCACTCTCACCATCGTCTTCGCCATGCCAGCCCTCCCCGGCTTCAACTCTGCTGTGCTTCCTTATTAGAGTCGGCGAGGGTTCCAAAGTTACAATCCAAAACCGCTCGCCATTCGTTTAGCATTATGTACGCCGAAATGAGTACGCAGGAATTGAACTCCACGGATTTACCAGCACCGCAACTGAACGACGTTGAAGCGCCGCGGCGCAGCGCCGGCCGCCTGCTGCTGACCTGGGGATCGCTGGCCCTGGCGGCGGCGGAGAGCTTGTGCGTCGCGGCCGTCGGACTGAGCGGGGTGCGCGTGGCGCTGGGCTTCACGTCACTGTTGGCCGCAGGCGCGAGCGGGCCGGCAACCGGGTGGCATCGCGAGGCGTTGAGAATTCCGCTGCTGACCGTCGGCGCTGTGGGCGCGCTGCTCAGCCTGTTGCTGCTGTGGAATGAGCAGAAGCTGCGCAGCAATCCTTCCGCCGCATGGCGCGTCCGGCCACTGACCGCGAAGCAGCGGCGGCGGCGAATGCTGCAGATCGTGCTGGCCATTCTCACGCTGCTGCTGGTCGCGGCGGAGCTGATCACGCACCCATTTTTCCATCACGAGCTGTAGCTCGCCGACAGCAAATTCAGGCCTTCCATCCGGCAAAACCCCGGCCCGACCCTTTCTAAAAAAACATGACACTTTCCTGATATTGGGCTAGAATCACAAACCAAATTTGTCCCAGACTCGCAGTTTTCAACCATGGCGGGAGGTTTGTGGTGAGTGCAAGTGCAGCCGTAACCGCTCACATTGCGAAAGAAACCAGCAGCAGGAATTCGCTCAAAGTATTTTTGAGCCGCTATTTCTATTTCTCCATGTCGCTGGTCATGGCCGCTCTGGTGGTGTGGAGCTTCAGCCGCACGGTCGATGCTGGGCTGTTCCATGCCAATCCGCGCAGGCCGCTGCTGTTGTGGTTTCACGGCGCTGCCTTCTCCAGCTGGGTAGTGTTGTTTATCGCTCAATCGGCGTTGGTGCGGCTGCGGAGGGTCAGCATACACCGTCTGCTCGGCTGGTTCGGAGCAGGGCTGGCCACGATCATGGTCGTCCTGGGCTGCACGATCACGGTGGTTATGACCCGCTTCGATAGCCGGGTGCTGCATCAGAAGGGCGTCGAAGCCTTCGTGTCGATTCCGTTCACCGACATGATCCTCTTCGGCACGTGCATGGCCCTGGCGATCTACTGGAGGAAGAAGCCGGAGTATCATCGCCGCCTTGTCTTCCTCGCGACCTGCCAACTGATGGACGCTGCAATTGGCCGCTTCGGCTTCTGGTACACCCACAATCTCTTCTATGCCGGTTTGGACCTTTTAATCGTAGCCGGCATGGCACGGGACTGGCTGGTCGATGGACGCATCAACAAGGTCTACATTCGCGCCTTGCCGGCATTTGTTGTTTTGCAGGGCGTCGCCATCTACCTGTGGCGCGCCAATCCGCTTTGGTGGCAAGGGCTCACCCAAGCTCTGCTGGCATGGTGAAAAGCCTTGCTTGGCGGCTGTTCAACGGCAAACATTAGATATTAGTCTCCCGCCGCGATGGCCTCCTGCAAGCGCGCATGCAAGCGATCGCTATATCCAACCGGGATCTCGAAGGTACGCTCGTCGGCGATCAGCACCAGGATGTTGCGGGTCGAGTCCAGCACCGCGGCGCAGTGGCGGCAATGGGCGAGGTGCTCCTCCACGGCGTCGCGGAACTCCTGCGGGACGGTGCCGTCGATGTAGTTGGAAATCTGGTCCCACACATGCCTGCAATCTAGAACCATGAGCCACCTGCCTTGCTGCGAAACAGTCCGAAGAGCCCGCTACGTTTGGAGCGCAATTGGGGAGCGAGAATTTTCTGCAACATCAGCCGGGCGCGCAGCAGGCGGGTCTTGACCACGCCCTCGCCGACGCCCAGCGCGGCCGCCGCCTCGGCGATGCTGAACTCCTGCACGTCGCGCAGCAGTATCGTTTCGCGATAGATCTCCGGCAGGCCGGCAATGGCGGAGCGCAATAGCTCGCGGAGCTCCTTGCGTTCCAGCGCCTGCGACGGCACCTCGCGCCAGTCGCTGATGACCGCCGGCACCGGCGCGCCCTCCTCATCCACCGCCGCGGCGTCCAGCGACTCAATCTTCAGCACGCGCGCGTGGCGCAGCCGCCCGCGCGCCTCATTGATGACGATGGAGATCAGCCAAGTGCTGAACTTGGCTTCGGCGCGGAAGTTGGGCAGGCTCTTGAGCGCTTTCAGCATCGCCTCCTGCGCGGCGTCTTCGGCATCGTGCTCGTTCTGCAGGATGGCGTATGCGGCCGTGTAGACGGCCGTCTCGTAGGGCCGCACCAGCTCGTGAAACAGCTCGCGGTCGCCGGCCAGGATGCGGGCGATGAGCCGCGCGTCCCGCTCGGCGGACGAGAGACTGGCTTGGGAACTCGTACGTTCGGGTTGCGCGCTCACGGTCCGCTCGGCGAGCTCTCAATATCTCACGAGTTGCTCAGCAATGTTTTGATACGCCAGAGCAGCAGAAGTTACCGCTCGTCACAGGAAAGTGCGGTTGGTCCCGGCGTCCCCATCCGGCCGGGGGCGTTGGCGCGTAACGGCGATCGGCCGCAGAGCCCTGCCCGGATGGATTGCGTCACTAGCGCTGATCTGGTCCCACAGACGGGCGAAGCTGGGGCGCCGTGCTGTACCTTAAGTTCTATGTCCGAGCTGATGCCCTTCCGCGCGGTGATTGACCTGACGCACACGCTTGACGACCGCTCGCCCAATTGGGAGGGGACTGAGGAATCGCCCTTCCGCGCGACCGAGCTGGGCAATATCGTGCGCGATGGGTACTACTCGCGCATCTTTACAACCCAGGAACATTACGGTACGCACCTGGATGCGCCCGCGCACTTCGCCGCGGGCGGCTGGACGGTCGAGCAGATTCCGGCTGATCGCCTGGTGCGGCCGCTGGTCGTGGTCGACGTTTGCGGGCGGGCGGAGGGCAACCCCGATTACGAAGTCGGGCAGGCGGAAATAGCGGCGTGGGAAGGCGAGCACGGCAAGATCGCGCACGGCGCTGTGGTCGTCGCCTGTACCGGCTGGGAGCGGCACTGGGGCTCACCCAAGAATTATCGCAACGAGCAGGGCGATGGGCTTACGCACTACCCCGGGTTCTCGCTGGAGGCGGTGCGGTTCCTGGTGAATGAGCGCGGCGTGGTGGGGCTGGGCATCGACACCATGAGCGTGGAGATGGGCGCGACGACGACCTATCCCGTGCACGTATTCACGTCGGCGCAGAATGTGTATCACCTGGAGAACCTGGCGAACCTGGCGTCGGTTCCTGCGAGCGGAGCGGTGGTTTTGATAGCGCCGATCAAGTTGGAGAAGGGCTCTGGCGGGCCGGCGCGGGTGCTGGCGCTGGTACGATGATGCCGATCGCAAGCTGCGGCACTTGCGAGGCGATCGACTGCGCGTGTGCAACAAGTGCAGTTGGCGCTGGAAGGATTGTCATTACGAGCGCTAGCGAGGGGTCTGCTTTCTCGTCACTCGGAAGGAAAGCAGATCCCTCGCTTCGCTCGTGATGACAACCTCTAGTTCGCACGTCCTCGCCGCACGAGTACGGACTTACGACGTGCGCTATATGACAATCTTCCGATTCCAGCCGTCTTTGGAACCGAACTGCATTACGACCGAACTGCACGACCGAACCGCATTAGGTCGTGCTACTGCAACAGCCCAAAAACGGCGACGCCTGTCTGCGTCCCCACAAACACCCGGCCATTGGCCACGATCGGCGTGATGAATTTGTTGCCCGGGCCGAACTGGTCGCGCGTGCCCGCCTGGTTGCTGTTGTAGAGCTGGTGCGCCAGGTTGGTTGCGTCGAAGGCATACAGCACGGCCGGATTGCTATTGGCTACTGCCCAGACAATCCCGTTCGTCCCCTGGTTGGAGGAGACGCTGGGCGTTGTGCCCGGATACGGGAAGCTGTTCGTCGTCTGCGAGGTGGGCGCAGTCGAGAGCTTGGCGTTGGAGATCGTATAGGCCTTCAGGTTGTCGCCCACATCGCCGTAGTACACGGTGTTGCTGAAGTACGCCGGCTTCGACCACACGCCGCCGGGAAGCGCTCCCTGGATCTCCTGATAAACCTGGTTGTTGTTGCTCGCGTTCCACTTCCCCATGTTGTCGCGATTGACGACGTAGATGTTGGTATCCTTGCCGGCGCCCACGGCGAGATGATGCACCTGGCCGTTGTTGTCGGTGAGGTCAGGCAGGATGAGCACGCCGCCCGAGCCCAGGTCTTCGTCCTGGTTGGACTCCTGCACGGTGTTGAACATGTTGAAGTAGTCGGCGACCTGTAGCTGGCCGGAGCCGTTGGTATTGAGCTTCACAAAGGCGTTGCCGAAGTCGCCGTTAATGGGGAAGCCCTGCGCATTAAGCGTGGTGTCGAAGGTACCGTTGCCGTCGAGGAAATAGATGTTGCCCTGCGCGTCGGCCGCCAGTCCATCGCCGGTCATCCAGATGGCGCCTTCGTTTCCGTTCGGGGTCACGTCGATCACCGACGTTTGCGCCAGCGTGCGCGCGTTATACGCCATGACCCACCCGGTGTAGGGGCGGGCATCGCAGTGCGAGGTGAAGGCGAGATAGATCGTCGTCCCAAACTCCAGCAGTCCGGCGCGCTCGGCAAATTGTCCGGGATTGAAGATGACCATGCCATTCTGGCTGCCGTCGCCGGTGCCGGGATAGGTGGCTTGGATTTCGGTAGGCCCGCCGAAGAGCTCGGCGCCGCTCATCAAATCGAGCGCGTGCAGACGCTGGTGGTAGTGGCCGCTGGAATCCTTGGTCATGGCGACAAAGTAGATGGCGCCATTGCGGCCGGCTGCCTTGTCGATGACCGGCGTGTTGGTGATGCCGATCTGCGGCGAAATCTGCCCGCAGCCGTGATCGTCACTCGGCGTCTCGCCCGACTGCAGCACCGAAACGCGCCAGAACTGGCGGCCGGTCTCCGCGCTGAAAGCATAGACGCTGTCGTTCTCGGTGACGGTGTAGACCGTGTCGTTCAAACTGCCATTGATGAACTGCTTGTTGACATAGAGCGGCTGCGCGTCGACCTTGCCGTCCACGCTAAGGAAGCCCACCTTCCCGAACGTTGTCATGTTGACATTGCTCGGCGTCAGCGTTGTCTCCTGCAGTGTCATGCCCTGGCGAAAAACGTTGTAGTGATAGGTGAGAACGTCGGTCGGATAGGGAATGGAAAGGTTCGGCCCCGCTGGATCGGGTGGCGCCGGAGAAGCAGCGCCGCTATTCGAGGAACTCGCGCCGGCGCATTGCAGGTTGAAAAAGCTGAGCAGCAAAGCGATACAGGCGGTAAGGCTGGCTTTGGAAATCATGCTTCACCCCAAGGAAGTCTGAAGTTCCAACTGGCAGGATTATATGCCGCAGGAAGATAAAGATGTGTCCACGCCGTCAAAAAAATTCAGATGGAAGTCCGACAGACGGGGGGTTACGGTCTGGTAAACACTTGCATGGGACGAACCAGCCGTCAACGCCGAGCTTCGCTTGCGACAGCGGATGAGAGTTGTTCCGCGACAGGAGAGGGCAGCAAGGGAGCGCAGATCGAGAAAGCAAGAACTCTGACTTATATCGTTCTACATGCCGAATGGGAGTAGCTCAATATCAAGAGCGAGGCTGATACCTGCGAACTAAGAGAGCCACTGGCCGGACTACGGCGATTTTGTAGCCACAATTCCAGCGTCATCAACTTAGACCACCTGCTTTGGAACCTATAATTCTTGTACACCTCAACACACAAATAAACCGCAACACTATCCCTGAGCTTGTCGCGGATCGGCAATCCCTACAGTTTGGAGTAAGCGATGTTTTTGTTTAGCAAGTCCAAGTCATGCCGCTCTATGGCGGCGGTGCATCCAGTTGTATATTTTTGCGCGCCCGCATTACTACTGGTGTCTACGCTGGGTTGCGGAGGAAATGCCGCCGGCAATTCGCCGCTCCCGGCGCAGACTCCGGTGCAGTCTCCACAAACCTCGACCACGACCCCATCGGACCCGGGTTCGTCATCGTCGGGCGGGGACTCGCAATCGAACGGCCCTTCCAGCGCCGCACAGATACCGGCGGGCGCGGTGACGCACGCGGCGGTGCAAAAAGATTCAGGCTGGCAGTGGTGTACGGCCCAACTGAACGGCCATGTATGCGCCAGCGGCCTGGGGATTGCTACCTCGAGCATTACTCAGGACCAGCAAACTCCCTCCCTCAGCGGAGCGTCGTCAGAGTTCAAGATTGGCGGCCATACGCACTACTCGAATGCGTTGTGGTGGAAATCCTTCGGCGCCGACAGCACTTCCACGCACTTCGTTTACGATCTCGACTTCTACATGGACGATCCGAATTTGCCGGAGGCGCTGGAGTTCGACATCAACCAAAGCATGGATGGGGTGCGCTACACCTGGGGCACGGAGTGTAGTTATCGCGACACCGGTCACTGGGACATCTGGAATCCGGAGAGGTTGAAGTGGGAGACTACTTCCGTAGCTTGTCCGGTAGTATCGGCGCAGACCTGGCACCACCTTACCTGGCAAGTCGAGCGGGTGAATGGGCAGGTGCACTATATCAGCGTCACGCTCGACGGCAATGTCATGCCGGTAGACAAGTACTACAACCCACAACAACACTTCGACGGCGAAAACGTAAATGTCGCCTTCCAGATGGATGGAGACTATCGGCAGGATGCATATTCGGTGTGGCTGGATAATGTGAGCTTGTCAACCTGGTAGGAAAGCCGGGCTTCTCTGAGTCGGCTTTCGGCCGACGGCGGAGTGTCGCCCGCTAAAGCGGGCTCGGAGAATCAAACATAAAGAGGCTTAGCGGCACGACTGAAGTCGTGCCCTGACACAAAGCGCGCCGGCGGGCTCGGAGAATCAAACATAAGAGGCTTAGCGGCACGACTGAAGTTGTGCCCTGATACGAAACGCGCCGGCGGGCTCGGAGAACCAGACATAAGAGGCTTAGCGGCACGACTGAAGTCGTGCCCTGACAGAAAGCGCGCCGGAGCCGATTTTTTCAGCAAACCGTGAAGGCGTGCTCCACCCGACAAGGAACCGCATTTTGGTTCGATCAACGATCGGGGGCACACACCCCAACGGGCGAGGAACCCCCTCGGCAAGCTTAGAGCGGGCTGGGACATCGGCTTCGTGGTGATACCATTGATCTCGCTGTTTTACTCCCCGCCGGGCCACTGCAAAATCGGAGATCCTTATTGCGCTTTCGGGTCGTGGTGCTTCTTTACTGCTGTTGTTTTTGCCTGCTCTCGACCGGCGTAGCACACGGCCAGGCGAATCCTTACCATCTGCTGGCGCACAACATCTTTCAGCAGCTCATCGAGATCAACACTACCGATTCGACAGGCAATGTCACCACAGCCGCTGAAGCCATGGCGCAGCGCTTTCGCGATGCCGGATTTCCCGCGAGCGACATTCAAGTGCTCGGGCCGAATGACCGTAAGAAGAACCTGGTCGTGCGGCTGCACGGCACCGGCGCGAACAAGCCGATTCTTCTGAACGGTCATCTCGATGTGGTGGAGGCGCGGCGCGAGGACTGGTCGACCGATCCCTTCCAGTTCGTCGACAAAGACGATTTCTACTATGGCCGCGGCACGCAGGACATGAAGTCGTCCGACGCGATCCTGGTGACCGAGCTCATTCACTTTTATGTCGAGGGCTATAAGCCGGACCGCGACCTCATCCTGGCGCTTACGGCCGACGAAGAGGGCGGCAGCTCCAACGGAGTTGACTGGCTGCTGCGCAACCATCGCGAGCTGATCGACGCCGACTTCGTGCTCAATCCCGACAACGGCGCGGTCGATACCCTTGACGGCAAGCCGGTGGACGTGGAGATGGATGCGACCGAGAAGCTGTATGCCGACTATCGCCTCGAAGTCACCAATCCCGGCGGACACAGCTCGCTGCCGCTGCCGGACAATGCGATCTACCGGCTTACCGGCGCGCTGGCGCGATTGCAACGTTACCAGTTTCCCTTCGAGCTGAGCGCGGTGACCCGCGGCTACTTCAGCGCAATGTCGGGCATCGTGAAGGGACAGCGGTCCGCCGACATGAAGGCCATCGTGAAGACGCCTCCGGATGCGGCCGCCGAGAAACGGCTCTCCGCCAGTCCCGAATACAACGCACTCCTGCGCACTACATGCATTCCCACGCGGCTCGATGCCGGTCATGCCAACAACGCATTGCCGCAACGCGCGACGGCCAACGTGAACTGCCGTATCCTGCCCGGACACTCGCGGGAAGAGGTGCGGCAGAAGCTGGTCAGCATTCTGAACGACCCGAAGATCAGTGTGCGTTACGTGAACAACGCAGGCGAGGTACGGGACGTCGCGCCCGACGATAAAGGTATGGCGCCGGTGTCGCTGAGGCCCGACGTTATGCAACCGCTTCAGCAGGTGGTGAAGATGATGTGGAACGTGCCGGTCGTCCCCAGCATGAACACGGGCGCCTCCGACGCGGTGTACACCAACGCAGCGGGCATGCCGACCTATGGCATCACCGGCGTTGGCATCGATGTTGGCGATGTGCGCGCCCACGGCCGCGACGAACGCGTGCGCGCGCAATCGTTTTACGAAGGCCTGGATTTCTACTATCGTTTTCTGAAGGCCCTGACCGGAACTCCGGTGACGGCGGACACACCCGGACATTAAAAAATCATCTATTTTTTGGATAGACAACTTTGGAGGCAATTTTGACACGCACCGCGAAACAGGTTTTCTGCTCCCTGCTGGTTGCGCTGTTGTTCGCGCCCGCCATCTTCGCCAAGGAAGACGCTCATGAGCTGATGGCGAAATCCTTCCAACAAGCCGGCATCTGGTCGCAAGGTCCGGTAAAGCTGGTGGCGCAGGTCCGCCTGCCTCAGCCCAGCGGCGATATCAACGTCACCTATACCGTCTCCTGGGTAGGCCCGGACAAGTGGCGTTCCGAGTGGAGCGCGCAGGGCCTGCAGGACGTGACCGTGCTCAACAACGGCAAGCTCTCGCATTTCACCAACCAGAAAGGCCCCATCGTGTGGGCGATGCTGTTCGAGTCGGCGCTGGGCACCCTGGACGGCGGCGATCCCGCTGGGCCGTACACTGCGATGCCGCCACTGGATTGGCAGAAAGCGAAGCTGGACAGCAGCAAGAAGAAGGTGGAAGCCGCGGACGCCAAATGCGTGGCCTTCGGGCAGCCGGCGGACACGCTGTGTTTCGATCCCGCAAACGCGCGCTTGCTGACGGCCGACGCCGACTTCACGACCTTTGAGTATTCCGACTACACCACCAACGGCAACAACACCTATCCGCAGACGGTGAAGGTGAGCTTCGCCAAGCAGCTTCTGTGCGAAGGCAAAGTGACGGTGACGCGGGGCGAGAAGTTTGCCCACGCGCTGTTCACCGCTCCCGAAAAGAGCACCACGGTGGATTGGCCGGCCTGCGCCGATGTGGACAAGAATTTCACCGCTCCGCACGTGAGCAAGATGGTGCCCGCCAAGATGCCGGACGCGGCGAAAAAAGCCAAGAAGTACGGTGTGGTATGGGTGCAGGCCGACGTTAGCAAGGACGGCAGCGTAACCACAGCCAC
>Ga0070741_10013378_pt1 | contig 14516 bp, 19 predicted proteins | sample Coa_R1_4_FD_66440 | JGI IMG/M metagenome (GOLD analysis project Ga0070741, IMG submission 66440) | Surface soil microbial communities from Centralia Pennsylvania, which are recovering from an underground coalmine fire - Coalmine... | ecosystem: Environmental > Terrestrial > Soil > Unclassified ...
CCTGGTCAAAGCAATCCGCCGCAAGCCGTTATCTTGTGCGCTAAGCGGGAGTGAGCGCGCGGCCTGCTCCGGGAACCGGAGTTCAGAGCTGCCGGTCTTTGAATGCTTCTTCCCTGATCACGCGAATGCGATTTATCTTCATACGATCGTCGGGTTGCCGGAACGGGGCGGGGCTCGCATGATTATCGTGCGCGTACGCCAACGCGTCACATGACATGACCTCCATAAATGGCTCCGGCGACCCCCCGCCGGGGCCGTTTTTGGTGGCAGCCCGCGCCCTGTGCGGGGATCGGCTTTCGGCATCCCGGTCGCTCAATTTTCAGCCGAGGAGGGCACCGCCGCGCCGGGTTCGATCAAGCCTTGGCTCCTCAGGTCGTTCCAGAACTCTACGGGCACCTTGGTCTGAAGGGAGTTCCAGTCCTCGATGATCTGCTGATCGCTGCGGGCGCCGACCACCAACGCAACGGCGACGTCTGCCGCGGCGGAGAACTGCAGGGCCGCCGTCCGCAGATCGACGCCATGGCCGTCAGCGACCTTCTGAAGCGTGGCCCGCTTTTCGATCACCTTGGCGGGAATCTTGAAGTTCTCCTTGCCGTAATTGTAGCGCGGACTGCCGGAGATGAACCCGGCGTTGAGCGATGAGCCGATGACCAGGGAGATACCCTTCCTCCGGACGGCGGGGAAGAGCTCGTTTACGGCACTGGCATGATCGACCAGCGAGTACTGCCGCGCGCAAAGGCAGACGTCCGGATCTGCGTCCTCCATAACTTTCAGGATCGGCAGCGGCGTGTTCACGCCGATGCCCCAGGCGCGGATGATGCCCTCGTCGCGCATTTTCGAAAGCGCGGGGAAGGCGCCTTTGCGCGATATCTCGAACTGCTCCTCCCAGCCGTTCGGAAAAAACGCGAAGTCCGGCGAGATGTCGTGCACAAAGGCGATATCGAGGCTGTCGACGCCGAGGCGCTGCAGGCTGTCCTCGATCGAGCGCCGCACGCCGTCAGCCGTGTAGTCGTAGACGATGTCGTTCGGAGAATCCGACAGCGGGTAGATTTCCGCATGGCGGTTGTTCTTTGAAGCCTTGAAAAGCTTCCCGACCTTGGAGGACAGCAGGTATTCGCTCCGCTTCTTTCCGTGCAGAAGTCGCCCGAAACGCCGCTCGGCCAGACCGAACCCGTACCATGGCGCGACGTCGAAGTAGCGCACGCCGACTTCCCAGGCCGCCTCGAGCGTGGCGTCGGCTTCCTTGTCCGTATGTTTGTTGAACTCGTTCCCCAGTGATACCCCGCCGAGCCCTAAACGGAACTGCGGTTTGAAGATTTCCTGCGCTCTGTTTGGCATGCGTTTTTGGCCCATTTCTGCGATGAGGGAGAAACGGTCGCCAGACCGCACCGTTCCGGTGCGATGGCTGTGGCGCCCCTTTCCGCCGTGCCAGGCAGCTCTGGAACTCGCGGCCACTCAATGCTTTGAAAGAGAGAGAAGCGCGAGGCCAGGCGATGTTTGCAGGATTCGTCTTTGATGTGGAAGGGACGCTGGTCGACAGCGTACAGCAGAACCTTCGCAGCCTGCAGGAAGCGCTCGAGAAATTCGGATATCGCATTCCCATCCAGACGCTCCACCTCTATTCGGGGCTCGACGGCGACCAGCTCTTGCGGCTCACGATCCCCGAGGCATCCATCCACGAGCGACGCGCTATTCTGCAGGAACAGAGCGCGATCTACGAACGTGACTATCTACCGAGCGTGAAGGCGTTCGACGGCGTTCGTGACGTCTTCAAGGTGCTGAGCGGGCAAGGTGGCCGCATCGCCCTGGCCACCGACTGCAGAGGCCTCGCTTTCAAGCGGTACATGTCACTCCTGAACGCAGACGAGTTCATCGCCGCAACCGCATGCGGCGACGACGTGGAGCACGGCAAGCCCGATCCACGGCTTGTCGGCATGGCGCTCCGCAAGCTGGCGATTCCTGGCTCGCAAGCGGTCATGGTCGGAGACTCGCCGTACGACGCCGAAGCCGGCATCGAGGCTGGAACGAAGGTCGCCGGCGTCCTCACCGGAGGGTTCGCCGAGAAGGTGCTCGATGAGGCCGGCTGCTTCGCCGTTGGACGCGACCTCCGGGCGCTCCTTCCGAGCCTCCTCTTCGGAGAAGGCGGTCCCGAACCGCGGCAGACGGACTGGCTCCGCAGCGCGTAGCAGTCCCAAACCGCGCACGCCATCGGAACGGAGCGTCCTCCGAGGAGGAGAGCCTACCGCCCGTAAGCATGGCGGGATCCGGAAACCGAGTTCCCTCGAACCAGGAATCGCTCGCATAGGGAGCCAGCACAGCCCCGACACTTCAGAGAATTGCCACAAAGTTCTCCGAGACGCTCAGCAAACCAGTCGTAGGACAGAGGCCGCTTTGATTCAATATTCACTCGACGTGCTGCGTCAGCGCTATGTCGTCGAGAAAAGACCACTTGAGGCGAGCGTCGAGCAAGTTTTGCGCGCCGACGGTCGCGCGGGAGCGCGTGCCATTTTGGCTTTGATCGATAAACGGCGTTTCGAAAACAGGTCCGAAGGGCAGCGCCTTCGCAAAATGCTCCGTTTCGAGACGTCTCTCTGGGAGAGCGGGCATCATGCCGTGGCGGGCGTGGACGAGGCCGGAATGAGCCCGCTCGCCGGGCCGGTCGCCGCTGCCGCCGTGATCCTGAAGCCCGGCACCCGGATAATCGGAGTCGACGACTCCAAAAAGCTCGACGCCGCGGCTCGCGAAGAACTCGCACAGGCGATCAAGGAAAAGGCCGAGAGTTGGAGTGTAGCTCTTGTCGAGGTGGAGGAGATCGACGCGATCAACATCTATTGGGCAGGCATCCAGGCCATGCAACGTGCGATCCAGGGGCTGAGGTCGACGCCGCAGCACCTGCTGATCGATGCGAAGCGGTTGAAGGAAATCGACATCCCTCAGCAGGCCATCATCAAAGGGGACGCCAAATCCGCCAGCATCGCCGCCGCCTCCATCCTCGCGAAGGTGGAACGCGACACGGTGATGCGGGCGCTCGACGTGCGTCACCCCGGCTACGGCTTCGCCGACCACAAGGGCTACCCGGTGCCGGCGCACTATGAGGCGCTCGCCAGACTTGGCGCATGCGCGGCCCATCGGCGGTCGTTCGGACCCGTACGCAAGGCTCTCGGGTTGCCGCCCCTGCCGCCGTGGCCTTCGGCATCTGGACGCGCTGCCGGCTGAGTTGTAGTTTCGGCCAGCCTCGGTGTCATTTTAAAGCGTTATCCGCCCCTTCGACAGGGCGGCGCTTCGATTCCAAGATACAGGCAGCCACAGCGGCATGCTAGGGTTGCGCGGCCGATTGTTCGGAGACCCGCTCCCGTGACGGTTTGTATCGCAACTCTTTTCCGTTGGAATTACGCATCCAAGGGTCAGCCAGACGATTTGGGTGTGGCGGCATTGCTTGCCACTGACCGCATGATAACCGCCGGTCCTGCCGGAGATGTTGAGTATGAACCTCAACAATCCAAGGTCGCTTATATGACGCCCAAGGTCATACTGGCGGTAGCTGGCGAATATCCGGTCCACACCGAGGCAATCGCTACGGTCGGTAAGCAGATCGAAGGCAAACCGGATACGTCGCCACAAACCGTCGCCAATCTGTATGGAAGAGCTATACAGTCGATAAGGCAGCGCCAATCTGAAGATATTTATCTGTCTCCGCTTGGGATGAACCTTGACACGTTCACGGCGCAACAGCGCGACATGTCAGAAAGTTTCGTTCACACGATCACGACTCAATTGCAGGGCTTTGAAGGGCCAAGTGTAGATGCCCTTGTTGTTGGACCTGGTGAAGGCCGTGTGCAGATTTGGAGCGTTGATTTCCGGGGTACCGTTCGTTGTTTCGATGACGTTGGCTTTCATACGATCGGCATCGGGTCCGGGCATGCAAGCCTCTCGTTGATGCAGGCGGGTTATACCAACACTTGGTTGTTCCCAAACTCTCTCGCGGCAACGTATGCCGCTAAAAAGGTCGCGGAAACTGCCCCCGGCGTTGGATCAAGTACCGATATTCATCTCGTGACACGGGATGCAGTAACGAGGCTTTGGCAACATGCATTCGACTCTTTGGAAGAGACTTATCGGAAATACCTGAAAGAGCATGGCGAGTTGGTCCAAAAATCGGTAAACGAACTTCACGAGAAAATGCAGAAGGCGGGAAGCAATGCCGAAAAGCAACAATCAACTGGAGAGCACTCGCAAGCTGATGCAGGCCCTAGTGCGGATGCCGCCAAAGCAGCACGAGGAGATGAAACTGGGAGAAAAACGGGAAGTAAATACGTCGTCGAAGATTAAGACCTCGAGACCCGCCGCTTCCTCCAAGCCAAAAACCGCTTAGCTGCCTGCTTTTTGTGACGCATCTTCTTAAGGCTACCGATACGTCAGGCGCTTGCCTTCGATACCCTTGAGGGCCTTTGCCGTCCGTTCCCCGTCGCCAATTCCAAGGCTGGAACGATTGCTGTAGCGGAATTCAAACTCCGCAAGATAGCGCTTCAAATGGGCTTCGCTCACATGGTGGTAAACGCCAGTGATCACGGATGCTGTCTGCTTTCTTTCCACTCTACGTTCTCGATGGAATGCTTGAGCTCTACGCGGCAGGCCTTCACATGTGGGAAGTTCCGAAGGAGCCTGTCGTTATCTTGATGGAAGATGAGCCTCCGGAAGCTGCTATGGCGACATATCCGCCTCGGCGGGATCCTATATGCAGCTGCGCGCCCGAGGGACGGCGGTAAAGCCTTGCAAATGTAAGCGAACCAGCGGTTGCAGCATACCCCGCGAAAGCGGGGCTTTGCTGTTTGGCCAATCGATTTAGCGGCCGTTCGCCCCATTTTTGACCGCGCCCGGTTCTGCATGCGAGCCCATGCTGTTAACGCCGGCCGCTGTCGGTGCACCCGAGTTGCTGGCATCGCTCCCAGATGGTCGGGAGCCCGGGCTCACCAGGCCGGTGTTCGTGCTGGCACCGTTCATGCCGGTGGTTGCCGCCGGAGGTGCAGTGGCGGCACCAGGACCTACATTACCGGAGCTGGATGCTCCCGGAGCCGGTTGAGATTGAGCGAGGGCGGCGCCGGACAATGTCATCACCAAAGCTGAAGCGATGAGAATTTTCTTCATGGATGTTTCCTAGCCGTTGTTGCGTTAGGCATGACTAAGCAAATGACAAACAATCTCGTTCCACTGACGTAGCTCAACGAGGTCTGCCCTGCGAGGCCATCACTAGCTTGACATTTGTTAAGGCCACGGCGCGCACGGGACCGGGAAGACATGCCGGAACATCTGTCCTACCGAGACGATTAGGCCAGTGTCCGGCAAACGGAGATGAAGATGCGGAACACGTTAGTGACAACTCTCATTGTTGCCTTTATCGCGGCAGGCGTCGTTCCAGCATTCGCTGGCGGCGCTGGTGGTGGCGCGGCCTCAGGAGGTTCGAGCGGAGCTACTGGTTCGGGCGGGACGGCTGCAGGTTCGATGTCGACTAATGGGTCGGTGAACGGCACCGGTGGGTCGCCAGGACCGAATGCCGGCAACGCAAAGAGCCAAGGCACAACAGGCAGTCACATGGGTGCTACCGAGCCGACCTCGGCCGGCACGACTACTGGAAGCGGCGCTAGCCCGGGCGCGAGCAACATGTCCATCCAACCCGCAGCGCCTGCCCCTACCTCGGGCAATTCGACAAGCCCAGCGTCTGCGGCTGAGAAATAACACCGCAGCATTTTGTGCTGTGCGCTTCTTGGCTTTTTAAAGTGAGAACTAACGAACATTGCAAGGGCGAACATAACAACAGCGCCTGAGATGGATATTCTCATGGCATCTCGGCCTTAATCTTCGTCTTCGCTCGCGCTGATGGACGTTGTTGCAGGGCAGTGACCTGTCCCATCAATGGTTGACGTGGGTGCTCTTACCTCGAATCAACCCAAGCATCTGCGCCTCTATGACGCTGCAGGGCCGCCAGCGCCCAGTTTTGCGCGTTTGTGAGGCGCTATGCATCTTACGCAAGGAGATATGAGCGAAAAATGGGAACAGATGAGGCGTCACCTTTTTAAGGAGCTGGGCTGAACTAACAGGAGTTGCCTATGAATAACCGGACCTTGGTCGCAGCAACGGCAATTTTTGCCTGCCTCGGTGTCCCGTCGCTGGCGAAAGCCGCTAGCTGCGCCCTCTATGATCCAGGGTGCCAGACCTACCAACTCCCTAGCAATAGCGGCACGGGCGGAGCTGCAGCAACCCGAAACGAAGTCAGAACGAGCGCTGGATTACATCAGCGCAATTATGGATATCAAGTTCGCGCAGTGCGACGGGAAGCTGTTCACGAAGACCGCACCTACCGTGGCGATTATCGTCCAGATCGCTCGGGCAACGTTCTTGGTGCCACTGTGGGGACTGCAGGAGCTGTAGCTGCTGGTGCTATCAATACCGCCGGCGCGATCGCGACCGCGCCCTTCCGCGCAGCCGATTCGTACGCTTACTACGACGATGGCTATAATGGCTGGGCTCCGGGCTGGCAGGGTCAGACCTATGCGGAGAGGAACGGGTTTGTCTGTACGCCGGGCACCTATTTCAGAGGCTTCGATCAGCGGATGCACATCTGCCAATAAGTTCGCAAGGAACGCACCGGGTGACCAAGCCCTGCCTGAATATCTGGGCGGACCCGGGCTTGGGTCCGCCTCTGATTCCAATGCGGACGTCGGGACCGCCGCAGCGTTGACGCGTGGCGATCCCGCGTTCATGGCGTTCAGCTCGTTCAATGCCTTCGAACGAGGGAAGTGCAATTAGGGCTTAAACGGTCAAGTCTACCGCGAAAATTCCTGAACCAGTCACAGCGCTTCTACGAACTCAACCATTCGACGACGTTGATCGGGATCTGGCAACGGGCCGCGCATCGCACCGGCATTGTCCGCCATGTGGCCAGCATCGCCCGTCCCCGGGATCACGGCAGTCACACGCGGGTCGCCAAGCAAATATTTCAGGAAAAACTGTCCCCAGGAACTCGCGAACACTCGTGCCCAGTCCGGTAATTCCCTGCCATGAACTGCACGGAACAATCTGCCATTTCCGTAAGGCAAGGCAGTCAGCACACCGGCGCTAGTTTGCGCGGCCAATGGCAGGATGGCTTTTTCAGCGAAACGATTATCGATCGAATAGTCGATCTGAACGAAGTCAGGCTTCTCCCGTTCGAGCACGGCCTCGACTGCAGGATAGTCGCGGCGGAATGTCGATGTGATGCCGATATAGCTGCATAAGCCTTGTTTCTTCCACTCCCTGAAGCGTTCGAGAGATTGCTGTTTACTGCTGACGTTGTGAAGTTGCAGCAGATTGACACTGGCCGTCTTCAGGCGTGCCAATGATCGCTTGAGTTCCTGGGAGTCGGGCGTCTCGAGCTTGGTGGCGATGAAGAGCTTGTCGCGCAAGCCGGAAGCTAGGACAACCTCTCCCAACACGCTTTCCGCATCGCCATAGGTTGATGCCGTGTCGATGAGGCTTCCGCCATTCTTTAGCAGAGCCTGCACGACCGCACTGGCCTTGCTCCGGGTCGCTTCGTTGTTCTCATCGAATACATAGGCAGTGCCAAGACCGACGGCGGGAATGCGCTCGCCGGTGCCCGGAATTGGACGGGTGAGAAGCGATGTTTCCGTCTGGGCAACGGCTTTAGCCGATACCAGAAATCCGCTGGCAAGCGCGGCAAAGTCGCGACGGGTTATTGGGCGGATCGTTCGGACTGCCATCCCGGTACTCCTTCGTCGGGCATTTTCGTCGCAAGACGTTCCTGCGTTCGCCCCAGCGCGGTTGAGAGAACGAGCCAGCCAGCCACGACCGGGAGCGCGCACAACGCGATGGCGGCAAGCTTCAGTCCCAACGCCTGCAGGCTGTCGTAGACCCAGCCATACAACGCGTCCGAGCCGCGATAGATCACGACGTCGATCAAGTTTTTGGCCTTATATTTTTCCTCGCGCCCGACCACGGTGAAGAACACCTGGCGAGCTGGATTTGCGATTGCGAAGTTCATCCAGCGTTGCGTGACCTGGAGTGTCACCACCACGGATAGGCTCGGCGTGAACGCCAGCGCTGCGAAGCCGACCGCATAGATAGCTGGTAGAGCTGCAGCCGCCATGCCTGTGCCGAAGCGCTTGAGCAATTTGGCGGTGACAAAGACCTGCGTCGCTAAGCTAAGCAGCCCCACCGCGAGGTCGATACTCGCAAACAGGCGCGTTTGCACCGTCGCGTCATGGATCGTCGCCGAAACGATGTTGGCCTGCGCGAAATAGGCAATCGTAGCGCCCAATGACAGCAGGCTGACCCAGGCGGCCACACCCAAAAGATAAGGCGAGCGGATCAGTTCGGGGAGTGCCGCGAAGGCGCTGCCTCCAACGCGCCGTCGGCTGGGATCCAGGTCTGTCGGCGCGTCAGCCACACGCTCAATGCGGTGAACGCAAAACACAGCTGCTTCGAGAAAGACGGCGGCCACGATCAACAAGTTGACTGGGCCGAGCGGCGCTGACAGCCAGATCGTGACGACCGGACCGAGCAGCGCTCCAGCGGTGCCACCGGCGCCAATGAACCCGAACAGCCGTTTGCCCTGTTCCGCAGTAAACAGATCGGCCATGAACGACCAGAACACCGCCACCGCGAACAAGTTGAACACGCTGACCCAAACAAAAAATACCCGCGCTACGATCACCCTTTCCACGTCGAACGTCAGCAGCAACCAGAACAGCACCAGATTGGCGACGAAGAAATGGTAGACGATGGAGATAAACCTGGTCCGCGGCAACCTCGCGACGAGTTCGCCATAGAGCGGCTGTGCGACGAGTAGGCTGAGAAACGTAGCGGTGAAGAGCCAGGGCAGGTTCTTGACGCCACCGGCGATGCCCATCTGGTCGCGCAACGGACGCAATACATAGTAGCCCGCGAGCAGCATGAAGAAATAAGCGAAGGACCACAGCGCTGCCGAACGTTCTTGCCCCGTAGCAGGCATTGCGCGCCGCAACCAGGCCGCTATAGGCGTCATGGCGCCAGCGATAACTTCTGTTTGAGTTCAGCCGCGCTCACATTCTGGCCATATCCCGGCGCGCCACGCTGGAATCGCCTCGCATCGGCCAGCTTACCGACCTCCACCGGATCAAATCCGGCATCTCGCACCAGTCCCGCCGCTACTTGCATAGCTTCCTGATCATCGCCGGCAATCGGAACGGCGAGCCTCGGAGCAGGACGGTTCGCTTCGCGTTCAAAGATCATGTAGGAGAGCGTGTTGAAGGCGCGCACCAGCCGGGCGCCAGGCAGATATTTCTGCGAAGTAGCTCCGATGCCGTCGCGCTCGACCTCGTCGGCGATGGCGCCATCGCGACTGGCCACGGCATTGTCGGCATCGAGCACGATCTTGCCGGCTAGCAATTTGCCGTAATCTTTCCCGATCTGGGGTAGTGCGCCATAAGGCACAGCGATGAATACAACGTCGCCATACGCAATCGCCTGATCGACGGTGCCGGCCTGCGCAAGAGGACCGAGGCGCCCGACGAGGTCTTTCAATTCATCCGGATGACGTGACGAGAAGAACACCGGATGGCCCGTTTTTACCCAAAGCCCGCCGATCGTGCCGCCGATATGGCCGGCGCCTATAATGCCGATCTTTATCTTAGGACTGTCGGTAGTCTGACCCGATGCTGTCGTCGGCTTGAGCAACCCTTGAAGGGTGAGCGCTCCTGCCGCTATCAATAGCGCGCGACGACTGCCGTAGACAATGTCATGCTCTGCCATTAGCACACCAATTCGAGATTGTTAGACGATGTCTTACGCCCTAGCTCAGATTTTTTACCTCATCACGAGGGGATCATAACGCGAAAAGGTGTGGTAAATCGCTCCCGAAATTGGGGCTCGCACAGAGTTGATTTCCTTGCTCCTGATCCTAATTAGGACACTTGCCCGTGTACGATATTTATGGTGCCCCGCTGTCAATGCGGAATTTTGGCTATTTGGGCACCGCTGACGGCGCGACGTTCGGCTTCGTCTCCGAGGGAATAGCCGGCACATCATCTGCCACACTGCACTGTTCAACATAACGATCTTCGTCCATATCGTACTTCATCATTGCTTCTCGATTAGCTCTCCATTCATTTTCACAATCCCTCACTTTCCTCGTGCTTTGTTCGTTTGTTTTGAGGGGTGCGGAGATCGCAGGAGAGGCAGCGGTCGAGTTTGGCGCGGTAGTCTCTGCAAATGCAGAGAGTGGACTTATGAGCCAAGCAATCGAACAACAAACCGAACAGAGATGCTTTTTCATCTTTGAACTCCTCTGGGCATAGTTTGTATCGTGCGAAGCTTTTGTAAAGTGTGACGGTGCCTGCGACCAACGGATCCGAGAGGACTAGACTAGCGGGCTCCGAGGCGGCTTCGGTTGGCAGAATTCGAAGACTAGTTATGGAGTCGCTTCAAGATTACCTGGACCGCAAAAGGGGCGAACTTCGCCGGCATCGGCCGGGCATCGTGACCAAGCGCCTTAAGCCGGCGACTGAGATGATGCGTACCGACACAGACCTTGATGCGCGGATGGAGGCAAAGCTTGCCGCTAACTGGCTGCGCGACCATTTTCTGATGCAGCACAACGGCGCCGCACTCATCCTGGCCGGTGACATGGAAAGCATTCTTGCGGATATCGATACCGACTATGGCGACTGCAGCGTTGGATGTCTTTGACAAAACGCTGGGGACATGTGTAGCCCCCGGCGGGGCTCTACATCACGAGACTCGAGCCTCTAATCGCAGCCGAAAAACGCTAGCATCCCGCTTCGTTCGTCACGGGCGGACCGCCTGTGCACGGAGGCGGCGGGCGTACCCCAGCGCATAGCAACGAGTTCGGTGCCGCGATCCCCCTTGCGAACGACTGGCGCCGGATAATCGGGAAACACTCCGGGCATCAGCGGAAGGTTGCCAACGTAACGATTGAGTACCCGAAACGCGATGATAGCGGCTTGGTTTGTCGTGATGCTGTAGAGTTGCACATCGCGCCTATCTAGCAGATCAGCGTCGCTCTTCGAGGCCGTTCTTATCCCGCAACTTATCGATCAGTTCGATGCTTCAGCCTTTGTGAGGGTGGCCATTCTGTCAAACAACGTCTCCGTGCGGTCAGTGATGGAGGAGCATGATCAGAATGATCAGCGGGATCGGGATTCCGATTAGCCAAAGCAAAATGGGCATGTTGTCTCTCCTTTCTTTGAAGTGCTAACGATTGGCGGTAACGGTGGTGCGGCGGAATGGGTGCCTACCCCAAGTGCCATCCCGAAGCCCACCGCCTTCAGTGGCCGCTAGGGAGGCGGAAAATGCGCCGATAAACAGCGAGAGCGTCAGCCAAATCGCCATCTGCATCGTTGCTTTCCTCGCCTTGTCCAAGTCGGCCTTGATTTGCGTAGCAACGTCATCGACCCGCTTTTCAGCATCAGCTTGGCTTAAACCAGTCCTGGCCGAAACCACCTTGGCAACGTAGCTCCGATCGTTGGCGCTAAGATCGTTTCCATTGCGGAAACTCGTCGAGAAAAGACGGACCATCTCCGCGCGTGTATCGGAAGGGTTCTGCTGGTTCTGTGCGGAAGGATCGTCGGAGCGCAATAATGTGTCGACATAACCATCCATTGGCGAAGATTGGGCTGAACTGGCTGCGCCCTGTGTTGCACCCGCAAGGGTGCTGCCGACCAGTGAGCTTGCGGGTGAAGCGAGCAAAATGGCGCCTAGGACTGACGCCGCTGCCCAAGTCAGAAAGCCATGCGCCGTGTCACGGAAAAGTACCTCGGCGGTATGAACGCCAATCCATTTGGATCTAAGGCGCCCGGCCAAGTATCCCCCGATGGCGGAAGAAATCATCGCCATGACGATGAAATACAGCCCAGTGCCAATTTCAAAAGTCGCGGTGGAAACACTGGAATTGCCCCATGGCGACATAACGGCGAATCCCATGCCGGTTCCGAAGGACAGAAGAAGCAGCGTCAACGCCAAAGAGGCGACCGCCCCAGCGGCGACCGCCGCCCAAGAGACGCCGGGCACCCCCGGTTCGACCATGTCGGCGGGGACTCCTTGTCGAATTGTTTGTTCCATTGGCTTCCTTCTAGCATCCGGTTTGGCTGCCTATAAAAGAAGCTGATGGAACGAAAGTTCCACTTTGTTTCCTGCCGACGCCCCATGGGCAGGTTTCTCTTTGCACGATGCACCTAAGAAGGGATGCGCGGCTGCTCTGGTTTTCTTGCCGAATTCTCCCGACTTGCTATTCCCCTCGGGAACTCATGCCCCTGCCGTCCGTTCGAGGACGGACGGGAGCGGTCGAAGGGGAAAGTCGCGTGCACCAGGTCAAATATCGTCTGAACGACCCGCGACTCGCCCCTCGCCGGACCAAGCTCGAAATCCCCGGCTGGGCCGGCAGCCGCGATCCGCGCAAGGATGGATCGCGCGAGCAAGTCTGGCACTGCGTGCCATTCTCCGAAGGTGCCCAATACGGCATCGAGCTATTCTACCCTTACGACAACGAACTGCATGTCAGCACGAAGGATGGGCATCTAATTCTCGAAGGCGACTGGGGCGAGCAGCCAGACAATGACCTGCAGTGGCCACCCTTCCGGAACTTCGGCGGCATATACTACACCTATCAGCTACTGCTCGACCTGAAGGTGCCGCAGGGATTTGCCATCCGCACCGAGCCGCATCCACGCTTTTATTCCGACCCTACCGATACGGTGCCGATCGCAGTGCCGGCGTTAATCCGCAACTGGTGGCCGATGCTGTTCTTCTGTGTCTTCAAGTCGCCCGCCGAAGGCCGCACCCACATCTTCCGCCCGGGCGAGCCGTTTGCGCAAATCATCGTCATCCCGGAAGAAGCTCCGTTCGAGCTCGAACCGATGACCGAAGAGGAAGCGGCCGAGCGTGAGCTCCAGGCGCGACGCATCTATGCCAACCGACCTAATCTCGCCAAGGGCACGGAGTGGCTCTCCTCGACCGATACGGTGTTCGACGGCACCTATCGGCATCTTCACCGCGCAGCCAAGGAAAAGGCGAGGCAAGGCTGACCGACGCGAATCCGTACCGGTCCAAAAATGCGACGGGCGCTCGATCCGAATTGGATCGAACGCCCGGCAAGTCGTCATGCGCTACGCGGTCAGTACCGGTAGTAGCCGTGATGATGATGGTGGTGATGGTGGTGACGATAGCGGCGGGGCGGCACCACGATGATCCGCGGCCGGTAATAGCCGTGGTGATGGTGATGATGGTAGTAGCCGTGGTGGTGGTGATGATAGAACTGCGCCACCTTGACATTATCTTCCCACGGTTTCACGGGTGCCCGGGCCTCGATTTCAGCCAGGACCTTGAGGGCGTTGGGGATCGGTTTAAGGAGGTCGGCGTAGGAGTTCACCTTGAGGGTGTCAGGCGGACTCGGGTCTGTGGCCGGAGCCGGCGCTGCTTGCGCGCTACCGAGTGCGCCGAATGCGGCGACCGCACCCAGTAGTCCAGCAACTTTCTTTTCCATAAGCTCCTCCAATGGGCATCATGCCCGAACCAAGCAGGTCACAACACGTGCGTCGCGTCAGAGTTCCTCTGGTCGCCTGACCCACAAGGTTCCCATTACCACCCTGAACCATCGATGAACTGCGACTGCGCCGCGAAGGACCAGCGGGGCGACGCTATCCGGATGAAGATAAAAAGGCCCAGAAGCTCGCACCCCGGGGCCCTTTGTCGTTCTACGTCATCACTCGCATTAGTCGTGGTGATGGTGGTGGTGATGATGATGATGATGCCGATGGCGCCCAATCACCACGACCGTGCCACGCCGAGCATGGCTGTGGTGATGGTGATGATGATGGTGGTGCATTTGAGCCACCTGCACATTTCCTTCTGCGGACTTGGCCGGCGCCTGCTCATCCAGCGCCTGCAGCATTTTTGCCGCATTCGGGATCGGTTCGAGCAGGTCGGCGTAGGAGTTCGCCGTTAGCGCGTCCGACGGGCCCGGCGCTGGCGCGGCCTGCGCGGCGCCAAGTGTGCTGAGCGCCGCCACCGCTCCCAAAAGTCCGGCGATCTTCTTGTCCATAAGGGAATCCTTTCTGTAGATAGACCATTGCCCGAATGCGAACGCGGCGTTTTCGCAAATGTTCCGTGGCCGGCGCGTTCCCTGGGGCGTTATCGCGCGCTTCGTGCCGCCTGGAGAAACTGCAACAACAATGGCTCACCTCAGTCGGCTTCTCCTGCTGCACCCAATTTCTGGCGCCGTGGATCAGATGGCACCCATCATCCTGGAGCAGGCTCTGGTCTGCATCGCCTCGAAGGCGCGGCGCGCTGATGGGTGTCCATCCTGCTTGCCCGAGATAAAGCATAAGGTCACATCGATGGTGCGACCTGACCATCTCTGCAACTCCACGATGAGCGCCCCTGAGGTGCCGCAGCGATGCTATTGCATCCCACCCCGGAAGCCGGTGCTCGAATATTCGCCCGCGTAACAGGCAAGCTCGCTGTCCGGC
>Ga0070741_10013379_pt1 | contig 14515 bp, 9 predicted proteins | sample Coa_R1_4_FD_66440 | JGI IMG/M metagenome (GOLD analysis project Ga0070741, IMG submission 66440) | Surface soil microbial communities from Centralia Pennsylvania, which are recovering from an underground coalmine fire - Coalmine... | ecosystem: Environmental > Terrestrial > Soil > Unclassified ...
CCCGCTGACCCGTTTCCACCCATGAAGCTCATCGGCTCGCTCGCCAGCCCTTACACGCGCAAGGCGCGCGTGGTCCTGGCCGAGAAGAAGATCGACTACGAGCTCGAGATCGACAGCCCGTGGGACGCGGCGACGCGCGTTCCCGAGCGCAACCCGCTGGGGAAGGTGCCGGTCCTCGTGCTGGACGACGGGACGACGCTGTTCGACTCGCGCGTCATCGTCGAATTCCTGGACAACGCCTCGCCGCTCGCGCGCCTGCTGCCGCCGGGGAATCGCGAGCGCATCGAGGTGCGCCGCTGGGAGGCGCTCGCCGACGGCGTGCTCGACGCCGCGGTGCTCGCGAGGATGGAGCGCCGCCGCAAGCCCGAGCAGCAGAGCCCGGAGTGGCTCGAGCGCCAGATGGGCAAGGTGCGCGCGGGTCTCGCCGCGATGAACGCGGACCTCGGCGACAAAGCGTGGTGCGCGGGCGGCTCCTACTCCATCGCCGACATCGCGCTCGGCGTCTGCCTCGGCTGGCTCGACTTCCGCTTTCCCGACCTGGGATGGCGCGATCGGCACCCGAACCTGGCGCGCGCGCTCGCCAAGCTCTCCGAGCGCGCGTCGTTCGCCGAAACCCTGCCGCGCGAGTGAGCGCGGCCTACCGGATCACGCCGCCGCCGAGACAGATCTCGTCGCGGTAGAGGACGACCGACTGGCCGGGCGTGACCGCCCATTGCGGAGCGTCGAATTCGACCTCGAGCGCCCGGGTGCTCACGCCGGCGACGCGGCAGGGCGAGTCGGCCTGGCGATAGCGGGTCTTCGCGCCGTAGGAGAGCCCGGGATCGGGCGCCTCCCCGCTGACCCAGGCGAGGTCGGCGGCGCTCAGCTTGTCCCGCAGCAGCATGGCGTGGTCGCGGCCCTGGACGACGATCAGCTCGTTGCGCGCGAGGTCCTTGCCCGCGACGTACCAGGCCTCGCCGCTCGAGCCGCGCAGGCCGCCGATGCCGACTCCCTTGCGCTGGCCGATGGTGTAGAAAGCGAGGCCGATATGCTCGCCGACGGTCCTGCCCTCGGGCGTGCGCATCGGCCCGGGCACGCGCGGCAGGTAGCGGTTCAGGAACTCGCGGAACGGCCGCTCGCCGATGAAGCAGATGCCGGTCGAGTCCTTCTTCGCGTGGTTCGGCAGGCCCGCTTCCCTCGCGATGCGGCGCACCTCGGCCTTCTTCAGCTCGCCCACCGGGAAGGCGACGCGCGCCAGCTGCTCCTGAGTCAGCCGATGCAGGAAGTAGCTCTGGTCCTTGCCGCGGTCGGCCGCCCGGAGCAGCTCGACGCGCGACCCGGCGGCGCGCAGCCGCGCGTAGTGCCCGGTCGCGATGCGCGCCGCGCCGAGCGACATCGCGTGGTCGAGGAAGGCGCGGAACTTGATCTCGGCGTTGCACAGCACGTCGGGGTTGGGCGTGCGCCCGGCCGAGTACTCGCGCAGGAATTCGGCGAACACGCGGTCCTTGTACTCGGCCGAGAAGTTCACCGCCTCGAGCTCGACGCCGATCACGTCGGCCGCGGCGGCCGCGTCGATGAGGTCCTGGCGCGTCGAGCAGTACTCGTCGTCGTCGTCGTCCTCCCAGTTCTTCATGAACAGGCCGACCACGTCGTAGCCCGCGCGCTTCAGCAGCAGCGCGGCGACGGAGGAGTCGACGCCTCCGGACATGCCGACGACGATGCGTTCTGCCATGACGATGGGCGGCCGCGCGGCCGCGCGGGCTACGCGGCGCGGCGCGTGTTGCTGCGCACGAACTCGGCCATGCGCGCGATGCCCTGCCGGATGGCCTCGTTCGAGGCCGCGTACGAGAAGCGGATGTGCTGGCCTTCGCCCGGCACGCGCGCGCCGAAATGGATATCGGCGAGGACGGCGACCCCGGCTTCGTTCAGCAGGCGCTTCCTGAACTCCTCGGAGTCGGACGCGCCGACCATGCGGCACGCCTCGGTCACGTTCGGCCAGGCGTAGAAGGCGCCGCCCGGGACGAGGCAGGAAACGCCCGGGACGCCGTTCAGCAGCCCCACGATCAGGTCGCGGCGCTCGAGGAAGGACGCGCGCATGCGCTCGGCGTCGTCCTGCGGACCGCGGATCGCCTCGACCGCGGCCCATTGCGTGATCTGCGAGGCGCACGAGTCGGTGTTGGTCACCCAGCGCACGAACTCCGGGGCGAGCACCGGGTTGGACGCGAACCCCAGCCGCCAGCCCGTCATCGCCCAGGTTTTCGAGGCGCCGTCCGAAATGATCGTTCGCTCGTACATCCCGGGCAGCGACGCGATCGATGCGAAAGCGCCGTCGTAGACGAGCCGCGAGTAGATCTCGTCGGCGTACACCCAGACGTCGGGGTGGCGGCGCAGGATCGCGGCGATCGCCTCCAGGTCGCGGCGCGACAGGATCCCGCCCGTCGGGTTCTGCGGCGAGTTCAGGATCAGGAGCTTCGTCTTCGGCGTGATCTTGGCCTCGAGCTCGGCCGGATCGAACGCGAAGCCGCGCGCCTCGCGCAGGTGCAGCGGCACGGGGACGGCTCCGTGCGCGGCGATCTGGGACTCGTAGATGGGGAATCCCGGGTTGGGGTAGATGACCTCGTCCCCGACGCCGTAGTCGGTCGTCGACAGGATCGCGTAGGCGATGAAGGGCTTCGCGCCCGCGCCGACCACCACGTGGTCCGGCGAGATCGTCAGCCCGCGCATCGCGCCCATGTACTTCGCCGCGGCCTCGCGCAGCTCGGCGATGCCGGCCGACGGGGTGTAGCCGTGCTTGCCCTCGCGGATCGCGCGCACGGCGGCGTCCTGCACGTTCGCGGGCGTGTGGAAATCGGGCTGGCCGATGCAGAACGAGATGATGTCCTTGCCCCGGCGCACGAGCTCGTTCACCTCGGCGAGGACGACGAACGCGTTCTCGGTTCCCAGGGCGGCGGTACGGCGGCTGATCGCGGGCATGGGGGCGGGCTGATGGGCAAAGCGCAATTCTAGCCTATGGGCCGATGGCACCGGCTGCTATCATTTCCGTCGGGAGGTTCCATGCTCGTCAACTGCGTCGCCTACCAGGACGGCCGCAAGCTCGCCGACATCACGATCGAGCAGATCAGCGATTACGTGTCGCGGCCCGAGTGCTTCGTCTGGGTGGGCCTGAAGGACCCGGGCCCCGGCGAGCTGGCGGTGATGCAGAAGGAGTTCTCCCTGCACGAGCTCGCGGTCGAGGACTCGCGCCACGGCCACCAGCGGCCCAAGATCGAGGAGTACGGCGACTCGCTGTTCGCGGTGCTGCAGACGGTCGAGTTCGAGGGCGACGACCTGCTCGTCGGCGAGATCGACCTGTTCGTCGGCCGCAACTACATCCTCTCGGTGCGCAACGGCACCAAGAAGGGATTCTCCGAGGTGCGCTCGCGCTGCGAGCGCGAGCCCAACCTGCTGCGCCACGGCTCGGGATTCGTGTTCTACGCGCTGCTCGACGCGATCGTCGACCGCTATTTCCCCATCCTCGAGGAGCTCGAGACGGCGCTCGAGAGCATCGAGGAGCGCATCTTTTCCGAGGGCTCGCCGCGCGCGAACATCGAGGCGCTGTACGGCTCGAAGCAGGAGCTGATGACGCTGCAGCACGCCGTGCGGCCGCTGCTCGAGGCGGTCGGCAAGCTCTACGGCGGCCGCGTGCCGCAGGTGTGCGCGGGCATGCAGGAGTACTACCGCGACGTCTACGACCACGTCGTGCGCATCAACCAGTCGATCGACAGCTTGCGCGAAATGGTGACGACCGCGATATCGGTCAACCTCTCCATGATCACGCTGAAGGAGAACGAGACCACGCAGCGGCTCGCCGCGTACGCCGCGCTGGTCGCGGTCCCGACCATGATCGCTGGCGTCTACGGCATGAACTTCAAGCACATGCCCGAGCTCGACTGGACCTGGGGCTATCCGCTGTCGGTCGGCCTGATGGGCGCGATCGACGGCTACCTCTTCTACCGCTTCCGCAAGGCCGGCTGGCTGTAGCGCGCGCCGCGCGCCGATCGCGCCGGCCTAGACGGCCAGCATCCCGTGCACGCTGAAGAGCTGCCGCGGATCGGTCCAGACCTTCTGCGCGGAGAAACCGGCTTTCCGCGCGAGCTCCTGGAACTCGCCGACCGAGTACTTGCACGAGATCTCGGTATGGATGGTCTCGCGGACGGCGAAGTCGAAGCGCTTGCCGTCGACGTGCGCGACCTGCGCGTACCGGCTCTCGAGGTGCATCTCGACCCAGCCGCGGATCGGGTCGTAGAAGGCCTTGTGCCGGAAGCGATCGAGCGCGAAGTCCCCGCCCAGCTCGCGGTTGATGCGCTCGAGCAGGTTCAGGTTGAACTTCGCGGTCACGCCCGCCGCGTCGTCGTACGCGGCCTCGAGCGTCGCCTTGTCCTTCTTCAGATCGACGCCGATCAGCAGCGCGCCGCCCGCCCCCGCCATGCGCCGCACGCGCCGGAGGAAGGCGAGCGCCTCCTCGGGCGTGAAATTGCCGACGGTCGACCCGGGAAAGAACACCGCCTTGCGGCGTATCGGCAGCCCGGCGAACTGCGGCAGCTCGAGCGGCAGGGTGTAGTCGGCGCACAGTCCGACGATGTTGAGCCAGGGAAAGAGCTCGGCGAGCTGCGCCGAGGCCGAGCGCAGCATCCGGCCGTCGATGTCGATGGGCACGTAGAGCGGCGGCAGCAGCCGCTCGATCAGCAGCCGCGTCTTGATGCCGGCGCCGCTGCCGAGCTCGACGAGCTGCGTGTCGGGCCCGATGAACTGCGCCATTTCCGCGACGTTCTGCTGCATGATCCCGAGCTCGGTCCGCGTCGGGTAGTACTCGGGAAGCACGCAGATCTGCTCGAACAGCCGCGAGCCCGCGTCGTCGTAGAAGTACTTCGGCGGCAGGCTCTTCTGCGCACGGGCGAGGCCCGCCAGCACGTCGGCGAGGAACGGGTTCGCTTCGGGAAGGAAGTTGTAGAAGCGGAGCACCCCCTCGACGGGAAGGGGTGCGCGCTCGGCGTCCATGCGCCGGGATTCTATGCCGGGCGTTCGGCCCTGGGAAGCGTCGAGTTCAGGCTGCCGCCGCGGCGCACCTTCATCTGCACCGAGGCCTTCCTGAGGTGCCGCGGCGCCGTCGAGGGATCGAGCCAGTTGCGGATCCGCGAGGCGTCGGCGATCCGGGTGTACTTGCCCCACGAGTCGAGCAGCACGATGATGACCTTGCGGCCGGCGAGCTTCGCCTGCATCACCAGGCAGCGCCCGGCCTCGCTGATGTAGCCGGTCTTCGACAGGCCGATCTCCCAGCTCGAGTTGCGGATCAGGCGGTTGGTGTTGTGGAAGGCGAGCGTGCGGCGGCCGATGCGGACCTGGTGCGCGGACGTCGTCGAGTACTCGCGGATCTGGGTGTAGCCCTGCGCCGCGTTCACGAGCTTGGCCAGGTCCTCGGCGGTCGAGACGTTGGCGCTCGAGAGACCCGTGGGGTCGGCGAAGTGCGTGCCGCTCATGCCGAGGAGGTAAGCCTTCAGGTTCATCGCCTGGACGAAGGCGCCGGTGCCCCCGGGATAGGTGCGGCCGAGGGCCGACGCGGCGCGGTTCTCGCTCGCCATCAAGGCGAGCCGCATCAGATCGTCACGGCTGAGCTCGGCGCCGACCTGCAGGCGCGAGCGCGAGCCCTTCATCTTGTCGACGTCCGCCTTGGTGATCGGGATGACCTCGTTCGGGTCGAGGCTCGCATCGAGGGTCACCATGGCGGTCATCAGCTTGGTGATGGACGCGATCGGGAGCACGGAATGGGTGTTCTTGCCGAACAGCACCTCGCCGGAATCCTGGTCGAGCACGAGCACGGCGTTGGAACGCAGGCCGCGGATCATGGCCTCCTCGCCCAGCGCAGGCAGCGACAGCGCCGCCAGCGCCAGCGCGAACAGTAAGCCCTTGATCTTGCTCAAAGAATTCTCCCTGATGAACGATATTACTAGCGTTTTCACGAAGTGTATCGACGCGTCCAAGAATACGCAAGGAAAATAAGAAGATACAGGTCGTATTTAACATCGAAGGCGAGCACGCGATGACGTTGCCATAGGCCGGTTGGACCGCGTCGCAGGCCGGCGACAGTGCTCGAAAAAGCTGGCTTTAGTCCGGAAAGACTAAACGGAACAGAACGTTATACAGGAGCCGCCGCCTGGGCCTCCAGGTCCTCTTCGAGCTGTAACGCCCACATCTGCGCGTACAGCCCGCCGGCCGCGAGCAGCTCGCGGTGGCGTCCGCGCTCGACGATCCGCCCCGCGTCGAGGACCAGGATCTGGTCGGCGTCCATGATGGTCGAGAGCCGGTGAGCGATCACCAACGTCGTGCGTCCCCGCGCGATGCGGTCGAGCTCCGCCTGTATACCTTTCTCGGTCTCGGAGTCCAGCGCCGAGGTCGCCTCGTCGAAGATGAGGATGCTCGGGTTTTTCAGGATGGCGCGCGCGATCGCCACGCGCTGTTTCTCCCCGCCCGAGAGCTTCAGCCCGCGCTCGCCGACGCGCGTCTCGTAGCGGTCGGGGAGGCTCTCGATGAACTCGTGGATGTGCGCGGCTTTCGCCGCCTCGATCACCTCTTCGCCCGTCGCATCCGGCCGGCCGTAATGGATGTTGTACACGATCGTGTCGTTGAAGAGCACGGTATCCTGCGGCACGATCCCGATCGCCCCGCGCAGGCTCGCCTGCGTGAAGTCGCGGATGTCGGTGCCGTTGATGGCGATGCGACCGGCGTTCACCTCGTAGAACCGGAACAGCAGCCGCGCGAGCGTCGACTTGCCCGAGCCGCTCGCGCCGACCACGGCGACCTTGTCCCCGGCGGGGATCTCGAACGAGACGCCGAACAGGATCTGGCGCCGCGGTTCGTACGAGAAATCGACGTTGTCGAAGCGCACCGAGGCGCCTCCCTTGCCGAGCACCACGGCGCCCGGGCGGTCCTCGATCTCGCGGTCCTCGGTGAGCAGCCGGAACATGCGGTCCATGTCGGCGAGCGCCTGCTTGATCTCGCGGTACACCATGCCCAGGAAGTTGAGCGGGATGTAGAGCTGGATCAGCAGCCCGTTCACGAGGACGAGGTCCCCGAGCGTGAGCTTCTTGGCGACCACGCCCTGCGCCGCGAGGATCATGAGCAGCGTCACCGCGATCGCGATGATGAAGCTCTGGCCGATGTTGAGGATGCCGAGCGACATCTCGTTGCGCACCGCGGCCGACTCGTACTTGCGCAGGTTCTCGTCGTAGCGGCGCGCCTCGTACTCCTCGTTGTTGAAGTACTTGACCGTCTCGTAGTTGATCAGGCTGTCGATCGCGCGGGTGTTGGCGCGCGAGTCGAGCTCGTTCGCGCGCCGGCGGATCTCCATGCGCCACTCGGTGACGCTGACGGTGAACGTGATGTAGACGGCGACCGCGCCGAAGGTCACGGCGGCGAAGCGCCAGTCGAACTTGGCGAGCAGGATCGCCGCCACCAGGCTGAACTCGAGCACCACCGGGATGATCGAGAACAGCATGTACGACAGCAGCGTCGAGATGCCGCGCGTGCCGCGCTCGATGTCGCGCGAGACGCCGCCCGTCTGCCGCTCGAGGTGAAAGCGCAGGCTCAGGCTGTGCATGTGGCGGAACACCGACAGCGCGACGCGCCGGATCGCGCGCTGCGTCACTCGCACGAACACCACGTCGCGCAGCTCCGCGAACAGCGTCGTCGAGAAGCGCAGTAGCCCGTACGCCGCGAGCAGGGCGAGCGGCAGGACCAGGACCGCGACCGAGGAGTCGAGCGAATCGACTACACGCTTCAGGATCAGCGGCACCGAGACGTTGGCGAGCTTGGCCGTGATCAGGAACACCAGGGCGATCGCCACGCGTACCCGGAATTCCCAGAGATAAGGCACCAGCATGCCCACGGCGCGCCATTCGCTGCGGCGGCGACCGCCGGTTTCCGTCTTCCGTGCTGGGAACGTCAGGGTGTGGCTGCGGTGTTCGTGGGCCATGATGGCGCGGGGTCTCCGGCATTGTTACATGGGGCCGACCCCGCCACAACGAAAGCCCCGACGAAAAAACCGGGCCCTTGACAATCGGGCCGGCCGACGTATGATTTAAACAGTCGTTTGAATCCCATGGCCCGCCCACGCTCCCGCCCGCGCAGCACCGCCGGCGACGGCAAGTCGCCCGAGGCGACGCGCCGCCGCATCCTCGAAGCCGCCGAGCGGCTGTTCCTCGAGCACGGCTTCGACGGGACGTCGCTGCGCATGCTGACGGCGGCCGCGGGCGTCAACCTCGCCGCGGTCAATTATCACTTCGGCGGCAAGGAGGGGCTGTTCCGCGAGATGATCGGCGCGCGCTTCGACCCGCTCAACCGCGAGCGCATCGCGCTGCTCGCCGAGTACGAGCGGGCCGCCGCGGGCCGGCCCCTCGAATGCGAGACGCTGCTCAACGCGCTGTTCGCGCCGACGCTGAGGCTCGCGCGCGAGGCGAAGCGCGACGGCGCGCGGACCGACTTCCTGCGGCTGCTCGGCCGGGCCTACGTCGATCCGTCTCCGGTGCTGCGGCGGTTCCTGTCCGAGCGCTACGCGCCGGCCGCGGCGCGCTTCAAGGAGGCCTTCGCCCGCACCCTCCCCGACCTGCCCAAGCGCGAGCTCTCGTGGCGCCTCCACTTCATGATGGGCGCTCTCGCCTATACTCTGGCGGGGACCGACCCCTGGAAGCTGATCGCCGCGCTCAGTCCCGAGCGCGCTCCGGAACGCGGCGCCGAGGAGAGCGACGCCGTGCTCCTGCGCCGGCTCGCGCCGTTCCTCGCGGCCGGCCTGCAGGCGCCGCTGCCCGCGGGAGACGGCGAAGAGCATTCGATCGCAGCAACGAAGACGCCGCAGCGCCGCTTGCGCCCGCCCGGACGCAACGGCGACACGGCGCGTCCTTAGCACCCCGAACCGGGAGAAGCCCATGTCCACCGCCGCCTGGATTGTCCTCACCCTCGCCGCCGTCGCGATCGTCGTCCTCGGCGTCGCGCCGCTGCGCCGCGCGCTGCTCAGCCGGCCGCTGCTCGCGTGGTACCGCGGCCAGCTCCCGACGATGTCGCAGACCGAGCAGGAAGCGATCGACGCCGGCACCGTGTGGTGGGACGGCGACCTGTTCTCGGGCCGCCCCGACTGGAACAAGCTGCTCGCCGTGCCGAAGCCGGCGCTGACCGCGGAGGAGCAGTCGTTCCTCGACAACGAGACCGAGCAGCTGTGCGCGATCGCGAACGACTGGGAGACGACGCAGATCTACCAGGACCTGCCGCCGCACGTCTGGCAGTTCGTCAAGGACAAGGGCTTCCTCGGCCTGATCATCCCGAAGCGCTACGGCGGGAAGGAGTTCTCAGCGTACGCGCACTCGCAGGTCATCATGAAGCTCGCGACGCGCTGCAGCGCCGCCGCCGCGTCGGTCATGGTCCCGAACTCGCTCGGGCCCGCGGAGCTGCTCCTGCACTACGGCACCGAGGAGCAGAAGAACCACTACCTGCCGCGGCTCGCGAAGGGCCTCGAGATCCCGTGCTTCGGTCTGACGAACCCCAACGCGGGCTCCGACGCCGCCGCGATCCCCGACGTCGGCATCGTGTGCAAGGGCACATGGGAAGACCGCGAGATCGTCGGCATGCGCGTCACGTGGGAGAAACGCTACATCACGCTCGGTCCCATCTCGACCCTGCTCGGGCTCGCGTTCCGCCTGCGCGATCCCGACGGCCTGCTCGGAAATCGCGAGGACGTCGGCATCACCTGCGCGCTCGTGCCGACCGCGACGCCGGGCGTCAACATCGGCCGCCGCCACAACCCGCTGAACGCGGTGTTCCAGAACGGTCCGAACTGGGGCAAGGACGTGTTCATGCCGCTCGACTGGATCATCGGCGGGCCGAAGATGGCGGGCCAGGGCTGGCGCATGCTGATGGAGTGCCTCGCGGCCGGGCGCTCGATCTCGCTGCCCTCGTCGGCGACCGGGTACGCCAAGCTCGCCGCGCGCGCGACGGGCGCCTACGCGCGCGTGCGCAGCCAGTTCAAGACCCCGATCGGCAAGTTCGAGGGGATCGAGGAGCCGCTCGCGCGCATCGGCGGCAACGTCTACATGATGGACTCGGCGCGCCGCATGACCGCGGGGTCGGTCGATCTCGGCGAGAAGCCCTCGGTGATCTCGGCGATCTGCAAGTACCACCTCACCGAGCGCGGGCGCGCGGTCGTGACCGACGCGATGGACATCGTCGGCGGCAAGGGCATCTGCCTGGGTCCGAACAACTGGCTCGGCCGCTCGTACCAGCAGCTGCCGATCGCGATCACCGTCGAAGGCGCGAACATCCTGACGCGCAGCCTCATCATCTTCGGCCAGGGCGCGATCCGCTGCCATCCTTACGTGCTGAAGGAGATGGCCGCGGCCAAGGCGCGCGACGTGGTCGCCTTCGACCGGGCCCTGTTCGGCCACGTCCGACATGTCATCGGCAACAAGCTGCGCGCATTCTTCGGCGGCATCACGGGCGCGGCATTCTTCTCCGCGCCGGCGGGCGCGGCGCCGGAGACGCGCGCGTACTATCGCCGGCTCTCCCGCATGTCGGCCGCGCTCGCGTTCGTCGCCGACGTCTCCATGCTCGTGCTGGGCGGATCGCTCAAGCGGCGCGAGAAGATCTCGGCGCGACTCGGCGACGTGCTCTCGGCGCTCTACCTCTGCTCCGCGACGCTCAAGCGCTACGAGGACGACGGCCGCCCCGCGGCGGACCTGCCGCTGCTGCACTGGGCGATGCAGGACGCGCTCGCGCGCGCCGCGACCGCGCTCCACGGCGTCATCGTCAATTATCCGAGCCGGGTCGTCGGCCTCGGCTTGCGGCTGGTCGTGTTCCCGCTCGGACGGCCGTACGCGCCGCCCTCGGACCGGCTCGGGCACGAGGTCGCGCGGCTGCTCATCGCCCCGTCCGCCGCGCGCGACCGGCTGACCGACGGCATGTACCTGCCGAAGAGCGAGTCCGATCCGATCGGCTGCCTCGAAGCCGCGTTCGAAGCCGCGCCCCAGGCCGAGGCGATCGAGGCGAAGCTGCGCGCCGCGGCGAAGGCCGGCGACATCGAAGCCGCTTCGCCCGAGGACCTCGCGCGCGCCGCCGTCGCCGCGCGCATCATCACCGTCGAGGAGGAAGCGCGCCTCAAGCGCTTCGCCAAGCTGCGCGACGAGGTGATCCGCGTCGATCACTTCCCGCAGGACCTGGGCGTGTCCGAGGCGCGCGCTCCGGCGCCGCAGCGCGCCGCGGCGTGACGGGAGCGCCGCGATGAACAAGCCGATCTACGTCGTCGACGGCGCGCGCACGCCGTTCCTCAAGTCGCGGAACCGCCCGGGACCGTTCTCGGCAAGCGACCTCGCCACGGCCGCCGGGCGCTCGCTGCTGCTACGCCAGAAGTTCGCGCCCGAAGAGCTCGACGAGGTCATCCTCGGCTGCGCCGCGCCGAGCGTCGACGAGGTCAACATCGGCCGCGTCGCGGCGCTGCGCATGGGCTGCGGCGAGAAAGTGCCCGGCTGGACCGTGATGCGCAACTGCGCCTCGGGCATGCAGTCGCTCGACTCGGCGATCGCGAACATGCTCTCGGGGCGCTCGAATCTCGTGCTCGCGGGCGGCGTCGACGCGCTTTCGCGCACGCCGCTCATCTACTCCGACGCGATGGTGCTCTGGTTCTCGGCGCTCGCCGCGGCCAGAGGACCCGGCCAGCGGCTCGCGCGCTTCGCGCGGCTGCCGCTCAAGTCGATGTTCGCGCCGGTGATCGGCATCATGCGCGGGCTCACCGATCCCTACGTCGGCCTGCTGATGGGACAGACGGCGGAGAACGTCGCGTACCGCTTCGGCATCGGGCGGCGCGAGATGGACGAGTACGCGGCACGCAGCCACGAGCGCGTGCTGCGCGCGCAGCGCTCGGGCTGGCTCGACCGCCCGCACGACGGGCTCGCGGCCGAGACCGTGCCGCTGTTCGGTCCCGACGGCGCGCTCTATGCGAAAGACGACGGCGTGCGCGAGGACTCCACACCCGAGAACCTCGCGAAGCTCAAGCCCTTCTTCGACCGCAAGTTCGGCAACGTCACCGCCGGCAACTCGTCGCAGATCACCGACGGGGCGGCGTGGCTGGTGCTCGCGACCGAGGAGGCGGTGCGGCGCCACGATCTCGCCCCGGTCGCGCGCATCGTCGATACCGAATGGGCGGGCCTCGACCCGGCGCACATGGGCCTCGGGCCGATCCACGCGGCGACGCCGCTGCTCGCGCGCCACGGCCTGAAGCCGAACGACCTCGACGCGTGGGAGATCAACGAAGCATTCGCCGCGCAGGTGCTCGGCTGCCTCGCCGCGTGGCAGGACGAGCGTTACTGCCGCGAGCAGCTCGGGCTTCCCGGCCCGGTGGGCGGGCTCGACCTCGAGAAGCTCAACGTCGACGGCGGCGCGATCGCGCTCGGGCACCCGGTCGGCGCATCCGGCACCCGCATCGTGCTGCACCTGCTGCACGTGCTGAAGCGCACCGGAGGCAAGCGCGGCGTCGCTGCGATCTGCATCGGCGGCGGGCTCGGGGGCGCGATGATGCTCGAGACGGTCTGACGCCGCACGAACCATGGCGAACAACAATTACAAGCATTGGAAGCTCGAGACCGACCGCGACAAGCTCGCCTGGCTCTCGTTCGACAAGCAGGGCGCGTCGACGAACACCCTCTCGCAGGAGGCGCTCGCCGAGCTCGACGCCGCGCTCGAGGAGGTGCGCTCGCTCGCGCCGCGCGGGCTCGTGATCCGCTCGGCGAAGGCGTCGGGCTTCATCGCCGGCGCCGACGTCGAGGAGTTCACCCGGATCGAGTCCCCGCAGGACGCGCTCGCGCTCGTGCGCCGCGGCTGGGACACGTTCAACAAGCTCGCGGCGCTGCCCTTCCCGACCGTGGCGCTCATCGACGGCTTCTGCATGGGCGGGGGCCTCGAGCTCGCGCTCGCGTGCCGCTATCGGATCGCCGTCGACCAGCCCGGCACGCGGCTCGCGCTGCCCGAGGTGATGCTCGGCATCCTTCCGGGCTGGGGCGGCGTGAAGCGGCTCCCGCGTCTCGTCGGCCCCATGGCCGCGCTCGACATGCTGATGACGGGACGCTCGGTCGACGCGCGCCGCGCGCGCCGCATGGGCCTGGTCGACGCCGCCGTCCCGGCGCGGATCAAGGAGAACGCGGCGCGCATGACGGCGCTCGAGGCGCCGCGGCCGCGCCGGCTGCCGCTCGCGCAGGCGGTGATGAACATGCCGCTCGCACGGCCGCTGATCGCGGCCGTGGCCCGCCGGCAGCTGCGCGCGAGGGCGCGGCCCGAGCACTATCCGGCGCCGTACGCGATCCTCGCGCTGTGGGAGCGCTACGACGGCGATCCGCTCGCGCCGCATCCCGACGACCCGGCCTCGGTGGCGTCGCTCGCCGCGAGCGACACGACCCAGAACCTGATCCGCATCTTCTTCCTGCAGGAGCGGCTGAAGAGCCTGGGCAAGGAAAGCGACTTCCGCGCGCGCCACGTCCACGTCGTGGGCGCGGGCGTCATGGGCGGCGACATCGCCGCCTGGTGCGCGATGCGCGGCCTCACCGTGACGCTCCAGGACCAGTCGGCCGAGCGGCTCGCGCCGGCGATGAAGCGCGCGCGCGATCTGTTCGAGCGCCGCCTGCGCGACCGCGCGCGCGTGCGCGACGCGGTCGATCGCCTCGTTCCGGACACCGCGGGCGAAGGCGCGCGGCGCGCCGACGTGATCATCGAGGCGATCTTCGAGAACCTGGACGCCAAGCGCGAGCTGTTCGCGCGCCTCGAGGGGCTGGCTCGGCCGGACGCGGTCCTCGCGAGCAACACCTCGAGCCTGAAGCTCGCCGACATCGCGCAGGCGCTGCGCGCGCCCGCGCGCCTCGTCGGCATCCATTTCTTCAATCCCGTGCCGCAGATGCAGCTGGTCGAGGTCGTGTCGGGCGCGCAGACCGACCGCGAGGCGGCGAAGAAGGCATCCGCTTTCGTGCGGCAGATCGACAAGCTGCCGCTGCCGGTGCGCGACGCCTCGGGCTTCCTCGTGAATCGGGTCCTCGGGCCCTACCTCACCAAGGCGCTGCAGCTGGTCGACCAGGGAACCGCCCCCGAGACGCTCGACGCCGCCGCGACCGCGTTCGGAATGCCGATGGGTCCGATCGAGCTCGCCGACACCGTCGGCCTGGACATCTGCCTCGCCGTCGGCAAGGAGCTCTCGGGCGGCCGCGGCGACCCGCCGCGCAAGCTTGCCGAGCTGGTCGCATCGGGCAACCTCGGCCGCAAGACCGGCCGCGGATTCTACGCGTGGAAGAACGGCCGCCCGCAGAAGCGGGCGCCGGCGCCGGTCCCGGACGATCTCGCCGATACGCTGCTCGCGCCCTATCTCGACGAAGCCGAGGCCGCCGTCGCGCAAGGCGTGGTCGCCGACGCGGATCTCGCGGATGCGGGGCTCATTTTCGCGACCGGGTTCGCGCCGTTCCGGGGCGGGCCGCTGCACTAT
>Ga0070741_10013380_pt1 | contig 14515 bp, 11 predicted proteins | sample Coa_R1_4_FD_66440 | JGI IMG/M metagenome (GOLD analysis project Ga0070741, IMG submission 66440) | Surface soil microbial communities from Centralia Pennsylvania, which are recovering from an underground coalmine fire - Coalmine... | ecosystem: Environmental > Terrestrial > Soil > Unclassified ...
TTCGTTTCGAGCGCACTCTTCCTGGTCCCCCCGCGCGCGTCTGGGAGCATTTGACCCAGTGCGACAAGCTCTCGGGTTGGTTCGGCGTCGACGGCACTCTCGAGCCGCGCGCGGGCGGTAGAGTCAACTTCATGAGTGGGCACATCCGCGGCATTGTGACGCAGTGGCAACCTCCTCGCCGGCTCGTTTACACCTGGAACGTATTCAACCCGGGCGAAACGGAGTCAGCCTATCCGGAGTCGTACCTGACTTTCGATCTCGAAGAGCGCGGGGCCGAGGTCCGCCTGAGTTTCGTGCATTTTCCCATACTGGAGCGTTTCGAGAAGCAAAACAGCCTGGGATGGCACGCCTTTCTCGATATTCTGGACGCCACGCTTCGCGGCGAGGCGGTGCAACCGCGTGGTGAATACATGAAGCGCAATGCCGCGCGCTATGGTGTGGATCTAAATAACCCCCAGCGTTAGGAACGGCGTGTGCGATTCGCCATGGTAGTGATCATCATTGCGGTTGTCCTGATCGTGCTTGCAGGCACGATATTGACCTTGCTCAGAAGCACACGGACCGGCATGCCGTCGAAGGACGTGTTGGAGCGCGCGCAACGGCGAACGCGTGAGCTCGAAAGCAAGGAAAAAGATAGTTAGAGAGCGATCCCGGAATCCACGCGAGCGGCCCCTGCGAGCACCGCCGTGCGCCAACGAGCGCCACCGGAGCCGACGAGCGCCGCCGCGCCACCGCGCCGACGAGCGCCGCTGCCCTGACGAGCGCCGCTGCAGCCAACGCGCGCCACCGCCCCGACGCGCGGGTTACTTCAGGATGTCTTTGAGCTTATCCATCAACTTTTGCTGCAGCTCGCCCTTGTGTTTGTCAATCTCCTGTTGCACGCGGGCCTTTGCCATGCCCTCCAGGTCGGGGCGCACCGTCGGGCTGCTCAGGGTTCCTGTAATGTTCAACGGAATGTCAGCCAGGGCACCTCTGGTGCCCGCGGCATCCTTGAGGATCGTCGCTTTCACCTGGTAGTTGATCGCATCGCTCACGAGGTTGGTGCTTCCCTGGCCGGCGACGCGCAGATTCTGTGAAGCGATGCTCAAATCGTGAGTCGAGGCCACTCCGTTGGTCAGATCCGCCGAAGCTTTGAAGACATCGAATTTCGTGCGGCCGCTGCTATTGCCGGCGGGCAAGGGTTGCTTCTGCACCAGGGCCATGGCGCGATTGATCTCGAACCACAGGTCGATGCCTTCGATCGCTCCGTTATCGAGGTTCGCCGCGACATGGCCGTCGAGAGTCTTCAGGAGCGCCTCTCCCGCCAAGCCATGCGCTGTCAGGTTCATCGTGACAGTGCCGCGGCCCGACATCCGTTGTGACTTCGTGAGGTCCTTCAGCAGTTGCGCCGCGTCGATGCCGGTCATGCTCTGATCGAGTTTCAAGGTAGGCACGGTGCCGCGATCGTCCAGGGTGATGTCGCCCGAGTAGTCACCGCCGTAAAGTCTCGCCTTGGCCGGTGAGATGTGCGTGAGCCCGTTACTGGCGGCAATCGTAACGAGCACCTGGCTCACGCTCAGGCCCGCGACGGTTGCATTGCCTATCTTCAGTGTGCCGTCGACGTCCAATTTTTTGAAGACGTCGCTGGGGGCAGGCTCGGCGGCGCCATCGGCATCACCCTTGCGCGCGCGCGTCACGGCTGGGCTCGGGGCCGGTTCAGGCGGGCTTCGATACCGGTCGATGTTGATCCGGTCGATGCCGAGATCGAATCTCGTCGCCTGGGTCGTCAGATTCTCGAGCGATACCTTGCCGCGCAGTCGCGAATCATCCAGTTGGATGTCGAGATCCTCCGCGGCGGCCGCATTGGTGTGATAGCTGAACTTGCCGCTGGCCGCGAGCTTCGCGAGGGCCTGCGGGTCTCGTGTGTTGGGCGCTTGCATGCCGAGCTGCGTCATCAGGTCGCGGAGCCGCACAGGATCCAATTTGAATGACCCGGAAATGTCGGGAGCATCGACGATCCGTGTCCCCTGCATCGCTGCGTTCAGGTGCGCGGCGGCGAGCTCCACAGTGACTTGCGGCGCGGCCAGGGTTTGCGCCGCGAGATCCAGGCTCAACTCCGGTATGGACAGGCCAATGTCGATCGGCTTGCCACCGGGGCTCGTGGTCAGATCCAGGTGCAACTTCAACGGTACCGGCTTGCCGCCGCCGAGATGACCCAACTCCAGGTCGATGTGATCGGCGACCATGTCCTGGTAGCTCAAGCGACTGTCCTTGATGGTGAGCCCGGCGAGATCGGATATGGCGCCTCCGGAACTGGCGTCGGAGCTCGCGGTCTCGGGCGCCGCGGGATGGCGGCCGAAATCCTGCCAGTTGCCCCTGCCCGCGGGATTCTTGCGGAGCCGCAGGTCCAAGCCATCGATCTCCACCTTCCCGACCTGCAGTTGCTTGCGCAGTAGCGGCAGCAGCTTGACGCGGAATGCCGCGTGCCGCACGGCCGCGAACGGCTCCGCGCTGAAGCCGGGCGGGTTGCCGAGGCTCGCGGGCCCGATCTCGAGCGCGAACCACGGAAAAACGGACAGCTTGATCGGGCCGGACAGCGTCAGCTCACGGCCGGTGGAGCTCTTGACCGCTTGCGCGATCCGACCCTTGTAGTCGTTCGGATCGACCAACAGCCGCACGGCGAGCAGCACGATGACCAGGAGCACGACCAGGCCGCCGACTACGAACCCAACCAGTCTCAACGCCCGCATGTCATCCGCCCCAGGAGAGAACCGGATGAGCATTGTCGCACAGCCGTCCATCTTGCGGGACACCCGGTCCCAATCCCGGTCCGTGTGCGGGCCGGATGGTGCTCTAGAGTTGGCATAGGCTTTGCTTTGGTCCGATCACCCGCCCGCGAGCATCGATCAACCAGGGAGGGAGTGCAGCTCATGAACAGCGCCTGGATCAGACGCATACAACATCATCGTGGCTCGGTATCCGCGCGGCACGATGGTGAGGGACGGTATTATACCGGTTACGGTGCGGGCCGATGTGGCGAACGCTGGAAGGTCTTTTTGTCAAAACAAGGAAGCGCTCGTGGAGCGGGTGTCCACAAAAATGGACACCTGTGCGGGTTTCGTATGACGAGCCTCGTGAGCCTGGTCTGTATCGGGCTGCTGCTGTTGATTCTGGCGCCGCACGGCTCCGTTGCGGCCGACCTGCCCGAATCTCCCCATCCGGTCGTCGAGGGCATCGAGTGCAACGGCAACAGCTCGATCACCTGCGAGCTGATCCGAGCGCGCTGCGGCATCACCCTGGGCAGGGAGTTGGATGAGCGGGAGATCGAAAGCGCGCGCTTGCGCCTGGAGGCGCTCCCCAACGTCCGCGCCGTGAACATTCACCTGATCAAGGGGAGTCGCAAGCAGCGGGTTGTGGTGGTCATCGAGGTGATGGAAGTCAATCCCCTGACCACGGCGTTCGCGGCCGGATCGCTCCTGCAGATCAGCACACCCAAGGCCCAGGTGCAAACCCTGGCCGGCCGGCTTACCGATCATGACGTGTTTGGGTCGGGGAAAGTGCTGGATCTTGCGTTGATCGGGGCGTGGTTCCTCGGCGGGGGCGGTGGCAAGGAATACGCGACCCGGCTCGAGTACGTCGATCCTCAGTTGTTCGGCTCGCGTCGCTATTTCCTGATGGTTGGCGGGTTCTACTCGCAATCCTCCTACAACTTTTCGATCGCGCCGGATCTCGCGGGGAATGGCTGGAACGGCTACACCAATTCGGGCGCCGGTTTTGATTTCTCGGTCGGCATGCACCTGGATACGTATAGCTACGTGACAGCGGGCTATCGCTACTTGTCCCTGCGGAATACTTCAGCCAACAATCAATATCTGACATCGGACGGTGTCATCACCACCTTGAGCTCCTCACCTGGGAGCGTCGCCATGTTCACCATCGGTCGTAATACCGAGGATGATCCATTCTTTCCGACCCGCGGCTGGCTGCTGCATGGCTATATTGCGATGGGCAATCCGCACGATTTGACTGACAACTTTTCCGGCGTCGTGATACGCGGCACATGGCGCGCCGGAAATAACTCCTTCTGGACCTTCCAAGCCCGTCCGTTCGATGACTTCCGCTCCTTGTTCGACGATGACCTGGGCATCTCGATCGTCTATTCGCACGCCCTTTTTGGCGAGACCCAACCGGGCGCGACTCGCAGAGGCCGCTGGTTCGTCGGCCCCGGTGTCACGGATCTGAAGCACTCGCTCGGATTTCATGAGTACGAGGTGGGACTCAAGGCCGGCGTCCGTCTGGAAACCAAGTACCTCGGCACCGTCAATCTCTACGTGATCGCTAACTACGTGGTGGGGAACGGGTATTAGCATGCGGCCGGGCCCCAACTCGAAGCGGCGGCTGCTCCTGCTGGCTCCGCTGTCGCTACTCGTGCCGCTCGATGTGCTTGGCGCACAACTCACCCCGTTGTTGCAGGATGGGGAGCTCGGCCTGCGTCTGTTGGGCGTCGGTCTGCCACCCTCATTGCGCCAGGATCTGGTGAGTGGACTCACCAACAGAATCGTGATTCGGGTCGTCCTGCTGAAGGGCGGGCAGCCCAGCGGGCAGCGACTCATTGGCATTGCCATCAAATATGACCTTTGGGAGGAGACCTTCGACGTGAAGCTCACTATCGACGACGCACCCCTCAGATCACAGACCTGTCGGACGGTGGACGAAGTCATCTCGATCTTGACGAGCCTCACCGTGCCCCGGCTGTTCCCCGCTGGCGCCGCTGCCAGTGTCGCCACCGGCAAGCTCACGCTGGTTGCGGAAGTCCTCTTCGACCCCATCGAAAAGGCGCGCTTGGAGGAAATCCGGAAATGGGTGGCCGAGAACGATCGGCCGATTCCGCCGGATCCCACCAGCGTGAGCTCCGGATTACCCGCGCGGCCATCCACCAGCTCACGCGTATTCAACAGGATATTCGAGCAGTATGCCGCGGGCGCCTCGGTCGCGGCCGCCTGGAAGGAAACCGTCGCCTCGGCACCCTTCCGGCTGGAAGAGTTGCGGAACGGGCCCTGACAGCATGGAATTTCCTCGCACGCGTGGCTTTTCGACATGAACCCAGGTGGCATCAGAGGAGCACTCTTCCTCGCGATTCTCGTCATGGCGGTGCTGCCCCTGGCAGCGGCGTTCTACCTGCTCGACCATGCGGTCGAGACCAGCCTCGACCTGGGATTCAACCCTCCGGTCGTGCGAGCGCTCGAGGACAGCTCGCGCAACCTCAAAACCCTGAAGCGGCTCGATCCTTCGGGAGCCGAGCGCTATCGCCAGCAGTTCGAGGCGGTGGAGCGTCTGAAGCGAGTCTACTCGGACCCTGGGACGCTCAAGAGCGAGGTGTTGGATTCGCTGCGGATCTTCTTCGGCGTCGGACTGGTCGCGGCGGTGGTGCTGTCCATATTGCTCGCGATGCTCCTGAGCAGAGGAATCGCGCGCTCGTACGAGCGCACCCTCGCGGAGCTCGTCCGGCACAAGCAGCGGGTCCGCTACCTGGAGGAGATGGCCTCCTGGCAGGATCTGGCGAGGATGTTGGCTCACGAGATCAAAAATCCCCTGACGCCCATCGAGGTCCTGGTCACTTCGCTGTCCAAAGCATACCGGAGCAAGAGCGAGGCGGAATTCCGTGCCTTGCTGGAGGGTGCCGAGACCATGATCATCGAGGAGTTGGGTTACCTCAAGAACACGGTGAACAAGTTTGGCGAATTCGCCCGACTTCCTGCCGCCCACCTGGTCGAGGAGGACCTCTCGGGTGTGGTGGGGAAAATCGTCACTGCGGTGGCGGCGAGTTTCGACACTGCTCGGCTGCGCGTCAGCGAGGAGCGCACGCCGCTGCGAGCGCGGGTGCGCGTGGATCCCGCGTTACTGCGGCAAGTGCTCACGAATATCGTGCGTAACGGCGTGGAGGCGAATCCTGACCGTACGATTGGTTTCGACATTGGCCTCAGCGCCGAGGAGGATTGGGTGACGGTCTCGGTAGCCAATGATGGAAGCCCGGTGCCGGCGGCGTTGGTGCAGCGGATTTTCGACCCTTACGTATCCGGCAAGAGCGGCAAGGACAATATGGGGCTGGGACTGGCGATTGTGAAGAAGATCGTGATCGAGCATGGTGGGGAGATCGTTTACCGGGAGGTGAGTGGCCGACCTACGTTCAACATCACTCTGCCGCGAGTGCGCTCATGAGCGGGTCGGCGACTGCTGCAACGGTTCTCGTCCTCGACGACGAGAAAAACATCCGCAAATCGATCGAGCTTGCCCTCGAGCAGGAAGGCTTCGCTGTGATCGCCGCGGCGGATGTCTCCAGCGCTCTGCGCGCCCTGCACGAGCGGATCGTGGAGCTGATGATCATCGACATCCAGCTAGGCGAGATCGACGGCATTGCCTTCTTCCGCAAGGCCCAGGCGGAAGGTTTCGACATTCCCGCCATCTTCATCTCCGGGCATGCGACTTTGACACAAGCCGCGCTGGCGGTGAAAAGTGGCGCGTTCGATTTCCTCGAGAAGCCCTTCAGCGCGGAGAAGATCGTCGTCACGGTGCGGCGCTGCCTGGAGATGTCGGCCATCAGGGAGCGGCTGCGGCTGCTCGATGAGCGCGCCGGGCCCGCGGATATCGTCGGGGAGTCTCGCGCCATCAAACAGGTGATCGCCGACGCGCTCAAGGTGGCGAAAACGCAGGCCAACGTGTTGATTGTAGGCGCCAGCGGCACCGGTAAGGAGCTGATCGCGGGGACCATCCATGCGCACAGCGAGCGCCGCGACGGCCCGTTGGTCAAGGTCAACTGCTCGGCCATTCCCGACACCCTGTTGGAAAGCGAGTTGTTCGGGTATGAGAAGGGCGCGTTTACGGGGGCGGCGGCCGCCAAGAAAGGCTTATTCGAAGTGGCGCACCGGGGGACCATCTTTCTCGACGAGGTGGCCGATCTGTCATTGCCCGCGCAAGCCAAGATCCTCCGCGTGTTGCAGAACGGTGAGCTCCAGAAGGTGGGCGCTCAACAGAGTGTGAAGGTGGATGTCCGGGTCCTGTCGGGCACCCATAAGGATCTCAAGCAGGCCGCGGCGGACGGTGCTTTTCGCGAAGACCTCTACTATCGGTTGAATGTTGTCCCGATCAGGGTGCCCAGCTTGCGTGAGCGTCCCGAGGATATTCCGTTACTCGTCAACTTCTTCGTGCGTCGCATGTGCGAGAAGAATCATTTGAAGCCCAAAGCCGTCGACGAGGAAGTTGTCTGGGAACTGCAGCGTTATCACTGGCCGGGAAACGTGCGCGAGCTGCAAAACGTTCTCGAGCGCATGCTGATCATGAGCGGTGAGAGTGTCACGATCCGGGATCTTCCCGAGGAGCTGCTGCAGGATGATCCGGGAGAGCGCGGTGGCAAACCTTCCGCCCTGAAGGAGTTCCGTGACGAGGCGGAGCGCGAGTTCGTCATCGCGGTGTTGAAGCGCAACCACGGTAATGTCAGCCAGTCGGCGCTGGAGCTCGGTGTCCGGCGGACGTATCTGCATCGCCGGATGGGGGCGTTGAAAATCAGCAAAAAGGACTACTTTCTGTAGGCTGAAGGGCAGCTTGGACTCGATCGCGAGCGAATCGCAAACGGACCCCTGGGTGGCCGATCCGGGACAGTTGGGAGAGAATCCTGGCTGGGATCGCGGGGAAGCCGCGGGTGTTCGAAGCGGAAATCATGCCCTGGCCATTCAGGAGCTGGACAATCGGTTGCAAGGAATCCAAGCCCTGCGGCGACGGGCTCAGGCGGGGGCGGAAATTGCCGCGAGCGGCGCCGGCTGGCGCTCCGCCAGGTGCGTTGGTGATGGCGGGCCTGATGGCCTTTCTGGCCGGGTGCGCGAGCGAGAGGTCGCCGGACAATGGCCAGGCCGTGAGCCCCGAGCAGGCGCGCGATCAGATCGACCGATCGCTGCCGGCCGGGGTGCCGGATCGAGCGGGTTGGGTGAATGACATCTATTCCGGATTCACGGTGCAGGGCCTGCAGCCGACCCATCAGAACGTTTGTGCCGTCGTTGCGGTCATCGAGCAGGAGTCGAATTTTCACATCAACCCTGTGGTACCGGGACTGGGACCGAAGGCGTGGAAGGAAATAGATACGCGCGCGGAACATGCGGGTCTGCCGCGCATGCTCGTGCACGCCGCGCTGGAGTTGCACTCGCCGACGGGACGTACTTATAGCGAGCGGATCGATGCCGCCAAGACGGAGAAGGATCTCAGTGATATCTATGAAGACTTCATTGGCTCGGTTCCATTAGGACGTCGGCTGTTCTCGGATTGGAATCCGATCCGCACTCGGGGCCCAATGCAGGTCAATGTCGCTTTTGCAGAGGCGTATGCGTCGGTCAGACCGTACCCTTATCCAGCGAAGAATGGCATCGCTGAAGAGCTCTTTACGCGACGCGGCAGTGTGTACTTTGGTATCGCGCATCTGTTTGCATATCAGCCGCCCTATACCGATTACCTATATCGCTTCGCCGATTTCAACGCCGGTCAGTACGCGAGTCGTAACGCTGCTTTTCAGGCGGCCGTCGCCAAGGCATCCGGAACACGGTTGGTTACCGATGGTGCGTTGCTGTCACACGAGGCCGGCGTCAGTAACACCGAGCTGGCCTTGCGCACCATCGCTGATCGCCTCGATATGAGCGCAAGCGAGATCCATGACGCACTCGAGCAGGGGAAGACGAAGGAATTCGTGCGAACGCCGCTCTATGAAAAGGTCTTCGCGCTCGCTGAGCGCGTCGCGAAGCATCCCTTGCCTCGAGCGATCGTGCCGGTGATCAAGTTGCACGGGCCCAAGATCAGTCGCGCACTGACGACCAGTTGGTATGCTCATCGGGTCGATGGGCGCTTCCAGCGCTGTTTGGCCAAGTGAGATGCGCCGGGACCGGCGCGGCCGATCGCCCGCTTTCCCCACGAGCGCTCGCCTGACCCGAAGCGTTTCTCGATCCGCTCGGGCAACCCGCAGCGGCTTCGGAAGCCGGACGAGGGCGGCAACGTGCGCCACTGGATCCTGGAGGTCCATTTCGTGGACCGCTCGCGACAGATGGGGGGTTTTTTGAGGCGCTTCTGGCGGTTCCGGGGTCCCGATGAGCCCGTTCGCGCTGGGGCAGCACATTGATCGTTCGATGCCGCCGAGCGGCGCGGCGCGAGCTCGGCAGGGAGACGCGAGGTTGCGCTTCCCGTCCCGCCGCGGTGTGGTAGGATTCGCGCCCCCGCGGACAGCGCCTCCGGCCCACGCCGTTGTGCGCGGCGGGTGCGAGGCGCCAATATTCTTGATTTTTCAGTGGCTTACTGAAATCATAGAGCGCTTCGCCGCACTGTTCTCTGCGCGCCCGTAGCTCAGTTGGATAGAGTACCTGGCTACGAACCAGGGGGTCGGGAGTTCGAATCTCTCCGGGCGCGCCACTTCTACGAAAACTGAGCGCTGCAAAACTGCCGATTTGCGTCCCATGCCGCGACCAGCGCGCGCAGCAGCACGCTTTTCGAAACGGTCCAGAAACAAAAATGGCGCGCCTGAGAGAATTTGATTACGAGCAGGTCCTGGATGGCGCGCTGCAGTTGTTTTGGCGCGGCGGCTATGAGGCAACTTCGCTCGATGGGCTGCTCAACGAAGTGGGTCTCAGCAAAAGCAGCTTCTACGGCGCATTCGGCAGCAAGCACAAAGTGCTGCTGGCCGCTCTCGACCGCTACATCGAGACTGTACTGCAAGCAAACATCGACGATTTGCGGCGTGGGCCACCACGCGCAGCCATCATCAGGAGCTTCGAAAAGATCCTCGGGTTTCACCCCTCGTCTAAAACCTGCTTTCTTCAGGTTTGCGCGATCGAACGTGGCGGGCAGGATCAACTCGTGCGCATGCGCGTTCGGCGCGGGCTGGAGCTACTCGAAGAAGCCTACCGAGACACGATCGTGCGGGGACAGCAAGCCGGACAGTTCGCCGCGGATGCCGATGCGGGCGTGCTGTCTACCTTTCTCGTCGCAAATCTCTATGGGCTGCAGGTTCTGGGCCGCGCCAATATCGCGGTTGATGCGCGCACGAAAACTCTCGCGACGATCATGAAGGCCCTCGCATAATTTTTTGCCAAATTCTGGACCATATGGTCCATAATCCGTGGTAGGTGCACTGTGGTAGGTGCACTAAAGGAGAGAAAGATGGTGACGGATCGAAGGGCCTACGGATCTAGCTTGGCAACAGGGGCCGCCGGCGCCACGCCGGCGCACACGGCAGACGATGTGCGCGATGCGAACAAACGGACCGTCCTGGCGTTTTACGATACGGCCTTGAACCAGAAGAACATCGACGCAGCCGCGGCTTATTTCGGGCCGCACTTCATCCAGCACAATCCCAGAAGCAAGGATGGGGTCGAGGGAGTTTGCTCGTTGTTGCAGGACGTGACAAAGCAATTCCCCGCACTTCGCGCCGATGTGAAACGCGTCTTCGCCGACGGCGACTTTGTGATACTCCATGTCCACGTCAAGTTTCACCCCGAAGAGTTGGGATTGGCGATCGTGGAAATCTTCCGGCTCGAACACGGCAAGATCGTCGAACATTGGGACGTGCGCCAACCCGTCCCCGAAACCGCCGCCAATACGAACGGGATGTTCTAGCGAGGTACGCATTTCCGGTTGTTTGATCCGCCGCGATCCCAGTGGCACCGCTTCGCAAGGGGTTGCGGCGATCACCCTAAAGCGCGCGATTGAGCCGGATCACTCGTCGCGTGCCACGCCGTCCTAGCCCGTCCCTTTGGGAAACAGGAACCGCGCCATGGCCCAAGTGACAGCGCCGGTTTGCACGACAGTCGCTCCGATCAGGGATTCAAATACAGAGCTCGTGATGACCCGCTTGTCCGCGAGTTCGGGATGCGCTGTTATAAAAGCGACGTCGATGGCCATCGCGCGGAAAACCAGCCAAACAACAGCGACGTTCAGCGCAATAAACAAGCCTCCAATGACGACAAGCATGTACCAGCGCTGCTTTACCTTCCCTATGGCCCGGATTGCAGCCGAAGAATTCTTCGTCAACTTCCGGCGCGAGGTTGATTGCACTGCCACCACGGCTGCGCCAGCTATTGTCCGTCACCAGACCTCATCCTCAGGCAGTGATAGCTGCAATATCCATCTATGCATAATAAAATCAATGGGCAGTGATGTCAAATAGGTAGACCAGATGCGCCTGCGAAATCTTCAGGGGCTGGTCGTCTGAGTTGTGGCCCACGAGGCCGCTACGACTACACCGACGATCCGGGCCTCTGTGGGGATCTCAATGATCGGAAAGCGGGGATTGAGAGGCTTCAAATAACGCCTCTTACCTTCGATGACGAGTCGCTTAAAAGTGGCTTCATTGCTGTTATCGAGACGCACCACGACGTCACTGCCATACGTGGGCGAAACATCCGGGTCGACGTAAATGATGTCTCCGTTCTGGTAACGGGGCTCCATGGATTCACCATACACTTTCAAGGCAAAAGTCCTTGGCCCGCAACGGGCTGGGCATAGCAGCCAATCGAAGGGATCGCCCGCCTGATACGGATCCGCGGTTTTCCCAAAGCCTCCCGCCTGAAGCAGGGACATCAGCGGTACTTTGCGTGTAACGTGTTCGGCTCCAGCAGCAGCCAAGCTCGCAAATTCATCTTCCGGTGATCGATCGAGGAACCTGGAGACCGGAATACTGAGTGCGGCGAAGACGCGCCGCAGGTTTTCGGACTGCGGGTCGACCTCTCCGCGCTTCATGCGGCTGATAGTCGACTGGGCTACGCCAGCCTTCCTGGCAAGCGCGGCCTGCGTTTTCAGGTCCGGATGCGCTTCCATTGCTTCGTCCAGGATCCGCGCCAGTTTCGACTTAGGTGCAGGCCTTCTTTTAGCCATATATGCATGATCAAGGATCACGAAGTGCATAAGTGGCTTATTATAAATGCATAAAAGGCTTGGGGCCGGGGCGCTGGCCTGCGGTTGCTGATTCGGCAGCTTGCCAGGCCGGCGTGCAAATTCCCGGAGTGCATGGATGACAACGGGCTCGAGCGTCGCTGCTGAGATGGTCATGGCAGAAAGCGGGTGGCGATCAGAACCGCAGGCAAACCGTTGCGCCGCCGCCCGGCGTCTGTGTGACCGTGACGCTCGCGCCGTGCGCGGTCGCAATCTGGCGGACGATGGTCAGGCCGATGCCGCTGCCCTGCCGCTTGGTAGTGAAGAACGGGACGAAGACCTTTTCATGTTGGTCCGGTGCAATGCCTGGGCCGTTGTCGGCAACCGAGATGGCGACGTGGCCGTCCGGGTCGCGGCGCGCGGTGAGGGCAATCAGGCCGGTCGGTGCATCACGGAGCGCTTCGATCGCGTTGCGTACCAGATTGATCAGTGCCTGATCGAGCAAGTCGACATCGACGGCGATTTCGAGGCTCTCCGGCTCCACTGTCGTGGTCATTTGAATGTCGCGCCCCGCCAGATCACTGGCGAGCAGCCGCTGTAACCGCGCGAAGACACGTCGCACGGGTGTCAGCTCGATATGCGTCGACAGTCGCTTAGTCAAGCGGCGGTGGTTTTGAACGAAATGGAGCAGTCCTTCGCTACGTCGCGATACGGTTTCCAACGCCTCGTAGGCGTCCGTCAACGGGGTGGCACGCGGATCATCCGCCGGTAGATTTTTGAGCACGTCGCCCACCAGGTTGTGCGCCGTCGCAGCCAGTGAAGATACCGGGGTGAGCGAGTTCATCACTTCGTGCGCTATCACGCGAATGACGGTTTGCCATGCCGCCAGTTCCTGCGCGCTCATTTCGTTTTCGATGTTTTGCAGCGAAATGAGACGCTGACGCGTGCCGCTAGTCACGATTTCCGTGGCGGCTGCCTTGAGTTGCAGAGTTCCTGCGACGCGTTCCATCCGTAGGATCGTGCTGCCGCCGGCCCGGAGGGACTCGATGCCCACCGCGAACGATGTGCCATGCCGAGCAAATTGGGTGCTCTGCGTGAGCGGGCTCTCAAATAGCCGCCGCGCGGCCATGTTGAGCAATCGAGGCGTGCCGGACTCCTCAATGGAGATCAGGGCAACCGGTACATGATTGAGCAGGGTTTGGAGATACTGGGCCTGGGCTTCACGCTCAGAGCGGCCAGCGCGAAGCTGTCCCAACACTCGGGTCATCGCGACGGCAAGCTCGCTGTGCGTTTTGTCCTGCAGGAGCCCGGAAAAGCTTTGCGACGTGTCATCGACCGCTACAGCATCGAGAAATCTCGCCATTTCATGACTCGATCTCATGGTGAAGCGCATGAGTAGCGCTGCCTGGACGATCACGGCGGCAATGCAGAGCGCGATTACGGCATACCACTGCGTATGTTCAATCACCCAGCCGGTCAATACCGCGGTGAACAGCAGGCCGGCCGTACGCAGGGCCGTTCCAGTTTGATGGGGGTTAGAGACCATACTTCTGCATCCGCCTGTACAGCGATGCGCGTGTGACGCCAAGCGCTTCAGCGGCGCGGCTGATGTTTCTCTTGTGATCTTTCAAGGCCCGAGCCACGGCGTCCTTTTCCAATGCGTCCAGCTTTGCCGTATCGGATGCTCCTTTGCCGCTGCCGGCTTCGGTGCCGACGGGGGCCAGAGAAAAATCGCTGGTTTCCAACATCGTTCCGTCGGCGAGGATGATCGCACGCTCGACTGCATGACGCAGCTCACGCACGTTACCTGGCCAGGAATGGGCGACGAGTGAGTCGAGTGCGGACGCGCTCAGCCGCTTGCCGGGAAGGTTGTACTTCTCAGCGTAGACCGCCATGAAATGTTCGAGCAACAGTGGGATGTCTTCCCGTCGCTCGCGCAGCGCAGGTAGGGTGAGCTCAACGGTATTGATCCTATAAAGGAGGTCTCTGCGGAAGATGTTCTCATCCGCGAGCTGCTCCGGCGTGCGGTTGGTAGCGCAAATCACCCGCACGTCGATGGGCTCCGGCTTTTCCGATCCCACCGGCGTGACCTCGCGTCGCTCCAGCGCGGTCAGCAGCTTGCTTTGTAGATGCAGCGGAACGTTGCCGATTTCATCGAGAAAGAGCGTACCGCCGGTGGCCGCCCGGAACAGGCCGGTGCGGTCCGCCTTGGCATCGGTGAACGCGCCGCGGCGGTGGCCGAACAGCTCGCTTTCGAACAATTGCGGGGAGAGCGCGCCGAGATCCACACGCAGGAAGACTTCGTCGGCGCGCCGCGAATGTCGATGGATCTCACGAGCGATCAACTCCTTGCCAGTGCCATTCTCGCCCAGAATCAACACGTTCGCATCGGTCGGCGCGGCCCGGCGGATCGTGTCGAAAATACGGAGCATGCGGCTGGACGTTCCAATCAACTCGCTCATCGAGCGCGTCGCGGCGGCGAGCCCACGGTTTCGATTGCGCAGCTCCGCGGTCTCCAGGCGCGAGCGGCGCAGGTTGAAAGCTGCTAAGAGCGTCGCCACGAGCCGCTCGTTCTCCCAGGGCTTGGTGACGAAATCCGCCGCCCCCTTCTTCATGGCCTCGACCGCCAGCGAAACAT
>Ga0070741_10013381_pt1 | contig 14514 bp, 14 predicted proteins | sample Coa_R1_4_FD_66440 | JGI IMG/M metagenome (GOLD analysis project Ga0070741, IMG submission 66440) | Surface soil microbial communities from Centralia Pennsylvania, which are recovering from an underground coalmine fire - Coalmine... | ecosystem: Environmental > Terrestrial > Soil > Unclassified ...
GTAGTTGACCGATTCGAAGCTGACCGCGCCGCGGGTACCACTCAGCGCCGGCCGCACGATCCAACTGGCGTCCCTCCGATCCAGCATGCTCGCCGGGTCGAGGCGGGAGATCTCGCCCAGGGCGAAACGGTGCCGTACGAAGAAGCCGGGGTAGTTCACCGACTCGAAGGAAGCATCGGGGTCGGTCTGGAAGCTGTCCGAGTGCGTGCGGAAGGAGGCGTCCTGACGGAAGAGGTCGCTGCCGTCGTTCTGGTTGATCCACAGCTGGAAGTTGGAGTGACGGATGTAGAAGCCGGGGACGTTCACCGACTCGAAGCTGAGCGCGCCGAGCACACCGTTCAGTGCCGGGCGCACGAAGAACGAGGCGTCACGCTTGAACAGGTCCTGCCCGTCGTCGCGATGTTGCTTGAGCCTGTAGCCCTGGTGGCGGAGATAGGTGCCGGGGTAGTTCGTGGACTCGAAGCTGATCGCCCCGACCGCCCCGTTGAGGGCCGGACGCACCATCCACGTGCCGTCGGCCCGGTCGAGGGGGCTGCTGATTCGGGTGATCTCGGCCAGCGCGAAGCGGTGGCGGATGAAGAAGCGCGGCACGTTCGCGGCCTCGAAGGTGACCCTGGCGTCGAGCGCAAGGCCGTTGACGGTCGCAGCGGATCCCGTATCGGCGGTTGCGGCGGATCCGGTGACGAGCAAGACACCGGTGAGCAGTACAAGGACGGCTGGCAACCACCTGACGCGGGACTTCCTCATGATTCCTCCCGGATCGAACGGTGAGCGATCTCCTCCATTGTGAGCCGCGGATCGTCGTCGAGAAGTAGCCAGAGGGGTGGAGTCGACCCACCCATGGCGGAGACTCGGCGAAGATACCCGGCCCGCAGCCCAGCCTTGACCGCAGGCCGTCTCCGAGTTACACCGATGCGGTGCTCATCCGGCAGGGGACGGTAGTCGGCAGCTACCGGGTCGAGGGGATCCTCGGCCGCGGCGGGATGGGTGTGGTCTACAGCGCGTCGCATCTGAACCTCAACCGCCGGGTAGCGCTGAAGGTTCTGGCCGACGACCTCGGCTCGTCGCCCGAGTTCCTCGAGCGCTTCCGGCGCGAGGGGCGGCTCCAGGCCTCGCTCGAGCATCCCCACGCCGTCACCGTGTACGAGGCCGGCGAGTCCGACTACGGCCTCTACCTTGCCATGCAGTTCATCCCCGGCCCGACGCTCGCGCTGCTCTGCGAGGAACGGGCCCTCGACGCAGCGCGCGGGCTCGCATTGCTGCGCCAGGTCGGCGAGGCACTCGACTTCGCGCACGACGCCGGGCTCGTCCATCGTGACGTCAAGCCACAGAACGTGCTGGTCGGCGATGCCGACGATGCGTACCTCGGCGACTTCGGGCTGGTCCGCGAGAACACGACCCGAGGTTTCACGGCCACGGGCCGGCTGCTCGGGACGATCGCGTACCTCGCTCCGGAGGTGATCCAGGGCGCGGAGGCGGTCCCGGCCTCTGACCGCTACGCGTTCGCCGCCATGACGTTCGAGTGCCTCACCGGAACGGTCCTCTATCCGCGCGGGTCGGAGGCCGCGATGCTGTACGCGCACACCAACGAACCGCCGCCGAGCCCAAGCAATCGGCGGCGCGAGCTGCCTCCGGGGCTGGACGGCGTGTTCCGGAAGGCGCTGGCCAAGGACCCCCGTGAACGGCCCGAATCCGCGACGGCCTTCGTCGACACGGTCAGCCGTACGCTCGAGGCTGCCGACACGGCCGATCTTGGCCCACCGCCTCTGTGGCCGGCTGCTCTCGGCGCGACCGCGGAGACGCCGGTTCGATTGCCCTCGAACGAGACCCCGGGCCGACGCCGGATGCTCCCCTGGGTCGCCGGTGCGGCGGCAGCGGGCGCAGCGCTCGCGCTCGGGATCGGCGCGCTCGTCTCTGACGACACCGGTGCGGCCGCGGCCGCGGTCCCGCCGCCGCTTCCGGGAGCCCGTGTGCTCGGCAGCGATCTCGGGACGCCCGGGACCACCCTGGACTGCCGCGGCCGGGTGGTCGTGCCCACCTCTCCGCAGTGCACGATCGCCCAGGTCGCCTTGCCCGGCGCGACGCTCGTCGTGCCCGAAGACGGCGTGGTCCGGCGTTGGGGTGTGCGCTCCGCACGGGGCGAGATGGCGCTGGCGTTCCTCCGCCCCCGACGTGGCGGAGCCTCGCAGTACGCGAGGTCGCGGGACGAGTTCGTCGGGAACGACGGTGTCTACATGTTCTCGACGGACGTCGCGGTCGAGCGCGGCGACCTCGTCGGGTTGGTCGTCGTCGGCGGCTCGGGGGTCGGCGCCCGGGAAACCGCGGGCGCGACGACCGAGCGCTGGATCCCTCACGTCGGGCTGGCCAGGCGGCCCGAGTACCCACCGGGCACCGGGTTCGACAACGAGCTTCTCCTGCGCGTCGAGCTCATCCCCGGTGCGAAGCAACAGGTTCCTCATTCGGTTGTCGGGCCGGCTGCCGCCGCGGCCTCGGCGGGTCGCGTCGTCGCCCGTCGGAAGTTGCACTTCAACAACGGCAGGCCCGTGGAGATCGACATCGTCCAGCTCGGAAGCAGGTACGTGATCGACGAGATACTCGGGGGGGTCAGGGCGGCGCGAATGGACGTGCCGGGATGGGTTGCCGGCGGCACCATCATCACGTTCCACGCCGACCCCGAAGGTGATTCGCCGAACTCCGTCGGCATCTACCTCGAGTACGTTCCGTTGGAGAGCTCTCGGGTTCTCTCCCACTACTACGGCGCGGGCGATCCGGCTGAGTTCGACTTCGTCATGTGATCCGCGGGCTCGCCGAGAGTTTCCCGCCGGTCTGGAGATCGCGGGCTTCCGGATCGAGCGGACGATCGGGCACGGTACGTCGGCGGTCGTCTACGAGGCGACGCAGCTCGAGCTCGACCGTCGCGTCGCCCTGAAGATCTTCGACCAGGGCTCACGTCTGGGTGCAGCGCGCAACGCGCTCACCTGGCCGGAGCATCCGAACGTCGTCAGGCTGTACGCGGCCGGCGTCTCGAACGGCACCGCCTTCGTCGCGCTCCAGCTCGTGAACGGTCCGACCCTGGAGCGGTTCGCCGCCGACAGCAAGGTCGGGCGCCACAGGATGGGCCGCCTGCTGCGCGAAATCGCTGCGGCGCTCGATGCGGCCCACCGAGCGGGCCAGGTGCACGGAGCGGTCAGCGCGAAGAACGTCTTCCTCGATCCTGGCAATCGGGCATTGCTCTCCGATTTCGGCCTCGGAGCGACGGACGCGAGCATCGCCGCCGATCGTGCGGCCTTTGCCGATCTCGTTCGGCAGTCGGGTGGCCGGCTCCCCGCGGCCGACGCCTCGTCGTCGACCGCCTCCGAGGTCGTCGCCGCCGCGTTTCCCCGGAAGCGACGCTGGGCCGTGCCGGCGGCGCTCGGCGTGGTCGCGGCCACCGCGGCGACGCTGGCCGTCGTGCTCGTCGTCGTCGGCGGCCGGCACGGCCGACCGACCGTTCCGCGCGTCCTGCCGGGTGCAGTCGCACTTGGGAGCACCCTCGAGCCGGCCGGCGCCGAATCGGTCGATTGCGGCGGACAGAGGCCGAGCGGGTCATCGGTGGCCTGCACGGTCGCGCAGACCGTGCTCTTCGGTCGTGCCGTCAGCCCGGGGAGAGAAGGCGTGATCCGGCGCTGGGCGGTGCGCGGTGCGCACGGCCAGCTCGCGCTCGAGGTGCTGCGGCCCGTGCGACGCGCGTTCTTCATGGTCGCACGCACTCCCTACGTGAACATTCGAAGGAGCGGAGTGCGCGTACTGCCCGCCAACTTGCCGATCCGGCCCGGCGACGTCGTCGGGCTGGCGCTGACGCCCGGAGCAGCAGTCGGGATCAGGCGGGGCGGCCGACGGGCGCAGACCGCGCGGTGGTTCGGCCCGCTCATCTACGAGGTCAGGCCGCCCGAGCAGGGCCCGGGAACGGGCTTCGACGACGAGCTGCTCCTCCGCGTCGAATACGTTCCCGGCGCGCGCCTGCGAATCCCCGGGAGCCTGGTCGCCGCTGCCGCTGCCGCCGCACCAGCCGGTCGAATCGTCGGACGGTACGTCCTCCGGCGGGGCGCCGACCCGGCTGCGTTCGCAATCGTGCGCGTGGGGCGCGTGATCGCCGCGGATCTCCTCGTCGGAGGCCGTCGGCTCGCGCGGCTCCCGGTGGCCGCTGCCAGCTCCGAGGGCGAGCTGAGGTCGATCGAGTTCAGGCGGGCCCGGTTCGACCGGCAGATTCTGCTGGTGCGTTGGCGGAACCCCCGCTCGATCATCGCCCACGAGTACGCGGTGAACGCTCGCTCGCTCACACTCCTGAGCTGACTACGGCCTCAGCCGAGATCGCGCTGCGTCACCAGACCGAGGTCGATCGCGCGCCGGGCCAGCTCCACCCGCTTGTGGTACTGAGGCAGCTGCTCGATCCCGAGCTTCTCGAAGAGAGCACGGACATGCGTCTTGACGCCGTCGACCGAGAGGTGCAATTCGGCGGCAATCGCCCGATTGCCGGCGGGTGCGTTTCCGCCCTCGGGCGCGAGGAGCGGACGGCAGAGCGCGACCAGGACGCGGCGCTGCGCCTCGGTCAGGCGAACGGAGGCGGCAGGATCACGGGAAACCGTGGTCTTCATCACCGGCCCCGGCGCGCGGAAGGCCAGCGCCGTCCGGCCGACCAGCACGACGTCGCCGTCGGCCAGCCGCCGCCGCCCGGCGGTGCGCTCACCGTTCACGAACGAGCCGTTCCGGGACAGTCCGTCGTCCACCAGGGTCCACTCGCCGCCGACGAGCTCCAGCTGCGCGTGTGTCCGCGAGACCTCGGGATCCCACTCGAGCGCGATCTCGTTGTGCTCGCCACGGCCGATCGTGAGCCGATCGGCATCGCCGAGCGTCGCGAGACGTAGATCGCCCGAATCGTCGCGATAGGCGATGAACGGAACCCCCTTCCGCTCGGCGTCGAGCAGCCTGCCGCGCTGTTCCGGCCCGAGCGAGTGGGGAGGGAACACCATCGCCCGATTGTCCCGCGGAGGGGTGGCTGATTCCACCCCTGTGGTCACTTCCCGCTCGGTTTCATGTGAGGTCGAATTGCTCTCGAATCGACTGTGGCCGAGAGGGAGGTTGACCGTGAGGTCCATTCGCTGGTCAGACGGGCCGAAGGTTCTGAGGCGATCTTCCCGGGAGGTGCACCATGCGGCGACTGCCTAGGAAGGCCACGGCGGCGGGCTTTGCAGTAGTCATCGGAGCGGCTGTATGTGTGCTCGCCATGGCTTCTGTCGACGGGGCGGCGGCGCCGGCCGCTCCGTCGGCGACCGCCGCCGCTCCTCGGTTGTTCACGACTGTTGTCCGCCGTGATGTGCCGGTCGAGGGAGGTGTCGGGGAGATCTCCTGCCCGACGAAGACCGTGCGCGGTGGCCCGTCGTGGGTCGCCGTCGGCGGGGGAGTCCTCGGCAGGGACAGCTACGCCCTGGGTGGCTCGTATCCGAGTATCGCGGTCAACAAGCGGAGGGGTTGGGCGGCGTTTCTCACGCCCATGCCTTCCTTCCTGCCCATCGGCGGAACCCGGTTCCAGGAGCTCGTCACCGATGACGCGAACCGGGGTGGCCCGTGGGTTCATCGCCACCACATCCTCCTGCCCTCGTCGCTGCTCATCAAGGCGCCGTGGCCCAAGGTGTACTCGAGCCTGCGCATGTACGTCGTGTGCGCGAGCATCGTGCCCGGAGGGAGTCCTTTCCGGATGGTCACCAGCGTGTCTCGCCGGGACGTGCCGGCCGACGGTGACACCGCGCAGGTCGGCTGCATCAACGCCGTGGCGGGAGGCGTCGTCGCCGGCACCGGCTACGCGGTGGGCGGCTCGTACGCGGCCTTCAACAGCAAAGGCCGCTTGAGCGGCTGGTCAGGAAGGCTCACCGAGCTACCGCGCTTCACGTTCATGGGCGGCACCCGGTTCCAGAGGGTTTTGACGGATGTCGGCAACCGTGCGTCGTACTGGAGTCACCGCCACCACGTGCTCCTGCCGTCCCCGCTGGTGATGGCAGGGCGTTACACGGGGTACTCGAGCGTGCGCATGTCCGTCGTGTGCGCCGGCATCACGCCGGCCACAGGCCTGTATCGGCTGAACACGACTGTCGTCAGCCGTGACGTCCCGGTCGACAGTGGTGCCGGACAGATCTTCTGCCCGAGCGGCACGAGCGCCCTGGGTGGGGGCGTCGCCGGCAGGGCCGGCTACGCGGTTGGTGGCTCCTACCCGGTCCGCGACCAGAACGGTCAGGCCATCGGCTGGGCGGGGTCGCTCACCGAGCTGCCCCGTACGACCCTCCTGGGAAATGGCGGATTGGAGAGACAGAGGATCGAGACGAAGCCGGCGAATCAAGGGTCCTACTGGCAGCACGTCCACCACATCATCCTGCCCCCGGCGCTGCTCGAAGGCAGGATCCCCAGGGGCTACTCGAGCGTGCGCTTGCACGTCGTCTGCGCGAGCCTCGGGACCACCACGACACCACTGGGCGGCGGGCCGCCCAAGAAGGCGCCGCCGCCTCCCCCGGCGCCGCCGGCTCCCACAACGACAACTGCACCACCCCCGCCGCCCCCGCCGCCGCCGCCAACCACGACCACCACGACGACCACCGCGGCGCTCCCTGATCTGGTGATCCGAAAGCTGTTCCTGGACATGTCCAATCTCACCTGGAACATCGTGATCCGAAACGACGGAGACGCCGACGCCCCCGCGACCAAGACCGGGTTCACCCAGCCGAAAGGGAGCGACGAGAGACGCATCGATACCCCTCCGATCGAGGCCGGCGACTCGGTAACGGTCACCGCGGAATGCCCATACGGCTCGATCGGCGAAGCGAAAGCCCGTGCCGACGCAGGCGACAAGGTCGACGAGAAGGACGAAGACAACAACGGCGAGTCGGCCAAAGGCGGACTGCAGGGCGATGACGGCGAGTTCCGTTGCCGGTACCCGTGACCCGACGATGACGCCGCTCCCGGCGGGCACCCGTCCGTGCGAGCCGGGCCGATGAGGCGATTGGCGGTCACCTCCGCCGCCGGCGTCGCTCTCCTCGCGGGAGTGGCGCCGGCGGCCGTCGCGATTGAAGCCGCTCTTGCAAGAGGCGCAGACGGCCGCGGCTCGGTCGCTTCGAACGGCTGTCTGGCGTCCGCCGGCCGGTGGCAGCGGCAGGTGCTGCTCGAGCTTCGGCAAGAAGCGCCGTCCGGCTCGACCGTGTCGTTCGGCTTGCCGGTTCCACCTGGAGTCGTCCGGAATCCGTCTGCGATCCGGGTCACGACCGGCGGCCGGCTCGTGCCGACCCACGTATCCGTCCTGTTACGGCGGTTCGACGCCGCCGGCCGACCGCAGGGAATCCAGGCACTGCGCATACAGCTTCCCGGGGGCGCTCTGCAGCACGGCAGGCGCCTCGTGGTCGCCTGGTCGGGCGGGCACGCCGCCGCCGAAACCCGGACGCCGTTCTCCGCCGTCAGCACTCCGTCGCCGGAGACCGCCGAGGTCGCAACGCGCACGATCAGGAAGGTCGGCGGAAGGGCGCGGCTCGTCGTGACGCGGCAATCGCGAACCGTGCTGTTCACCGGTCGCGAGCCGAGCGTGCTCGTGCAGTTCCCGGCCGGCTACCTCGCCGCGACCGGCATCCTCGGCTGCCAGACCGCCGCCGCCAGCATCGGCTCCGCCCTGGCGGGTACCCGATTCGTCTCGACTGAAGGCGCAGCGTTCGGCCTGTCCGCGATGTACGTCGAGCCGTACGCGGTCAATCCGGAAAGTGTGTACACACTCGACCCGGCGGCGCGCACCGACCCGTCGATCGGCTACGAGGGCTGGCTCTACGATCGCTGCGCGACGTACCTCGCCCTCTACGCGAACCGCGGCGCGGTCAGGTTCCTCCGAACCGCCTACCGGCAGTGCTCGTACTACGCGCGGCAGATCGGCGTGTCCGGTGGCCGGCTCGGGTTCTTCCTCGGGAAGGATCCGCCGGACACGAAGTACTCGCACCTACGCGGTCTGTACGCGTACTACGCCCTGACAGGGGACGAGACAGCCCTCGCGGCGGGCAAGGCGATCGCCGGCCTCTGGCTCGGCGACCGGGACTTCGTCGCCCCCTACCGCCTGGGGCACCTGCGCGGCCCCGACAAGCTCTGGACCGAGCGCCTGCTTGCGACCTCGATCGAGGGGCTCTACTACGGCCACCTGCTGACGGGCGATCGACGCTATCTCGCAGCCACCCGTGACCTCGTCGGCACCGCCTACGAGCACATCACGGGCGGCGCGGCCACGCTGGCCAAGCTGAACCCCGGCAGCACACGGTTTCCTCCACAGAACTGCTTCGTCCACAACGCTGCGCAGGCCGACGAGGGCGACTCCGGCGAACCCTTCTGCTCGGGGTGGATGCCGGCTCTGCTCGTCGCGCCGCTGCTCGCCTATCAGGAGCAGACCGGAGACCGCCGGGTCGACGAGATCTTCGTCCGCCTCACCCGCTTCCTCCGTGACACCGGCACGTCCTACTTCACCGGCGACCTCCTGACGGACTCGTTCCTGAAGCCGTCTGTTCCCTTCCGTGCGTCCGACGGCGAGAGCCGCCGCCACCTCGTTCCGCTCTACGGAGCGGGAGTGAACGTCAACGGCGGCCGGGCCAACTACGGTGAATACGACGACGAACAGCACTGCCTCGACGCGTCGGCGGTCGTCGCCGCCGGCATGCGCGCCCTGCGGCGGAGCGGCGGCTGGTCGAAGAACCCGATCCGGCCGTTCGCGAACGAGGGGCGGTCGTTCCTCGCGCTGTTCGAGGAGCTCGCCGCCTGCGCCCAGATGGTCTTCGCCGACCAGACCCGTCCGAACCGGGATCCGAGGCGCTACACGGCAGCCCAGCTCGCCGACGGCCTGGACGATCCCGAGACCTTCATCCGCGACAACAAGATCGGCTTCCCGATCCACAACGTCGCACCGCGCCGGAAGCTCAGCTGGTGGCTCAACCCGTCACTCGAGATGTTCGCGCTCCTCCGCGACGCCGACGTCCGGATCACACGCCTCCGGCAGGGCCAGGTCGCGCCGCGCTGACGACGGTGATTCGACTGAGGACTAGCCGGGGCGGGATATGTGAGGCACTTGCCGAAAAGCCGGATCGGCACCGGGCTGTGCTGAGTTCCCAACGCCGCAGAGCGGTGCGGACGAGAAAGACGAGGCGTTCCGGAGTCTCACCGCCCACCTCTCTCCCGCGTACGCCCCGGATCTAGCGCTCCACCTCCGCGCAGATTGCAGTGACCCTCGCCACCTCTGGCAACCCGGACGTTACGAAGGAAGCTGTCCAGGTGTCGGGTTTCGAGGGGTCTGGCCCAGAACTTTCGATCTTGCTGTTGCTGAAACCACCATTCGTCAGGGTGATGGTGACACCGCCTCCCAGAAGCGACTTTCCGCTCGGGCAGCTTGCAGTTCCCCCCGTGGAAGTGCTGACCGGAAAGGTCCTCGTCATGGTGACGACCTCATAGCCGGAGATTCCCGGCACGCCGGGGGCGCCCGGCGCCCCCTTTGCCCCCGCCGGGCCTGCCGGGCCGACGGCACCGATCGACGCCGGGAGTTTCCCATCCTTGCCGACCACGGGGATCGATCCCGCCGTGCCTGCGAGCGTCGACTTTCGACCGTTCAGCTGGCTCGAGTTACCGGCGAACTTGGCGTAGCCGGCGGTCTTGGCGAACTGCGGCACGGTGGCCCGCAGGGCTGCATGACCGAGCGGGGTTGCGCCGAACACCGCGACGACCAGCGCCGTGACGGACAGAAGTAGGGGAAGACGCTGCTGCACGACGACCTCCTGGGGTCGGTCAATTGATGTGGCCAGATCATCTGCAGCCCCGATCGTCCTGTCAAAGACGCCCGCGAAGGCGGCCGGCGGGTACGTCGAGCGCGCCGCTAGGTACGTCGGCCGACGAATCGGCGCGCGGCCAGCAGGCCGCTTCCCAGGCTCCTCAGACCGGTTTCGACGATCGTGATGAAGACTCCGATGGTTACGGCGAACATTGCGATCCCCAGGAGGGCGCCCGCAGCGCCGAACGGGAGCAGCCACCAGTTGACCGGCCCGTCGGAGAGAACCGCGCTGAATACGACGACGAGGCAAAACACGACGACGCACGCCGAGATCGCAGCACCGACCCTGGGAGTTCGCGACCGTTCGGCGTGGCGGCGCACCACGGCCTGGAGTTTGGCTCAGGTCTGCCGCGTGGTCAATCGGATCAGCCGCGTAAGAACATCCCGCCGTTCTGATGACTCAATGGCATGCACACCACCACCGGTCGATCCGCGTCACTTCCCTTCGAGCTCGGCGAGGCCCGCTCGTTCGGCGGGCTCACGCTCGTTCCCCTGTACCCGGCGGCGGCGCCTCGCGCCGAGTACATCGGGCTCGACGAGGCCGGCGCCACCGGTCTGACCATCACCGAGGTCGACGAGGCCGGCGCCGTCGAGACGCTGCTCGTCGTCAATCCGCTCGGCTCCGCCGCGCTGCTCTACGAGGGCGAGGAGCTCGCCGGCGCGAAGCAGAACCGCGTCCTCGAGCGTTCGATCCTCGTCGCCCCGGGCTCGAAGCTGGAGATCCCGGCGAAGTGCGTCGAGCAGGGCCGCTGGGCCTACAACACCGCGCGGTTCGCGCCTGCGCCGCGGGCGGCGCATCCCGAGCTGCGCCGGCTCCGCCACGATCTGGGGACACCGTCGCAGCAGGCGGTGTGGGGAGAGGTGGCGGCCAAGTCGGCGCGGCTCGGCGTGCGCTCGGCGACGGGCGCGGCCGAGCAGATGTACATCGACCGCAGCGCCTCGCTCGACGAGTACCTGCAGGCGCTCCCGCGGCTCGACGGCCAGTCGGGCGTGCTCGTCGGGATCGCCGGCGAGCTCGTCTGCGTCGACTACGTCAGCCGCTCGGACGTCTTCGCCGGCCTCCACCTGAAGCTCCTCCGCGGCTACGCCCTGTCGGCGATCGAGCGGCCGCTCGAGAAGCCGCTCCGCCGCCGCGACGTCGGCCGCTTCCTCGGCGAGCTGGAGCTGGCGAAGCGCGACCGGCGCCCCGCGGTCGGCCTCGGCGAGGAGGGAGTGCTCACCGAGTACGCGGTCGGCTCCGAGCTGGCCCTCGACGGCGAGCTCCTGGCCCTCTCCGCCTACCCGGGCACATGATCAGGGTCGCGCTCTTCCTCGGGATCGTCCTCGAGGTGATCGAGATCTTCCGGCGGGCGCCAGCGTGGCTGCTCGTGCTCCTGGTCACGCTAGTCGCCTCGGTCGTCTGCCTCGTCGCCGCCTACTTCTGGTGGGTCACCGGCGGCCTGGCGGCGGTCGCTGTGTGGAGGCTGGCGCGCAGAGCCACCGTCTAGCCGAGCCAGACGGACGTGTCGGCGAATCCGTCGTCCGCCGGGTGCGCTCGGAGCAGATGCTCCAGCGCACGCACGTGGCGGCCGATCGCGCGCGTCGAGCGAGGGAAGGTGCGGTCGCTGGTCAGGACGAGCCCGAAGTGGTGGTCGCCCACCTCCGCGACGCGCTGGATCAGCGGCACGAAGTCGGCCGCGTTGTTCGTGACCAGGGCCCGCCGCTCGGCGACCGCCCTCACGAGGAGTTCGGCGTCCGAGAGTGCGCGAAGGTCGGGCCGCTCGCCCGCAGCGACCACGTCGTGACCGCGCTTGCGCAGCTGCTCGGCAATCGCTGGCGAATAGTGCGCGTCCAGGAGCAGCTTCACGCGAAGAGCGCCTGGCGGCGGCGCCAGCTCTGCTCCGCACGCTCCGCGGCCCTGGCCATGCGCTCGGTCCAGGCGTCGATCTCGTCCTGGAAGTCCGCGTAGTAGGCGGCGCAGGCCTCGACGTGAGCTGCCGGCAGCGCCAGGTACTCCGCCGCCCGCTCGGCGGAGTTGTCGTTCTGGCGGATCGTCTCGACCACCTGCCAGACGTCGAGGCGGGTACCGACGAGCGCGGGTCGGCGTCCGGCAGCGCCGTCCCGGAAGCCGATCAGCGGGTGGGCGTCCATGCGGATGCCCTCCTCGATGTAGCGCTCCACGAGCGCAGCCTGCGGCTCGTCGAGCTCCTCGGCGCGTTCGCGCAGGCGGCCGAGCGTGGCCGCAGCCAGGCGCGTGCTGAACGGCGTCCTGCCTCTTTCGGACGATGTCATACGATGTACAGCATAGCAGCGAGGGCGTAAGAGATCACCCGAGTCCGGGTGACGTGGAGACATGGAGACAGGCGTAGGCTGCGCTCGATGAGCCATGACCGGGATGGCGAAGACACCAAGCTCCTCGCCGCCGGCGATCACGCCCGCCTGCTCGCGAAGTACGAGCCGGTCATCATCGGCCGCTGCATCGCCGAGCTGCGCGGGCACGCCGACGCGGACGACGTCGCGCAGGACGTCAAGCTGCGGCTCTGGAGCGAGCTCGCCAGGGGGAAGGCCTACCGGGTGCCGTTCCGCGTGGTCGTGCACAAGGTGATCGGCTGGACGCTCGGCGATCACTTCGCCGGCCGCCCGACGCACGGCCCGCTGCCCGAGGGCTGGGATCCGGCCGATCCCGACGACGCCTACGGCGAGCTCCTCGACGACGACGCGGTCGCGGCGGCGCTCGACGGCCTCCCGGACGGCAAGACCCGGCAGGTGATGGAGCTCCACTACCGGGCCAGGCTCGAGATCGACCAGATCGCCGAGCGGCTCGGGATGACCCGCAACGCCGTCGACCAGGCGCTCCACCGCGGCCACGCCAAGCTACGCGAGACTCTCACCGGTGGCTGATCGGGTCATGACCCTGTTCGAGGAGTACGTCGGCCGCTACGCCGCCGGCGAGCGACCCGACCTGCGCGCGTACCTCGACCGCGCCGGCGACGACCGCGACGAGCTCGCCCGCCTCGCGAGCGGCTTCCTGCAGTGGGCGGATGCGCCCGAGCCGGACGAGGACGCGGTCGCGATCATGCAAGCGTGGATCGACGGCGAGGCGCCGCTGGTCGCGCTGCGCGTGCGCCGCGGGATCAGGCGAGAGCAGGTCGTGGCGTGGGTGATGGAGCGGTTCGGCCTGGCTGCCGATGCGCGCGAGAAGGTGGCGCTGCGATACCACGAGCTCGAAACCGGCCAGCTCGACGCCCGCCGCGCTGACCCGGCACTCCTCGAGAGCCTGGCGGAGCTCCTGCGGGCCCGAGTGGCCGACGTAATTGGCTGGCGGCCGCGGCCGATTGCAGCCGAGGCTGCCTACTTTCGGGCTGACACTGAGTTGGCTCAGTTCATGCCAGCGCCTTCAGAAGCTGCAGCGGTCGAGCCGGCCCAGCCCGACGAGGTCGACCGCCTCTTCCTTGGCCAGAGCGGTCGATAAAGCCCCTGCTCGTGTTCACAGAGTCACAAACTTTCATTCCGGCTCGCCTTTGAGTAGAAAGAAGAACATGGCCGGTCCGGTCACGGACCCGCGAGCCCACGCGCTTCGGGACGAGTTCCACGCTGCGTTCGCAGCGGAGGAGCTGCCGGTTCCAGTGGAATCGATCGCCGAGGATTTGCTGGGCCTTCACGTCGAAAGGTCCGAAATCGACTGCTCAGGGCTGCTGCTCCCGGCCGAGCGGCGCGTTCTCCTCCGCGCACAAGAGCCGTCGGTTCGCCAGCGCTTCACCCTTGCCCATGAGCTCGGCCACTGGATCTGCCAGGTCAAGGAAGGTCACAAGGCGCCGATGTACTGTCGAGCGATGGACGTCGGCCCGGAAGCCGAGCGTGTTCTGGAGCGCGAGGCGAACGTATTCGCAGCAGAGCTCCTTATGCCCGAGCCTGCGCTCCGCGCGGAGTGGGCAAGCGTGCCATCGCCGGCGGAGCTGGCGGTCTCATTCGGCGTCAGCAAGGATGCGATGGGGTGGCGCCTCTACAACCTTTCGCTAGTCGATCGCCGTCCGGATGAGGTCAGAGCTCTCGGTGACCGCCTCGATAGTCGGGCGGGTCGTAACCTCGGGGGAGCGGACTGAATGCAGGGGCAGCTGTCGATCGCACAGCTCATTCACCAAATCGAGCAAACGCAGCTCATCCTTCCGGAGTTCCAGCGGGGTTACGTGTGGAAGGCTCAGCAGGTTCGGGAGTACCTGCAGTCGCTCTACCGCGGCTATCCGACTGGCAGCTTCCTAATCTGGAAGACGCCCGACCCGGGTCAGATTCGCTCTTCGGCTCCGGTCGCGGCGGACGCGAAATTCTTCCAGCTCATTCTTGACGGCCAGCAGCGGCTGACCAGTATCTACACGGTCATGCGGGGTGAGGCGCCGCCGTTCTATGAGGGAGAAAAGCTGTACTTCGACCTCCACTTCAACCTCCTTACTGAAGACTTCGCCTACTACAAGCCAATCGCAATGAGGGGGAAGCCGGAGTGGTTCCCAGTCACCGAGTTCTTCCAGCGCGGCTTGGCTGACTTCTTCAGCGAGAAGATGAACGAGAGCGAGGTCTACCTCGCCAACTTCGACAAGCTCAAGCGCCTCGATTCGCTCACCGGCTACTCGTACTACGTCGACACGATTGACGAGGAAGATATCCAGCGCGTCGTC
>Ga0070741_10013382_pt1 | contig 14513 bp, 11 predicted proteins | sample Coa_R1_4_FD_66440 | JGI IMG/M metagenome (GOLD analysis project Ga0070741, IMG submission 66440) | Surface soil microbial communities from Centralia Pennsylvania, which are recovering from an underground coalmine fire - Coalmine... | ecosystem: Environmental > Terrestrial > Soil > Unclassified ...
TTAGCGTGAACCTTCATCCGGGTCCTCCTTGAGGTAGGTGGCGTTGGACACCTCCAGCCTCTCGGCGGGCCCGGATGTCCTTTCAGCTGTTCACAAGGTGTGTGGGCGGGTCAGCTAGTCGCCGCCAATGCCGAGTGGTTCAGCGATGGCGGCAACCCGCAGTGGTCCTTCTCGGAGTTCTGGAAGCGGCGCGCGGAGAATGGCTTAAGCGATGGCAATCAGGACCTGATCGGCATTGCCGCTAACAACAAGCTCTGGGCGATCGATGTAAGCGGCTGCTCTCCAGTAGACCCCCAATCCCTCTGCGGAATGACCGACGATGCCGGGTCCTTCCCGCCGCCTCCGCCTCCGCAGCCCGGCCACCCGCGCCTGCGCCTGGCGCGGGCCGAGCAGAAGCGCCATCGCCTGCGCCTCACCTACCGCACGGCCTACGGGGCGCGCGGCTACCTGGGCGTCGCGGGCATTCGCATCGGCGCGCACATCGCACGCAGCTACCGCGTCCACCATCGCCGCGGCCGCTACATCGCCAGTGTGCGCGTCCGGCCCGGGCTCTGGCACTTCATAGCCGGCTTCTCCGGCAAGGGACGCTGGCTCGATGATGCCCTCTGCGTCCACCTGCGCATCCACCGTCACCTCTCCAAGCACCGCCGCCACTACTGGACGCGCGTGCGCTTCCATCGCGCCCCCGTCCCCGGCTGCTAACCGGCCTCGCCCTCGCCCTCGGGCGGGGAGCGGCCGCGCTGGCGGCGGGCGCGCTTCCTATCGCGGGCACGCTCGGGCCGCGGGCGCTTGAACTCCTGGCGCCCGCCGTACTCGACCTCCAGGGGCGGGACCCAGAAGCTGGCCAGGCGCCGGTAGTAGCGCGGGCTGACGGCCCGAACGCCGGCGTACTTGCCGCCGATGACGAAGGAGAAGAGCTGGCCGCGCTCGTCGACGATGGGGATCTCCAGGGCGCGGTTGCCGCGCCGGGCGCGCAGGGCGCGGCGCAGGTCGGCGTCCTGGAGGGCGGCGATGCGCTGGGCCAGCTCCTCCTTGGGGACGTCGATCAGGTTGTAGCGCGTCGCCGCCAGCTCCGGGCGCTCGGGGTCGGGGGCCGCGGTGGACTCCAGGAAGATCAGGCGCTGGTAGTTCTCCAGGTGAGCGAGCAGGGCCTGGCGCGCCGCCTGCGCCTCGGCCAGGTTGCGGGGGCGATGGCCGAGGCCATGCGGGGCGAGCGAGGAGATCTCGATCGTCCCCGGCTTGCCGCCGCGCGGCCGCGAGGCCTGGCGCCACCAGCTGAAGGTTGCCAACGAGGGGCGACGAGCCCGGCGTTCTCCACGCAGTTCGCCTATGCGAGAGCGGACTTTCGCCTGTCGTTGCGATGGTGGCTCTCGGTCAAACGATCCGTTGAAGACGCTTAGGCTAGGCAGCCCTCAACGGCCGCCTGGAATGCCGGGCTGCCCTTGTAGGTATAGATCGCCGCTGCAAGGTCCCCCACAACACCGCTACCGACACCCGAGTTGGCGTACTTCACGGCTTGGGCATGGGAGGAGAATACGGCGACCTGAGCGTTACCGCCGCCTCGGTCTACGTCGGCGAATACCTCGAAGTCTGCGAGAGGACCCACGCTGGTATCGACCCTTACAAGCGGAATGCTCTTCAGGCACTTAATCGTCCTCTCCAGCGCAGCTTGCCTAGGACTTTGCGCCGGACCGGTGGCATTCGACGAGCCGCAGCCGATCAGCACAGCGAGCCCCAGGAGAGCCAAGGAGGCGACAACAGACTTCATCATCAGACATCATAGATGCAGTTGGCGCGAGATGGCGGCGTAAGCAACGAGGCGCCTGGATCGGGCTCCTCGCCCTCATCGGGCGCCATGTTGTCTGCGCCGAGACGAAAGCAGGAGCCAGGTTTGCTGGCTCGCCCTGCCACGGCCGAACCACCGGTTTGCTCCCGCGAAATAGAGATCGCCCTAATAGCGAGATGCAGTATGCGCTCACGGAAACACTATTTTAGTGGTGATTTTCAACACGGCGCCGTGTCACACGGCCAAAAGCACGCGGCCCAATGCAAGCTATTGGTGGCTCGAGTGCCACCTTCGGCATCCCCGCCCCTCGCAGCCGAGCGCGGGCCAGCGCCGCGGCCAGACCAGGCTGATTCCAGGCTCTCACCCCACGCAGCTCGGACACGAGACCACTGGCACGGAGCCAGTCCAGTCCATCGCCATCGGCGCTCGGGATGTTGGCTCCGACCTGCCGGGCGCTGGCCCGAGCGCCGTCCACGTCGGGTCGGCCCGCCACTCGGCGAGAGCGTCGCCCTCCCCGCCATTCTTCTTTGAGGCAGCCCTCTGCTTCTATTCGCCTCCACGAGCCAACCCTCTCGGCCCAGCCATCGGCGCGACCTAGCCGAGTGCCGCCTCCCTTAGGATGCGCTACCCCATCTGGCGCGGTCTCGATGTCTCCGCTGAGTCGCCACCTTTGATCCCAATGACACAACCCTACCCAGATACCTTCACGGCCGCGCCACCCACCAAGCGCGAGCTTGCGCTGCTCGCGGGAGTCGTCGCCGCGGCCGCACTCCTCAGGTTTGCAACGCTCGATCTGCAGAGCTTCGACCACGACGAAGCCGTGACCGCAGGCCGGGTGCTAGTCCCCGACCTTTTCCACACTCTAAAGCACGTCGCAGATGGCGAACGGAGTCCGCCTCTCTACTATCTACTCGCTTGGCTATGGTCCCGCGTATTCGGGACGGGCGAGGTCGGGCTCCGCTCGCTTTCGGCCCTGATCGGCACGCTAACCGTTCCCGCCGCTTGGCTTGCCGGCCGACAGCTTGCGTCCCCCCGCGTCGGCCTTTGGACGGCCTCGTTTGTGGCCCTCAATCCATACCTGATTTGGTATTCACAGGAAGCGCGCTCGTACGCGCTCATGGTCCTATTCCTGACCCTTGGCCTCGCCTTTTTCGCCAGGTCCCTGACCGACGGCGACACAAGCTCCCTTTCCCTTTGGGCGCTCACGTCAGCCCTCGCCGTATGCTCACACTACTTCGCGGCGTTCCTCGTGGCGCCGCAGGCCATCTGGCTCCTATGGACCCTGAAGCGCTCGAGGCGGCACGTGCTGGTCCGAGTGTCCGCCGTGGCGGTCATCGGCCTTTTCCTCGTTCCGCTCGCGATCAACCAAGAGGGCACCGGGCGTCGCAATGGCTTTACCGACATACCCCTAGCGTCGCGCGTAGCCGAATTGCCAGTTAAGTTCATGGCCGGCGAACAGCCTGATCCACTCGCCGGTACAGCTGCGGTTGATGCCGTCCAGATTGGTGCTGCGACGGCCGGCGGCGTTCTCTTCGTCTGCGCCCTCGTCCTTCTGTATAAGCGTGGCTCGCCCTACGAAAAGTCACGAGCTTTCCTCGCGTCCTTTGTTGCCGCTTGCGCTCTCGTTCTTCCCACGCTCCTTGCACTCGCCGGGATCGACTTCCTCAATCCGCGCAACCTGCTCGGGGGGCTGGTCCCACTACTGGTGCTCGGCGCCAGCGGTTTCGCCGCCAGGCGCACCGGCTGGCTCGGCGCCGGCTGCGCAACCGCCGCCTGCCTTCTCTTCCTTGCGGTCGACGTCGCCGTTCTCGAGAGCGCTCAAATGCACAGGCCCGACTGGCGAGCGGCGGCCAACGCCATTGGCGCGACTCACCACACGCGGATCATCGTAACGAACGCGAACGGCGACACGGCGCTCGATTACTACCTACCTGCCCGCACCTACCGGCCGTCTCGATTTCCGCGTCCAGTCCGTACGCGGCAAATTGACGCCTTGGCGACAAATTACAAGGTCACCCCTCCGCCAGGATTCCGACTCGTCTCGAGACAGTCCGTCCCCCCGCTCTTCATCCTCGACCGCTTCGTCGCTCCACACAGCCGCGCCATCCGCCTCTCCACCCTCGCCGGGCACAGCGTCTTAACGGAGCGATCCGAGATTCTCGTTCAAAAGCCCTCCCGATGACCTCATCGCCGCCTACTGGCCGCGCGAGCCTATCCCGGCCGGCGCGGGTGCGCGCGTTCTGGCCGCCGCCGCACGATCGCCAATCCCGCCCAACCTAGCCTAGACCTAAGGAGCTAACCCCTTAGTCCCGCCCTGTACCTCGTTGCTTGCACGAAGCCGTTGTCTAAAACCACGATACTGGAATTCGGGGGATCACCGGCATGGCGGGCGGCTGCCCCAAACACATTCACGTACAGCGGTGGGGACGGCTCGGGCACGGCCCCCGTCACCCTGAACACGCCAACTTTTTGGCTTTTGCACGGACTAATGCCGTCCGTGCAATTGATTCCATTGTGCTCGGTCAGCTCGCCAGGATCCACCCAACCCAATGGCCCCGACGGTGAATTGGCAGAGGCGCGAGTCGTGAGGAACATTTGTGTACTGAACCGCGCCCGTCCATTTGCGTTAGTGTTGATAACCGCCGCCACTCTGAACTGCTCGCCGCCGTGCAGCGCGCCTCGCTTGGCCAACTGCAGCGAATAGAGCCGGGTTCGCGTCGGATCCTGCTGTGGACCGACTGGTAGGGGCCCGTAGTTGATATTGCCATCAGGCGTGCAGTATGCCGGGCTTGGAAGGCTTGCCGGACATACTAGATGGCGCTGTGTCTTAACGGTGATGTCACTGGTTGTCAGACCCCGCTCGCGAACTGCCATCAGCCGGCCCTTGTCCTGATCGATGCAGTTCGCGGTACAAGCTAAGAAATTGCCATTGTTCTCGCCCAGTAGGAGAAAGTCGTAGTCCGCGTCATGCGACTGCTTGTTTGTCGCCCACGCCACCAGATTGATGACGCAGTTATGATTGCTGACACACGGAGGATAATCCGGTGAGGCCTTGCTCGGGATGGTCGTGTTGGGAAACACAAAGGCCAGCTTGCAGTGATGGCGCGACGCTGTGCAATGGCTGCGAGCGACGCCCGTAAGTCCTAGCGATGGCCCGGCTGCCCTCGTGTCCTCAGGATTGGCCGTCAGTATGGCCTGGTCCTTGATGCTTGTCGGCCGCGTGTAGCATCCCGGCCCGCTTTGCCCGATGTCGCAGCGCGTCGTCACCTCAAGCTCCGAGGCGACTTTGAGCTGGTCACCCGCCTGCAGTGAGGGCATCTCCGCCGCCGAGAGCCGCATCACGACCTGACGGTGCGCGTGCCCGGGCTTCGCCACCCCCAGTCGCTTCTGGAGCTCCGCCGGGTCATAGCCGTAACTGCCTCCACGGCCGGGCGCTACAAACGCAAGCGCTCCACGCGCTGACGAGGGCGCCAAGCTTAGGGAAACGACCATTCCCACCGATAGCGCCGCGCCCGCCAGGCCCCTAAACCGGCTCGCCTTCAGCTTCCCGATCCGCATGACCACGCAAACACTCCCCTCTCTCACTCCTGAACTCACCGTCGCCATTCGGTACCGCCGCCAGCCCGGCCGTGTCAACCATCCGCCACCCGCCACATCGAGCCGCCGCGTCGACGCAAGCGATGACGCTGTCGAGCAGGCTCCTGCTCTGCGTGCCGCCATCGCCCGGGCCTACTTGAGAGAGACTTTCCGGCACTGGTCGGAGTTGAGGGTGACCTGGCAGCTGCCGGTGCCCGAGCACCCCCCGCCCGACCAGCCGGCGAACGCAGAGCCCGGGGCGGGGTTGGCGCTCAGCGTGACCTGGGTCCCCTGGTCGAACTGGGCCGAGCAGGAAGACCCGCAGTTGATGCCGGCCGGAGAGCTCGTGACGGTGCCCTGGCCCGAGCCCTGCTTTTGGACCTGGAGCCGGGCTTTGATCTTGAAGGCCGCGAAGCCCTGCTGGGGGGCGAGGTCGAAGCTCGTGAAGTCGCCCCCGGCATAGATCGTGGAACCGGAGACCGCCAGGGCGTAGACGTTGCCGTTCGCGCCCGGGTTCCAGGAGGTCGCGGTCCCGGCCGAGGCGTCGAGGGCGGCGATGGAGTTGCGACTCTGGCCCCCGATCTGGCTGAAGTCGCCCCCGGCGTAGACGGTGTTGCCGGCGACGGCGAGGGTATCGACAACGCTGTCCGCGCCCGGGTTCCAGGAGGTCGCGGTCCCGCTCGAGGCGTCGAGAGCGGCGATGTTGTTGCGCGGCTGACCGCCGATCTGGCCGAAGTAGCCCCCGGTGTAGACCGTGGAGCCCGAGACGGCGAAGGCGACGACGTTGGCGTTCGCGCCCGGGTCCCAGGAGGTCGCGGTCCCGGTCGAGGCGTCAAGGGCGGCGATGTGGTTGCGCGTCTTGCCGCCGATCTGGGTGAAGTAGCCCCCGGCGTAGACGGTCGAGCCGGAGACGGCGAGGGCGCCGACGTAGCTGCTCGCGTTCGGGTTCCAAGAGGTCGCGGTCCCGCTCGAGGCGTCAAGGGCGGCGATGTAGTTGCGGGGCTTGCCGCCGATCTGGGTGAACTGGCCTCCCGCGTAGACCGTGGAGCCGGAGACGGTCAGGGCGTTGACGACGCCGTCGGCGCTCGGGTCCCAAGCGGTCGCGTTGTTCGTGTTTGAGCTGGCGTCGAGGGCGGCGATGTGGTTGCGATTCTGGCCGCCGATCTGGGTGAAGTTGCCCGCCGCGTAGACCGTGGAGCCGGAGACGGCGAGGGCGAAGACGCCGCCGTCCGCGCCCGGGTTCCAGGAGGTCGCGGTCCCGGTCGAGGCGTCAAGGGCGGCGATGTAGTTGCGGGGCTGGCCCCCGATGTTCGTGAACTCGCCCCCGGCGTACACGGTGTTGCCGGAGACGGCGAGGGCGAGGACGTCGCCGTCCGCGTTCGGGTTCCAGGAGGTCGCGGTCCCCGTCGAGGCGTCAAGGGCGGCGATGTAGTTGCGGCTTGCGCCGCCGATGTTCGTGAAGTCGCCGTCGGCGTAGACGGTCTGCCCGGATACGGCGAGGCCCCGGACGGTGTTGTCCGGGTTCGGGTTCCAGTTAGTCGCGTTGCCGGTCGAGGCCGAAAGGGCGGCGATGTAGTTACGGGCCTGGCTGCCGATCTGGGTGAAGTAGCCCCCGGCGTAGACGGTGTTGCCGGAGACGGCGAGGGCGTAGACCTCGTCGTTCGCGTTCGGGGCGAAGCTTGGGTCGACCTGGCCGTTTTGGAGGATGTGGGCGATGTTCAGGCGCGGAAGGTCGCCGACGTGGGTGAAGTTGCCGCCGATGTAGAAGCCGCCGGAGCCGTCGGGGGCAACGGCGTAGACCGTGGCCCCACCGCCCGAGACCTCGGCGAACCCCTTGTCCTGGCCGGTGGTCGCGTCGATTCCAACCCCGGGGCCCGTCCTCGGGCTAAGCTGAGTAAAGGTACCCCCGATGTAGGTGACGCTCTGGGTCGGGGCGACCGCGAGGACCGGCCCGTTCGTGACCCAGGTCCTCTCGGGGACGGGCGAGGGCCCGAGCGCGAGGGCTGAGGAGGAGAGGAAAAGCGCGCAAAGAGCCGCGGCGGAAAGCGCGGCAAGGAGGCACGCCCAGGCGCCGGCCCGGCGCCCGGAGCGAGCGCTCGCGCCGCTGCCCCTCCGGAGCCCGGTCCTCGAGCCGATCCGCACAGCCATCGGCGCCGAGTCTCGCGCCCGACGAGGGACTTGTCATCGTGGTGCCACCACGATTTTTTCGTCGCGCCCCAGCTCGCCGACCCCGCCGCGTCGTTCGGCTAGGTGATCGAGACGCGGCTTGGGAGCGGCTGCTTTGCGGGGACGAACCTGGTTGGAGACACCTATTACGATGCAGCGGACGCGAGGTAGGCAGCGGCGCGGTGCGGGCGGTCCGATGAAGGTCTGGGTGTTGCGGAATCCGGATGGGTCGTTTCGGGCGCGGTTCCACCGTCACGATGCGTTCGACTGCCCAGGTCGGCGCAGGTACGAAGAGACCTATCCGGATCGGGGCGATTACGTGCTGGTCGATATCAGCGAGCTGCCGCCTTGGCATCCCGCGTGCCAGTTCCACACCTGCTTCGCCGGCCAGGAGACGGCGGGCGACGTGCGCGAGCCTGGCGACCGGGGCACCGGCGACAAGGTCTCGCCCCGGGCCCAGGCATCTTCGAAACCGGGCGGGATCACTGTCGGCCAGGTTGTCGAGTGCGAGGACTTGGAGTCCGGCGAGCGGATCACTTGGACCGTGGTCGACGGAGCGAGCGATCCCGCTGCTGGCAAGGTTGCGGCCGGGACAGCAATCGGCAAAGCGCTTCTCGGACGGCGTCCCAGCGACACGGCTGTGATCAAGTTACCCCGTGGCGAGCGCCGGGTCCGGATCGTCGCCACGAGCACGCCGACGAACTAGCCATGGGTATGTATGTCATGGGCGTGGGCGCTGTCGTCTGTATGCCAGCGAGCGCAACGCTGTTGCGTACTCCGACCGTACTCGCTGAGCCGAGCTGATGACGGGCGGGAGCCGCCGCGACCTGAGCACAGGTCCGAGGCGCTGAGTCAAATTGACCTGCCGAACGTGCAGACGAACTGATGACGGAAGGCGCCGCGCGGCGGTCGCGTTGACACGCCCGGAGTGCCAGGTTTGCGTGGGGCGTCGGCCGTCTCCGGCGCACGAGGCGTGCGGCGCGCGGGCCTGCCTAAGGCACCCCATGCTTGCGGGGTTGTGGTCGCGATCACGACCACAAACCCGCAAGGGTTAGGCCGGAGTCGTCCGAGAACGAGGTGCTCGAACGCGCTCCAAGCGAGCGGAAGGGGATTATCCTGCCGGCTGTGCGCGGCTACGTGGCGCCGACCGACTACGGCTGGTACCGCTTCCTGCAGGCCCGCCCCGAGCTGCGCGAGGTCAACTTCTGGCGCCCGAGCCAGCGTCGCTTCGATGCGCTTAAGCCCGGTGAGCTCTTCTTCTTCAAGCTCAAGGCGCCCCACGACGCGATCGGCGGCTTCGGCATGTTCACTCGCGCCGCCGTGCTCCCCGTCTGGGAGGCGTGGGACGTCTTCGGGCTCGCAAACGGAGCCGCCGACGTCGGCGAGCTTTTGGAGCGGCTCTCGCGCCTGACCGGGTCACCGAGCCGGCGCGTGACGGTGGACGATTGGATCGGCTGCCTGGCGATAAACGAGCCGGTGTTCTTCGCGCCCGACGAATGGGTTCCCGCCCCCGCCGACTGGCGCCGCGAGATCGTGTCCGGCAAGGGCTATGACCTGACGACGGGGGAGGGCAGGTTGCTCTACGAGCGCTGCCTCGAGCGCGCGGCCGCCACCGCCGCGCCCTCCCTCGCGGATTGGACGCGTGAGGCGATCGATGCCGCCCGCCACGGCAAACCGCAGCTCATCAGGCCGCGCCTCGGCCAATCGAGCTTCCGCCTCGCGGTCCTCGACGCGTACGGCCGCCGCTGCGCGGTCACCGGCGAGCGCTCGCTGCCGGTGGTCGAGGCCTCTCACATCAAGCCCTACCGGGACGGGGGCGAGCACGCCGTCCCCAACGGGCTCCCGCTGCGCCGCGACATCCACCGCCTCTTCGACCTCGGCTTCGTGAGCGTCCGGCCCGATCACCGCTTCGCCGTCAGTCGCGCCCTGCGCGACGAGTACGAGAACGGCCGCGCCTACTACCAGCTCCACGACCACCCGATCCGGCTTCCCGAGAACCCCGCCGAGCATCCCGACCCGTCGAAGCTCGAGTGGCACTACGAGGAGGTGTTCAGGCGCTGAGCCCCCCGGAGCGCGGGAGCGGACGCCAGTGGGTAGGGTCGGCCGGCTGCTTTGACGATCCGATCGTCGAGCCTGACGACTGATAGGCGCCCTCAACCTGGCGGCGGGCGCCGCATCGGGCTCGGGCCCCGCTGATGCTCGTCGCGATCGGCGCGGACGGCGTGCCCGGGGGCTGGATAGCGGCTGCTTGTCATGCGGGCGAGGCGGCGTGGGGGAAGGCGCGCTCGAGCCGCCGGCTCCCGCCGCCCGGCAAGCGCCGTGTCGAGCTTCACCTTTGCCGTAAGGTCGGAGAGATCGCCGAGCTGCGCGCCGCGAGCGAGGCGATCGTCGCGATCGACGTGCCGATCGGACTTCCTGAGCACGGCGGTGCTCGGCCGTGCGACACCGAGGCCAGGCGGCTGCTCGGCAAGCTCGCGAGCTCGGTCTTCAACCCGCCCGCCCGTTACCTGTTCCCGGCCCTTGACAAGGCCACGGGCGAGGAGCGCTGGCAGGAGGCGCAGCGGCTCGTCCGGGAGCAGCAGGCCAAGTACGGCGGCGAGCCGATCGTGGCTGTCAGCCGGCAGGCGGTCGGGATCCTCGAGAAGGTCCGCGACGCGGACACGTACCTCCGACGCCACCCGGACGCCGAGGACTGGCTGATCGAGTGCCATCCCGAGGTCAGCTTCCTGCGCATGAACGGCGGCGAACCGCTCGCGCCCAAGGCGAAGGCGAAGGGCGCCCTGCAGCGCCTCGCGCTGGTCGAGCGCGAGTTCCCGGGCACCACCCGGGCGCTCGAGGAGCGGGAGCTCGCCGAGCACGTCCCGCTCGCCGAGCGCGTGCCGCTCGCCGACCTGCTCGACGCGCACGCGGCCCGGCGCCCCATGCTTGCGGGGTTGTGGTCGCGATCACGACCACAAACCCGCAAGGGTTGGGCTGGAGCGGAGCGCAAGGGTTTCCGGAGCGGGGCGCGGCGGGGCTCGACCCGCTGCGAGCGGCGCGCGGGCCGGGGGCGGGCGGTATGTTGGGCGCGATTGCCGCCGTGCGCGCTTGGGCGATGATCGGATCGGATTCGCGGAGCCGGCCTTCCTGGCGTGGGTGCGCGCGGCTCGCGGCGCTGGCCGGCGCCGCCCTGGTGCTCGCGCTCGCCGCCTGGCTCGCCGCGGCGGGCGCCGCGCGGGCGGCCTCGCCCGCCGAGCGGGCGCTCGGCTGCGACCCGCTCGATCCCTCGCTCTGCCTGCTGCCCTGGCCGAACGACTACTTCACGCGCCCCGACCCGTCGAGCCCCACGGGGCTGCGGCTCGACATCAACCCCCTGGCGACGCCGAAGAACGCGGCCGGCGCGCCGATCGACACCGCCGACTGGAACCGGCTCGACGGCTTCAGCCCCGGCTCGCCGATCGTCACCCACGTGCCGGGCATGGACACCCCGGAGGCGTTCGCCGAGACGGATCCGCCGACCAACATCGACATCGCCCGCAGCCTCGAGCCCGACTCCCCGATCCTGCTCCTCGACGCCACGACCGGCAGGCTCTGGCCGGTCTGGGCGGAGCTCGATCGCTCGCACGACCTCGACGGCAACCCGCCGCCGCCCGCCAAGACCGCGCTGATCATCCACCCGGCGCGCAACCTCGCCGAGGGCCACCGCTACATCGTCGCCCTGCGCGACCTGCGCGACGCGCGCGGGCGGCTGATCGGCCCTCAGTCCGCCTTCGCCGCGCTGCGCTCCGGGCGCGGGCCGGCCGCCCGCCAGGCCTACTACAACCAGAGCATCTTCCCGGCGCTGGCGCGGGCGGGGATCACGCGCCAGCGCCTCTACCTCGCCTGGGACTTCACCGTCGCCAGCCGCCAGAGCCTGACCCAGACGGCGCTCTTCATGCGCGACGACGCGCTCGCCAAGCTCGGCGACACGACGCCGGGCGACGGGATCGTGCAGGGGCGGGCGCCGCGTTTCGTGATCGACAAGATCACGCAGCGGCTGCCGTGCACGGTGTCCGTGGACGTGCCACCCGTGGACTGCACCCAGTCGGACTCGCTCGACCCGCGCGTGCTCGCCCACGTCGAGGGGCGGATCGTCGTCCCCTGCTACCTCGACGCGCCCGGCTGCCCGCCGGGCTCGCGCTTCGCCTACGCGGGGCCGGACGCGCAGCTTCCGACCCCGATCCCGGGCAACCGGATCCTCGCCAACTTCGAGTGCAACATCCCGATCGGGGCCAAGGACGGCGAGCGTTTCCGCCCGGTCCTGAACGGGCACGGCCTCTTCGGCTCCGCGGACCAGGTGAACTCCGACTCGCTCTACGCGCTCGGCCAGTACGGGCTCATGGCCTGCGCCACCGACGAGATCGGCATGGCCTCGGAGGACATCCCGAACGCGGTCGCCGCGGTCACCGACCTCTCGCAGTTCCCCTCGATCCCCGACCGCCTCCAGCAGGGCTTCATCGACTTCCTCTACCTCGGCCGCGACCTGATCAACCCCAGGGGCTTCTGCTCCAGCCCCGCCTTCCAGGTCAGCGGGCGCTGCGTGATCGACACCCGCTCCGGGCTCTACTATGACGGCGGCAGCCAGGGCGCGATCTTCGGCGGCGCGCTCTCGGCCCTCGACCCCGACTTCACGCGCGCGGCGCTCAACGTGGCCGGGATGGACTACTCGATCCTGCTCACGCGCTCGAGCGACTTCCCGGAGTTCGCCCAGGTCCTCTACCGCGCCTACCCGAACCCGCTCGCCCGATCGCTGCTCTACTCGTTCATCCAGGACCTCTGGGACCACGGCGAGACCGACGGCTACGCAAACCACATCACCCGCCACCCGCTGCCGGGCACGCCGCGCCACCGGATCCTCATGACCGTGGCCTTCGGCGACCACCAGGTGACGAACTGGGCGAGCGAGATCGAGGCGCGCACGATCGGCGCCCGCCTGCGCCAGCCGGCGCTCGACCCGGGCCGCTACCCGGGCCCGACCCCGTACTGGGACATCCCGCCGATCCCCTCGCTCCCCTTCAGCGGCCGGGCGGCGATGGTGATCGGCGACCTGGGGCCGCTTCGCCCCTGCCCCGACGACGGCGTCACCGCCTGCGAGGGCGACCAGGCCGGAACGCCGCCCCCGCCGCTCGACAACAACCCCAACACCGAGGGCGTCGACCCGCACGGCCCCGACTGGGCGCAGTCCCCGGAGGGCGAGTTCGCGATCGGCCAGTGGCTCAGGCCCGCGGGCTTCCTGCCGCCCGTCTGCGACGACCACCCCTGCTACATGGCGGGGTGGACCGGCCCCTAGCGCGGGCCCGCCGCGCCAGCCGCCGCGGTTTGTGGCCGGCCCCTCCGCAGCGCGCGGCCGGGCCCGCCGCGCGTGCCCACCGAGCCCCACCCTTGCGGGGTTGTGGTCGTCATGGCGACCACAATCCCGCAATCGCGATCGGCGGACCGGCGCCGCTGCCGGGCTCGGGGGCGCTAGGCCGGCTCGAGCGCCAGGCGCAGGGCGCGGTCGAGGTCGCGCCAGAGGTCGCCCGGGTCCTCGATCCCGACGCTGAGGCGAAGGAGGGTGGGCGGCGTGCCGGCCGCGGCGTCGCCCGGGTAGCGGGCGCGGCGCTCGATCAGGCTCTCGACGCCGCCGAGGCTGGTCGCGTGGGTGACGAGCTCGACCGCCTCGCAGACGCGCTCGGCGGTGGCGGCGTCGCCGACGGTCTCGAAGGCGAGCAGGGCGCCGGGGCCGCTCATCTGGCGGGCCGCGAGCTCGTGGCCGGGGTCGTCGGCGAGGCCGGGGTAGCGCACCCGCGCGACCGCCGGGTGGGCGGCGAGCCGGCGCGCGAGCTCGCCGGCCGTACGCTCGGCGCGGTCGAGGCGGACGGCCAGCGTGCGCAGGCCGCGCAGGGCCAGGAACGCCTCCAGCGCGCCGGGCACCGAGCCGTCGGTCGCGCGGCGGTGGCGCAGGCGCTCGGCGAGCTCGGGGTCGCGCGCCACGAGCGCGCCCAGGAGCAGGTCCGAGTGGCCGCCGAGGAACTTGCTCGCGCTGTGCAGAACGACGTCGGCGCCGAGCGCGAGCGGGCGCTGGCGAAGCGGCGTGGCGAACGTGTTGTCCACGACGAGGAGGGCGTCGGCGGCGTGCGCCGCCTCGGCCGCCGCGGCGATGTCCACGACCTCGATCAGCGGGTTGGTGGGCGACTCGAGCCAGACGGCGTCGGCCCCCGCGCAGGCCTCCGCCAGCGCCCGCGCATCGCGCGCGTCGACGAGCCGGGCCGAGATCCGCCCGGCCGCGTCGCGGTCGCGGACGAGCTCGTGGACGCCGTGGTAGGCGACGCCCGAGACCGCCACGCGCGCCCCCGCGGGCAGCGCCTCCAGGAGCGCCGCCGCCGCGGCCATGCCGGAGGCGAAGGCGACGCACTCGCCCCCCTCGAGGAGCCCGACCACCCGCTCGAAGGCCGCCCACGTCTCGTTGCCCTCGCGCCCGTAGCTCCGCTCCCCGCCGGCCCGGTAGATGGAGCTGAGCGCAAGCGGCTGGTTCACCGGATCGCCGGCGCGGGCGGGCCGCCCCGCGGCGACGAGGAGCGATTCCGGCCTCAGGCCAGCGGCGGGGTCCTCGTGGGCTTCGGCCATACCGGCAGTCTCGCCGCTCGCGCCGCGCGACGTCAGCCCGACCCTGCGCGAGCGGCGGCGGTGCGGAGGGCGCGCGTGCCGCGGGCGGCTGTGACGGCGCTCAGCGCCGGCGGCGCAGCAGGCCGCCCAGCGCGCGCGGGGGCAGCAGGCTCGCGACGGCGGCGGCGAAGCGGGCCCAGCCCGCGTCGGCGTCGCCCGTCGCCGCCTTGCGGGTCAGGCTCGTGAAGCGCCGGCGCTCGCGCGCGCTCAGCCGCCCCGGGCGCCCGCGCGAGCGGGCGATCAGGTCGCGCAGCTCGTCGCGCTCGCGCTGCGAGAGGTTCTCCCGCACGCGGTCGCGGGCGTTGGCGTAGATGTCGCGGCC
>Ga0070741_10013383_pt1 | contig 14512 bp, 10 predicted proteins | sample Coa_R1_4_FD_66440 | JGI IMG/M metagenome (GOLD analysis project Ga0070741, IMG submission 66440) | Surface soil microbial communities from Centralia Pennsylvania, which are recovering from an underground coalmine fire - Coalmine... | ecosystem: Environmental > Terrestrial > Soil > Unclassified ...
CTCTTCGTACCGCCGCCGGTGTAACCGACGGTCACCGACTGCACGCCGGGGATCTCGTCGAACACGTGCTCCATGCTCCAGAAGCAGCCGCCGGCAAAGATCGCGGCCGACATCCCAGCCGGCGGATCGCCAGCCGGCTGGGTGCTCAGGAACAGGACGGCGACGGCGAGCGCGATCTTCACGCGCTGACTCCGACACCGATCGGACAGCTCACGCCGGTGCCGCCGAGGCCACAGTAGCCATCAGGATTTTTCGCCAGGTACTGCTGGTGGTAGTCCTCCGCGTAATAGAACTCCGGCGCCGGCAGGACTTCGGTCGTGATGCGGCCGTAACCGGCGGCGGTCAACTGCGTCTGATACGCATCGCGAGACTTCTCGGCGGCGCGTGCCTGCGCGTCGCCGTACGTGTAGATGCCGGATCGATATTGCGTCCCGACGTCGTTGCCTTGCCGCATCCCCTGTGTCGGATCGTGGTTTTCCCAGAACACCTTCAGCAGATCTTCGTAGCTGACGATCTTCGGATCGAACACGACGAGCACGACTTCGGCATGACCCGTCATCCCGCTGCAGACTTCGCGGTACGTCGCGTTGGGCGTGTGGCCAGCGGCGTACCCGACTGCGGTGCTGTACACGCCGCGCAGTTGCCAGAATTTCCGCTCGGCGCCCCAGAAGCAGCCCATCGCAAACATGGCGCGCTCGAGACCATCCGGGAACGGCGGCACGATGCGGTTCTTGTTGACGAAGTGCTCGGTCGGCACGTGCATCGGCTCGGGCCGTCCGGGCAGCGCGTCGGCTTTGGTCGGAATCGTCTTGGGTTTTCCAAACATAGCGTTACTTGGGTTTGTACAGGGCCAACACCGCACCTTGCGGATCGGCAATCACCGAGAAGCGGCCCACGTTGGGAATATCCATCGGCGGCACGTGCACCTGTCCGCCCTGTTGTTTCGCCTTGTTCGCCGTCGCATCGACGTCCGCGACCTGAAAGTACGGCAGCCAGTGCGGCGGGATGTTCGCGGCCTGCGGCCCCATGTGGGCCATGTCCATCATGCCGGCCGTGGGATACGACCCTCCCTGCGGCGTGAACTCGGTGTACGCGTTCGCGCCTTCGCCGCCGGTCTTCGCGCTCCATCCGAGCAGTTGCGTGTAGAACGCCGCGGCTGCTCTCGTGTCGCGTGTGTGCAGCTCCGTCCACGTCAACGCGCCCGGTTCGCGAAGCACCTTCGCGCCGATACTGCGTTTGGCTTGCCAGATCTGAAAGACGGCGCCGGTCGGATCCTGCACGACGGCCATGCGTCCCGCGTCCATCACGTCGAACGGCGGCGCGAGGATGCGGCCGCCAAGTCCCGGCACGCGGCGCGCCGTCTCGTCGACGTTCTCGACGGTGATGTAGGAATTCCAATGCGGCGGAATCCCCATCTTCTTCTCATCGTCGCGCTGCGTGTAGGCCGCGGCGACTTCGCGTCCGCGCAGCGTGAACATCGAGTACATCTCGGTCGGCCCCATCGGCTGCTCGTTGAGTCCCCAATCGAACAGCGAGCGATAGAAGGCGACACCTGCCTTCTGGTCGGTGGTTGCGAGTTCTGGCCAGGAGAACGTGCCTGGCGCGTGCGAATCGACGTCGGCCATTCAACACCTTCCGTGAAACGGTCAGTATACCGCCGCTCGGATGATGCTATCTGAAGACGCTTTTCGGCATGCGAACGTGAACGCCGACGTTTGGTTTGTCGACGAGCTGCGTGATCGCGACGTTCCCGGCGATGCTGATGACCTGATACGCCTGGTGCTTCGTCAGCTTCTTCGTCGCCGCCAGGAAGTCCACCATCTCCTGGATCGCGATCGTCGTCGCGGTCGTGAGATCGGGATCGAAGCCCATGCTGATGTAGTCGGTCGCGGTTTCGGCGCGCGGCCATGTCAGCTTCATGTCCTTGCGCACGGTCAGCTGCAGGCGCCCGCGCAGCGACGTCTCGATCGCCGTCTGATCGACTTCGCCGTCGCCTTGCGCGACATGACCGTCTCCGATCTCGAAGAGCGCGCCTTTCGCGAAAACCGGAATGTAGAGCGTCGAACCGGCGACGAGCTCTTTGTTGTCCATGTTGCCGGCGTGCTTCCCCGGAGGGTTGCTGCTGAGACGGCCGAGTTCCGGCGCCGGCGCGACGCCCATGCTGCCGAAGAACGGTTTCATCGGCACGACGATACCGGGCATGTATTCCGCGGTCATCGTCTTCTTGTCGAGCGGGATGATGCGCATGCCGGCAGCGCGATCGCAGTTGCTGGGGACGAAGCCGCTGCAACCGTTGTAGCCGTAGTCGATCGGCAGATCGATTGACAGGATTTTCACCTCGAGCACGTCGCCCGGCTCCGCGCCTTCGACGTAGACCGGTCCGGTCAGGATGTGCCCGCCGGGCCCGCGTCGATCGCCGGTGACGTCGGTCACGATCTTCTTCAGCGATGCCTGAATCTTGTCGTCGGTTACACCGGCGCGGGCGAGGCCGGTCGGCGAGTTGGTCAGCAGCGTGTCGACGTCGATGATGTCGCCCGATGCAATCCGAATGGCCGGCTTCGCCTCGGACCAGTAGTAGCCGTACGCGACGGTGTCAGGCGTCGCTTCAAGACGATGAACTTTCGGCGATTGCGCCGTCGCAACGACCGATAGGACAACACACACAGCGGCGATGCGTGCTCGCGTCATAGACGCGTATTATCGTCGAACGAACAACTGCGTGCGTGGAAACGCGAACGCGCCAGCCGCATCGTCTATGACGTTGACCTGGCATGTGTAGAGGCCCGGCGGCAGCGACGAGGCGGGCACATCGAAGCGGAACACCGCGGATTTCCGATCCGACGCCGTCAATTCGGTGGCTTCCACCGGCTGCGTCTCGAACACGCGGACGCGACCGCGGAAGAATGCGATGCTGGTCGTCACCTTCACCGGCGGCGCGGGATCGTAGACCTCGTAATAAAAGTACAGATGCTGGCCGGTGGAGACCACGTGCGTCACGTTCGGGACCAGTTCGCGGCCGTCGCGCGCGAGCGGGTTGCGATCGTTCTTCTTCGTGCTCGCCTGCAATTGCGTGCCGACGACGACTGAACTGAGCTTGACGCCAGGCTGCTTCAGGTCGGGAACAGTGACGTCGGTTTCGTACGATCCGAACGTGCCGTCCTGATTTTCGCGGACGACGAACTTGACGTGGTACTTGCCCGGCGGCATCTCGAGCCCGGTCTCGTACTGCACCGTCTTCTTCTTCAGATCGTCGGCGGCATCGGTCGAGAGCCGGACGGTGTCGCGCACGCGACCGATCGGCCGGCCGTTCGAATCGCGTACCAATCCGAGCACGTCGAGCGTCGCGCGGTTCTTGTCGCTCGTCTTCGTGATCGGAATCTGATAGCCGGGCACGACGAGCGAGAACGGAACGTAGAAGCGATCGTTGCTCAGCCTGAAGTACGAAGCGCTCACGTACGCTGCGAGATCGGTGGACGATAAATCCGACGCGAGCTGGTCCTGCAACTGCTGCTCGCGGTCGTCCTTCGTCGAATGCGCGAAGTCGCGGGCAGCGTAATAGCCGGACCGGTATTCGAGCTTGACGTCGGTCCGCTTCAACTTCACTTTGATGCGACGGAACCGGCCGTCACGATTCGGATTGCTGCTCGAGTAGCCGAGCACGTAGTACGCCGACGTGTCGCTGACGACCTTGTCAAACACCTGGCCGAACGTGTTCGCATCGAAGAACGCCCGGCCGCCGGTGTCCTCCGCCATCGTGGCCAACGTGTCCTGCGTCGCGGCCGCGCTGTTGAACTGGTTGCGCACCGACGCGCCCGAAAACGCCGACGTCCCGCGCCGGCTCGCCGTCGTCGCATCGCCGCCCGGCACCTGGGCCTGCAGTCCGCGCATGTCGACGGCGTAGATCGACACGTTCGCGCGATTCGCGCGATCGATCGTCCGCTTCAGTTGCACCTGATTGTCGCTGCCCGACTGGTTCATCCCGCTGCTGAAGTAGACGACGGACTTCTTCTGCTGGATGCCGGAGAGCGAATCGGCGAGCGTCTGCAAGGCGTCGAGCCGGCGGTCCGTGTTGAAGATGTTGAACTCGGTGTCGTCGGCCGTGAAGGCGCCGCCTGTATCGGGCGTGTCTTCGACATCACCCGTCGTGCCGTCCTCGAAGCCCGACGCCCCGTTGCCGCCAAACGCATCGATTGCCGCGCCCAACTCGTCACGGTCGGACGTGAAATCCTGATTGACGGTCAGCGACGTCGAAAACGACGCCACCGCCATCAAATCGACCGGCGAGAGTTTCTTGTCGACGTAGTCGTGCGCCGCAGCAACAGCGCGCTGGAGTTCTTCCGGCTGCATCGAGCTGAGGTCGAAGAACAGTACGATCAACCGTCGGCCGCGCATGTCCACTTGCGCAGGGGCAGGGGCAGGGGCAGTTGCAGTTGCAGTTCCAGTTGCCGTTGCAGGACGCGGCGCCGGTTTCTCCGGCAGGATCGTCGTCGGCTCGGGCGCGGCCGCCTGCCTGACGTCTGGCCCAAGATCTTCGAAATCGAAACTCGTGATCGTTTGCGCCTTATCGTCTTCGGTGACGACGAAGTCGTCGCGCGTGAGACCACGGACGACGTTGCCGTTCTTGTCGCGGACGACGACATTTACCAGGACGAGTTCGGTGCCGGATTTGAACACGGGTTGCTGCGCGCCCGTGACCAGAGGCAGCCAGAGAATACACAGAATGCACAGAAACAAAATCTTCTTCTGTGGATTCCGTGCGTGCTGTGGTTGCTTTTGGATCATCTCAGAACCGATATCGCGTCTGGATCGTGATGCGCCGCATCGGACGGATTGCCGTGACTTGCCCAAACGTTGGCGAGTTGAGGTTCGTGTCGATCGAGGCGAACTGTACGGTGTTCAGTAGGTTGTTCGCCATCATCTGGATCGACAGCCCGCGCGTGGCGCCGAAGGTGAAGTTCTTCGTCAGGCCGAGATTGAAGACGGTCGTTCCCGGACCGATGATCGTGTCACGTCCGGCGTTGCCGAAGGTACCGGCGGCCGGAAGCGCGAACGCCGCCGTGTTGAAGAATTCCGCAATCGACGGGTTGTCGAGCGCGATCGGCGCACCAGTGTAGTTCGCTCGCAGCGTGCCGTTGACGCCACGGGCGACATCGGAAATCGATCCGACGACGCGGGCCGTGAACGGCGTGCCGGACGCGAGCTGGAGGTTGCCGTTCAGGACAAAACCCGCCGGCAAGTCCTTCGTGAAATCAGCGGTGAGCCGATGGCGCTGATCGAACGTGGAGAGACCTCGCTCGGCCGCCAGATCCAAATCGTTCTGCGCGACGGTCCCGCCAGCGCCGGCGATTGACGAGGCATCGTCGATCGCCTTCGACACGGTGTAGGTGACGCCGAAGCCGAGGCCGCTCGAGAGCCGTTTCCGCAGGCGAGCGGTCAGCGAGTTCATGATCGAGTCGGCCGTCGACGATTCGAAGATGAACGGCGCGACGCCCGCGATGCGCAGGCCTGTGGCGGTGCGGTTCGGCGCGCGCAGCAGATCGAGATCGGTGCCTTTCGTGCCCGTGTATCCGACGCCGAGTTGGACGGTGCGCGTCACATCGTGCTGCCAATCGAGATTCCAAATCTGCGCGAACGGCAGCCGGTAGTTCGGGTCGACGGCGTACGTATTCGATGTGACGCCCGGCGTCACGTCGGCGAGCGCCGACTCCAGGTGCAGCGGCGACGAAAGCCCGGCGATGGTCGTCGCGGTCGTCGCAAACGGCGGCTGACCGGCGAGCTGCTGCGCGATCGTTTGATACACGCTCGAGTTGTAGTTGATGCTGTAGCCGCCGCGGACCACGGTGCTTTGGTTCGCCCGCCACGCGATGCCGACGCGCGGCGCAAACCCGGCGCGAAATGGATTGACGATGGTGTCGGTGAAGGCGCCCGAGAACGGACCGGAACCGCCGGCGATCACCGGCACCGCCGACGAGAAGTTCGACGGAACGTCGAGCGTAACGAGACGGTTGTTCGCTTCGCTGATCGGCGAGTAGTACTCATAGCGAAGTCCCGCATTGACGGTCAGCGTGTCGGTCGCGCGCCAGTCGTCCTGCGCGAACAGATCCCACGAATGCGAGCGGAACTGTTCGAGCCCGGGCCCAAACTGCACCGATGCCTGCTGCGGCGTGCCGAGCAGGAAGTCACCGAAATCGCTGCCGCTGTACAGGCCGGTGAAGACGTAGCTGCCGCGCGCGTTCGCGTCGCTGCGGCTGTCTGCGTGAATCCCGCGCAGGTCACCGCCAACACGAAGCGTGTGCCGGTTCTTCGTCTTCGTGATCGTGTCGCCAATCGACAGCGTTCGATCGGTTCGCATCGACGGCGTCACGTCGCGCAGGCTCGCGAAGCTGCTCAACGACACGTTCGGCGCGCCCCAATCGAACGGATCCGACGCCACGCCCAGCAGCCCTGCCGATCCGGCCACGTTGGCGACGCCGGCGTACAGATTGGTCGTCTCGCTGTGCTGGCGATTGAAATCGAAGCGCACCGTCTGGAACAGACCGCGCTTCGTGAACGAATAATTCGCGGGAATGTCCCACGCCGACGTCGTCGATTCGCCGCCAAGCGTCGGCAGCGGATTCGCGTTCGTGTTGTCGACGTGACGATAGTGAATCGTCACGTTCAAGTTCGACACTCCTTCGCGGCCGCCGCCGCCGCGGCCTCCGAATCCACCGCGACCGCCCCCGCCGCCGCGCCCGCGTCCCTGCTGCGGCACGGCGCCGAACGTGTGCACGACGCGCGCGTTGATGTCGTCGAGCTGGTTGCTGACGGTCGTCACGTTGTGGAAGTTCTGCGTGAGGCCGGACTGATTCGGCAGCGGATACAACGCGAGCAGCTTCGACGCTGCCGGATCGATCCGCGAGGCCGGAATCACCGGGCCGCCAATCGCCGACAGATCTCCGTTCCGCTCGGCCAGCGTCGGCACCGTCGAGTACGCATCGTACGGATTGTGCGAGTGGTTGGCGGTGTAGTTGACGAAAAAGAACGTGCGCGGGTTGTTGATGACGTGCGGAATCGTCAACGGACCGCCGACCGTCGCGCCGAAACGCTGCTGCAGATACTGCGGCTTGGTTATGTCCTGCCCATTCAACGGAAACGGCGCCGCGTCCAAGGCTGACGAATCGAAGCTCTGAAAGATCGATCCGCGAATCTGCTGGTTGCCGCGACCGCCGCGTCCGAGCGGGCCACCGAACCCCGGCCCGCCGCCAAATCCTCCGCGTCCTCCGAAACCTCCGCGTCCTTGCCCTCCCGGCCCTCCTGCCCCGCCCGCGTCTCCTGCCTGTCCCCCGTCGAACGCTCCGAACCGCTGCGCAAAATCGCCGGCGCCATTCGGTCCGAAGAACACGTCGTTCTGCGTGGCGGTCCCGACGGCGGTGATCGAATCCGCCGACGCGTCGACCGAAAATCCAGGCGGCAAGACAGAGGATGGAGAATCGGCGTCCGCGGCATTCGGTTCGCCCGCAAGCGCAGCGCCGTTTTGATCGGCGAGCAACTGAACACTTTGGAACGACTGCGGCTGTTGACGGCCGGTGAGCGGCGCTTGCCCCCGCCGACCTTGCGCCGGGGCGAGGGGCGCGTTTGGCGCCGCGTTCACGCGCGACGCGAGCGCCATCACCAGATCGACACGCTGCGCACACGACGTGGGATCGATCGTGACGTCGCGGACGAGCGGCGCGAACGCCGTCAGCTCGGCTTTGACCGTGTACGCGCCGGACGCCGGGACGCGCAGCGAATACGCACCGTCGACGCCGGTCGACGTCACGTCCACAACTTGCCCGCCGCTCGTCAGCGAGACGACGACGCCAGGAAGCGCGATGCCGTTGGAGGTGACCGCTCCGCCGATCGCGCACGGGGCATTCTGCGCCAGCGGAAACGCAGGCATGAGCAGCGCAAGCAGCAACGCGACGCGGAGCGCGAGTCGAGCCGACACGATACTCGCAGCATAGCGAAGCAGCGCGGCTGACGGGTTAGACAAAAGGTTGAAATCTGAGCGCGACGCCGTTCATGCAGTAGCGCTCGCCCGTCGGCGGCGGTCCATCGGGAAACAAATGACCGAGATGTCCGCCGCACTTCGCGCAGTGCACTTCGGTGCGCGTCATGCCGTAGCTGCGGTCGACGGTCGTCTCAACCGCGCCGTCGATCGGTTTGAAGAAGCTCGGCCAGCCGGTGCCGCTCTCGAATTTCGCGTCGGACGTGAAGAGCGCCGCGCCACAGCCGGCGCACGAGAACGTCCCGGAACGCTTCTCGACATTCAGCGGGCTCGAACCGGCGCGTTCGGTGCCGTGCTCACGTAACACGGCGAACTGTTCGGGGGTCAGCTCCGCTCGCCATTGATCGTCGCTTTTCATGGCCTCAGTGTACTCGCCGGCGAGTAGGCGGCGATGCGCTCGCGCGTCCACCACGTATCGCGGCCGTAGTGATAACGGTACAGCTCTCCTCGGATGTATCGCGGAGGGGCATCCGGGAACGGGTTGTACGCCATCAGCCGCAAGACGTCAGGCGATCCCTGCAACAGGCGCACGCAGAAATTCTGATACCAGGGCACGTTCTCGTAGGTCGTCAACGACGCGAACCACATCTGCCAATCGAGCCGCGGTTGGTGCGGCGCCACCCACGCCGGCCGCCGCGCTACGTCACCAGGCTTGTACTTGAACTCGTACGCCTTCCACGTGACGCCATCGTTCGATCCTTCGACGACGATCTCGTCGCGCGTGGTCGTCATCACCGCAAACAGCCCGTAGCCGTTGACGCTGCGCAGCGGCGCGATCATCGCGGCGACCTCACGAATCAGTGGCGGGGCGAAATCGATCCCGAGCGACCACAGGAACATCAGGACCGAAACGGGTACGGTGATGACTGCGAACACGATAGTGGCGCGCGAGCTTCTGCGCGCGCGATCGGGATCGTCCAGCAACGGCAGGCACAGCACGATGGACAACAGGTTGAAGAACGCATAGTTGCCGGTGAGTGCGATCAAGATTTGCAGTCCCACGAGCAGCACGAAGCCGGCGACACGCCACGGCCGCGACAGAAACACGCACCACGGCACGATCAGTTCGATGGCGAAGACGATCACCGTCGACGTCTTCTGGAATGCCAGCGGCAGTTGATGCGCGTACCACGCGAGCGGTGTCGGCAGTGGCTGCGTTTCGTAGTGGAACGTCATCGCCGTCAGGTTCCGCCACGTGGGATCGCCGCTCGCGAGTTTGATCGCGCCCGATCCCACCATCAGCCGCACCAGCAGCCACAGCATCAGCCAGCGGCCGACACGCGACCCGCGCGCCGCGAACACCGCGATGAGTCCGGTCTCGAGGAGGAGCGCGTCCCACTGAAAGGACAGAAACTCGCTCGAGAGCTGCGACAGCACCAGGTAGTCGAGCCACAGGAGAACGAGGATCGGCTCGGCCGGCGTGATGCCGGCGACCAGCAGGATCGCGGCGAGCGCGCCTCCCCAGCACAACGTCCGCAGCGCGTTGTCGCCGACCGCCAGCGTCGGCAGGATGCCGTCGTGGCCGATCAAGCCGACGATCTGGACCGCCAACGAGACAAACGCGACGAAATAGACGACACCCAACAACCGAAGGAACAGCGAACTGGGTCCGGCATGCGTGAACCGCACACCCTATTTTCGCGTAGTGATGTCTAACGAGGCACCTATGACGCTGTGGCAAGACCTGCGCTTCGCGGCGCGCATGCTGATCAAGGACAAGTGGTTCACGCTCGTCGCGGCGATGGCCCTTGCCCTGGGCATCGGCGTCAACAACGCGGTGTTCACGTTCGTCAACGCCGTGTTGATCCGCGGCCTGCCGATCGAGGAGCCGGACCGCATCATCGCCATCGGCACGACCGACGCACGCGGCCGTCAGTTCCCGGCGTCGCGCCTCGACTTCATCGATTGGCGCGAGCAGTCGCGCGCCTTCTCCGGACTCTCACTCATCCAGCCGGGACCGATGAACGTCAGCGAAGAGGGCAGGCCGGCGGAACAATATTCCGGGAGCTATCAGTCGTCGAACGTCTTCCAGTTGATCGGACAGAAGCCGATCATCGGCCGCGATTTCTCGGCGGCCAACGACACACCGGCCGGGGATCCAGTGGTCATCTTGAGCGACAGCTTGTGGAAGAGCCGTTACGGCGGCGACCGCTCGATTGTCGGCCGGACGATCAAGCTGAATAGCCGACCGGCGACCGTCATCGGCGTCATGGCGCCGGACATGAAGTTCCCCGTCAACAACGACCTCTGGGCGCCGCTCTCGATGCTGCCGGCAGAAGTCTGGAACGCCAAACGAAACGTGCGCAATTTCCAGGTGCTCGGTCAACTCGCAAAAGGGGTGACGCTGCCGCAGGCTCGATCGGAGTTGGAGGGAATCGCGGCACGACTAGCCCGCGACTACCCTGATTCGAACAAAGACATTCGTCCGATCATGATGACCTACAACGAACGGATGGCGAACGGTCCGATCAAAGTCATCTTCCTGTCGTTGATGGGCGCGGTCGGGTTCGTGCTGCTGATTGCCTGCGCGAACGTCGCGAACCTCCTGCTCGCCCGCTCGGCGTCACGGTCCCGCGAGATTGCCGTTCGCGTTTCTCTCGGCGCGAGCCGCTGGCGCATCGTCCGGCAACTGCTCGTGGAGAGCGTCCTGTTGTCGGTGACGGCCGGAGCGATCGGGTTCTGGTTGTCGGTCGTCGGCGTGCGATGGTTCGACGCCGCCACGAGCGACGTCGGCAAACCGTACTACATGAAGTTCACGATGGATCCGATCGTCGTGATCTTCTTCGTCGCGATTTGCGTCGGCACCGGCATCCTGTTTGGGCTCGCGCCGGCGCTTCACATCACCAAGACCGATGTGAACGAGGTGATGAAAGAAGCCGGCGGCCGCTCTGGAACCGGCGGCATGCGCGCGCGCCGATGGACCGGCGCGCTCATCGTCACCGAAATCGTGCTGACGCTGGTGCTGCTCGCCGGCGCCGGTTTCATGATGCGCAGCTTCCTCAATACCTACGGCGTCGACAAGGCGATGGACACGTCGCACCTGCTGACGATGCGCGTGACGCTGCCGCTCGCGAAGTATCCGGGTCGCGACTCGCGGATCGAACTGTTCCAGCGGATCGAGGACCGGTTCAGCGCCGTCCCCGCCGTCAAGGCGGCGACGCTGACGACCACGGCGCCGTTCTTCGGCGGCCTCGTTCGGCAGTTGTCGATCGACGGGCGTCCGCCGGCCGCAGGCGAGCATCTACCCGAAGTGACCATGCTGAGCGTTAGCGCCGGATATTTCGAGACGCTCGGACTGCAGCTGATTCGCGGACGGACGTTCGATCGCCAGGACGGAACGACCGGTCACGAGACCGTCATCATCAACCAACGGTTCGCGGCGATGCACTTCGGCAACGACGATCCGATCGGCCGCCGCATCACCTTAATCGACGGCTCATCATCGCTGCAGGTTTCGCCGCCCGTGACGGCGACGATCGTCGGCATCTCGCCCACCGTCCGCCAGCGCAACTTTTCAGACGCGGATCCCGATCCGGTCGTCTACATGCCGTACCGTTCGGATCCGCAGCGCGGCGTCATGCTGATTGCCCAGACGACGGGGGATCCGGCCGCCGTGACGTCGACGCTGCGCGAGGAGATGCGCGCCATCGAGCCCGACCTTCCCCTGACGCAGATTCAGACGATGGATCAGTTGATGGCGCAGCAGCGCTGGCCGTTCAAGGTGTTTGGATCGATGTTCGCCCTGTTCGCCCTCATCGCGCTCGTGCTCTCCGCCGTCGGGTTGTACGCGGTGACGGCGTACTCGGTGTCACAGCGCACGGCGGAAATCGGCGTCCGCATGGCGCTGGGCGCGCAACCCGATCACGTCCTGTGGCTGGTGCTGAAGCGATCGCTCGTGCAACTCGGGATCGGCGTGCCAATCGGCGTGGCCGGCGCCTTCGGCGTCGGTCAACTGCTGCGGACGGTATTGGTCCAGACGAGCTCTCGCGATCCGATCACGATCGCATCGATCGCGTCGGTGATGGTCGTGGTGTCGATCGCGGCGTGCGTCCTGCCGGCACGCCGCGCGATGCAACTCGATCCGGTTACCGCGCTGCGCTACGAGTGAGGTTCGGATTGACGTAACCCGACGGCAGCACGTGGTCGGCGTCGACGCGGACGACGAGGTAGTTCATGTCGGACTCGACCGCGCTGAACCAATGCGCGACGCCCGGCGGAATCACGATCACATCGCCTGGACCGACCTTTCGGCTGACGCCGTTCTTGATCGACGCGCCGTTCGTGCTCGGGCCCACCAGAATCTTCACGGTGGTTCCATCCGCCGGCGACGGTGACGGATCGACCATCTCACCACCGGTCACGAACGTCCCGGATCCGTCGATGATGTGATAGACCTCGGTCACCTGCGCGTGCTCGATCGCCGTCTGCTTCGCTTTCGCGGCCCGATGCAGCACACCGACGGCCACGTTGTACTTCCCGATATCGACGACGCGAATCTGTTGATCCATGACCCCGGCGGGCGGCGCTTGTTTCAACGTTTCCTTCAGATCGACATTCGTCACGTCGACAGCGCTGCGTGCGGGTGCACTCGATTGCGCGGGCGCGAGCATTACCGCGAGAGCGATCAACACTATGGGACGCATGAATCCCTCCTGCGCGCGTATTCTGCCACCGTTTGGACTGTGGCATCATGACCCTTGGTGACAGGACGGGCCGCGAAGTGGCTCCGAATCGGCATCGGCACCGCGATCGGCCTCGGGGCGTTGTGGCTGGTCGCACGCGGGATCGATTCCGAAGGGCTGCGTGCGGCGCTGCTCGGTGCGAAGCTGTGGCCGTGGGTTCCGCTCGGGATCATCGTTTACCTGGCCGGTCACGTCTTACGCGGACTTCGCTCCCGGTACCTCATCGTTCCCTGGGCTGATCTCACCACGACCGACGCGACGAACATCGTCGCCGCCGGCTACGCCACCAACAACATCCTGCCGGCGCGCCTCGGCGAACTGGCGCGCGCGGCGCTGCTCGCCGATCGCACCGGCGTGTCGCTGCCGCTCGGCATCGGCATCGTCATCGTCGAACGGCTGCTCGACGCGGTTGCGATCGTATTGCTGCTCGTCATCGGCATCGCGATGGCGGATACAACGACGCCGCTCGGCCATATCAGCAACCGCGTGCTGCTGATTGCCGTCGGCGTGCTGACGGCGCTGGTCGTCGCAGCGTTCACACCGGGCGTGACGCGCGCCGGGGCGATGCGCGTCGCACGTCTCGGCCGCGGACGCCTCCGGGACGCGCTGGTGCGATGGACGAGCGAGCTCGCGAGCGGCATCGCGCTGTTACGCGATCCGCGACGCGTTGCGGTCGCGCTCGTGCTGAGCCTCGCTGTGTGGACCGCGGAGACGGGTCTTTTCCTGTTCGTGTTGCCGTCCGTCGGCCTGCCGATGCGACTGAGCGTGGCGCTCGTCGCGGTCGGCGTCACGAATCTTGGCATCCTGGTGCCGTCGACACCGGGGTACGTCGGCACGTTCGAATACTTCGCGAGCCAGTCGCTCGCGTGGTTCGGTGTCGCTTCGTCTACGGCTTTTGCGTATGCGGTCATCGTGCATCTTGCGTTTTTCGTTCCGATGACGATCTGGGGTGTGTCGGTCATCGCGTGGTACGGATTCGTGCAGTGGCGGACGGGACGCGATGCCGATCGCGTCGGCGACGCGCTGGCCCTCGTCCCGGATGCGCCGCCCGACGATCCGCGATTCGGCGCCCTGATGCAGAGCATCGTCGAAGCGTTGGTGCCGTGGCAGACGCTGACGCTCGACGCGGAGCGGCGCGCGCAGGCGCTCCGGTCGGCTACACGTTTCGTTGTCGGCGAGATCCATGCGTTGCCGATTCCGCTGCGCGCGCTGTTTTCGATCGGGATGCTCGGCTTTCGTGTCGTCGTTCGCGCGACCACCGGCCGGGGGTTCTGCGATCTCGCGTTGCCGCAGCGCGAGCGAATTGTGAACGCGTGGGCGTTTGGATCGGTGGCGCCGGCGCGCCAACTCTTCCGCGTCATTCGGAGTACGGCGCTCCTCGCTTTTTGGGAGACGCCGGGGATGCGAACGGCGATGACCGCTTCGGTGTCACAGTCGTGAACGCCGAAGTCCTCGTCGTCGGGTCCGGCGCGGGCGGCGTTGTGACGGCGCACGCGCTCGCGCACGCGGGCGTCGATGTCCTGCTGCTCGAAGAAGGACCGCGCGGACCGGCGGGAGAGTACGCGCGCTGGTCGCCAGATGCGATGGAACGGTTCTACCGCCGCCGCGGGATGACGCCGATCGTGGGTCGCGTCCCAATCGGATTCGTCGAGGGCCGCTGCCTGGGCGGCAGCACCGAAATCAACAGCGGCTTCTGGCACCGCACGCCGCCGGAGGTGATCCTTCGCTGGCAGTCGCAATACGCGCTCGCCGACACGACGCCGGAGAGCCTCGAGCCGCATTTCGCATGGGCCGAGGATTTGCT
>Ga0070741_10013384_pt1 | contig 14512 bp, 11 predicted proteins | sample Coa_R1_4_FD_66440 | JGI IMG/M metagenome (GOLD analysis project Ga0070741, IMG submission 66440) | Surface soil microbial communities from Centralia Pennsylvania, which are recovering from an underground coalmine fire - Coalmine... | ecosystem: Environmental > Terrestrial > Soil > Unclassified ...
GCGAGAAGCGTCGCGGCGCCGAGAAGGAGCGCCTGCCAGGCGTCGCGAAGTCGGTCGGTCAGCCACGCGAGCGACGCGAGCGCTCCGGCGACGCCGGCGCGGACGACGGAAGGCTGCGGCCCGACGGCGAGGACGTAGGCCGCGATCGCCGCCAGCGCGCCGAGCTCGCCGACGACGCGGCTGATCCCGAGGAGCCAGGCGACCGTCAGTGCGCCGGCGGCGACGAGGACGACGTTCTGCCCGCTGACGGCGAGGATGTGGTACAGCCCGGACGCCCTGAAGTCGGCGCGGAGGCGGTCCGGGAGCGCCGCGTCGTCACCGAGCACGATCCCCTCCAGGACCGCGCGCCGCTCTCCCGCGAGCCGGGGTGCGATTGCCGCAGCGAGCGCCTGCCGCACACGGTCTCCGAGCCCGCCGAGGCCGCCGCGGTGGCCGACGACGCGCCATTCGTCCAGCCGCAGCACGACGTGGATGCCGCGGCGGCGGAGCCAGGTGCGCTCGTCGAAACCGTCCTTCGGCGCCCGCGGCGCTTTCACGACCGCGAGGGCGGACAGGATCGCGCCCTGTGGCGGACTGCGGCCGAGCGGAAGCTCGAGCTGGACGGGCTCGCTCACTGCGGCTCCGCCGAAGCGGCGAATCGTCCCGGTGGCGCGAATGTCGAAGCGGCCCGGCCGTGGCTGTGACGTCACCGCGACGAGGATGCGGCCGGCGCGTCCGAGCTCCGCCTGCATCGGGCTCCGGTCGAGCGCGGTAAGCCGGTAGCTGCCCCACCACCAGCCGCCGAGGGCGACGAGCAGCGTGACGCCGGCGAGACGGGACGGTTGCTGGAGCGCGGCGGCCAGCGCGGCTGCCGTCATGCCGAGGAGCGGCAGGCCGTGCGCACGCTCGAGGTTCGCGGCCGCGAGGCCGAGGCAGAGCGCGGCAACCGCGATGTGCGCCGATGCAAGGCGCGCGATCACGCCACGACGAGCCCCCGCAGGTTCTCGATCCGCGCAGGGCCGATGCCGGGGATCGCGTCGAGTTCGTCGACAGACCGGAACGGACCATGCGCCTGGCGGTAGTCGACGATCTTCTGCGCGGTCACCGGACCGATGCCGGGGAGTGCATCGAGTTGCTCGACCGTCGCGGAGTTGAGGTCGACCGGCGCCGTCGGCGACGGCGGCCCGGAGCCGGCCGTCGCCGGTCCCGCGGCGGCTCCGGCCCGCGACGGGACGAGCACCTGCTCGCCGTCGGCAAGCGGTGCGGCGAGGTTGACGAGGTCGAGCTCGGCCCGTGCCGTGGCGCCGCCCGCCCGGGCGACCGCATCGGCGATCCGCGATCCCTGCGGGAGCCGGTACAGGCCCGCTCGGCGAACTGCACCGGCGACGTCGACGACGAGGACCGCGCCGGCACGCGCTGCCGCAGGCGCCGTCCGCGCCCGGCCGCGGATGAGCGGCGGCGCCGCGCCCCGCGGCGCCGCCGGACGTAGCACGCGTCCGCCCACGAGGACGACGGCGACCGCGCAGAGGGTGAGCACGAGCGCGCGGGTGCGGGTCAGCGTGAACGGCACGGGGCAAGCGTGCCGGGAAAGCTGTGACGTGTCTGTGACGGCTCAGAGACGAATGTGGAACTTGTCGTCCACAGCGTCGTGCGCCGCCGGCTACACGACGAAGTTCACAAGCTTGTCGGGCACGACGATCACCTTGCGAGGCTCGCCGCCGTTCAGGTGCGCCTGCACCCGCGCCGACGCACGCGCCGCAGCGATCAGCTCCTCGTCACCGAGCCCCGCAGGAACCTGCATCCGGTCGCGCACCTTCCCGTTCACCTGGACGACGAGTTCGATCGTGTCGCGCTCGAGCTCCGCCTCGGAGGCGACCGGCCACGGCTCGGCCCAAAGCCGCTCATGACCGAGAGCGGACCAGAGCTCCTCCGCGACGTGTGGCGCGTACGGCTGGATCAGCGACACCGCCGTCTCCACCGCGAAACGCGCTGCTGGATCGTCGCTTCCGTCGCCGATCGCGTTGAGGAGCTCCATCACCGCCGAGACCGGCGTGTTGAAGACGAAGCGGCGCTCGATGTCGTCAGTCACCTTGGCGATCGTCTCGTGCGCCTTCCGGGCGAGCGGCGTGCCCGAGGTGACCCCCGTGCCGGGCCGGTCGGCGTGCTCCTCGACTGAACGCCACAGCCGGCGCAGGAACCGTGACGCCCCCTCCACTCCTGTCTCCTGCCATTCCTTGTCCTGGTCGGCGGGCCCCATGAAGAGGATGTAAACGCGGAGTGCGTCGGCCCCGAACTGCGCGATCAGCTCGTCGGGTGACACGACGTTCCCCTTCGACTTCGACATCTTCGCGCCGAAGCGGTAGATCATCCCTTGGTTGAAGAGCCGGGCGAACGGCTCGACGAAGCCGACGATGTCGAGGTCGTAAAGCGCCTTCGTGAAGAAGCGTGCGTACATCAGGTGGAGGATCGCGTGCTCGATTCCACCGATGTACTGATTCACGGGCAGCCAGAAGTCGACGAGCGCGCGGTCGAACGGTGCTCCGTCGTTGTTCGGATCCGTGTAGCGCAGGAAGTACCACGACGAGTCGACGAAGGTGTCCATCGTGTCCGTCTCGCGGTGCGCGTCGCCGCCGCAGGCCGGACAGGGGACGCGCACCCAGTCCTCCGCAGCGGCGAGCGGCGACCGGCCCTTGGGCAAGTAGTCGTCGACCTCGGGCAGAACGACCGGCAGCTCGGACTCCGAAACGGGGACGATCCCGCATCGGTCGCAGTGGACGACGGGAATCGGGCACCCCCAGTAGCGCTGACGCGAGAGCAGCCAGTCGCGCAGGCGGTAGCTGGTCGTCGCTCGCCCGAGGCCGCGGCCCTCGAGCCACTCGACGATCAGCCGCTTGCCCTCCGGTGCAGCGAGGCCGGTGAACTCGCCGGAGTTCACCAGCACCTCGTTCTCGGAGTGCTGGACGTACGCCGCCCCCTCGTCCACCTCGCCCGTTGACGGCGCGACCACCTGGACGATCGGAAGGCCGAAGTTCTCGGCGAAGTGGAAGTCGCGCTCGTCGTGGCCGGGCACGGCCATGACCGCGCCCGTTCCGTACTCCATCAGCACGTAGTCGGCGACCCAGATCGGGATTCGTTCGCCGTTGACGGGGTTGACGACGTGGAAGCCCGTGAAGACGCCGCTCTTCTCTTCGCTCTGCGCGCGCTCCTCGCCCTTCTTCGCCGCCGCGTGGCGTGCGTAGGTCCGTAGCTCCTCACCGTTGGGCGCGAGCGCCGCGAACCGCTCGACGAGCGGATGCTCTGGCGCGAGCACGAAGAACGTCGCGCCGAAGAGCGTGTCCGGCCTCGTCGTGAACACCGGCACGTCCTCCCCCAGCTCGTCGACGCGGAACACGACCTCGGCACCCTCCGAGCGTCCGATCCAGTTGCGTTGCATCGTGAGCACGCGCTCGGGCCAGGACTCGAGCAGTGCCATGTCGTCGAGCAGTCGATCGGCGTACGCCGTGATCTTGAACATCCACTGCTCGAGGTTCCGTACTTCGACCTCCGCACCGCAGCGCTCGCAGCGGCCATCGATCACCTGCTCGTTCGCGAGCACGGTCTGGTCGTTCGGGCACCACTTGACGGGCGCCGCCTTCCGATACGCGAGGCCCGCGTCGTACAGCTTGAGGAAGAGCCACTGGGTCCAGCGGTAGTACTCCGGTTCGGCGGTCGAGACCTCGCGCGTCCAGTCGATCGACCACCCCATCCTCTTGATCTGGGCGCGGATCGCCTCGATGTTGCGCTCGGTGACGCCGCGCGGATGGCCGCCCTCGCGGATCGCCGCGTTCTCGGCCGGAAGCCCGAACGCGTCGTAGCCCATCGGGCGCAGCACCGTGTGGCCGCGGCGACGACGCACGTGCGAGACGACGTCGCCGAGCGTGTAGTTGAGGACGTGCCCCATGTGCAGCTCGCCCGACGGGTACGGCAGCATCTCGAGCACGTACGCCTTGCCCTTGTCGGCGGTCGCCGGATCTGCCGGATTCGGCGTCTCGAAGGCGCCCGTCTCGTCCCAGACGCGCTGCCATTTGAGCTCGATTGCGTGGGGGTCGTATGCGTCCATTCGGGCCCTAGATACGAAAAAGCCTCTCGCGAGAGAGGCCGTCGGAAGCCGGCGCGGCCTTCGCCGCGGTCGCTCCCTGGTTACGAAAGAAGCAGGTTCATCGTGCACGAGCAGTCTAGCGCCCGCCCTCGGCGGATGCCCGCGCACGGCCCGCAGAAAAGGGCGTGATCACGCGGGCACCCCACCTCCCTCCCCATGCCGACGAGGCTAACGCCGAAGCGGTGACGTGTCTGGAACGTGACCGCAACGATTCGCCGACGGTTCCTCCACAGGCGGCCCAGGCAGAATCGGCCGCATGCTCAACCTCTTCCCGGACACGGCGCGCGCCGACGGCGGCGTGCTGTCGATCGGCGGCATCGCCGCGCCCGCGCTCGCCCGCGAGTTCGGGACGCCGCTCGTCGTCTACGACGAGGCGACGATCCGTGCCGCCGCACGCGCGTACCGCACGGCCGCGCCGGACGCCTTCATCGCGTACGGGACGAAGGCGTTTCCGAACGTCGAGGTGCTGCGGATCCTCGCGGAGGAAGGCCTCGGCGCCGACGTCTCGACCCTGGGGGAGCTCCGGTTCGCGGAAGCGGCCGGGATCACAGGCGACCGCCTCGTCGTGCACGGGAACAACAAGTCCGACGAGGAGCTCGCAGCGGCCGCCGCGGCCGGCGGGCTCGTCGTCCTCGACGCGCTCGACGAGATCGGGCGCGCCCGCGCAGCGGGCGTCGCGCGGATGCTGATCCGGTTCACGCCCGGCATCGAGGCGAACACGCACCAGTCGATCCGAACCGCGCACCACGGGTCGAAGTTCGGCTTGCCCGCCGACGACGTGCTCGCCGCCGTCAGCGGGGCGAGCGACATCGAGGGGCTCCACGTGCACATCGGGTCGCAGCTCCTCGACCTCGACGCTGCGCTGCTGAGCGTCGCGGAGCTCGCGGCGTTCGCAGCCCGCACACGCGACGAGGCCGGCTGGAGGCCGCGTGTCGTCGACCTCGGGGGCGGCCTCGGCGTCCGCACGGTTCCCGGCGAGCCGGAGGTCCCCGTCCACGAGTTCGTCGGCCGCGTGCTCGGCGAGCTCGAGACCGCTTTCGCGGCGCAAGAGCTTCCACTGCCGCGGGTGATCCTCGAGCCCGGGCGCTCGCTCGTCGCGCGTGCCGGCGTCACGCTCTACCGTGTCGGCGCCGTCAAGCGCGTCGCCGGCGATACCACCTACGTCGCGGTCGACGGCGGCATGTCCGACAACCCGCGGCCGGCGCTGTACGGCGCGCGCTACACCGCCGTCATCGCGGAGCGGGCGGATGCGGAGCCTGCCGGCACCTACGCGGTCGCCGGGAAGCACTGCGAGTCGGGCGACGTCCTCATCGAGAGGGTCGCGCTGCCGCAGCCGGAGCGAGGCGACATCCTCGCGGTGCCCGTGACCGGCGCCTACACGCTTTCGATGAGCTCGTCGTACAACGTCGTCCCGCGGCCCGCCGCCGTTCTCGTCCGCGACGGCGGCGCGCGGCTGATCCGCAAGCGCGAGACGATCGACGACCTGCTCGCCCTCGAGCTGAGATAGTCCGGGCATGGCCGAGCTCCCCGCTGAGGCGCGTTCGGCGATCGAAGCCGGCGCTCTCGCGCACCTCGTCACCCTCAACCGCGACGGCAGCCCGCAGGTCGCGTGTGTGTGGGTCGGCGTCGACGGCGACGAGCTCGTCTGCGGCCACCTGGGCGCCGACCAGCAGAAGCTGAAGAACATCCGACGCGATCCGCGCGTCGCGCTTTCGGTCGAGCTGCCGACGCGGAACGCAGTCGGCATGCAGCACTACGTCGTGGTGCACGGCCGCGCTCGCATCACGGAGGGCGGCGCGCCCGAGTTGCTGCACGAGCTCGCGCAGGCGTACGTCGGCCCCGGCACGAGGTTCCCGCCGATGCCGGATCCCCCGCCGGGGTTCGTGACGCACATCACCGTCGAACGCGTCGGCGGCTACGGCCCCTGGCGCGACTAGGCGACGCGGCGGACGAGGCGGCGCGGGCGCGGGAGGTGCGCCTCGTTCACGTGCGGGTTGCGCGGCTCGGCGAGCGGCGGAGCGCCGAACGAACGTGCAACCTGCTCGGGCGGCGGGTCCGCGTACAGCGTCGTCCGCTGCCTCGGAACGCGCCCCGCGGCGCGGATCAGCGCCTCCATCTGCTCGGGTGCCAGCTCCTGACCCCATGCCGCTCCGGCGGCGCGCGAGATCGACTCGTTCATGAGCGTGCCGCCGAGGTCGTTCACGCCGGCGCGGAGCGCCTCGACGACTCCGGCGGGACCCGCCTTCACCCACGAGACCTGGACGTTCTCGATCCACGGGTCGAGCGCGAGACGGCCGACGGCGTGCATCAGCAGCAGCTCGCCGAACGTGGGGCCGGGACGCGCGCGGCCGCGCAGGTAGATCGGCGCCTCCATGTGGACGAACGGCAGCGGCACGAACTCCGTGAATCCTCCGGTCTCCTTCTGGAGCTCGCGGACCGCCACGAGGTGCCGCGCCCAGTTCCGCGGGCCGTCGACGTGGCCGAACATGATCGTGTTGTTCGAGCGGAGGCCGACGTCGTGCGCAGCGCGGTGCACGTCGAGCCACTCTCTCGTCGAGATCTTGTCGGGGCAGAGAATCGCGCGCACGTCGTCGTCGAGCACCTCCGCCGCCGTGCCCGGCAGTGACGAGAGCCCTTCGGCATGCAGCCGCTCGAGGTACTCGCGCAGCGGCGTGCCGAGCGTGGCGGCTCCCTGCCACACCTCGAGCGCCGAAAACGCGTGGACGTGGAGGTCCGGTACCTCGTCTTTGATCGCGCGAACGACGGAGGAGTAGTAGTCGCCGTCGAACGCCGGGTGGATCCCACCCTGCAGGCAGATCTCGGTCGCCCCGCGCTCCCATGCCTCGACCGCGCGCCTGACGATCTCGTCGTGCGGGACGAGGTACGGCGCGCCCCGCAGGTTCGCGGCGAGCTTCCCTTTCGAGAACGCGCAGAACCCGCACCGGAAGTAGCACACGTTCGTGTACTGGACGTTCCGCGTCACGACGTAGGTGACCACGTCGCCGTTTCGCTCGCGCCGCACCGCGTCCGCGGCCGCGAAGACGCGGCCGCGTTCCTCGCCGCGCGCGCCGAACAGCCGCACGAGCTCGTCCTCGTCGAGCTCGCCCGCGACGTCGAGCGGCAGCGGGTCGCGCGACACGACGAACGGCACCGCTGCGCTCTCGCCGGTCGACCACCGGTCCTCGCGCGCAAGCCCGAGTGCATCCGCAGAGCGAAGCACGTTCGGGAGGACCTTCGGGTCGACCCACTCGGCGTCGAGGAACGGCGGATAGACGGTCAGGCGCGGCGCGAGCTCGAGGCCGCGGCGGGCGCACGCAGCCCGAAGCGCCTCGACCTCCGGCCACGGCGCCTCCGGGTTCACGTGGTCGATCGTCACGGGCGACACGCCGCCCCAGTCGTCGATGCCCGCGTCGAGGAGCGCCCCGAAGTCCTCGCTCAAGTTCGGCGGCGCCTGCACGGCGATCGAGGGCGGGAGCACGAGCCGCGCGACCGCGATCGTCCACAGGAGCTCCTCGAGCGACGGCTCGGGCGCATCCGCCATGCGCGTCCCGGGCTTCGCGCGGAAGTTCTGGACGATCACCTCCTGGACGTGCGTCCCGGCGGAGGCGATCGCCTCGAGCGCATCGATCCGCTCAGCTCTCGTTTCCCCGATCCCGATGAGGATCCCGGTCGTGAACGGGATGCGCTCGACGCCGGCGAGCCGAATCGTCTCGAGCCGAGGCGCAGGCAGCTTGTCCGGAGAGCCGAAGTGCGGACCGCCGCGCTCGGACAGCCGCGTCGCCGTCGTCTCGAGCATCAATCCCATCGACGCGGAGACTCCCCGCAGCGCACGCAGGTCGTCTCGCGCGAGCACGCCGGGGTTCAGGTGCGGGAGCAGCGTCGTCTCTGCGAGCACCGCACGCGCGGCCTCGGCGAGGTAGTCGACCGTCGAGGCGAAGCCGAGCGCCGCGAGCTCTTCGCGAGCGGCGCGGTATCGCAGCTCCGGCTTGTCGCCGAGGGTGAACAGCGCCTCTCGGCACCCGGCCGCCTCCCCGGCGCGCGCCACCTCCAGCACCTCGTCGATCGTCATGTACGCGCGCTCCCCCCGGCGAGGAGGCCGCGCGAAGGTGCAGTAGTGACAGACGTCGCGGCACAGCTTCGTCAAGGGGACGAAGACCTTCGGGCTGTAGGTGACGAGCCGTCCGCGCACGCGCTCGCGCGTGGCGCGGGCGGACGCCATCAGCTCCTCGAGCGGCGCGCGGAGGTAGTCCACGCCCGGAGCTTATGCGCCGCCTCGGAGGCGAGATCCACCCGCACCCGTTCGACCCGCCCCGGCCGTTGTACCTGCGTAACCGCGACACGCGGAGGGATGCACATGAACGGATGGAATCGCGCCCTGGCGACACTCCTGGCTGCGGGTGTTGCCGGCTTCCTGCTCTGGCTCGCAGCGCAGTTCGACATGAAGACGACCGGCGGCTACTGGGCCGCGCTCGGGATCGTCGCGGGGTGCGGAGTCCTGCTCGGGATCGCGCAGCTGCGCGGTGCCGGCGGCAACCCGCCGGCGATGTTCCTGCTCGCCCTCGTGCCCGTGTTCGTCTGCGCAAGCTGGGTTCTTCTGTACGCGCAGCCGCATTCGGAATGGGGCCGCCACCTGATCCGGACCTGGAGCGGCGACCTCGGCATCCGCGACGTCGTTCACGACGTCTCGATGTGGAACGGCGTCGTCGCATTCGGGCTCGGACTCGTGTTCGCCTACATGCTCGAGCCGTTCGGGCGCCGCGCGGTCGTGACCGAAGCGCCGGCCGTGGTGGAACGACGCCCGGTGCCGGTCGACGCCGTCGCCGACGAGCCGACGACGGCGGAGCGCGAAGCCGCGGCGAGGACGACGAGCACGCGCACGGTCGAGCGGACGGAGACGACCGTCAGGTAGTGAGCGCGAAGCCTGCCGGGTCCGTCACCGGCGCCCGGCAGGCGAACCGCTCGCAGACGTAGACCGCGGGCTTCCCGTCGACGAGGCTCTTCCCCGCGAGGAGCGGTACCTCATCGGACGGCCCGAAGGCGATCACTGCCCGCGGCTCCCATCGCGCGAGCGCCGCACGCGCGACCCCGGCGTCCGGCGTCCCGGCGATGGCGAGCTCGCGCGGCGCCGCGAGGACGAGGTCGAGCGCGACGAGCGCCCAGCCGAAGGCCGAGGGGATCCTGGTCATCGGCCCGACGACGAGCTCGAGCGCGGACCGCGCACGCCGGTCGAGCTCCTCGTCGCCCCAGATGCGCGCCAGCCGCGCGAGCACGTACGCGAGCATCGAGCTGCCGCTCGGCGCGGGGTTGTCGTCGAAGTCCTTCTTCCGGGCGACGAGCGCCTCTCCGTCGACCGGCGTGACGAAGAAGCCGCCGAGCTCGTCGTCGCCGAAGAGATCGACCGCCAGGCGCGCGAGGCGGTACGCCTCCGTCAGCCAGCGAAGCTCGCCGGTCGCGACGTGGAGCTCGTAGAGCCCGTGTGCGACGTCGGCGTAGTCCTCGAGGTAGCCGGTCCCCTTCGCGACGCCGTTGCGCCAGGTCCGGTGCAGGCGGCCGTCCGGCGTCGACAACGGGCCGAGCAGAAATTCCCCGAGCTGCCGCGCGGCGTCGACCCAGTCGCTTCGCTGCAGCGTGCGCCCGCACTCGGCGAGCGCGGCGAGGGCGAGGCCGTTCCACGACGCGATCGCCTTGTCGTCGCGCAGCGGCTTCGGCCGCTGCTCCCGCTCGGCGAAGAGGCGCGCTCGGAGCGCCTCGTCGAGCTCGCCTCGAATGATGAAGCGGTCGTGCTCGAAGTGATGCAGGAGCTCGTCGGGGATGCCGTCCTGTCGCGTCCACGTGAACGTCAGGCCCTCGACGCCGTCCGTGTCCGCGTCCTGTGCGGACGCGAATGCGCCGCCGTCGAGCAAGAGCTCGCGCAGCATGTAGTCGACCGTGTCCTCGACCACGCGCCGATACTGCTCCTTGCCGTGCACCAGGTGCCCGTGCAGGTAGCACGTCGCGAGCTGCGCGTTGTCGTACAGCATCTTCTCGAAGTGCGGCGTCAGCCACGTGCGGTCGACGGAGTAGCGATGGAAGCCGCCGCCGACGAGGTCGTACATCCCTCCGGCGGCCATCGCGTCGAGCGTCTTCTCCGTCATCTCGCGCTCGTCGCGCCGGAGCAGGTACTCGAGCGTCGACGGCGGCGGGAACTTCGGAGCGCTGCCCCAACCGCCCCACGTGTGGTCGAAGCTCAGCACGAGGTTCTCGTACGCGCCGGCAAAGATCTCGTTGCCGAGGCCGCCCTCGGCGGGCCGCACCGTCGCGGACGAGCGGATGTGGTCGACGAGCCTCTGCCCCGATTCGAGCACCTTCTCCCGCTGCTGGCGCCACGCGGCGGCAATGGAGGTCAGCACCTGACGGAACGCCGGCAGCCCGTGCCGCGGCTCGGGCGGGAAATAGGTGCCGCCGGCGAACGGCTCGCCGGCCGGCGTGAGGAAGACGGTCATCGGCCAGCCGCCGCTCCCGTGCATGGCCACGACCGCGTCCATGTAGATCGAGTCGAGGTCGGGACGCTCCTCCCGGTCGACCTTGACGTTCACGAAGTGCTCGTTCATGAGCGCGGCGGTGTCGGCGTCCTCGAACGACTCGCGCTCCATCACGTGGCACCAGTGGCACGCCGCGTAGCCGATCGAGAGGAGGATCGGCTTGTCCTCCGCTCTCGCGCGCGAGAGCGCCTCGTCACCCCACGGGTACCAGTCGACGGGGTTCTCGGCGTGCTGCAGGAGGTAGGGGCTCGTCTCGTTCGCTAGGCGGTTCGGCACGAGCCGTGGACGGATCTACTTGAACCCTGAAGAGTCGACCTTCTCGACGCGGATGCGCGCGATGATCCTCGTCTGCTCCGGCTGGAAGTCCCAGTCGCTCCCCGTGTACTTGAGCGAGAGCTTGTTTATGTGCTCGTCGGCGCCGGTCGTGTCGAGCGTCGCTGGGCCGCTGACGGCCACCCACTTGAACTGGTCCGCCGGGTCGACGACGAGCGCGGACACCTGCGGGTTCTGCCGCAGGTGGCGTTCCTTTGCGCGGCCGACGAACGTGTTGAAAAGCACGTCACCGCCGTCCTCGTCGATCCAGACGACGGTCGACTGCGGCGAGCCGTCCGGACGGAGCGTCGTCACGACGGCGGGGTACGCGTTGTCGCGCAGGAACGAACGCTGCGCATCGGTGAGCTTCGACATGCGCGGGAGCTTACGCGCGCCGACTCGGGTGGTGCCGCAACCAACGGGCGCTCTTGGCCGTTGACCCTGCACATGCACCTACCGCAGTCAATCCGTCACGTGCACGACGTCGCCGAGAAGGGCGAGGCCCCAGAGACGCCTGTCATCCTCATCGGCGAGATCATGGTCTTCCTGATCCCGCTGTTGGTCGTGATGCTCGCGATCGGGTTCGGGCTGTACTACGCCCTCGGCGGCCGCTAGGCACGCAGCAGCTTCGGACGCGCGAACCGATGCGCGTCCGGGAGCACCGCAGCGGCGTCACACTGCAGCCACTGCTCGAGGAGCGCTGCGTACAGACCGCGGAAGTCGGACGTCGCACGCAAGTTCCCGTCGGGGTCGAGCCCCGCCTTGAGCCCGGCGAATTCACCGACCATGCGCCCCGCGGCGCGCGTGCCGATCACGAAGGCGGCGCCGGCGGCGCCGTGATCCGTGCCCGCAGATCCGTTTTCCGCGGCACGTCGACCGAACTCCGACCAGACGAGCGTGAGCACGCGGTCGGCGACGCCGCGAGACTCGAGGTCGCGCTGGAACGCGAGCAGCGACTGCGCGGTCGTCGCGAGGCTCGCCGCGAGCCCGCTCGCCTGGTCGGCGTGCGTGTCGTACTCACCGGCGGCCTCGAGTGCGACGCAGTGGAGCGGCAGCCCCGCGCCGACCATCGCCGCGAGCCCCGCGAGCCGCTTGGGGAAGCTGTCCTGCACGTCGGGGTAGGGCACGGGCGGTGCGAGCTTCGCCTTCCCGAACGGCGCGAGCTGCGTGTACAGACGGTGCGACTGCGCCGCGACCGCCGCCACCTGGTGGACCGCCGGATCGCCGCCGAGGGAGCCGAACGCGCCGAGGGTGTCGAGCATGTGCCGTTCCACCTCGTCCCATACGCCCTGGGTCCAGAAGTCGTACTGGCTCGGGCCGTCGAGCGCAGCGACCGGCACGCGGCTCGTCGCGAGCGAGGGCTGCAGCTGCCCCGTCAAGGACACGCCCTGGAGGGGGTTGTCCGGCGACCCGACACGGTCGAGGTAGCGGCCCAGCCAGCCGGTGCGGAGACCGGTGTCCGTCGCGCCGACCTCCCAGAAGTGGCGCGACGTGAAGTGCGATTGGTCGGGATGCTCGTAGCCGACGGAGGGCAGCACCGTCACCTTTCCCTCCGCGTGCAGCTGGGCGAGCGGGTCGAGCGACGGATGCCAGCGCAGGCGGTCGTCCTCGGCAAACGGCTGCCCGCCGGACAGCGCGAGCCTCGGCCGGAGCCTGCGGTAGAGCGGGTCGCCGTCGGGATAGAGCAGCGCGAGCGCGTCGGCGCCGCCTTCGAGGAAGACGGTCACGAGGACCCGCTGCGGCGGCGAGGCGGCGGCGGTCGCAACGCCCTCGTCGAAGAGGCCGAGCCGGCCCGCGCCGTAGACGCTGAGAGCGAGCCCGAGCGAGCGCGCGACGAACGAGCGCCGCGTCAGGTCGCCGCCTGCCGGCGGCGGCCGCAGTGCGGGATCGTCGCAGCAGGCCATCAGGCCGTCTGGAGGTCGGGGGAGACGGCGACGAGCTGCCGGAGCGCGTTCTCGACGAGCACCGGGTAGACCCGACGCTCCCAGTCCGCCTTCGCGCTGCGGAGCGCGCCCGCCGCGAACCCGAGCAGCACGCGCTGCGTGGCGTCTGCGAGCGGCGGCCGCCGCCAGAACTCGACCGCGCGCGCGAGCAGCGCCTCCGGATCACTGGGCTGGCCGCGCGGCGGGTGCTCGGGGTTGAGCGCGCGGTGCTGCAGGATGCGGCTGACGGCGATCCAGCGGCCGCGGAAGGTGGCGGTGTCGAGCCAGCGGCTGTCGTCCCACCCGGCCACGTTCGGCGGGTAGAAGAGCTGCTGCCCCGCAAGCTGGCCGATCCACGCCCAGTCGGTCGTGTCGACGCGGGCGCCGATCCGCCTCAGCAACCCCGCGACGTGCACGACCGGCGGCTTCACCATGCGTTCGCCCTCGTGGAGCGCAGGGTGCTTGAGGATCGCCGCGACGACGGGACGCACGTCCCTGCCTTCGTAGAGCGCCTCGAGCCCGGCGCGTGTGGCGGCGTCGGGCGGCGTCGGCAAAAAGTACGACCAGAGCTTCGTGACGAAGAACGATGCGTGGAGGGGGTGCGTCACACACGACGTGCATGCGTCCTGCCACGAGAACGCGCCGCGCTTGCCGAAGACAACCTTCGTGCCGCCGTCGTGCGCGCCCGAGTCGAAGTGGAAGTCGTAGTCACCGCGCCGCTTGCTCCAGCGGTTCTGCCAGCCCGTCAGCGACCGCGCCTGCTCGCGGACGTCGCGTTCGCTGTAGGCGTCGCGATCTGCGCCGAGCGTGAACAGCTCCATCAGCTCGCGCGCGTAGTTCTCGTTCGGCGAGCCCTTGCGGTTCTCGGTGCCGTTCAGCCACAGCAGCATCGCCGGATCCCGCGTGACCGACACGACGAGCTGCTCGAAGTCGCCGAGCGCGTTCGCGCGGAAGAGGTTGTTCTGCGCGAGCATCAACCGCTGCGAGCCGACGCCGTCGTTCGACGTCGCGAACCAGTCGTGCCACACGAGCGTCATGCGCTCCACGAGTGGGCGCGACGTCCGGACCATCCGGTCGAGCCACCAGCAGTGGTCATGGCCCCAGGCGTCGAAGGGCGCGAGGCGGTGGCCGTGGCCGTCGGTCGGCTCCGGCCCGACGAGGCGCTCCGGCCCCGGAGAGACGAGCTCCGCGACGGCGGCGTCGAGCCCCTTCGCGGCCAGCGCCTCCGCCTCGCCGGCGCGCGGCCCGAAACCGGCGCGCCAAAGCAGGCGCTCCGCCTGTGCGGCGCCGAACGGCCCCTCGTAGACGGGGAGCGCGGCCATCTCCTCCGCTCACATCGGCGCACGGCGGCTGCCGTCCGACCCCTGGCCTACCCTCGCACGAGTGATGACCGGCGACTACATCCGGCGCTCGGTCGCGGAGTTCGTCGGCACCTTCGCGCTGATCTTCATCGGCGCCGGCTCGGTCGTCTTCGCCCGAACGACGACGGACATCGCGCTTGCCCACGGTCTCGTGATCGCGGTGATGGTGTCCGCGGTCGGCCTGATCTCGGGCGGGTTCTTCAACCCGGCGATCACGATCGCGTTCGTCCTCACCCGCCGGATCGCGACGAACCTCGCCGGCCTCTACCTGCTCGCGCA
>Ga0070741_10013385_pt1 | contig 14512 bp, 12 predicted proteins | sample Coa_R1_4_FD_66440 | JGI IMG/M metagenome (GOLD analysis project Ga0070741, IMG submission 66440) | Surface soil microbial communities from Centralia Pennsylvania, which are recovering from an underground coalmine fire - Coalmine... | ecosystem: Environmental > Terrestrial > Soil > Unclassified ...
GGGGCGGCGGCTACTGGTCCGCGCACGGAGCGCTGGACTACTCGGGTGGGTACGTCATCCACCTGGCAGCCGGGATCTCCGGGTTCGTGGCGGCAGCGGTGATCGGGCCGCGCCTGCAACGAGACCGTGAGGTCGACGCGCCGAACAACCTGCTGATGGTCGCGGCCGGGGCGGGCCTGCTCTGGCTCGGCTGGAACGGGTTCAACGGTGGAGACTCCTACTACGCGGGAGCGAACGCGTCCGCCGCGATCGTCAACACGAACCTCTGCACGGCGGTCGCGATGCTCGTGTGGATCGCCTGGGATTACATCTTCCGGGACAAGCCGTCGCTGATCGGCTCGGTCAACGGCATGATCACGGGCCTGGTGGCGATCACGCCCTCGGCAGGGTTCGTCACCGGCTGGGGCGCGATCTTCATCGGCTTGATCGCATCGACGGTCGTCTGGATGGCGATCAGGTTCGTCAGCCGAATGCCCGTGTTCCGGAACGTGGACGACACCTTGGGGGTGATCTATACGCACGGATTCGCCGGGCTGTTCGGCGGCTTGCTCGTCGGCTTCTTCGCGAATCCAGCGGTGGTCGAGTACCCGGGCGAAAAAGGAACCGCCGCGCTGCCAGGTCTCGAGAGCGTGTTCCACGGCGGCAGTTGGACGCTGCTGCGGTGGCAGGCCGAGACCGGTCTGTGGGTGATCCTGTTCAGCGGGGCGATGACGTTCCTGCTGTTGAAGCTGGTCGGCATCTTCCTTCCGCTTCGTCTCTCCGACGAGGAGCTGGAGATCGGCGATCACGCGATCCACGGCAACGAGGTCTACCCCTCGGACGTGCCGACGCTGGGCGGGCCGCACGGGGCGGGCTGGTCGCCCGGAGGCGGCGCGGTTCAGCCGGCGGGAGCCGGAGCCTAGGGGGCAGGGCCGCCCGCGCAGGGCGGGCTCTGAAGAGCGTTGGTCTGCGCGTCCCGCCTCCCGGCGGGCGCGCAGGGCAGCGAACGGTGGACAGTGGCGGCCCCGTCTTCATGGCGGGGCCGCTGCGTTCCGTGGCGACGCGCCGACGGCGCGGCGCAGATAGGCTCCAGGCCGTCGTTTCAGCCAAGGAGGGTTGGAGATGAAGGGTGTTGTTTCAGTTCTCGCGGTGTCCGCGGCGGCGCTCGCCGCCGTCGTGACCGGCGCTTCGGGCGCCTCGCCGGTATCCGCGGTCAAGCCGACCGAACGGGTCGCCGGGAAGACCTATGCGCAGTGGCTCACGGCGGACTGGCAGTGGCTGATGGCCAACGGCCGGCTGATCACAACAGAGCCGAAGGAAAGCCTGCAGTGCCTCGCGCAGGGGCAGCACGGCAGCGTGTGGTTCCTGCAGGACGCCTACGAAGGCCCGATGCCCGTCACCGTGACCTGCTCGATCCCCGCGGGTCGCTACATCCTCCTCGAAGGCCCGGGGTTCGAGTGCTCGACGATCGAGCACGCACCCTTCCACGCGACGCGGGCGAAGCTGCCCGCCTGCGCGGCCTCGTTCAAGCTGAAGGGCGTCGATGTGAGCGTGGACGGCACGCCGCCGGTGCCCTCCTCCTACCAGGTGGCCACGCCGGTCTTCCGGTTCTCGATCCCGGCGCGCGGCGGCATCCTGAAGACGACCGGGCACACGCGGGGCTACGGAGCGGTCCACTCGGACGCGCTGATGCTGCGCCCCCTGACGCCCGGGCCGCACACGATCGTCCAGGTCGAACACTTCGCCAGCGGGAAATCCGCTCAGACGACCTGGCAGCTGACGGTGGGGTGAGGCTCGGGCGGGGCTGCGCAGGAGCAGCCGTCGCAAAGGTCGTCTACGGAGCAGTGCGCTGACCCGGGGGGCTGCGGGCGGGGCCAGCGCCCGGGCGCCGTGGCTCCGTCAGCGCCTGCGCGGCGCGTGTGGGTCAGGCGGTCCGGCGCACGCTGACGCCGGCGCACGCGGCCGGGGCGCACGCCGTGCACGCGCAGGCGCGTTCAGGCCGTGCTCTCCGCCGATGAAGGCACCCCGAGCCCGATCGGGCAGGAGACGCCCGTCGAGTGATTCGGGCAGTAGCCGCCGGGGTTCTTCGCGAGGTACTGCTGGTGGTAGTCCTCGGCGTAGTAGAACGGATGCGCCTCGCCGCCCTGCTCGACTTCGGTTGTGATCGTGCCGTAGCCGTCCGCCGAGAGCTTCTCCTGGTACATCGCGAGCGACGCTTCGGCGGCGGCCTTCTGGTCCGCGCCGTCCCACAGGATCAGCGAGCGGTAGCCGGTGCCGACGTCGGCGCCCTGGCGCATGCCCTGCGTCGGGTCGTGGTTCTCCCAGAACAGCTTCAGCATCTGCTCGTAGCTCGTCTTGGAGGTGTCGTAGGCCACGAGCACGACCTCGGCGTGGCCGGTGCGGGCGCTGCAGACCTCCTCGTAGCTGGGGTTGGGGGTGCTGCCACCGGCGTATCCGACAGCGGTCGTGTAGACGCCGTCGGCTTCCCAGAAGATCTTCTCTGCGCCCCAGAAGCAGCCCATGCCGAAGATCGCGGTGCGCACGCCCTCGGGGAAGGGGGGCTTCAGCGGCGTGCCGAGCACGAAGTGACGGTCGGGGACGGCGATCTCGCTCTCGCGGCCCGGCAGCGCGTCGGAGGGATCGACCAGCGTTGTCTTGTCACTGCCAAAGAGTCTCATGTGTTCAGGCTAGCGCCTGGCCGAATCCCTCAGCCGTGCGCGACCGGCGCCGGCCGGAACAGCTCGACGAGGGCGATCCGGCTACCGCGGCTCGAGTGCGAAGACGGGGATGTCCTCGCGGCCGGCCTTGCTCTTGTACGCGTCGAAGCCTTCGTACTGGGCGTTCATCGCGCGCCAGAGCCGCTCGCGCTCCTCGCCCTCGGCGAGGCGCGCGCGCACGAGGCTGTGCGCCGGGCCGATCTCGATCTCGGCGTCCGGGTCGGCCTTGAGGTTCAGCGACCACGCCGGCTCGTGGTTGCCGGCGTTCGAGCCGATCACGACCACGTTGGCGCCGTCCTTCATGAAGACGACCGGCGCCGTTCGCCGCTGCCCCGAGCGGCGCCCGGTGGTCGTGAGCAGCAGGACGGGGGCGCGGCCGACCTTGTTGCCGATGCGCCCGCGCGTGAGCCGGTACACGGGGACGTTGAGCTTGCCGCTGGCGCGCACCATCCAGGCCGGGAAGGCCATCGAGAAGCGCGACAGCGTCTTGTCGCTCGGCATCGGCCGGGAGTATCGCGGATGTAGAGTCCGCGCGATGAGCGAGCACGGGACGGGTGGGCCGGTCGAATACGAGGTGAGCGGCCGCGTGGCCCGCATCACGCTCGACCGGCCCGAGCGCGGGAACGGCATCACGCGAGCGCTGGTGGACGAGCTCGCGGCCTGCGTGGAGCGAGCGGACCTGGATCCCACCGTGCACGTGATGCTGCTCTCGGGCAACGGGCCCGGCTTCTGCGGCGGCTATGACCTCGTCGAGAGCGCGGAGGGGATGGGCGCAGCTCAGAGCGGGGAGCCGCCCGCCGGCTCGCCCCTGGACCCGCGCGTGATGGCCGCCAACCACGACCCGAGCGGGACGTGGGACCCGATGGTCGACTACGCGATGATGAGCCGCAACGTCCGCGGCTTCATGAGCCTGTTCCATGCGGGCAAGCCGGTGGTGTGCATGGTGCACGGCTTCTGCGTCGCCGGCGGGACCGACATGGCGCTCTGCTCGGACCTGCTCGTGATCGAGGACGACGCCAAGATCGGCTACCCGCCCGCGCGCGTGTGGGGCTCGCCCACGACGTCGCTGTGGGCGCACCGCGTCGGAGCGCAGCGCGCCAAGCGGCTGCTGTTCACGGGCGACTCTCTCTCGGGCAGCGAGGCCGTCGAGTGGGGCCTGGCGATCGAGGCGCCGCCCGCGGCGGAGCTTCGCGAGCGCACGGAGATCCTGGTCGAGCGGATCGCGCGGGTGCCGGTCAACCAGCTGATGCTGATGAAGCTGCTCGTCAACCAGACCCTCTACGCCCAGGGGCTGCACAGCACGCAGGTGCTCGGCACCGTCTTCGACGGCATCACTCGCCACACCGCCGAGGGCTACGCCTTCCAGCAGAAAGCGGCCGCGGAGGGCTTTCGCGAGGCTGTGCGCGAGCGCGACGAGCCGTTCGGCGACCTGGGGCGCTCGACGTTCAAAGGGTAGGGAGCGGGGTCGTGGTGCCGCCGGCCGGGTGGCGACGGGCGCCCGCGCTTTGCGCCGCACACGGGCGAGGGCTAGAATGCCTGCTTCGCGCGGATGTAGCTCAGCTGGCTAGAGCGTCGCCTTGCCATGGCGAAGGTCGAGGGTTCGAATCCCTTCATCCGCTTCGTTGAAGCGCCCGCCGCCGGACGGGTCGAAGGGCAGGGAGCAAGGGAGAGCCGCATGCTGGCGGTGGGCGAGCCCTCCCATGCGGCCTTGCGCATCCCGCGAGGGCTCCTCTAAGATCCGAGCACGGCTGAAGCAGCCAGGACTTGGGGATGGGCTCGAAGTTCAAGCCCTTCCGATCTCGCACTTACGCCCCGGCAGCGTTTTTACAGGGCCGCAGCCGGGGCGTTGGTGTGTCCCGTGCAGGCTGCTTCTGGCCGGGGCCGCGGCCCGCGGATCTCGGTCAAGGCGAAGGCGTGCCGGTCGGCCGCTTCGCCGCGGCGCGCTTGCCGCCGCCGCGCCGCCCTGAGCGCCGCGCCGCCGGCGCGCCGTGCTGCCGGCGCGGCCAGTCGCGCAGGAAGCGCTCCGCCGCGTCGGCTTCCAGCGGCCTCGCGAAGAAGTAGCCCTGGCCGCTGTCGCAGTCCTCCTCCTGCAGGAGCTCGAGCTCCTGGCTGCGCTCGATGCCCTCGGCGAGCGTCTCGATCGAGAGCGCCTTGCCCAGCTGCACGAGCGTGCGCAGCAGCGTCTCGCCTTCGGGGTTCTCGGCGAGCTGCGAGAGGAAGGACCGGTCGATCTTCAACGCGTCGACGGGGAAGCGCTGCAGGTGCGAGAGCGAGGAGTAGCCGGTGCCGAAATCGTCGATGGCGATCCGCACGCCGAGCTGCTTGATCGCGTGCAGGCGCTGCGCGGTGTCCTGCGCGTTGCGCATCAGCGCGGTCTCGGTGATCTCGAGCGTGAGCGCATGGGGGTCGATGCCGCTGCGCTCGAGCGCGCGCTCGACCACGCCGACGAACTCGTCGCCGTCGAGCTGCCGGGCCGAGACGTTGACCGCGACGCCCACCGGGTGTCCCGCCGCCCGCCAGAGCGAGCCCTGCGCGCAGGCCTGTTCGAGCACCCAGCCGCCGACCGGGACGATCAGGCCACTCCGCTCCAGCTCGGGAATGAAGTCGTTCGGCTGCACCAGGCCACGGCCCGGGCTGCGCCAGCGGATCAGCGCCTCCAAGCCGGTCGGGACCATGCCGCGCAGGTCGAACGTCGGCTGGTAGACGAGGAAGAACTCTTCGCGGTCGATCGCCCCGCGCAGGTCCTGCTCGAGTGCCGCCTGGCGCTGGACCACGTCCTGCATCCCGGACTCGAACGTCATGCAGCGGTCCCTGCCTTCGACCTTCGCGCGGTGCGCGGCGATCTCGGCGTCGCCGAGGAGCTCTTCGGCGCTCGCCCGCGCGCCGTTGGCGACGCCGATGCTCGCCGTGACGGCAAGCTCGGCGGCGCCGACCGCGAACGGCGTCCTGAGTGCTTCGAGCAGGCGCTCGGCGATCAGCTCGGCGCCGGCGTCGAGCGAGGCTTCCTCGGCCACGACGACGAAGTCGTCGCCTCCGAGCCGCCCGAGCGCGTCGCTGTCGCGGACGAGCCCGTCGAGCCGCGCGGCGACGCCGCGCAGCAGCTCGTCGCCGACGGTGTGCCCGAGGGTGTCGTTGACGACGGTGAAGTTGTCGAGGTTCACATGCAGGGCGGCAACCGGGCCGCCGTTTCGCCGCGCGCGGCTCAGCATCTGCTCGGTGCGGTCGAGGATCAAGGTGCGGTTGGGCAGCCCCGTGAGCTGGTCGTGGGTGGAGAGGTAGGCGAGCTGCTCGCTGCGGCTGTCCAGCTCCTCCTCGACCCGGCTCCGCTCCTGCTCGAAGACCTCGCACATGCGCACGAGCGTCACGTCGAGAGTGGCCTGCGCCATCGCGAGCGCACGCCTGCGGGCCCGGTCGGAGGCGCCGTGGTGTGCCGCGGACTCGCGCAGCACGTCGCAGACGCTGTCGCGCCAGCGCAGGCAGCGCTTTGTCACCTCGTGCAGCGGCGCCGCGCGGTGGGCGGCCAGCTGGCCGAACAGCTCAAAGGCTTCATTCGCCGCATCGATCCCGTCCTCGGGACGGCCGCCGGACATCCAATCTGCAACCGTCACGGTCGCGATCGTGCAGATGCGCGAAAGGCTCTCTTCGACCTGCGGGTCGAGCTCGCTCTGCGCCTCGGCGGAGCGCTCGTGGACCAGCTCGAGCACGCGGCCTGCACGCTCGCGCAGCGTCGACCCGATCAGCCGGACCTGCCGCTCGACCTGCGCTCTCTCGTCGTGTTCGGAAGCGGGCACAGGTCTCACATCCCCCGCACCGCGCAGAGCTGGTCCTTCATCTCCCCTCAAGCGTCGGCCAAAGCCGAACCGCACTTGAGTCCTGCTTCGGGCGCCTCGTACGAGGGTGCCGGGGCCGCAACGGCTTCGAGTCGAGCGCCGAATCGCGTCTCGGGTGGGGCCCTCACCCGGCGCGCGGGTGACTGCAGGGCGCGGCACATCGAAGCTCCAGCGCGGCTCGCACGTCGCGCGCGCGAACCCGCTCGCTCGCGGCGAGATCGGCGATGGTGCGGGCCAGCGCGACGGTCCGGTCCTGGCCCCGCGCGCTGAGCGCGCCCCGCTGCGCGGCCTCGCGCAGCAGGCGCTCGCCGCCGGCATCCAAGGCTGCCTGCCCGGCGAGAGCGCGCGCCCCAAGGTGGGAGTTGAGGATGCCCGGAACCCGCCTGAACTGGCGCTCGCGCGCGTCCGTCACGACCGCGCGTGCCCGGACGCTCGTGGGGGCCGCAGGCTCGAGTGCGAGCGCTCTCGGGGCGGGATCGATCGCGACGCGCATGTCGATGCGGTCGAGCAAAGGGCCGGACAGGCGCCTCGTGTGCAGGCGAAGCTCGCGCGGCGAGCAGCGGCAGGGTGCGGCGCCGCATGCGCAGGGGTTCGCCGCACACACGAGCAGGAAGTTCGCCGGGAGCTCATGCAGGCGCCGGGCGCGGGCGATCCGGATGCGGCCCTCCTCCATGGGCTGGCGCAGCGCCTCCAACGCGCTGCGCGAGAACTCGCTCACCTCATCCAGGAACAGGACGCCCCGATGCGCGAGCGCCAGCTCGCCCACCCAGCCGTTGCCCGCGCCGCCGAGCAGCCCGGCCGGACTCGTCGCGTGGTGTGGCACTCGGAACGGCGGTCGGCGCTCGAGCGCGAGCGGGGAGCGGTCGGCCCGGCCGTGGATGCGCGCGACCTCGACCGCCTCCTCGCCGGTCAGCCGGGGCAGGATCGCGGGCAGCCGCCGCGCCAGCATCGTCTTGCCGACGCCGGGAGGGCCGCTCAGCAGCAGGCTGTGCCCACCGGCGGCGGCGATCAGAAGGGCGCGGACGGCCTCGCGCGCGCCGCGGACGTCGGCGAGCTCGAGCTCCTCGTGCGCCGCGACCTCCGCCTCGTCCGCGAAGCGCGGCGGGAGGGGGTCGGCGGGTCCGCCCCGCAGCAGCCGGGCCGCGCTCTGCAGCGAGCGGAGCGGCGCGATCTCGATCCCGTCGACGAGCGCGGCGGCGTGCGCCGCCGGCGCGGCCAGGGCGAGGGCGCGAAAGCCGCGGCGCCGTGCCTCGTCCGCGACGGCGAGGGTGCCGTACGCGGGGCGGACGGTGCCGTCGAGGCCCAGCTCACCGAACATGCCGATCCGGGCGAGCGGCTCGGCCGGCACCTGCCCGGTCGCGGCGAGGATCGAGCAGGCCAGGGCGAGGTCGAGTCCCGGGCCGGCCTTGCGCAGATCCCCGGGCGCGAGGTTCGCGGTGATGCGCCGCCGCGGCCACTCGAAGCCGCTGTTGCGGATCGCCGTCTGGATGCGCTCGCGCGCCTCACGCACCGCGGCGTCCGCGAGCCCGACGATCGCGAACGCCGGCAGGCCGGTGCGGACGTCGAGCTCGACGACCACGTGGCGGGCCTTCGGCCCCTCGAGCGTGAACGTGTGGGCCTTGGCGACCATCGCGCGGGCCGCGCGGTGCGCGGGCGGACGGTCGAGGCTCTCAGGCGCGTGCGATGGGACGCGCGGGCGTCGTCATGGATGGCCGGCCCGGGCCGGAGGGAGCGGCCCGGGCCGAGCGGCCATCCATGGCAAACCTGTCAGAGGCCGGCGGGGTGACGGGCGACGAAGCCCGCTGTCGAGGTCATGCTGCCCGACCAGCGGGTGCCGGTCTCCGAGAGCGCAACGGTGTCGAAGCGTTTGCCGTCGACGACCATGAACGCATGTTCGGAGTTCGCGTAGATCGTAATGAAGCGGCCCGGGCCGGGGTCGCCGTAGGACTCGAGCGCAGTCGAATCCTCGGGGGAGCTCAGCAGACCACCGCCATGCAACGCGTATGAGACCGAGCCCGAGCAGTCGTAGCCGTCGGAGACGAACGAGCCGTGGCCGCCGCCCCATACGTAGGGACGGGTCGCGATTTCATCGCCTGCGGCGATCACCTCGTCCACTATCGACGATCCGCCGGACGAGCCGCTTTCTCCGCCCCCTTCGGAGGAGTGGAGCACCGCGTCGGAGGGCTTGAGTTCGCCCTCGCTGTTGATGCCGAGGACGGCCCAGGTGGCGGGGCCGACGACGCCGTCGACGGTCAGGCCGTGGCGCGCCTGCAGACGCCGCACGGCCGCCTCCGTTTCGGGGCCGAATTCGCCGTCGGGGCTGATCTTGAGCGCTTTCTGCAGGCGTTCGACCGCGTCGCCGCTCGTGCCGCCTTCAGAGGAGCCGGCCGACGCTGCGTGAGCCGCGTGGTGATGGTGGTGGACCGGGAGCGCGGAGGGGGGAGGGGTGAGTTCTTCCTCTTCGTGGATCCCGAGGACGCTCCAGGTTTCGGGGCCGACGACGCCGTCGACCGACAGGCCGTGACGCTCCTGCAGGCGCCGGACCGCTGCCTCGGTTTCGGGTCCGAAGTCGCCGTCGACCGGCAGCTTCAAGGCGCTCTGCAGTCGCTCGACGGCGTTCCCGCCGCCAGAGCCTTCCGTCCTCTGCACGGCGTCATGGGCGGTGCCTTCTTCACCCGGCGAGACGCTCGCCATGGAGGCGCTGATGCCCGATCCTCGCAGCGCGCCCCAGGTCTCCGGGCCGACGATGCCGTCGACCGAGAGGCCGTTTCGTTCCTGGAACTGCTCAACGGCTTCTTCGGTTTCCGGGCCGAAGACGCCGTCCGCGCTGATACCGAGCGCATGCTGGAGCAACTGCACCTGGCGCCCTTCGGCACCTTCGGTAAGCACGACGGTGTTTTCGGTCGTGGTCGTCGGTTCGGGGCCGGTCGCCGCCGCTGCGCTCGCGCCGCCGGCAGCGATGCTCGCGGTCGGGCCGACGGTCAGCGCGGCGAGCGCACCGAGCGAGACGCGCTTGGCACGCGAGCCGGCGGGCACGAACTGCAGCTCGGCGGCACGGCGCCGGGCGCGGGAGCGTCCCAGCGAGAGCTGCCAGGGCTCGTCGTCGGCGAGGTCGCGCAGCCGTGCCGCGCGCTGCGGGTCCAGCAGCGTCTCGATCTCAGGCCCGACGGTCGCGGTGACGCGGCCGCTCTTCAGCGAGCGGCGGCGGCCGGAACGTTCGCGGCGGGCGAGAGACCGTTCAAGTGAATTGGTCCAGGGGTCGAGATCTGCAAGATCACGCGGGCGTGCCGGCATGCGAGGCGTCCTTTCTCCATCTCCAATTGGCGCCTACGGGGTTAGCTGTCGGGCTCGCGTAAGCGTCTACGCTACGCCACACTTGTGGCGATTCGCCCCCGCAGCCGAAGCTGCCCTGGGTCCCCCGATCCTCCGCCCCGTGGGGAAGAGGACTCGGCACGAACGGGCGGCAAGCTAACACACTTCTCTGCAATTTGCGTTACAGGCGCAGGAGTGCACGATTCGTTGCCGACGGCGCGCGTTTTCCGCACGTTGCGGGCGTTCGAGACGGAACAGCGGAACGCTCTCGATCTTTTGGGCCCGGCGAGCGGTCCCGGGTGCGCGCACCTAAAGGCCGGTACGTGCTTGTGAGGACCGTGGTATTTTCGCGGGCGATGGCCTCCCCCCGGCTACGGCGCGTCGCTCTCTCCAGGGCGCTCGCCGCACTTGCCATCCTCGCGCTCGCCGGGGTGCTCGCGAGCGGCTGCGGGTCATCGAGCAAGAGCGGGACGCAGGGCAGCACGACCGCGAGCGCCGCGAACACGAGCAAGTTCGAGTCCGCCGGCGTGCTCGAACCGGTGCAGCAGGCGCCGCCGCTGCAGCTCAAGAACTACCTCGGCCAGCCCGTCAACATCGACAGCTACCGCGGCAAAGCGGTGCTCGTGACGTTCGTCTACACGCACTGCCCGGACGTGTGCCCGCTGATCGTCTCGAACCTGCACAACGCCCAGCACCTGCTCGGAAAGGAAGCCTCGAAAGCGCAGATCATCGCCGTCTCGGTCGACCCCAAGGGCGACACCCCCCAGACCGTTGCGCATTTCCTGAAGGTGCACGAGCAGACAGGCAAAATGCAGTACCTGATCGGCAGCACCAAAGAACTCGCGACGGCGTGGAAGGCGTGGGGGGTCGGCGCCGAAAAAGACGCGGGCAACCCTGACCTGATCGAGCACTCAGGCCTCGTCTACGGCATCACCGGCTCCGGCAAGCGCGTGACGATCTACTCGGCCAACTTCAAGCCGTCCGAGATCGCCCACGACGTGCCGTTGCTGGCCGCCGACTGAGGAGCCCGGAGATGGGCAGGAGGGCGCGGCTGGCTGTGACCGTCGCGCTCGGCTGCGCCGCGATCGCGGTGCTTGCGATCTTCGGCTTCAAATCGAGCGGCAGCTCGACCGGCGGCAGGGCGGCGCCCGAACTGCCCGCCGAACACCTCTCCGGTGCGGCCGCGACGCTCCCCTCGCTGCTTCGCAGCGCGCACGGCCGCGCCGCGCTGGTCGTGTTCTGGGCGAGCTGGTGCGGACCCTGCAACCACGAGGCGCCTGCGATCGAGCGCTTCGCCAGGAGCCCCGAAGGAAAGGGCAGGCTGGTGGGGGTCGATTGGAGCGACGCGCGCTCGGGGGCGACGGCGTTCGTCCGCCACTTCGGCTGGACCTTCCCGAACCTCCGCGACAGCAACGGGACCGTCGGCAACGAATACGAAATCTCCAACCTGCCCACGACCTTCGTGCTCAACCCCGACGGGCGTATCCGGCGCGTCCTGCACGGACCCCAGGACGAAGCCTCGCTGCGTCAGGCGCTGCGGGCGGTGGAAGCGGCCTGAGGTCGAGCCGCCGCGCGCCGCCCGGCCGCAGGCAGTAGCGTTCGCCACATGGCGGGGGGTGCCTCCTGCAGGCGAAGACGGAGGGGCAGATGAACGAGGGGCAGACGGTGCTGGTGACGGGCGGGTCCGGGTTCCTCGGCGGCTGGGCGGTCGTGGAGGCGCTGCGCGCCGGATACCGGGTGCGAACGACAGTGCGCAGCCTCGCCCGCGAGGCCGAGGTGCGTGCCGAGATCGCGACGCAGATCGATGCGGGCGAGCGGCTCGAGGTGGTGCAGGCCGACCTCCTGAGCGATGCGGGATGGGCAGAGGCCGTGGCCGGCGCCCGCTTCGTGCTCCACGTCGCCTCTCCGTTTCCCGAGGTCCAGCCCAAGGACCCCGACGAGCTGATCGTCCCCGCGCGCGACGGGGCGCTGCGTGTGCTGCGCGCGAGCCTTGACGCGGGCGCGGAGCGCGTCGTCATGACCTCCTCGGTGGCGGCGGTGCGCAACTCGCGCGACGGCGCGCTGGAGGGACGGCGCGCGATGGACGAGGCGGACTGGAGCGACCCCGGCGACCCGCAGATGACCCCCTATGCCAAATCGAAGACGCTGGCCGAGCGCGCGGCGTGGCAGCTGGTCGACGAGCGCGGCGAGCGCGATCGCCTGGTGACGGTCCAGCCGGGCGCGATCGTGGGCCCGCTGCTGGGCGATGACCGCTCCTACTCGCTGCAGGCGATCGCGCGGCTGCTCGAAGGCGGCATGCCGGGCCTGCCCCGGATGGGCTTCTCGTTCATCGACGTACGCGACGTCGCGGCGCTGCACGTGCTCGCGATGAGCGCGCCGGCTGCCGGCGGGCAGCGGCTGATCGCGGCCGGTGACTTCCTCTGGTTCTCCGACGTCGCGCAGATCCTGCGCGAGGAGCTCGGTGCGGACGCACGCAAGGTGCCCACGCGCAAGATCCCGAACTTCGTCGTGCGCGGGATGGCGCTGCTGGACCCCGGCATCAGGTCGGTCGCCAGCGAGCTCGGGCACGAATCGCGCTTCTCGATCGAGAACGCGAGGACCCGGACGGGCTGGGAGCCGCGCCCGCTCCGGGAGACGATCGTGGACTGCGCGCGCAGCCTGCTCGCGCATCCGGCCGCTCAGGGCGCAGCGGCCTAGCCCGGCAGCCGCTCGGCTCCGCTGCCGCCTCCGGCCCGCGGGCGCGGAATACTGGACGGCGATGCCTCGCGCTCCGGACCTGGCCGGATCTGCGCTCGACGGCCGCTACGAGCTCCTGGGGGTGCTCGGTGAGGGGTCGTTCGGGCGCGTCTACCGCGGCCGCGACCTGCGCCTCGGCCGCCTCGTCGCGGTCAAGGTGATCAAGCCCTGGTGGGCGGAGGACGACGCCTGGGCCGAGCGCTTCCAGCGCGAGGCGCGACTGCTCGCGCGCGTGAGCGACCCCGGAGTGGTGCGGATCTACGACTTCGGCGAGGCCGAGGAGGGCCCCTACTACGTGACCGAGCTGGTCGAGGGGGAGAGCCTGGCCGATCGCCTGCGCCGCGGAGCGCTCCCGCCGGAGCAGGCGCGGGCGATCGCCGAGCAGCTCTGCGCTGCCCTCGCAGGCGCGCACCGCGAGGGCGTGCTGCACTGCGACGTCAAGCCGGCCAACGTGCTGCTCGGCGAGGACGGCAGGGTCCGCGTCGGGGACTTCGGCGTCGCGCGCCTGGCCGAGGGCACCTCGCAGGCTCCGGCGGCAACCGTCGCGGGGACGCCGCTGTACATGTCGCCCGAGCAGGCGCGCGGCCTGCCGACGACTGCCGCCACCGACGTCTACAGCGCCGGCGTCGTGCTGTACGAGATGCTGGCCGGCCGGCCGCCCTTCTCTCACGGCTCGGTCGTCGAGCTCGGGCTGCGCCACCTGCAGGACCCGCCGCCGCCGCTGCCCGCGAGCGTGCCCGCGCCGCTGCGAGCCGTCGTCGAGCGGGCGATGGCCAAGCAGCCGCGCGAGCGCTACGCCGACGGCGGGGAGATGCAGCGGGCGCTCGGCGAGTTGGCGGGAGCCTCCACGACCGCGCCGCCGGTGGCCGCGCCTGCGCTCGACGGGGAGGGCGGCGGGGCGACCCGCGTCTTGGACCGCGGCGGCGCCGCCACGCACGCGCTCGATCGCGGAGCGCAGCGGACGAGGGTGCTCGGCGAGGGCGGCCGCGGCTCGGCGCCGCCGCCGGTCGCGCCGAGTACACCCCGCCGCCGCGGCGGGCCGCGCCGCCGGCGCGCCTGGATCGCGCTTGCGGCGGTGCTCGGCGCAGCTGCCGCGCTCGTGGCCGTGCTGCTCGCCGGTGGGGGGGCGGCGAAGACGACGGTTCCCGAGCTGCGCAAGCTGCCGCGCGGGGGAGTGCAGGCGCGTGCCAAGCGGCTGCACGTGCGGCCGGTCTTCTCCGCGCGCCACTCCGAAGCGCCGGCCGGGATCGCGATCGCACAGAGCCCGGCGCCGGGGACGCGCGTCGAAGAAGGCTCGCGTGTGCGGGTCGTGATGAGCTCCGGACCGCCGCCGGTGACGGTGCCGGACGTCGTGGGCAAGGCCGCCTCGACGGCCGAGGGCACGGTCGCCGACGCGGGCCTGCGCTACTCGCTCACCCATGTCGCCGCGCCCGGGACGGCCCCCGGGACGGTCGTGCGGCAGTCCCCGGCCTCGCCCTCGCGCGCGCCGCGCGGATCGACGATCGCACTGTCCCTCGCCGAGACCCCCGAATGGCGCACCCTGACGAGCTTCTCGGGCACCGACGACGGCAAGTCGGTGCCCTTCAAGATCCTCGGCGACCGCTGGCGGGTCGTCTACGGCATGAGCTACAAGGGGACGTGCCTGCTGATCCTCGTCTGCGACGGCCCGAGCGCGGAGGCGCACGCGGTGGACGGCGGCGGCGGAAGCGCCGGGGGCTTCGACCTGGGCGAGGGCGAAGACGAGAGCCACACCTTCACCACCGGTCCCGGCGTCTACCAGCTGGCGATCTCGGGTGGGCGCGACTCCGCGCAGTGGTCGATGACGGTGCAGGACTACTACTGAGCGGCGACGGCGGAGCGGCGCTAGAGGCGACGACCGGAATCGAACCGGTGTAGACGGCTTTGCAGGCCGCTGCGTAGCCACTCCGCCACGTCGCC
>Ga0070741_10013386_pt1 | contig 14509 bp, 15 predicted proteins | sample Coa_R1_4_FD_66440 | JGI IMG/M metagenome (GOLD analysis project Ga0070741, IMG submission 66440) | Surface soil microbial communities from Centralia Pennsylvania, which are recovering from an underground coalmine fire - Coalmine... | ecosystem: Environmental > Terrestrial > Soil > Unclassified ...
TCGCGCACCGCGTAGAGCAGCGCCGTCTTCAGCCCGGAGAACGAGAAGTCGTGGCCCGGGACGCGCGCAACGGGAAAGTCGTATGCGGTCTTGTCGCCACGCTTCGCGAGCTCGTCGATCGCCTTGCCGCCCGGGTAGCCGAGCCCGAGCAGCCGCGCGCCCTTGTCGAACGCCTCGCCGGCAGCATCGTCGAGCGTCGTGCCGAGCACGCGGTAGCCGCCGCGGTCCTGCACGTCGAGCAGCATCGTGTGCCCGCCGCTCGCCAGCAGGCACGTGAACGGCGGCTGCAGGTCGAGCGGCTGCAGGTACAGCGACGCGACGTGCCCGTGCAGGTGGTTGACGGCCGCGAGCGGCAGCCGCCGCGACCAGGCGAGCGCCTTCGCGGCCGACACGCCCACGAGCAGTGCGCCGATCAGCCCGGGATGCGTCGTGACCGCGACGAGCTCGACGTCGTCGAGCGTCGCGCCGGCCTCGTCGAGCGCCTCGTGGATCACCGGGTTCACGAGCTCGAGGTGCCGGCGGCTCGCGACCTCGGGCACGACGCCGCCGTACGCGGCGTGCAGGTCGGCCTGCGACGAGACGACGCTCGCGCGGATCTCGCCGTCGCGCGTGACGAGCGCTGCCGCCGTCTCGTCGCACGAGGTCTCGATCCCGAGGATCAAGCTTCGCGCCACATGATCAAGGCGTCTTCACGGTTGTCCGTGTAGTAGCCGCGGCGAATGCCGCGCGGCTCGAAGCCGAGGCTGCGGTACAGCCGAATCGCGCCCTCGTTCGACACACGCACCTCGAGCGTGTAGCCCCGGCGCTCGTCGTCGTCCGTCAACTCGAACAGCCGCTGGATGAGCGCGGTCGCGACGCCGCGACGCTGGCGGTCGGGATCGATAGCGACGTTCATCACGTGCCATGCGTCGACGTAACGCGAGTTGATCATGTAACCGACCAGCTGCTCGCCTTCGAACGCGCCGAGACAGATCGACGTCGGCTTCGCCAACTCGGACGCGAACATCGAGCGCGACCACGGCGTCGGATACGCACGCATCTCGATCGCCTCGATCGCGTCGAGGTCGCCGATCTCGAGCTCGCGGATGCGAACGGCGACGGCGGTCACTGCGCCTTCTTCGCATCGGGGTCGCGCACGTACAACGGCGTGTGCTCGCCGGTCGCCGTCTCGACGAGGCGGAGCGGATCGGGCACGTGGCGCTCGTCGTCGTCCGGCGGGATCGACGCGCCGCGCTCTTCGAAGAGCGCGCGGTAGCGCAGCGCACCGTCGCCGACGAGCGTCCGGCCGGCGACGTCGAGCACTTCCGGTCGCACGACCGACGGGCCGACGGTGAACACCTCGTTGCGCCGCGCGTCGAGCACCGGCGTGCCGCCGGCGAACGCATCGAGCGTCGATGCGCCGCGCAGCGGGACGCCGAGCGTGTCGGCGAGCGTCTGCGCCATCGCGAGGCCGATGCGGATGCTGGTGAAGCTGCCCGGCCCGCGCCCGACGACGATCGCCTCGAGGTCGGCGGGGTCGTCGACCAGCTCGTCGACGGCCGCGAGCAGGTCGCCCGCCTTCGCGCGCCGTGCACGGCGCCCGCCCGTCACCGCGGCGACGGCGCCGTAGGTGGTCGCGGTGTCAAAGGCCAGGATCGTCAATGCGAACGCGCCGATGGGTCTCGTCGACGTGACTGAGGGTAACGACGGCCCGCGCCTTCGGCAGCCAATCGCCGCCGTGCTCGGGCCACTCGACGAACGCGATCGTGCCCTCGAAGTAGGGCTCGAGGTCGCCCCAGTCGGCGGCGTGGATGCCGGCGAAGCGGTAGAGGTCGAGGTGTGCGACGGGGGTCCGGCCGTCGTAGCGGTGCCCGATCGTGAACGTCGGGCTCGCCACCGGGTCGGACACGCCGAGCGCCCGCGCCGCCCCGCGGACGAAGGTCGTCTTCCCCGCGCCGAGGTCGCCGGCGACGGAGACGACGTCGCCGGGCCGCAGGCGCGCGGCGAGCCGGGCGGCGAGCGCCTCGGTCTCCTCGGGCGACGAGGTCACGGTTTCCATCCGGGGAATGGTGCCCACGAAATCGTCTCCTAGAATCGAAGCGGGGTGCGCCGCCTCGTCAGCCCAGTCCTGGTCGCCCGCGCCGAAGAGCTCGCGCTCGTGGACGCGGTGGCGGCGCGTGCCGTCGAAGGCATGCCGGCGGCGGCGATCGTCGGCGGCGAGGCGGGCGTCGGCAAGACGCGGCTCCTCGAGGCGGCGGCCGAGCGGCTGACGGAATCTGGCTTCGTCGTGCTGCGCGGCGCCTGCGTCGAGCTCGGCGGCGAGGCGCTGGCGTTCGCGCCGCTGATGGACGCCGTCCGCACGCTCTCCCGCACGCTGCCACCCGCGCGGCTCGAGGAGGTGCTCGGACCTGCGCGCCCGATGCTCGCGCGTCTCCTGCCGGAGCTCGCCGACGGCGGCACGGCCGTCGACGTTCAGCCCACGCGGCTCTTCGAGCTGACGCTCGGCCTGCTCGGGCGGCTCGCGGAGGAGCAGCCCGTCGCGCTCTTCGTCGAGGACCTGCACTGGGCCGACGAAGGAACGCGCGACCTCGTGGCGTTCCTCGTACGCGCGCTGCGCGACGAGCGCGTGCTGCTCGTCGTCACGTACCGCTCCGACGAGCTGCAGCGCGGTCACCCGTTGCGGCACGTGCTCGCCGAGCTGGAACGCGTGCGCTCCGTCGAGCGGATCGAGCTGCCGCGGTTCACACGCGACGAGGTACGCGAGCAGCTGACCGCGATCCGCGGCGACGCCCCGCCTTCGACGCTCGTCGACCTGGTCTTCGACCGCTCCGAAGGGAACGCGTTCCTCGCGGAGGAGATGCTCGTCGTCGTCGAGTCGGGCGGCGCCGAGGTGCCGCCGTCGCTGCGCGACGTCCTCCTTGCGCGCGTCGACCGCCTGCGCGACGCGACGCAGAGCGTGCTCCGTGCGGCGGCGGTCGCCGGCGGCGCCGTTTCGGAGCGCTTGCTCGGCGCCGCGGCGGGACTCGCGGACGACGAGCTGCTCGCCGGCCTCCGTGAGGCGGTCGAGCACCATCTCTTGATCGTCGACGAGACGGGTGCGTACCGCTTCCGGCACGCGCTCGCGCGCGACGCCGTCTACGAGGACATGCTTCCCGGTGAGCGCGGGCGGCTGCACGCGGCCTTCGGCACCGCCATCGAGAGCGACCCGGCGATCGCGGGCACCGACGCCGTCGCGGCCGCGCTCGCGTGGCACTGGTACGCCGCGCTCGACCTTCCCCGCGCGCTGCAGGCGTCGGTCCGTGCCGCGCGCGAGGCGGCAGACGACCATCTTCCCGTCGAGGCGGAACGCCATTGCCAGCGGGCGCTCGAGCTCTGGGACCGCGTGCCCGACGCGGCGGAGGTCGCGGGCATCGAGCACCTCGGCCTGCTCGAGCTCACGCTGCAGTCGACGACCCAGGCCTGGCACGAGCCGAGGACGCTCGTCCACGCTGCCGAAGCGCTCGCCGAGGTCGATCCGGAACGCGAACCGCGCCGTGCGGCACTGATCCTGTTCCGCAAAGCCGAGGCGCTGCGACGGCTCCGGCGGAACGGCATGCCCGATCTCGAACAGGCCCTCGCGCTGCTCGGCGACGAGCCGACGCGCGAGCTCGCGGCGGTGCTGGCCGGCATCGCGAATGCGCACGTCCTCGAAGGAAACGACGAGGACGCCCGCAATGCCGGCGCGCGGGCGGTGGAGGTGGCACGCGCCGTCGCAGCGCGCGACCTCGAAGCGGACGCATTGCTCTCGCTCGGCGGCGCGCTCTCGTACCTCGGCGACATCGAGGAAGGTGTCGCCGCCCTGTACGAAGGGCTCGCGATCGCCACCGAGCGCGGCGACTGGGAATCGTGTCTCCGCGCCTACATCAACATCTCCGACTCGCTCGAGATGCACGGTCGCCACGAGGAGGCGGCCGCCGCGGGCGCGGAGGGGATGGAGCTCGCGCGCCGCGCCGGGCTGATGTACGCGCAAGGCGTGTTCCTCGCCGGGAACCAGGCCGAGCCGCTGCTTCGGCTCGGACGGTACGACGAGGCCGAGTCGGTCCTCGACGAGGCACTCGCAATCGGGGTGAGCGCGTCCGCGATCGCCTCGCCGACCCTGATGCGCGCCGAGCTGGCGCTCGCGCGCGGCGAGCTGGATCTCGGTCGCGAGCTGGTGACGCGCGTCCACGCTATCCTCGGCGACGAGGCGCCGCACCAGTACGCCGCGCACATCGCCTGGCTCGATGCGGAGCTCGCGCGCACCGAAGGCGACCACGTCGCGGCGCGAGCCGCCGTCGAGCGCGGCCTGGTCGACAGCGACCAGATGCTCGGCAGGTACAGCTGGCCGCTCGTCGCGCTCGGGCTTCGCGTCGAGTCGGAGACAGCCGCGGCGCTCGCGCCCACGCTCGGCACGCCGACGCCTCCGGCTCGTCGTTATCGCACGCTCGCGGCGGCCGAGCTGGCCGCGGACGATCCGGCTGCGTGGCGGGCCGCGGTCGAGGGCTGGCGCGAGGGCGGCGAGCGGCCCATGCTGGCGTACGCGCTGTTCCGGCTCGCAGGCGCCCGGCCCGAAGCCGGTGCCGACGCGCTGCGCGAGTCGCTCGAGCTCGCCCGCTCGATGGGCGCCGCCCCGGTCGTCGCCGAGGCGGAGGCGCTTGCGCGGCGCGAGCGCATCGACGTCCCGGTCGGCGACCAGCGCCGCCCGGCCGCCGACGACCGCTTCGGCCTCACCGACCGGGAGCTCGACGTCCTCCGGCTGATCGCCGCCGGGCACTCGAACGCCGAGATCGGCAAGACGCTGTTCATCAGCCCCAAGACGGCCAGCGTCCACGTGTCGAACATCCTGGGCAAGCTCGGTGTCGCCCGCCGGGGCGAGGCCGCGGCCGCCGCGCACTCGCTCGGCCTGCTGGCCTAAGACGCCTTAGGCGGGCCGGCGCCCGAAGATAAGGCAGCGAATACGGCGTCCGTCCGAGGCGGGCTGCCGGGCCTTAGCCGCACCGTTGGCGATGTCGATCCCGCCAGGCCAGGAGGCCCGCCGTGTCCGAGCTCTCGCTCCCCGTTCCGTTTCCCCGCACCGCCGACCCCGTCTCGCGCATCCTCGCGGGCAACGTCGTCTCGCTCCTCGGCGACGGCATGCTGCTTCCGTTCGCCGCGCTGTACTTCATGCACGCGTTCGACTTCTCGCCCGCGGGGGCGGCGCTCGTCCTGGCCGCGATGATGGGCGGCAGCGTCGTGCTGACGGCTCCCGGCGGCGTTCTGCTCGACCGTTTCGGGACGGTGGGCGCGACGGCTGCCGCGACCGTGCTCCAGGGGATCGCGTGCATCGGGCTCGCGTTCTCCTCGCACCTCACCGCCGCCGTCGCGATGGCACTGGTCTTCGCCGCAGGACGCGCGGTCGCGCGCCCGGGCGTCGACGCCGTCATCGGCCAGCTCACCGAGGGCCGGGAGCAGACGAAGGCATTCGCGACGCTGAACATCGCCGTGAACGTCGGCCTCGGCGCGGGCGCGGCGCTGGGCGGCGCGGTCGCCACGCTGGGCACGGGCGCGCTCCGCTGGCTGTTCTTCTTCGACGCCCTGTCGTACCTCGTGTTCGCAGTCGTCCTGAGCGGCGCGCCCGCCACCGAGGTCACGCACGAGCGTGCGCGCGGCGGCTACGCGTCCGTGCTCCGCGACCGCGTCTTCCTGCGCCTGCTCGCGATCGCGTTCGTCGGCTTCATCGGTCTCACGCAGATCGACGCGGCCTTCCCGCTGTTCATCGTGTCGACGGTCGGCCTGCCGATCGGCATCGTCGGCATCGCCGGCCTCGCCAACACGCTCGCGGTGATCGCGTTCCAGCACCAGGTGACGCGCCGCACGGCGGGCATCCCGAGGTCGCGGCTGATCGCGGTCGGCGCCGCCGGCCTGGTGCTCTGCTGGCTCCTGCTCGCGCTCGCCGCCGCGCTGCCCGGCACGATCCTGCCCGCGATCGCCGTGGTCTGCGCCCTGGCGACGATGGGCCTGGGCGAGACGGCTCTCATCCCCGTCGTGTTCGGCATGGCGAACGAGCTCGCCACCGACGCACTGCGCGGCCGCTACAACGGGCTGCTCTGGGCGACGGTCGGCGCCGCGTTCGCCGCCGGGCCGCTCGCCGGCGGCGCGCTCGTCGGCGCCGGGCTGGCGTGGATCTGGCTCGCCGCGCTGATCGCGTGCGCAGGCGCCGCGGCTCTGCTCGGGCGGCGGCTGGCCTAGAAGAGGCCGAGCTGCACCGGCTGCTCGAGCACGGGCACAGGCTCGGGCTCGGCAACCGGAGGCGGCGGCGGTGCGAGCTCGCGGCCGAGGAGCTCGGGGATGCGGGCGAAGTCCGCCTCCAGCACCTCGAGCATGCGCGGCGTGTAGAGCGCGGCGGCCGGATGGAAGATCGGGTACAGCGTCACGTCCATCCCGCCGAGCGTGACGCGCTGCTCGCGGCCATGCACCTGTGTGATGCCGTTCGGCTTCCCGGAGAGCAGCTTCGTCGAGAAGTTGCCGAGCGTCGCGATCAGCTTCGGCTGGATCAGCTCGATCTGCTTGAAGAGATGCGGCTCGCAGGACGCGATCTCGTCCGGCTGCGGGTCGCGGTTCCCGGGCGGACGGCACTTCAACACGTTCGCGATGTAGACCTCGTCGCGTGTGAGGCCGATGCCCTCGAGCAGCTTGCCGAGCAGCTTCCCGGCAGCGCCGACGAACGGCACGCCCTGCTTGTCCTCGTGGAAGCCCGGCGCCTCGCCGACGAACATCAGCTCGGCGTTCGGCGAGCCCGACCCGAAGACGACCTGCGTGCGTCCCTGTGCGAGCGCGCACGCGGTGCAGCCCGCGACGACGTCGCCGTACGCGAGGAGAGCGAGCTCAGTGTCCGCAGCCACAACTACCGCCGCAGCAGCCGCCACCACCGAAGCTGGGCTGCCCGGCGGTGCCGTGTGCGACGAACGCGCTGAACTGCTTCGCGACCTTCTGGTGGCCGCAGTCGGGGCACGCCGGATCGGGCTCGGACATGCCGACGAGCTCCTCGAAATGGGACTCGCAGCTCATGCAGACGTATTCGTAGATCGGCACCGTGATCAACCCTAGCAACGGGCATGCTCGCAGCCCGGCCGGACGGTTCAGCCGAGGCGAATCGTGAACGTCGTGCCGGCGCCGACCGTGCTCTCCACGCTCACGTCGCCGTCCATCGCCTGCGCCAGCTCGCGGACGATCGCCAGGCCGAGGCCGCTCCCGACCGGCCGTTCCGCGCCGTACCGGCGATACAGGAAGAAGCGGTCGAACGCTCGCGGCAGGTCCTCGCCGGCGATGCCGGGGCCGGTGTCGGCGACGGCGATCGCGCCGGGCCGGGCCTTGACGTCGACCCGGCCGCCGGCCGGTGTGCAGCGGAGCGCGTTCTCGACGAGGTTCGAGACGGCCTGCAGCAGCCGGTCGTGGTCGCCGACGGCGTTCGTGTCGCCGTCGCACGCCGACGCGAGGTCGACTCCGAGCTCGCGCGCCCGCGGCGTGTGGCGGTCGACGGCCTCGTGGGCGACCGCGGCGAGGTCGACAGGCGCGCGGTCGACGTCGAACCGCAGCCGGTTGAGCCGCGCCAGCTCGAGCAGGTCCACGACGAGCCGCTCCAGGCGCCGCGCCTCGGCCTCGATCACCTCGCCGGCGCGGGCGGGCTCGAGCACATGGTCGCGGAGCCCCTCTGCGTAGCCGCGGACGGCCGTGAGCGGCGTGCGGAGCTCGTGACTGATCGAGACGAGGAACGAGCGCTCCGCCTCGCGTGCGCGGCCCAGCTGGGCGGCCATCTCGTTGAACGCCCGCGCGAGGGTGCGCAGCTCGTCCGACCCCGCCTCGGGCAGCGGCTCGGGCGTGGCGCCGCCCGCCAGCCGGCGGCTCGCCTCGGCGACGCGCGCAACCGGGCGCGCGATCCCGCGCGCGAGGAACGTCGCCAGCAGCGCCGCGAGCAGCGCGCCGACGCCGGCCGCCGCCGCGAGCGCATAGAAGAAGGAACGATGGTCGGCCGCCACCGAGTGCTCGGTACGGAGCAGCACGACCGTGTCGCGGCCGCTCGGCTGCGACGCAAAGAGGTACTTCTCGCCGTGCAGCGTCAGCGACCCGGACGACGGGCTGGTCGCATCCGCTGCGGAGGGAAGCAGCAGCGCCGCCTGCGCGCGCGACACGACGGCGAGCCGCTCGTCCTGCGTCGCGAGGAACGTTCCGAAGGGGCCCGAACGCAGCGACGTGTTCGCAAGCAGCGCCGCCTGCCGCGACAGCCCGCTCAGCGCACCGTCGTTCAGCGACCGATCGACCAGCAGTGCGCCGACCAGCGCGGTGACCGCGACGGCGGCGAGCACCGCACCCGCGATCGCGAAGGCGAGCCGCGCGCGCAGCGACCTCATCGCGGCGGGAGGACGCGGTACCCGGTTCCGCGGACGGTCGCGATCAGGTCGGGCCGATCGAGCTTCTTGCGCAGCTGCGAGACGTGGACGTCGACGGTGCGCGTGCCGCCGGGGAACGTGATGCCCCAGACGCGGCGCAAGAGCTCGTCGCGCGACACCACGCGCCCAGGCTCTTCGGCGAGCGCCGCGAGGAGATCGAACTCCATCGTTCGCAGTGGGACCGCACGACCTTCGACGCTCACCACGCGACGCCGCAGGTCGAGCATGACGTCGCCGACCTGGAGCGCGAGTGGCGCGTCCGGCTGCAGGCGGCGGAGGATCGCGCGCACGCGTGCGACGAGCTCGCGCGGCGAGAACGGCTTGGTCACGTAGTCGTCGGCGCCGAGCTCGAGGCCCACGATGCGGTCGACCTCCTCGTCGCGCGCGGTCAGGAAGAGAATCGGCCGCTGCGACGCCTGTCGCAGCCGTCGACACACCTCGAAGCCGTCGATGTCGGGCAGCCCGACGTCGAGCACGACGATGCTCGGATCGATCTGCTCGGCGACCTCGAGCCCGGTGCTGCCGGTGCGCTCCCACACGACGCCGAATCCCTCACCCTCCAGGTATGCGCAGACGAGGCCGCCGATGGCCTCGTCGTCTTCGATGACGAGCGCCTGACCGTTCATTGCGAGAACGCGCTGATTCGGAGCGCTGGACGACGGCCGAAGTGCACGACGTATGCGACGTCGCCACGGCGGAGCTCGCGCAGACGGCTCGGCATCCCGTCGAGCACGACGCGCGTCGCGTGCGAGACGCGGATCCGCTGCCGGGTGCCGTCGAGCTCCCGCAGCACGATCGCGTTCGGTCGGACGGCGACGATCAGGCCGCGATCGGTCGCCCGCGGCGCGGCGTGCGCAACCGCGGGGAGGATCAACGCAACCGCGACGAGAGCGAGGATCCGCACGTTCGGAGCATGCCCGGCATCCGTCAGTGCTGTGTGTTCACGGCGTAAACCGCACGTAAAACGACGATTTACGTGCGTTGACGCTGCGCTGACGGCGCGTCAACACGCGCTTCCTACCTTCGGTTCGACCAGCAAGCCAGAAGGAGGACACATGAACCGCAAGCGCACCGTGCTCGCAATCGCGCTGCTCGCGCTCGCGAGCCTCACGCTGACCGGCGTCGCGCTCGCGGCCGGCGGCAAGAAGCACCACCGCCAGGCTGTGCGGCACCACCGCGTCGTCGTGCGTCGCGACCGTCGGAAGACGTTCGCGCCGACGGTGATCGTCAAGGCCGCGGAGGTATCGGCCGTCGAGATCGACCCGCTCACGCAGCAGTTCATGCAGGTGACGTTCGACCGCGGCTACGAGACCGCGGTGTCGAGCAGCTCGATCACCCTGCAGCAGCGCCAGAACAATGCGGTGTGGCGCACGCAGGCCTTCACCGTCCCTTCGACCGCCGTCGTCACGCTGAACGGCCGTGCGACGACGCTCGCGCAGATCCCGGCCGGCGCCGCCGTGCGCGTCGAGTCGTCCGGCGCTCCCGGCGGGACGCTCACCGTGGTTCGCGTCAACGCGTACTCCCACGGCGAGGCTCCGCTGCCCGCCGTCTCCTGAGGCTCGGGGCGGCCCGGCGCGTTGCCGGGCCGCCCTCCCCGGATACACTTCGCGGTGCCCGGCATCCGCAAGGAGCTGGAGCGACATGTTCGACAGCGTCACCGTCATCGGGTCCGGCGGCCGTGCCGGCTCCGCGATCGCAGCGAGGCTGCGAGAGCGCGGTGTGACCGTCCGGAAGGACGGCGAGCTCTGCCTGCTCTGCGTGCCGGACCGGGCGATCGCTGAGGTCGCGCGCGGCATCGAGCCCGGCCCGTGGGTGGCGCACGTGTCCGGTGCGACGCCGCTCGCCGCGCTCGAGCCGCACGCACGCCGCTTCTCCGTGCACCCGCTGCAGACGCTTGTCCCCGGCGGGGGCCCCGAACAGCTCGACGGCGCGTGGGGCGCCGTCACGGCGGAGAGCGAGGAGGCCCGCCGGCATGCGCTCTGGCTCGCGGAGACGCTCGGCCTGCGACCCTTCGCGCTCGGCGACGACAGCCGCGCGCTGTACCACGCCGGTGCGGCCGTCGCCTCGAGCTTCCTCGTCACGCTCTACCGCGTCGCGGGCCGTCTGCTCGACGAGGCCGGCGTGCCGCCCGAAGCGCTCGTCCCGCTGATGGAGCGGACGATCGCGAACGGCTTCGAGCTCACCGGCCCGCTGACCCGCGGCGACTGGGCGACGATCGAGCGCCACCTCGAGGCGATCCGCGCCTACGCTCCGGAGCTGGAGGGCCTCTACACCACGTTGACGGAAGCGACCCGCGCATGATCGTCGCGCGGTCGATCGGCGAGCTCTCGCTGCCGCGGAACGGCATCGTCGGACTCGCGCCGACGATGGGCGCGCTGCACGCGGGGCACGCTGCGCTCTTCGACGCGGCGCGACCCGACTGCGACGTGCTCGTCGCAAGCGTCTTCGTCAACCCGGCGCAGTTCGGCGAGAGCGCCGATCTCGACGCGTATCCGCACGACCTGGACGCCGACATCGCCGTCGCCGAGGAGCACGGTGTCGACGTCGTCTTCGCGCCGTCAGCCGTCGAGATGTACCCGCCCGGATTCGCGACCTGGGTCGTGCCGGAGGGCGTCGCCGACGGACTGGAAGGCGCGCACCGCCCCGGCCACTTCCGCGGCGTCGCAACCGTATGCTTGAAGCTCTTCAACATCGTGCGTCCCCAGCGCGCGTGGTTCGGGCGCAAGGACGCGCAGCAGGTCGCCGTGCTCAAGCAGATGGCGCGCGACCTGAATCTCGAGCTCGAGATCCGCGTCGTCGACACGGTGCGCGATCCCGACGGCCTCGCGCTCAGCTCGCGCAATGCGCGCCTCTCGCCGGACGAGCGCGAGCTCGCGCTCGCGATCCCGCGCGCAGTCGCGACACGCGACGTCGCGCGTGCACGCGTGGTGCTCGCGCAAGCCGGCCTGCAGCCCGACTACGTCGAGGTCGCCGACCTCGACGGCCCGACCCTCGCGATCGCCGCCACCGTCGGCACGACCCGCCTCATCGACAACGCCCGCCTCGAAGGAGATCCCGCATGAGCACCCGCCCGAAGACGCCCGCGGCCGGCAAGCTGCCGCTGCCCGAGCTCGCGCAGATGAAGGCGCGGCACGACAAGATCGTGATGATCACCGCGTACGACGCACCGGCCGCCCGCATCGCGGACGAAGCCGGCGTCGAGCTGATCCTCGTCGGCGACTCGGCGGCGATGGTGATGCTCGGCCACGAGTCGACCGTCCCGGTGACGCTCGACGAGATGATCTTCCTGACGCGCGCCGTCACGCGCGGCGCGAAGCAGCCGCTCGTGATCGGCGACCTGCCGTTCGGCTCGTACGAGATCTCCGACGAGCAGGCGGTCGCAAGCGCGATCCGGCTCGTGAAGGAAGGCGGCGCCGACCTCGTGAAGCTCGAGGGCGCCGGCCGCATGGTGTCGCGCGTGCGCGCGATCGCGGAGTCGAACATCGGCGTGATGGCGCACATCGGCCTCACGCCGCAGTCGGCCACGAAGCTCGGCGGGTTCAAGGCGCAGGGCCGCACGGCGGAGGCGGCGGTGAAGCTGTACGACGACGCGGTCGCGCTGCAGGACGCCGGCGCGTTCGCGGTCGTGCTCGAAGCGGTGCCGGCGGAGGTCGCCGCGCGCATCTCGAGCGCGCTCGAGATCCCCACGATCGGCATCGGCGCCGGCGCGGGCTGCGACGGGCAGGTGCTCGTGTGGCACGACCTGCTCGGCCTGTACGCGGGCCGCGCGCCGCGGTTCGTGAAGCGGTACGCCGAGGTCGCCGAGGTGATCGGCGACGCGGTCGGCCAGTACGCGGCGGACGTCCGGGGCGGCGCGTTCCCGGAGGACCGACACACGTACGCCATGCCGGACGACCAGCTGGCGTTGTTCGAAGCGGCGCTAGAGGAACGACAGCGCTAGCGGCACGGCGACGACGAGCACGCACGCGGCCGCGGCGCGCACCCACGTCCACCCGTGCACGCTGCGCACGCCGACCACGAGCAGCACGGCCGACCACGCGACGAACATCAGCTCGAGCGCTGCGAACACGTGCGACCCCGCGCCGGCATCGGAGCCGCCGGTCTTGAACGCGTCGGCGCCGTAGAGCGAGAGCTTCACCGGCCACAGCGCGAGCGACAGCGCGACCGGGACGGCGGCGAACGCGAGGATCTGCCGGTTGCGGCGGTACGTCCCCTGCGAGCCGAGCAGCTTCGCGCCGAAGTGCAGCAGCGCACCGAGCGCGAAGTAGCCGAACACGCCGGAGATGCTGCCCGCGATGAACGCCCACACCGCCATGTCGAGCCCGTCGTACGTCGCGCCCTGGTCGAACACGTTCGTGTCCATCAGGTGCGACGCCGTGCTGCTGGCGAGAGCGCCGGCGATGCCGGCCAGCAGCACGATCGCGAGGATCGGCTCCGCCCGGTCGGAGAGCGACTCCTTCGACTCGTCGCGGAGCGCGACGAACACCGGACGTGGCTGCTGGAGCACCAGCAGCGTCCGCAGCCACCAGTCGCGCATCGCGAATCAGGTTACTTCGTGACGACGACGCCGTCGGAGCACTTGTACTCGGTCGACCCGATCACCTCGGACCGCTGCGCGATCGGCGGCTTGCCGTTCGGGCAGATCTTGTCGTGCCGCGAGAGGTAGCCGGCAAGCACGCCGCCCGCGAACAGCAGCAGGCCGAGCCCGACCATCAGCGAGAGCACGAACCGCCGCGAGCGCCAGTTCACGCGGCCGCGACGGCGCGCCGCTCGAGCAACGGCCGCAGGAACTTGCCGGTGTACGACCCGTCGACGGCCGCGACCTCCTCGGGCGTGCCGACGGCGACGATCTCGCCGCCCTCCTCGCCGCCCTCGGGGCCGAGGTCGACGAGCCAGTCGGCCTGCTTGATGACGTCGAGGTTGTGCTCGATCACCAGCACCGTGTTGCCGCCGTCGACGAGTCGCTGCAGCACCTCGAGCAGCTTCTCGATGTCGGCGAAGTGCAGGCCGGTGGTGGGCTCGTCGAGGATGTAGAGCGTCTTGCCCGTCGCGACCTTCGACAGCTCGGCGGCAAGCTTCACGCGCTGCGCCTCGCCGCCCGACAGCGTCGTCGCGGGCTGGCCGAGCCGCATGTAGTCGAGGCCGACGTCGTGCAGCGTCTGCAGGCGGCGGCGGATCTTCGGGATCTTCGCGAAGAACTGCAGCGCCTCCTCGACCGACATCTCGAGCACGTCGGCGATCGTCTTGCCCTTGAAGCGCACCTCGAGCGTCTCGCGGTTGTAGCGCTTGCCCTTGCACGTCTCGCACGGGACGTAGACATCCGGCAGGAAGTGCATCTCGATCTTGATCTGACCGTCGCCCTTGCACGTCTCGCAGCGGCCGCCCTTGACGTTGAACGAGAAGCGACCCGGCTTGTAGCCGCGCACCTTCGCATCCTGCGTGAGCGAGTACAGCTCGCGGATGTGCGTGAAGAGATCGGTGTACGTCGCCGGGTTCGAGCGCGGCGTGCGGCCGATCGGGCGCTGGTCGATCTCGATCACCTTGTCGAACGCGTCGATGCCCTCGACCGACGAGTGCGCGCCGGGCTTCACGCGCATGCGGTTGAGCTGGTTCGCGAGCGACTTGTAGACGATCTCGTTCACGAGCGTCGACTTGCCGGAGCCGGAGACGCCGGTGACGGCGACGAAGCGGCCGATCGGGAAGTCGACGTCGATCTTCTTCAGGTTGTTCTCGGCCGCACCGCGCACGGTGAACCAGCCGCGATCCTCCGACCGCCGCTCGGGCACCGCGATCTCGCGCGTGCCGGAGAGAAACTTGCCGGTGACCGACTTCTTGTTGCGCTGCACCTTCGCCGCCGTGCCTTCCGCGACGACATGCCCGCCGTGCTCGCCGGCGCCCGGCCCCATGTCGACGAGCCAGTCGGCGCTGCGCATCATCTGCTCGTCGTGCTCGACGACGACGACCGTGTTGCCGAGGTTGCGCAGCCGTTCGAGCGTGCCGATGAGCTTGTCGTTGTCGCGCTGGTGCAGGCCGATCGACGGCTCGTCGAGGATGTAGAGCACGCCGACGAGCTGCGAGCCGATCTG
>Ga0070741_10013387_pt1 | contig 14509 bp, 11 predicted proteins | sample Coa_R1_4_FD_66440 | JGI IMG/M metagenome (GOLD analysis project Ga0070741, IMG submission 66440) | Surface soil microbial communities from Centralia Pennsylvania, which are recovering from an underground coalmine fire - Coalmine... | ecosystem: Environmental > Terrestrial > Soil > Unclassified ...
GTGACAATGCCACTGCCGTGGTTGCTCTGCGAACCGATCTGCTCAATGAGGATTGGGAGACACCTCAGCGGTTGCGCGCTTTTCCCTAAGCCAGCCCTGGGTTTTGGGTAGAACCAGGCGGGGAGAACGGGTAGTCACCAACTGAGCACAATGAGGCCCCCCAACCAGAAAAGGGATGCATTCATCAGCAGTCCAGACATCATCTATGACAAGCAACAGACGGCGTTGCCCAATGGCCTGTCGGAGCATGAGTGACAAGCTCTCTGTAGTCTGGTAGCCAGCAAGCGTAGAGGCTGGCGTACCAAGCAGTGTAGCCCAGCGCAAGAGACTGCTGTATGTATCAGGGGATGGCCCTAAACTCGCCCAGAGAATGCCATCAGAAAAGTGCTCGCATATGGCTTGATCATGAACAAGAGCCAGAGCCAGAGCCGTTTTGCCTACACCTGGCAGACCAAAAAGGGTGCAAGTAGTGCCAGAGCATAGTAATGAGATCAGATATTTTAGAAGAGCATCCCGGCCGACCAGGGGAGTATAGGTCAATACCGAGCGAGGGATAAGAGGATCAATGATGGGCTCTTCGTGCGTTGGAGGAAGGAACCTGATTGCTTATGTTCTGCAAGCTGAGTTTCGTTCTGCATGCTTCTCTCGGGTTCAAGAAACCCTAATGCCTGAGCATCCATGTCAAAAAGTCTACAGAGCAATTCACGATAATATGGTGATGGAGCGGTAATATGGCGCTCCCAACGACTAACTGTGCCCACATCAGCGTTAATTGTTTGCGCAACTTTGGCTTGCGACCATCCACGTAGTTCCCGAGCTTGTCGCAAAGCTGATTTTGTCTTCATAAACCTGCACTTCCTGGAAATCCATATGCAAGTTTTCCCTTGACTGCTTGCCACCTGCTGAGGTAAGAACCTACAGCGAAAGAAGACCTGAATAGTTATGAGGTGGTCAGTAGCTTATGAGGAAAACCCTTTTTCTCATTTGCTACTTCAATGATAAGATAGTAAATGCACCCTTCAGGTGTGCAATTATTGTAAATCGCGGCTGTTGTTTTCGCTAATAGAAAACCAGATTAACAATTAACCTGAAAATCTCAACTATTCAGACATGCAATTGAAAAAGTTAATCCAAAGCGGCGGCTGCCCAGCACCTCAATGTTGGTGGAACATCAAGAACACCTCACGCTTGACAAATCTAAATATACTGTGTTATAACTGTTGCGGAACTGGGTGCGTTCTGCAATGACAGTAAGAGACGCAGTGTTGACACAAAGGCGTGATGCTTCTTCTGTTATGACTAATAGCTCCTATAGCATTGTTTGTCGCATATTCATCTTTTCGCGAAAACATCCTATTCGCGAAACCTCACACGAAGATGTTCTATGAGTGTCAAGATGTTTGAATGCTCTACTTTGACGTAAGGGGCGAGTACATGAAAGATTGCAATGTTAGCTCTTTTGGAGAACTCTTGCAGGCCTTGCGCCTGCAACGGAATATCAATCAGCGCCATCTTGCCATCAAGCTAGATGTACATCGGAACACTATCAGCAAATGGGAGCGTGGCATTTGCCTTCCAGAGAGCAAGACTGTTGTACTGGAACTGGCGCGCCAGTTGCAGCTCGACACATATGACACCCAACGATTACTAGAAGCTAGCTTAACTGCATTCTCTCCTCGCTGGCATATGCCTTTCCCTCGCAACCCCTTCTTCAGCGGGCGAGACACACTCCTGCATTATCTGCATGAGGCATTGGGTCGGCAACGCACATCCGCTCAGTGTCAGTGCTACGCCCTGACTGGTCTCGGAGGTATCGGCAAAACGCAGGTAGCCACGAGTATGCCTATCGGTATGCCCACGACTATGCTACTACTCTGTGGGTGGCAGCAGAAACCAGAGAGAGCATCATCGCGAGTTTCATGATGCTCGCTGAAGTGTTACATATTCCAGAACAACATGATCAGAACCAGGATCGCATCGTCAATGGCGTGCGTCGCTGGTTAAATGAGCATCGCGAGTGGCTCCTGATTTTTGATAACGTCGAAGATCTAGGATTAGTCAAATCACTCTTACCAGCAGCTCGTAGCGGGGCTATCTTGCTGACCACGCGTCTGCAGCATGTTGGAGATATAGCGCAGGCCATTCACCTTGAATATATGACCGCTGAGGAGGGCTGCCAGTTTTTGCTTCGTCGGGCCAAATTATTGAGTCCGGGTGCCTCAGATCACTCACTCACCTCGCAGGAAATTCAGGCAGCTCGTGAGATCGTTGCCCTCGTGGATGGATTGCCCCTGGCTATTGATCAGGCCGGAGCCTATATTGAGACAACACGATGTAGCTTGCAAGACTATCTGCAGCTTTTCCAGTCCTCTCCGCAGGATCTCCTTGATGAACGGGATACTCACGCCGATCATCCGTTATCTGTCTCCAAAACCTTTACCCTGGCATTTGAACAACTGAAGCAGAGCGACTTATTAGCAGCCACGTTGCTGACGGGATGCGCATTCCTCGCTCCCGAGGCCATTCCTGAAGCTTTTTTCCGCAAAGCGGCTGCCCATCTGGGACCAATATTTGAGGAGTTAGCAACCGACCCTTTTCAGTTCAACAATGCCATCAAAGCACTACAGGCATATTCATTGCTCCAACGCAACGCAAAAAAACAGACGCTTGTAGTTCATCGATTAGTGCAAACTGTACTCAAAGGATGCCTACCAGAAGGGGTTCAGCACGTATGGGCAACCATTGTGCTACACATGATGAGTCAATTCTTTCCCGCAGATGAGAAGATGCAAGCTGACTATTGGCAAATCGCCGAACAGCTTTTGCCTCATGCATTGATGTGTATCAGGCAGGGCGAGCAGTTAGGTGTCGATGAAGGGCTGTATATAGCACTGAAGAGCCATGTTGCGGCTTACCTCTCAGAGTGTGCGCGTTACGTCGAGGCAGAACTGCTTTATAAGCAAGCCTTGTCTATTGGAGTGCGCACTCTGAGAGGTAAGCATCCATTAGTGGCTGAAGCGCTCCACGGTCTGGCTCGCCTTTATTTCAAGCAAGATAAATATGCGAAGGCGGAAGCACTCTACCAGAAGGCATTGCTCATACGCGAACAAGCACAGGAGACTGAACATCCTCTTATGGCTGAAGCTCTCTCTGGGCTAGCCACACTCTATCATAGACAAGGGCAGTATGCCAAAGCAGAGCCACTCCATGAGCGAGCGCTGTTCATCCGAGAAAAGACATCAGGCCCTGAACATCCCCAGGTAGCCACGGCACTCAACAATCTCGCCGACCTTTACGCAGTACGGAACAAGTATGCCAGGGCAGAGCCGCTCTACCAACAAGCGTTGTGCATCCGAGAGCGGGCGTTGGGCTCTGAACATCCTCAGGTGGCTACGGTGCTTAACAATCTGGCTAGTCTTTACGCAAAGCAGAGTCGCTTTGCGGAGGCAGAGCTGCTCTACCAACGAGCCTTACAGATCTGGGAAAAAAATTTGGGACCGCAGCATCCCCGCGTAGCTCACCCGCTCAATGGACTGGCAGAACTCTACAGAGAGCAGAGCCGCTTCGTGGAGGCAGAGCCACTTTACCAGCGAGCTTTGCAGATCTGGGAACATGAATTGGGACCGGAACACTCCCTGGTAGCAGACCCGCTCAATGGACTGGCAGAACTCTACAGAGAGCAGAGCCGCTTCGCAGAGGCAGAGCCACTTTACCAGCGAGCTTTGCAGATCAGAAAACAGGCACTAGGGCCAGAGCATCCCGAGGTGGCGAGTACAGCCTCACTCATCGGTGATAAGGCATAAACCCTCCTTGCGAAGACGAAGCTTGGGGTGATCCATTTTTTGGTCTTTGCATCCTCAATGTGGCGATACCCCAGGTCTTCTGCCCAGGGCAATCTTCCATAGAGGCATTTCTTCATCTTTAAGACATCTAAATACTTGAGCTGCGTTGCCTCCTTTGGCAACGCAGCCCTGCAGGCCTATCTAGACACTGTGCCATTATCCAAAGATGCCGGCTTACTTCATGCGAGAGATAGTCTTTCATCAACACAACTGAGAACAAATATTATCAGCTGGTGGATGGGATCTACCTCCGTACATCTCTTGATTTGGTATATCCCGCAAAAGTAGACTACTCCCAATTAGAACAATAAGGAGTGAAAACAGCACAACGATACTCAGGAAACCCATAACAAAATGGCTAAACAAACTGCATTGAAGACTTCTCTTACGCTGGTGCATCTGGATCTTCCAACCTTTCTAGTAATAGCCTGCCGCAAAACAAGGCTACTACACTGTGGTTCAACATATCAGCAGACGAGATTAACCTGTTTTGGCGTTCTGATGCGTTGTTTGGTTGAAGTATGAAGAGATACTGTACATACCCCGTACTTTGAAGCGAACCATCACCTCTCTTCCCTCTACAAAAAGAACGCGAATCTGTTCTTATAAAGATACAATCTTTATATCTTCATAAGTTAGTTTGCACTATATAAGATAATATAGTAAGCAAGTTTTACTTATATTTTATACAATCTTTATTTTTATTCAATGCATTTGTTTCGGGTAACTTTCGATATTTGCAAAGAAGGAGAAGGAGAAGTGTGTACACTGTTAAAAGTTCATTCAGTACATCGCGTCTTTGTCCGTCGATTGAATACATAATTTCTATAAAGTGCCCATAAAGTATCGCGTGCTATTCTGTTCAAGAAACGAAGGCAAAGAGGGAACCTGGCCTGCTGATTAGCTCGTATTGCGTAGCTCTGACGAACAAGAAGTTTACTAGTAAAGTGAGGTGCACGATGGCAAAAAAAATTCTGATTGTACTCTCTGAGTGGGGGTATTGGGGAGAAGAACTGATTGGCCCCCTGGAAATGTTTGATGCTGCAGGGTACGAATCAGTCTTTGCGACACCAACTGGCAAACGTCCTACCCCTCTTCCTCCTAGCATGGACCCTGATTTCATTGACCCTCCTCTTGGTAAATCGGTCACCAGTAGGGAAATGGCGCAGAAGGTCCGTGAGCTTAATCAATCAAATCGACTGAATAAGCCTATCAACATCGCTGCATGGTTACCTGACAGGCCGTATTGGAGTTCACATAACTTCTTGCGTGAAATGGAGGCTTACAATAATGCGGTTGACCAGGTACAAAAAGAGATTGAGTCCTATGCCGCAATATTGATTGTTGGTGGGAGTGGTCCAATTGTCGATCTTGCCAACAACCACCGAGTACATGACCTCATCCTGAGCTTCTACCGGGCTGGCAAACCTGTTGCAGCGGAATGCTACGGTGTTGCTTGCCTGGCGTTTGCCCGTGATCTTGGTGATCGTAAAAGTATCATTCAGGGCAAACACGTTACAGGCCATTGTAAAGAGTATGACTACAAAGATGGGACAGGGTTTGTTGGAGTAGACTTTAATATGGGTCCTCCCCCCTATCCATTGGAATACATTCTGCGCGATGCTACCGCACCAGGAGGACAGTATCACGGGAACTTCGGGCATGAGATTTCAGTAATTGTGGATTATCCTTTCATCACCGGGCGCTCAACGCATGATTCCTACACGACGGGGCAGAAGGTGGTTGAAGTTTTAGAGAAAGGTCTCACACGCTATGGCTGGTAATTCGGCCTGGCATCAGTGGTAAAAAGGGTTGTTGAGCAACACGCTCGTTTTGACTTTGACCAATTGAGATACCGAGTCTGCCGTTAGGACTGCCAAAGTTTTTGAGGAGTATATGCGCCGTGAATGGTAAAACCGGACGTTTTGCGATTATCGAGCAACTTCTTGCTGATGATATCCACTATATGTTTGGAAATCCGGGCACAGTGGAGCAAGGGTTCCTCGATTCGTTAGAAACCTATTACCCCAATTTTCAGTATATCCTGACGTTGCAAGAAACCATTGCAGTCGCCGCAGCTGATGGCTATGCACGTGCAACAAAGAAACCGACCGTTGTACAACTCCACAGCAGTGTAGGCCTGGGCAATGGTATTGGTATGATCTACCAGGCAAAACGCGGACATTCACCGCTAGTCATTTTGAATGGTGAGGCGGGTGTACGTTATGAAGCGATGGACGCTCAGATGGCAGCAGATCTTGTAGCTATGGCGCAACCAGTGACAAAGTGGGCAACCCGTGTCACTGATCCTGCATCGCTGCTCAGAGTATTACGCAGGGCGATAAAAATGGCAGCCACCCCTCCTATGGGGCCTGTCTTTGTCTGCTTACCTATGGACGTTCTTGATGCGCCCCTCGCGGATAGTATCGTACCAACATCGTTTCCTGTTGCGCAGGTTGCACCGGAACAGCGCTATATTCGCGAGGCGGCTGCTCTGCTTGCTGCTGCGCAAGCCCCACTCATTATTGTGGGGGATGGCGTAGCGGTATCTGCCGCTCAGGATGAGCTTACCAGCGTAGCCGAGTTGATCGGGGCCGATGTCTGGGGGGCAGACTCATCAGAAGTCAATATGAGTGCTGACCATCCTCTGTTCAGGGGGCAGTTGGGACATATGTTTGGAGAGCACAGCCGAGCTATTACTTCTAAGGCCGATGTTGTGCTTATCTGTGGCACCTATGTGTTTCCTGAGGTCTTTCCAGCACTCTCTGGTGTTTTCGCGCCTGGGGCAAAAGTTATCCATATTGATCTTGATGCCTACGAGATTGCCAAAAACTTTCCTGTAGATCTGGGGCTCATCAGCGATCCCAAAATCACGCTCGGTCTCTTAAAGGCTGAGCTTGAGGTACAAATGGGAACTGAGCAGAGCGCAGCTGCGGCTTTGCGAATGAGCAAGCGTAAGGAGGAACGGCAGCAGGAGATCGAAAATCAGAGGGCAGCGGATAGAATGCGCCGAGATCAGCAACCGTTACATCCGTCACAATTTATGGAGGAACTGGCCTCCCAATTGCCAGCAGATGCCATCATTTTCGACGAGGCGTTAACGGTTACTCCTGATCTTATTCACTACATCCCTCCAACCCAGTCAGGACACTACTTCCTGACCCGTGGTGGCTCGCTTGGTGTTGGTCTACCGGGGGCAATTGGTCTCAAGATTGCCAATCCAAACAAAGTCGTTATTGGCTTTAGCGGCGATGGTGGCAGCATGTACACAATTCAGGCTCTTTGGACAGCCGCACACCATCATATTGGAGCAAAGTTTGTGATTTGCAACAATCATAGCTATCAATTGTTGAGGTTAAATATACAACAGTACTGGCGTGATATTCAGATACCCGAACACGAGTTTCCAACTTCGTTTGATCTTAGCAACCCAGATATACGTTTTGATCAGCTCGCACAGGCACTGGGTGTACAGGCTGTGCGCGTTCAGACTGCAGAGCAGATTGGTCCAGCTATCCGCCGTGCACTGGCGGACGATGAGCCTTTTTTGATCGACCTGCTGATTACGAATGAGATACCTGACCATGTCTTGTCCAAAGCTGTACATAAGTACAGCCTGGCATAGGACACTCAGGCAGAGACCTTGTTTGTACTGGGAGAGGAGATTGCCGTGTCCATGCGCTTAAAAGGGAAAAAGATTGGCATTTTGATCGAGAGCGATTACTACGAACGAGAAATTTTCTATTACGAGCACCGCTTTGCTGAGGAAGGTGTCGATCTACACTTTCTCACGCGCATGTGGGGATTGCCCTCAATAACTTTTATGGGGCATGAGTACAAAGTTCCGTTCGAGTGCCATGAAAGCTTTGAGCAGATAGACGACAACACCCTGAGAAGCTATTCGGCCATTATTGTTCCGTCGGGCATGGTTGCAGACCGCCTTCGCTATACGGAGGACGTGCACAAGTTACCGCCTGCAACTGAGTTTCTCAGGCGAGCTTTTGCGGAAAAAGATATCGTCAAGGGCATTCTCTGTCATGGCATGTGGCTGGTTGCACCAGAGCCAGAACTGGTTCATGGGCGGCAAGTTGTTGTTCATAACAATCTCATAGGCGATGTACGCAATATGGGGGCCATCTATACAGATCAAGATGTGGTCGAAGATGGTGACTTGATTACCGGACGAGCAGGTCCCCTTTGTCACCTTTTTGCTCGCGCGATTATTGATCGACTGGCAGCAAATTAACGCATCACTGGAGGAGAGAACATGGTTCGAACGGCATTCTCGCATATGGCAATTTCGTGCAAAAATCCGCTTACGGTCGAAAGCTTTTATGTCAAGCACTTTGGTTTTAAACGAGCAAGAGTTGTCGCGCCTGGTCCAAACCAGGTTGTCTTCCTCAAAAGGGAAGATATTTACCTGGAAATTTTTCAGGCCAAGCAAGACACTCCATTGCCGTCAGCTGGGGGAGCTGGACCAGAGTATCCTGGCTGGCGACATCTTGCCTTCACTGTAGACAGTGTTGATGCCAAGCTTGCGGAAATGGGACAAGAGGCACATATAACTCTGGGTCCACTCAATTTCGACGAGGTGATCAAGGGATGGCGCACTGCCTGGATTGCTGATCCAGAGGGCAACATTGTTGAAATCACGCAAGGATATACCGACCAGGACAATCTGTTGCAGCAATAGTACATTCGTAAGCAGTATAGAGTATGTTCAGACGAGATAGTCCTGGCTACAGGGTAGTCTCAGGCACGGGAGAACGTTATGGCAACAACGGAAAATTCTACAATGGTAGATATACATCCATCAAAGCAGATACAAGGCAAAAATGGGAAAGCCTCTTACCAGATAAGCCCGGGGTATACACATCCTCTGGGAGCAACTCCTGATAAAAATGGTGTGAACTTCTCCATTTTTGCCAGCAATGCGACTGCTGTCGAGCTTTTACTGTTTGACGATCACGACGACCTGGAGCCTTTTCTGACCGTCCAACTTAACCCCGAGACAAACAAGACCTTTCGTTTCTGGCATGTCTATGTCAGCGGCATAGGGGCTGGTACTCACTACGCATACCGTGTTGACGGTCCAAATGATTTGCATGGCAGAGGGGATCGCTATAATCGCAATAAGGTACTGATCGATCCCTATGCGAGAGGAAATACAGATGCGCTGTGGGATCGAGTAGCAGCTTGTGGACCTGATGATAACCTGGCAACCTCTATGCGGAGCATTGTCATCGACACATCAGGTTACGATTGGGAGGGAGATCAGCCTCTTAAACGTCCGATGGGAGAGACAATCATCTACGAGATGCACGTACGCGGATTCACGCAATCGTCCAGTTCTCAGGTCAAATATCCAGGAACGTTTGCAGGCGTTATTGAAAAGATCCCATATCTAAAGGCATTGGGCGTGACAGCCATCGAACTCAACCCGGTTTTCGACTTCGACGACAAAGAAGTGAAACAACTCAGTCCTGGCGGAAAACTGCTGACGAACTACTGGGGCTATGATCCTTATGGCTATTTTGCTCCACAAAATTCGTACTGTGTCAATCCTGAACACGGAAAACATATCATGGAATTCCGTGACATGGTCAAGGCCTTGCACAAAGCCGGGATAGAGGTCATCCTGGATGTGGTCTTCAACCATACCAGCGAGGGAGATCACAGAGGACCCACGATCAGCTTTAGAGGGCTTGCCAACGACTGTTACTATATGTTATCACCACAGGATAGACAATACTATATGAACTACTCTGGCTGTGGAAATACAGTCCACGGAAATCACCCGATCACTGCGAAACTGATTATTGAGGCACTGCGCTTCTGGGTTTCCGAGATGCACGTTGATGGCTTCCGTTTCGATGAAGCAGCCATCCTGACTCGTGATAATACTGGAGCTGTAATGACCTATCCCCCTGTTATATGGCAGATTGAGCTGGACGAAGCTCTGGCTGATACAAAAGTCATTGCCGAAGCCTGGGATGCAGGAGGGCTGTACGAAGTTGGATACTTTCCAGGATATCGCTGGGGGGAGTGGAACGGGCACTACCGGGATGCCATTCGTCGATTTGTTAAGGGGGATATGGGGTACATGGATGGGAAGACCATCGTTGCTAGAGCGGCTGATGTAATTGCCGGTAGCGCTGATATCTTCCAATTTAACGGAGAGGCCCCTGTCAACAGTATTAACTTCGTTACTGCACATGACGGTTTCACATTGAATGACCTGGTATCCTACAACTACAAACACAATGAGGAAAACGGAGAGGGGAATCGGGATGGCATAGACGACAACTTGAGTTGGAACTGCGGTGTGGAGGGCGCTACAGACCAGGCCGACGTGGAACAACTGCGTATTCAGCAGGTGAAAAACTTTTGTGCTATCCTGATGCTTTCTCAGGGTGTGCCTATGTTTGTGGTCGGTGATGAAGTGAGACGTACGCAAAAGGGCAACAATAATGCGTATTGTCAGGACAACGAAATCAATTGGTTTGACTGGACGTTGACAGAGAAGAACAAGGACATACTGCGCTTCTTCCAAAAAATGATTGCTTTCCGTAGAGGCACGCGCTCTCTACAGCGCAATAGCTTCTTCACAGGTAGAGTTAATCAGCGTGGTTTGCCAGACGTTGGCTGGCATGGCTGCCGCCTGAACAATCCTGGTTGGTATGATCCCTCATGTCGTGTCCTGGCGATGACGCTTGGCAGTATGGCACCGCAGGGCAGCCCGGAGGATGTAGATCTCTTTGTCATCTTAAACATGGAGTGGCAGGATCTAGACTTTGACATTCCAGTTTTGCCGGATAGGCATTGGTACAAGGTTATCGATACGGCTCAACCGTCACCCCAGGATTTCTTAGAGCCTGGAGAGGAGGTCATAGTTACAGGAGAGACATGCCGTGCTAACAGCCATAGCGTTGTGGTGCTCGTCTCTCGCTGACGCTGATGCGCGATCACTGGCACGGACCGACTGTACAAATTAACAACTTCATCTGCATATCCAGCACTTTGCAGGAGCGCTTGACCTATCTAGCGTTCGACCTGTCGTAGGTATCTACAAGTACGATCAAGTAGTCCCAGCAGGAGTAGAGGAGAAATCACAGTATGACTATAAAGAGTGAGATAGGCCGCTTAGTGTAAAGTTGACCAGTGTATGATGATTGTTTATCAGTTCAAATGTTTTCTAGCGTAGTCACCATTACTGGTAGAGGAGAGACTGTAGCACTGGCGCACGTCTCAAATCCAGGTCTTCGGCAAGAAGTATGCTCTGGTTCTGAGCACGTGAACTCACTCTGAAAACCTTCCACACAGATGGAGGTAGTAGGAGAGTTCTAGTATGGAAGCAAACAAGTTAACTGTTGGCGACCGGGTATATGTCGTATGTTATGGCCCATTCAGAGGACTGCGTGGCACGATTCGCAAGGTTCACTCTATCGATAAACTAGAGGAGAACGAGACGGATTTTCTTTTCTATCAAGTCGATCTGGAGGGCGCGTATATCAGGGAACCGGTCTGGTTTCAGAATGAAGAGGTTCTACCGCTCGTTGAAAATTCGATCGGAAGAGCCTTTTAGTAGAGAAGGAGAAGCCATGAATACGATAGATTTCACGTTTTCCGACATGATTGCAGGCTATGTCACTACGGTTAGTACAGAGGCAAAAACGTTTGATCTGAAAACGACAGATGATCGGAATTTTCGGGTGCAATTAACAGACGTGACGTATGGTGAAGTGATCAGAAACCTGGGAGAGCCTTTCCAGGACTTAGGTATGCCTTTAGAACAGGCACTGAAGCCGGGGATATATCTCTTTGCATACGGCACTTTTTATCCTGAAAACGATGATTACCGGTTTGAGGCGAAACACCTCATTTTTGTTGGACGTAACGCAGACGAGTATCGCTTCGAGTCTCCTGACTGGTGGGTAAAGCAGATACGTGCACTCGCCGAATTCTATCTCAAGGCTCAGTTCCCCCATGGGAGTATCGATTTCAGCGGCTATCGTACTCAACTGACCCTTGAAGGGCAGAAGATCGATAGTACACGTCAGGAAACCGATACCATTTCCCGTATGGTTTATGGATTTGCTACGGCCTATCTGCTCACAGGAGAGGACCGCTTCCTGGAGGTGGCTGAAAAAGGGACCGAGTATCTTCGCAATCATATGAGAGCAGTCGATGAAAAGAATGGTATTGCCTACTGGTATCATGGCGAAGATATCCACCAGGGATACGAACGCAAAATCCTCGCCTCACAATTCGGTGACGACTATGATGCTATCCCTGCCTACGAGCAGATCTATGCACTTGCAGGCCCTATCCAAACCTATCGTGTAACTGGCAACCCCCAGATCCTGCACGATGCTGAGATGACGATCAATTTGTTTGAAAAGTTCTTTCGGGATCGAGAAAAAGGCGGTTACTTTTCTCACGTCGATCCAATAAACTTCGATCCTAGAGCAGAAGCTCTCGACAAGGACCGTGCGCGAAAAAACTGGAATTCTGTCGGCGATCATGCTCCTGCCTATCTGATCAATTTGTGGCTGGCAACCGGTGAGCAGAAATATGCCGACCTCCTGACCTACCTTGCTAATACCGTCGTGGAACATTTTCCTGACTACGAGACGAGTCCCTTTGTACAAGAGCGGTTCCATGAGGATTGGTCTCACGACACAACCTGGGGTTGGCAGCAAAACCGGGCAGTTGTCGGCCACAATCTGAAAATTGCCTGGAATCTGATGCGCATACACAGTCTGAGCCCGCATGAGCAATATGTTGACCTGGCTCAGAAAATTGCGGCTATCATGCCGACAGTTGGTATGGACAAGCAGCGTGGCGGATGGTACGATGTTATGGAACGTGTTCTAAACTCTGGAGAAAAGTGGTATCGTTTCGTCTGGCATGATCGTAAGGCGTGGTGGCAGCAGGAACAGGCAATCCTAGCCTACCTGATTATGTACGGTGTATTGAAAAATCCAGAGTATCAACAGTTTGCTCGCGAGTCTTCTGCATTTTACAACGCGTTCTTCCCTGACCAGGACAATGGCGGCGTTTACTTTAACGTCTTTGCCAATGGCTATCCTTACCTGGTGGGCACCGAGCGCCTCAAGGGCAGTCACTCGATGTCCGGTTATCATTCGTTCGAACTCTGTTACCTGGCGACAGTCTATACTAACCTGCTGATCACAAGGCAACCTGTAGATTTTTACTTTAAGCCGCAAATGGGTGCATTCAAGGATAACATTTTGCGCATACAACCAGATATCCTTCCTCATGGGAGTATAAAGATAGAGCAAGTCTGGGTCAATGGAGAACCATATACGGACTTTGATCCTATCACACTCACTGTGAAGCTACCTACCCCAAAGGCTCAGAACCAACTCTCCTCTCGCCCTGCCTGGGCGGGGAACCCAATGCAGTCTTCCAGTAGTCAACAAACACTCAACGTCCGTGTGCGTGTCGCTCCAGTTGAGTTACGCTTTGATTCGATCCTGGATATAGTAGATGGTAGCGCACAGTTAACTTTGACAGGTGCTCTTACAAAGACGGGTGAAGCTACGTTCCAGGCTAGCCTGGACAAGCTTGTTGAAATAAAGCCAGATCGTATCGTGATATCCGTAGAGAGGTTAGATACGATGTCTATGTCATCTGCACGCGCGTTAAGCTTCGCCTTGGAAAAGCTAGATCTTCACAATAATGTTACTATTGTTGGAGCGAACGACAGCGTAAAAGCAGTGCTACAAGAAGCTCAAGTGTGGGAAGAACTCAATGCTAAGCCAGTATAAAGAACTTTCCACTGCAGCAAAGTAGTACTCTGTGACTAAAGTGGACCCTTTTGTCAGGTTCATGCATACTTTCGCTGGTTGAGACTCTTTGTTGAACTAGCCCATAATTAGGAGTCAGCTCTAGAACTGTTCTTTTGCTCAAGCTCAGCAGCAAGTCCGTTTCCGCATAGTAACAGTGTGTATGAACCTGTGATCAGGGATCTTGCAACTTTCGTGCTATCGAGAAGCATTGAACAAATCTCTTGATAGAGAAGTCGCTCCTGGTGCTGGTTGGAGAAAAATTCAGCCTGGGTATGCTACGGCTGAGCACGAAAGTTGCGCAAGATCCACTGAAATCTCTTACTGCTTACTTATGTCACACTCCATAGATCAGGTTGTTCAGATTGTTCCTGGCACTTTCTCCTAGAATGGCCTGAGCCTTCTGCAAATAGGCTGACTCATGGTAATATCTTGTTGCCAGATAAAGCACATCAACAATCTGCTCTGGCTTGATCGCGGTAATCTCTTGATATGACCATACCTGTGGATTGAAGGCCGCCGGCAAGAGATAGTCTAATGCGGTTCGTAGATTTGCACCCTCGGGAGTTGCATAGTTCCGTAGATCAACGCCAACATAGTCTCCGAGGCCGGATAAAATTAAAAGCGCCTGTAAATTGAAAACGCTATAGTGCCATGACCGCGTTCTGGTCAATTCATATGGTTGGCTACCATCGGCCTGAATGTGTCTATCAATGCGTCTGGCTTTGCTCGCCTCGACGATGTTTCGTGCTATCTCCGTTTTATTCACAAACAGGGCAATGGAAGCAGCCAGCACATCATACCAGGAGCCGTGATTATTCCTCGCTGCGGCTTCTTCTCTTCCCAGAGGAGAAG
>Ga0070741_10013388_pt1 | contig 14508 bp, 12 predicted proteins | sample Coa_R1_4_FD_66440 | JGI IMG/M metagenome (GOLD analysis project Ga0070741, IMG submission 66440) | Surface soil microbial communities from Centralia Pennsylvania, which are recovering from an underground coalmine fire - Coalmine... | ecosystem: Environmental > Terrestrial > Soil > Unclassified ...
CACCGTCGAGGAGGCCGCGCCGGTCGTCGCTGTGGTGACGGTCAACGACCCGGAGCGGCGCAACGCCATCACGCCGCCGATGATCACCGAGGTCATCGCCGCGTTCGACCGGCTGGAGGCCGACGCGTCGATCGGCGCCGTGGTGATCACCGGTGCGCCGCCCGCGTTCTGCGCTGGCGCCGACCTCTCGGCGCTCGGCGCGTCGCCGTCGCAGAGCGGGCTGCGCGGGATCTACGAGGCGTTCCTGCGCGTGGGCCGGTCGCCGCTCCCCACCATCGCGGCCGTCAACGGCGCCGCGGTAGGCGCGGGGATGAACCTGGCGCTGTGCTGCGACCTGCGCCTCGCGGCGCGCCGCGCCCGCTTCGACACCCGCTTCCTGCAGCTCGGCCTCCACCCGGGCGGCGGCCACACTTGGATGATGCGCCGGGCGATGGGCCCGGAGGGCACCGCGGCCATGGTCCTGTTCGGCGAGGTCCTCGACGGCGAGGCCGCCGAACGCGCCGGGCTGGCGTGGCGGTGCGTGGACGACGACCAGCTCCTGCCGACCGCCGTGGCCATGGCCGAGCGCGCCGCGGCCGTGCCCGGGCTCGCGAGGCGCATCAAGCAGACGATCGGCGCCGTCGCCGGCGTCGCCACCCACGACGAGGCCGTCGACGTGGAGCTCGAGGCGCAGGTGTGGTCGCTGGCCCAGCCCGAGTTCGCCGACCGCCTGGCGGCGCTGCGGGGCCGGATCAGCTCGCGCTGACAGGCGATGGCGCGGGCTGGATCAGCTCGCGCTGACAGGCGATGGCGCGGGCCGTGTCAGGGTCGTCGCGCGCCTCAGAACCAGCGGTCCTCGAACTCGCGCCGCCGCTCCCACCACTCCTCGGCGGTGATCGCGTAGCAGACGTGGTCCTCCCACACACCGTTGATCTCGAGGAACCGGACGGCGACCCCCTCTTCCCGCAACCCGAGCTTCGACATCACCCGGCGGCTCGGAGCGTTGCGGGGGATGATCGATATCTGGATCCGGTGCAGGCCGAGGTCCTCGAAGCAGAACCGCAGCACGACCGCGCACGCCTCAGGCGTGTAGCTCTGGCCGGCGACGGCCTCGTCGATCCAGTAGCCGACGAACCCGTTCTGGAACGGCCCGCGCTGGATGCCCGACAGGTTCATCTCACCGCGGAACCGGTCGCCGACGAAGATCCCGAACCCGTACCCCGTCCCCATCTGGCGCTCCCGCTCGCGCGCGCCGCACCGCGCCGCGAACGTGCGGCGGTCCTCCACGGGGTCGGGGTAGCCCTCGAGCCGAGCCGGCTCCCACTTCAGCAGCCAATCGGCGCACCGGCGGCGCACCTCGCGCCATTGCTCGAAGTCGTCGACGGTGAGCGGGCGCAGCATGATTCGACGCCCGGCCAGCTGCAGCGGCGCGTTCCGGACCGACACTGCCCGCACTCTACGAGGAAAATTGGCCTTTTGAGCGGCCCGCGCCCGGCGGGCCGGCGAACGCCTGCGCCACCGCCATCCACTGCTCGGCGACGGGCCCCTCGACCGCGAGCCGGACGTCTGCCGGGTGCCGCCGCTGGGTGACCACGAGGCAGAAGTCGAGGGCCTCCCCGCGCACCGCACTTGCCGCCCCGTCCGCCCCCCACGCCCACGCGTCGCCGTCCGGGCCGCGCAGCTCGACGCGCACGGGCTCCGTCGGGACGGCCAGGCCGTGCACGGTGAAGCTCCACGGCATCGCCCGCACGCCGATGTCTGCGACATGGCGCAGCCGCGCCGTCGGCACCCGCGTGGCGCCCACCGCGTCAACGACGTCCTGGCCGTGCGCCCACGTCTCCATCAACCGAGCGGTGGCGAACGACACGACACCCATCGGCGGCCCGTACCACGGCACGCGACGGGCCGGGTCCGCGCCCTCGAGCAGGTCCAACAGCCACGACCGCTCGTCACGCCACCACGCGAGGACCTCGCGTGGGCCGAGCGACCGCGCCTCGTCGAGCGCGCGTTGCACTGCTGCGCCCACGTTGGTGCCCTTCGACGCCTCGAACGCGTCAGGGTCGGCGAGCGCCTCCCGGGCGCGCGCGTCGGAGAACGCGAGGTGGCGGACCTGGTCGCCCACGGTCCATCCCGGTGCCGGTGTCGGCAGCGACCATGCCTCGTCGTCCAGGGCGGCGACGATGGCGTCGAGCTCCGCGTACTCGGCGGACAGGTCGGCCACGACGGCGGCGTACGTCGGCTTCACAGCAGGCTCGCGGCCAGGCCGTCGAGGATGTCGGCCTCCGACACGAGGCACCCGTCGAACCCGAAGAACCGCAGCACGCCGACCAGCGCCACGCACCCGCCCACGATCACGTCGGCACGCGCCTCCTCGAGGCCGGGGTTGCCGAGCCGCGCCCCGCGGCTCTCGGTCGCGAGCGTCCGGAACACGTCCTCGGCCGCCGCACGCGTCAGCCAGAAGTGGTGGACACGGTCGCGGTCGTACTCCTTCAGCCCCATCTCCACCGCGGCGACGGTCGTCACCGTTCCCGCCAGCCCGATCATCCGCGCACCGTCGCGCAGCGAGGGCACCTCGACGACGGCGTCCTCGAGGCGGTCGTGCACGTCGTCGAGGGCGTCGCGCAGCTCCTCCGGTAGCGGTGGGTCGTGGCGCAGGAACTTCTCCGTCAGCCGGACGCACCCCATCTCCAGCGACACCAGGCCCACCGGCGCGTCGGCGCCCACCACGAGCTCGGTCGAGCCCCCGCCGATGTCGACCACGAGGAACGGGCCGTCTGCCGCGTCGAGCTCTGCGGTCGCGCCGGAGAACGCGAGCCGTCCCTCTTCACCCCCGCTCAGGACCTCTGGCGGTGTCCCGATCACGGCGGTGGCCGCATCGACGAACACTTCGCGGTTCACGGCGTCGCGCACGGCCGAGGTGGCGGACATGCGGGTGGCCGTCACGCCGTAGCGGTCCATCACGGCGCGGAACTCGCGCAGCACGTCGACCGTGCGCTCGACCGCTTCAGGCGCCAACCGCCCCGTCGCGTCGACGCCCTGGCCGAGGCGGGTGATGCGCATCAGCCGCTCGATGGGGCGGCGGGACTCGTCGGTCACGAGGAGGCGCGTCGAGTTGGTCCCGCAGTCGATGGCGGCGACGGTCACGGCAGGCGCTCCGCGACCCATCGCCCGACCGGGTCGTCGCCCCCCGCCAGGTACCAGGCGTAGTGCGCGTGCAGGCACTTCACCCCCGTGCGCGTGCCCCCGACCCCGCCCTGGGGCCGCGGGCCGGTGTGCCCTGCGGGAACGTCGGCGTCGCGCTCGGCGGCGTAGCGGCGGTGGGCGTCGGCGATCGCCGACGCGTCCACTTCGGCTTCGGCCTGGGCCACGCCGCCTGCGGACTCCAACCGGCTCACGGCGCGCACGGCGTCTGCACCGACGAGCCAGTAGCGCGTCGGCATCGGCGTGCCGTCGTCGAGGAGGGGCGCGTTGCGGATCACGACGGGGCCGCCGCGCGCGTCGCGGACGACGACATCGAAGCGGCACCGCGGCGGGCGGCCGAGCAGTTCGCGCACGCGCTCGAGGTCCTCGACGGTGTCGACGTCGACGGGGTCGCCGTCGCAGGGCACCTCGGTGACGAGCTCGGGATTGCTGGCGATCACGGCGCGGGCGCCCGCGTCGCCATCGGTCGGGAGGCGTGCCCACACGTCGCGGTGGAGGCGCACCGGGTGGCCGCGCCGGCCGCCGTAGGTGGCGATGGCGATCGGTGTGGCGTCCGCGGCGGCGACGGCGCGCCACGCAGACGCGGTGATGCCGGGCTGGTCGGCGAGGCCGACGACGACGGCGTCCGCGCCGTTGGCTGCCGCCCACTCGACGGCGCGGGCGAGCGAAGTCGCCTGGCCTTCGGCCCAGCGCGGGTTGGGCACGGTCGCCACGCCGTCGGGGACCAGGTCGTCGATGGCCTCGGAGCCGGTGACGACGGCGAGCAGGGGGAGGCCGGAGCCGACGAGGGCGTCGAACGCGTGGGACACCAGCGGCCGGCCGTCGCCGGAGGCGGCGCGCAGCTTGTGGACCGGGCCGGCGAAACGCGTGCCACCGCCGGCGGCGAGGAGGACGGCAGCGGTCGGCACCACTACAGTTAACCCATGCCCGTGTACGAGTACGTGTGCCGCGACTGTGACACGGTGTTCGAGGCGCGCCGCTCGATGTCGGAGGCGGACGCCCCGGTGGCCTGTCCCGACGGGCACGAGCGGGTGGCCCGGCGCCTCTCGGTGTTCGCCGCGACCGGGCGCGCCAGCGCGCCGAGCGCCGCACCGGCCCGCAGCGCGCCCGCGCCTTGCGGTGCCGCCTGCGGCTGCCACCACTAGAGACGCACCGGCGCCGCCCCTCGGCGCCCGCCCCGCTCGCGTCGCGCCTCGGCGCCGCCGCTCTCGGCGCCCGCCCGCGTGGAGCCCGAGCGCCCGGCCCACGGTGGCACCCCCGTCGGCGCCGGCCCGGTCGTGGCGCGAAATTCGCGCCACGTGGTCGATTTTTCGCGCTTTCAGGCCTCGGAACGCGAATTTTTTGCCGCGAGGCGCGAATTTCGCGCCACATGGGCCACGCCGCGAGGGGGCCGGAGGCGCTTACGGGATCCAGCTGGTGAGCCGGTCCAGCCAGCTCGCGTGCGGCTTGTGCGGCGGTGGCGCGGGTGTGGTGGCCGGTGCTGGCGACGACGGCGGCGGGAGGATGGCGATGGCGCTCTCCCCCGGGCGCACCAGGTGGTACTGCTCGCGCGCAATCCGCTCGATTTCGGCGTCTGTGCGCAGGCGGGCCACCTGCCCTGCCAGCTGCGCGTTCTGCGTGTCGAGGAGCTTCAGCTCGCTGGCCGCGTCGGAGAGCTGCCGCCGCTGGGCCATGTACGTCCGCGTCGGGAACACGAACACCAACAGGACGATCGCCACCGCGACGACCGCGGTCGTCCACGCCGCGACCTGCGCCACTGCCCGCCACCGTGACCGCGGCTCGCCCTCCTCGTCATCCGTTGCCGACGGCGCGTCGGGGTCGTCGGTCGGCTCGGCCTCCGCCGAGGGCGCGACGACGGTCAGCTCGGGCGCGACCGCGAGCTCTTCGTCGTCGTCGGCTGGGTCGGCGGCGACGGCGGGGTCATCGCACGCGGTACGGCCGTCGGTGGGGTCGACGCCGATGGCAGCATCGGTGAGGTCGATCTCGGTCGACGGCTCCGTGAGATCGATCTCGCGGACCGGACCGATGACGTCGAGGTCGAGATCGGCGTCGGGCGACGGGGCGAGGTCGACGTCGTCCGCTGACCGGGTGAGGTCGAGCGCGAGGTCGGGGGCGACGTCCGGCGACGGGGCGAGGTACGCGTCGAGAGCGAGGTCGAGGTCGGGGTCGACATCGAGGTCGGGGCCGGGCGACGCGACGGGCGGGTGGCGGTCGTCGGTGCGGCGGCGGGGGTGTGTGGCCGGCGGGCGGCCGCCTCGCGCCGGGCGAGCGTCTGCCTGGTGGCGGCGGCCGCGCGCGGAGGCGACCGGCTCCCGCTCGAGCAGCACGCCGGGAGGGAGAGGGGACGGGTCTGTCCGGGGCGTCACGCCCCGGGTCCCCGCGGCCGCGCGAGGGCGCGCCCGCCGCCGTAGCGGGCGGCGTCGCCGAGGAGCTCTTCGATCCTGAGCAGCTGGTTGTATTTGGCGACGCGGTCCGACCGGGCCGGCGCCCCCGTCTTGATCTGCCCGCAGTTCGTGGCCACGGCCAGGTCGGCGATGGTCGAGTCCTCGGTCTCCCCCGACCGGTGGCTCATGACGCTCGCGTACCCCGACCGGGTGGCGAGCCCGACGGTGTCGAGGGTCTCGCTCAGCGTCCCGATCTGGTTGACCTTGACGAGGATCGCATTGGCCACGCCGAGCTCGATGCCCCGCGCCAGCCGCTCCACGTTGGTGACGAACACGTCGTCGCCCACGAGTTGTACCCGCTCCCCCAGCGCCGCCGTCAGCGCGCCCCAGCCCTCCCAGTCCTCCTCGGCCATGCCGTCCTCGATCGACACGATCGGGTACCGCTCGGCCAGGTCCGTGAGGTACGCCACCATCTCGCTCGACGACAGCGACCGGCCGTCGAGGTGGTACGCGCCGTCCGAGTACAGCTCGGTCGATGCCGCGTCGATGGCGATGGCGATGTCCTCGCCCGGGCGGTACCCGGCGGCGGAGATCGCCGAGACGAGGACGCGTACGGCCTCCTCGTTGGACGGCAGGTCGGGTGCGAACCCGCCTTCGTCACCGACGGCCGTCGACAACCCGCGCTCGTGGAGGACCCGCTTGAGGTGGTGATAGGTCTCGGCGCCCCAGCGCAGCCCCTCCCGGAACGACGCGGCGCCGACCGGCATGATCATGAACTCCTGCAGGTCCACGTTGTTGTCCGCGTGGACCCCGCCGTTGAGGACGTTCATCATCGGCGTGGGCAGCACGTGGGCATTGGCGCCGCCGACGTAGCGCCACAGCGGCAGCCCGCTCTCCTCCGCCGCGGCGCGGGCCACCGCGAGGGACACGCCGAGCAGGGCGTTGGCACCCAGGCGCCCCTTGTCCGGCGTCCCGTCGAGGTCGATCAGGTCCTGGTCGAGCGCGCGCTGGTCGAGCGCCTCCCGCCCGACCACCGCGAGGGCGATCTCGTCGTTGACGTGGGCGACGGCGGTGAGCACTCCCTTGCCCATGAACCGGGCACCGCCGTCACGCAGTTCGACCGCCTCGAACTTCCCCGTGGACGCGCCCGACGGCACCATGGCGCGCCCCTGCGCCCCCGACTCGAGCTCCACCTCCACCTCGACGGTGGGGTTGCCTCGGGAGTCGAGCACCTCTCGCCCGACGATCTGCTCGATTGCGCTCATCTGTGACTCCTGAGGTCAATGTGGCAAAAGTTACCTGACGTCCCCTGCTCCGGACCGTTTCACCTCGTCCCACAGGGCATCGAGCACCTCGAGCGGTGCGCCGGGCATGGCGATGCCGCGAGCCGACGCCAGCGCCTCCACAGCGCGGAACCGGGCCGCGAACTTCCGCGCCGCGCCCCGCAGGGCCACCTCGGCGTCCACGCCGAGGTGCCGGGCGACGTTCACGCAGGCGAAGAGCAGGTCGCCGAACTCGCCCTCGACCTGGTCGGGCCCGGCGGCGCGCACCTCGTCGGCCTCCTCGAAGACCTTCGGCCACGCCCCCTCGACGCCCGCCCAGTCGAAGCCGACACCCGCAGCCCGCCGCTGCACCTTCTGGGCCTCGGCCAGGGCGGGCAGGGCCGCCGGGATGCCGTCCAGGGCGCTCGCGCGGCCCGTCTCCTCGCGCTTCAGGCGCTCCCAGTCGGCCGGGTCCCCGTCGCCCCCAAAGACGTGCGGGTGGCGGCGGAAGAGCTTGTCGTGGATCCCCCGCGCCACGTCGGCCAAGGTGAACTCCCCTTCCTCGGCGGCGATGGTGGCGTGGAAGTACACCTGGAAGAGCAGGTCACCGAGTTCCTCCTCGAGGTGCTCCACGTCCCCCGAATCGATGGCGTCGACGACCTCGTAGGCCTCCTCGAGGAGGTACGGGCGGAGCGAGGCGTGGGTCTGCGCCGCGTCCCACGGGCAGCGCTCGCGCAGCGTGCGCACGAGCTCGGCGAACCGAACGAGCTCGTAGCCGACGGGCTCGGCCAACGTCGGCACCCAGAGCGACGTCAGGTGGTCGGCGGCCACGCGGTCGAGCTCGTGCCACGGGACCGTGGCGATGTGCTCGTCGGGGAGCCCGAGCCGCTGCAGCACGACGACTGGGGGGCCGGAGTCGACGGCGAGCTTGATCTCCGACAGCACCTCGGCGGAATCGCACTGCAGCACGAGCAGCGGTCCCCGCTCGCCGGCGGCCGAGGTGGCGAAGCGATGGCCATCGACGATGCGCGCCCCGGTCGCCACCGGGTCGACGCCGAGGCGCGCCCACGCCAGGTCCACGGCTGAGAGCGCCGGCAGCACGGTGCAGTCCACGCGCCGGTCGGACCGGAGCAGCTCGACCGTGCGCTCGGCGACCGCAGGCGACCCCGGCACCGCGTACAGGACACGACCGTGCGACGCCGCCGCAGCGACGAGGTCCTCGACGATCGCCGCGTAGACCTCTTCCAGGCTGGCCGCGGTCTCGTAGTGGTGGTCGAACGAGGGCGTGCCGGCCAGGAACGTCGCCGCGGGGTGGTGCGTCGTGCGGAGGTACCGCACGGGTGTCGTATCGACCGCGTCCATCGTCGCCACCGTCAGCAGGTCGGGGCCGGCTGGCCCGAGGCCGACGACGATGACCTCGGGGAGGGCCACGGCCGCGCTACGGCGAAGGCGCCGACGTCGGCGTGGAGGAGGTCGGGGCGCCCGCGTTGGGCCCCGGTGCGACCGGGGCGACGATGCCGTGCAGCACCGCGTCCCACGTGCCGTACGCCGGGTTGACGCTCACCTTCGCCGACTGGAGCGCTGACCCCACGAACGCGGTCACCGCCGTCTCCTGCTTGAGGTACTGCTGGATGCGCCCGCTGTTGGTGGCGTCGAGCGGCTGGAGCTGGCGTGACCGCACGAGGATGACGTGCCAGCCGAACGAGCTGTGCACCGGCTGGCTGAGCTGGTTGACGGCGATCGTGTCGGCGACGCGCTCGAACGCGGGGTCGAAGTTCCCGGGCTGGACGCACCCGAGGTCGCCGCCCTTGATGGCGCTCGCGGTGTCCTTCGAGTACTGGCGCGCCTCGTTGACGAACTTCGCGCCGCCAACGAGCTCGGTGCGGATCTTCGCCGCTTCGCTCTCCGACGGCACCAGGATGTGCGACAGGCACTCCTGGGCGATGAAGTCCTGCGGGTTCTTCGTGTAGAAAGACTGCACCGCGGCGGTGTCGCTCGCCACGGGGCCGAGGGCCTTCTCCAACGCGGTGGACTCGGCCGCACGGAGCTTGTACTCCTCGCGGAACCATGGGTCGAACGCGGTGAACGTGCCGCTCGGGAACTGCTGGGCCGCGGTCGCCGTCGCAGCCGCGACCTGCGCCGCCGAGGGCTCGACGTGGCGGCGCACGACCTCCTGGTGCACCAACGCGGCCTGGACGTCGGTGTTGAGCACCACCGCAGTGAAGCCCTGCGTGTAGGTCTGGTTGGCCGTGCCCTGGTCGAAGATGGGATAGGCGACCTGGCCCTGCGCCAACTCCTGTGAGACGAGGTTCTTGTACGCGTCGGCGAACGCCTTGTTGCCACCGAGCGCGTGCAGCTCACGCAGCAGCGTCGACTGGCTGATGGTGGTCCCGTTCACCTTGGCGGCGTCGGGCGACGTCGACGTGCATGCAGAGAGCACACCGACGGAGATGAGGGCAGCGGCCGCCGCAGCGGCGCAGCGGCGGGCGCGTGTCACGGGGTCCCGAATCTAGCGCGGGCGGCCCAAGGCGCCGGCGCGGCCAGCGGCGACGCTCTGCCCACGGCGAACGCACGGCCCGCGGCGACGGCGCTGCCCGCGGCGAACGCACGGCCCGCGGCCACGGCGCGGCCGGCTCAGGCGGAGACGGCCAGCTCTGGAGGCACGAGCTCCTGGAGGACGGCGACGAGCAGCTCGGCGGGGTCGGGCTTGGACGTGCGCGGCCCCGCCACCGTCATCGGGAACACGAGCTGGGCGACTTCCTCCTTGTAGATCGCCTTCGGCCACCGCCGCCCGAGCCGGACCATCTGGCTGGTCTTGAGGCGCAGCGGGGCGATGCGGGCGACGTCGCGCGCGACCGCCACCTCCCGGATGCCGAGCCGCGCGCACTCCGCCCGCAGGCGTGCCACCCGGAGCAGCGCGTCGGCAGGCGGGGGCGGTGGGCCGTAGCGGTCCGCCCACTCCGACGCGATGTCGTCCACCTCGCCCTGACGGGTGACGAGCGCCAGGCGCCGGTAGGCCTCGATGCGCAGGTCCTCGCGCGCCACATAGTCGGCGGGGAGGAACGCGTCGAGCGGCAGCTCGAGCTTGATCTCCGCCGGCGGGCGCACCTCCTCGCCCTTCAGCTCGGCGACGGCCTCGGTCACCATCTGCACGTACAGGTCGTAGCCCACCGCAGCGATGTGGCCGCTCTGGTCGGCGCCGAGCAGGTTGCCGGCGCCGCGGATCTCGAGGTCGCGCATGGCGATCTTGAACCCCGACCCGAGCTCGGTGTGCTCACCGATCGTCTTCAGGCGCTCGTAGGCCTCCTCGGTGAGCTGCTGGTCGGGCGGGAAGAAGAGGTAGGCGTACGCCCGCTGCCCGGCCCGCCCGACCCGGCCGCGCAGCTGGTGCAGCTGCCCCAGCCCGAGGCGGTCGGCGCGGTCGACCACCAGCGTGTTGACCGTCGGCATGTCGATGCCCGACTCGATGATCGTCGTGCACACGAGCACGTCGTACGCGCCCTCCCAGAAGTCGATGACGACCTTCTCGAGCGTGCCCTCGTCCATCTGCCCGTGGGCGACGGCGATGCGCGCCTCGGGCACCAGCTCGCGCAGGCGCCGGGCGACGACCTCGATGTCCGACACCCGGTTGTGCACGAAGAACACCTGGCCCTCGCGCAGCAGCTCGCGCCGGAGCGCTTCGCCCACCGCGCGCTCGTCGTACTCGCCGACATAGGTGAGGATGGGCAGGCGGTCGGCGGGCGGCGTGTGCAGCAGCGTGAGGTCGCGGATGCCGGTCAGGCTCATCTCGAGCGTGCGCGGGATCGGCGTGGCCGTCAGGGTGAGGACGTCCACGTTGGCCCGCATGTGCTTGATCTGCTCTTTGTGGGTGACGCCGAAGCGCTGTTCCTCATCGACGACGAGCAGGCCGAGGTCCTTGAAGCGCACGTCGTCGCCGAGCAGGCGGTGGGTGCCGATCACGACGTCGACCGTCCCGTCCGCCAGGCCGGCGACCACCCGCCGGGCCTGCGCGGGCGTGAGGAAGCGCGACAGCACCTCGACGCGCACGGGGTAGCCGGCGAAGCGGTCCGAGAACGTCTGCAGGTGCTGCTGCGCGAGCAGCGTCGTGGGGACAAGCACGGCCGCCTGCTTGCCGTCCTGCACCGCCTTGAACACGGCACGGATGGCCACCTCGGTCTTGCCGAAGCCGACATCGCCGCAGATGAGCCGGTCCATCGGGTGCGGCGACTCCATGTCCTCTTTGACCTCGACGATGGCCTTGGCCTGGTCGGGGGTCTCCGTGTAGGGGAAGGCGTCCTCCATCTCCCGCTGCCACGGGGTGTCGGGCGAGAACGCCACGCCGGGCGTGGTCAGCCGCCGCTGGTAGAGCACGACGAGCTCCTGGGCGATCTCGCGCACGACCTTGCGCACGCGCGCCTTGGTCTTCTCCCAGTCGTTGCCACCCAGGCGGTGCAGCGTCGGCGTCTCGCCGCCCGTGTAGTGGCGCACGGCGTCGACCTGGTCGCTCGGCACGTACAGCTTGTCGCCGCCGCGGTACTCGAGCAGCAGGTAGTCGCGCTCGGCACCGCCGATGGCGCGCGTGACCATCCCGCCGTAGCGGGCGACACCGTGCTGGTGGTGGACGACGTAGTCGCCGGGCTTGAGGTCGTCGAAGAACCCCTCGCTCGTGCGCGCCCGCGGCCTAGCGCGCCGGTGGGCACGGCGCCGCCCGGTGACGTCGCTCTCGGCCAGCACGGCCAGGCGTGCCGACGGGAGGATGAACCCGCGCTCGATCGGCGCGATCACCATCCGCGCCCCGGGCGAGGTCAGGTCGCCGCCGCCCACCGCGTCGGTCACCACCAGGCCGGCCTCGGCGAACGACCGCAGCATGCGGTCGGCGGTGCCCCGCCCCTCCGCGCACACGACGACGCGGTAGCGGTCGCCGACCAGCGCGCCCACCTGCTTCACGAGCACGGCCGGGTCGGTGACGACCGGGTCCCACGCGCGCGCTTCGACCACTGCGGTGTCGGGGCCCTCGGCCACTGCGGTGAGGTGCCACGCCGGCGCGTCGGTCCCGGCCAGCAGCCGGTCGAACGGCACGTGCAAGCGCGGGAACGCGCTCCCGCCAGCGCCCCACGTCTGCGACAGGGTGCCGGCCAGCGCCTCTTCCTCGTCGAGGATCTCGCCGGCGCGGTCGCGCATGCGCCGCGGCTCGACCAGCACGACCTGGGCGCCTCCGCCAAGGCGGTCGAACAGCACCGACTCCGACGGCGTGAGCCACGGGAGCCACGACTCCATGCCCTCGAACTGCTGGCCCTCGGCGAGGCGCTCCCACTGCTCGCGCCCCCACGGCTCGGCGGCGATGAGCTCCGCCGCCCGCTCCCGGTCGGCGTCCGACAACAGCACCTCGCGGCACCCGAACACCTCGACCGACGGCAGGTCGTCGAGCGACCGTTGGTCGGCGACCGCAAACGTCGTCAGCCGGTCGACCTCGTCGCCCCACAGGTCGATGCGCACGGGCGCGTCGGCCGTCGAGGGGAACACGTCGACGATCGACCCGCGCACCGCCACCTCGCCGCGGTGCTCGACCTGGTACTCGCGCCGGTAGCCGGCGGCCACGAGGCGGGCGACGAGGTCGATGGGGTCGAGCTGGTCGCCGGGGCGCACGATGATGGGCGCGTCGTTGGCCTCGGTGGCCGGCGCCAGCCGCTGGGCGAGGGCGCGCACCGGCGCGACGACGACGTCGGGGGCGCGCGACGGGTCGGCGAGACGCCAGAGCACGCGCAAACGGCGGCCCATGGTCTCCACGTTCGGGCTCACCCGCTCGAACGGCAGCGTCTCCCACGCGGGGAACAGTTCGACGCAGGGCCGGTCAGGTTCCCCTGCGTCGAAGAACGATGCGAGGTCTGCGGCCAGGCGCTCGGCGTCGTGGGTGGTGGGGACGGCGACGATCAAGGGGCGGCGCGTCGAGAGGCGCACGAGGCCGGCGATGACGAACGGGCGCGCCGCGTCGGGCACGGCGATGACCGCGCTCGGGGAGCCGGCCAGGCGGGTGATGCCTTCGTCGCCGGCGAGCAGGGGGGGTAGGGAGCCGAGGCTCACCGGGGCCAGGCTACGCCTCGTCCTCCGGGGCCGGTGGACGTTGGTTGTAGCGGTTCATGGCCGCCGCCACCCCGGTGGTGGCGATCAGCTCGACGGCGTCGGCCGCCTCCTGCACGGACACGTCGAGCTCGTCGCGCTCGGCGCGCGACGGGCGGCGCAGCACATGGTCGGCACCCTCCCGGCGCCCGGGCGGCTTGCCGATGCCGATCCGCACGCGCAGGAAGTCGGCCGAGTGCAGGTGCTCGCGGATGGACTTGAGCCCGTTGTGCCCGGCCAGGCCGCCGCCCTCTTTCACCTGGATGCGGCCGAGCGGCAGGTCGAGCTCGTCGTGCACGACGACGACGTGCGCGGGGTCGGTGATGCCGTAACGGCGCACGAGGGCGGAGACGGCGCGGCCCGAGTCGTTCATGTACGTCTGCGGGAAGGCGAGCGCAAGCGAGACGGGGCCGACGCGGACCTCGTCGGTGAGGGAGTGTTCCTTGGACTTGCGCAGGCGGCCGCCGTGGCGCGCCGCGAGCACGGCGACGACATCGGCGCCGGCGTTGTGGCGCGTGCCCGCGTACTCGGCACCGGGGTTGCCGAGGCCGACGACGAGGAGGTCGCTCAGGCGCCGCCCTCAGCCGGCGCGCCGTCCTCGGCGGGCGCTTCGCCCTCCTCGGCGGGAGCCTCGACGGCCGCGGCCTGCGTGGCCGACACGACCGCCGTGTCGGGGTCGAGGTTCGTCGTGACCCCCGACGGCAGCGCCAGGTCACCGATGCGGATGGTCCCGCCCGGCGCCAGCGCGGAGATGTCGACCGTGATGGCGTCGGGGATGGCGCCCGGGAGCATGGTCACGGTCAGGCTATGGAGAACCTGCTCGATGGCCCCGCCGTCGCGTGCGACCAGTTCCGCCTCGCCCGACAGGGCGATGCGGACCTCAGCGGTGACCGTCTCGTTGCGGTCGATCACGAGGAAGTCGACGTGGGCGATCGTGTGGCGCACCGGGTGGTGGTCGACGACCTTGGCCATGGCCAGGTGGTGGGTGCCCTCGACGTCGAGCTCGAACACGGCGTTGCGCCCGGCCGACGTGGACAGCGCGGCGCGCAGGGCGCGAGCGTCGACCGACACGGGGACCGCCTCCACGCCGTGGCCGTAGACGACGGCGGGCACGCGCCCGTGGTGGCGCAGCCGGCGGCTGGCGCGGGTGCCGAGGGGCCGCTTGGTCTCGGCGACGAGCACGATGTCGGGCACGGGGGTCCACCTCCGGAGTGGGACGGGGCAGCCCCACAGGGTAGCCGCCCCGCCCCGTCCGCCCGCCCGACCTGGCGCGTCGGGTGTTGTACGGGCGAGGGGCGGGTTCGGCTTGCGCGTGGGGCGGCATTTCTGCTGCGGGGCGCGGTTTTGGAGGGCGGAACCGGGCCCTCGCCGGCGCGAAACCGGTGCCCACCGTGGGACGTGGTCGCGATGGAGTGCGCCTACGCGCACTCTGCCGTCACCACCTTGCCCTACCCGGGGGGCGACCTGGGTGGGCGGGGCCGGGCCGGGCGGGGGTTAGCTCTGGTTCTCGCCGCCGAAGATCTCGGAGACCGAGGTGTCCTCGAACACGGCGTCGATGGCGTCGG
>Ga0070741_10013389_pt1 | contig 14505 bp, 14 predicted proteins | sample Coa_R1_4_FD_66440 | JGI IMG/M metagenome (GOLD analysis project Ga0070741, IMG submission 66440) | Surface soil microbial communities from Centralia Pennsylvania, which are recovering from an underground coalmine fire - Coalmine... | ecosystem: Environmental > Terrestrial > Soil > Unclassified ...
CTGCGGCCACGCTCGGCCATGAACTCGGCCACTACATCTACGGATCGATCCGGGGCGAGCGCTCGCCGATGGTCGCGTTCATGGAAGGCTCGTTCTCGAAGCATCTGAACGAGGAGGATGAGCTGTTCGCGGACAGCCTGGTCGCGCTTGCGGCGTACAGCAGCGAGACCTTCCGCCAGATCAACGGCGCCAAGAGCGGCACGGGTCCCCTGTCGCCGCACGACCTGTTCACCCGAATCCGCAACGCATACAGGCTGATCGGGCCGCGCTACAATCTCGATCTGGCGAGGCTGACGGCAACCTGGCGGGTGCGGTATCTTGCCTCGATGACGCATTTCTACAAGCTTCGATGGGCGCTGCACCACAGCGCCGGCCTCTGACGATCGCCGCATCGCTCCCGGCCATACAAGCAACGTGGGCGAAAGGCCCAAATGAGCGCCTTGAAAACCATCACGGTCTACACCGACTACAAGAGCCCCTACGCCTATCTCGCGAAGGACCTCATCTATGAATTGGAGCGGGACTTCCCGATCGCGATCGAATGGCTGCCCTATACGCTCGACGTGCCGAGCTATCTGGGCAGCGCGCGGCTCGACGAACGCGGCAACGTAATCGAGTCCAACCGCGATCCTCACCAGTGGCGCAAGGTGAGGTACGCGTACATGGACTGCCGGCGCCAGGCCCGCAAGCGCGGACTGGTCATCCTCGGCCCCCGCAAGATCTTCGATTCATCGATCGCGGCGATAGGGATGATGTGGGCGAAGCGGCAGAGTCCCGCCGTTTTCCGCGCCTACCACGACCGCGTCTTCGAGCGCTTCTGGCGGCGCGAACTGGATATCGAGAATCCCGACGTGATTGAGGCGGTGCTTAAGGAATCGGGCGCCCCGACTTCGGGCTTTCGCGACTACCTGGGCGGGGAAGGACGGACCCTTCATGACGAAATTCGGCGCAAGGCCGAAGAGATGGGCATATTCGGGGTTCCCACCTTCGTGATCGACGGCGAACTGTTCTGGGGCCGCGAGCATCTTCCGGACATCCGCTCGATGTTGTCGTCGGCGGCGCGCTGACCCGATTTCCGCCTCACATCGAGGCGTACAGCGCATCGATCAGATTGGTCACACGCGGGTCGATGAGGATGCTCGACTGCATCTTGTTCATCACGTATCCGAACCCGACCTTCGCATCGGGATCGGCATAGCCGAGCGATCCACCGGCGCCGGGATGCCCGAAGGAGCGCGCGCCGGGCCCCAATGACGCACCCGGCTGCGACATCATGAATCCCAGTCCGAAACGGGTGGAGATGAAAAGCACCTGGTCGGGCCCCATCGCCTGCTCCTGATGGCATCGCGCGATGCTCTCGGGGGAGAGCACGCGGTATCCATCCACCTCGCCGCCGCGCGCCAGGGCTCCATAGAGTCGCGCCAGCGAGCGGGCGGTCGCATGCCCGTTGGCGGCGGGCAGCTCCGCGGCGCGCCATTCGCGGGTGTTGACCAGCCCCGGCTTGCTCATCAGCGGCGGATTGGCAAATGCCTTCGCCGTGACCGATTCCGGGTTGTTGATCACTTCGAGGAAGATATTCGGCTGGCCGGGCGGCGGCGGTGGAGACGCGATCATGCTCGCGATCCGTGCATCATGCTCAGGGCCGGTCCCGATGTGGGCATCGAGCCCGAGCGGCCGCGCCAGTTCGTCGCGAAAATACGTCCCCGGCGTCTTCCCGGTGATGCGCCGGATCACCTCGCCAACCAGCCATCCGAACGTGAGCGCGTGATAGCCGTGCTTGCGGCCGGGTTCCCACCATGGCTCCTGTTGCGCCAGCGCTTCGCACATCGCATCCCAGTCGAACAGTGCCTCGGGCGGGAGCGGCTTGCGGACCGCGGGCAGTCCGGCCTGATGGCTCAGGAGATATCGGACCGGCAGCTTCTCTTTGCCCGCCGCGGCAAACTCCGGCCAGTAGGTCGAAACCGGCGCGTCGAGATCGAGTTTGCCCTGGTCCACCAGGCGATGGGCGCAGATGGCGGTGAGCCCCTTGGTGGTTGAATAGACGTTGACGAGAGTATCGCGGGTCCATGGCCGGGTCTTTGCCTTGTCGGCATGACCGGCCCATAGATCGACTATGGGCTTTCCGTCCACGACGATGGCGACGGCGGCGCCGACTTCGTCGCCTTTCTCAAAGTTCGCGGCAAACGCTTCCTTTACGCGGTTGAATTTCGGATCGCAGCTTCCTTCGATATTGATTGCCATGCGACAGGTCCTCGGAGAAGGGCGGGGTTGTTCTCGAAATCCCGATTGCGGCCTCTTCTCTTAACATGATGGTCCCGTTGCGGACCAGCGGAAACGGCTCTTCAGGCGAGCGCGCCGCCGCAGCTCGAACCCGCCCCAGCGGTGCATCCGAAGCAATGCGATCCAGTCGCGATGCGAACGCCGTCAAGGGCGGCCAAATCCGCGACATCGCTGACCGCAACCGCGCGCCCATCGACCATCAGCGGCATCGCCAGCATCTGGTTGAAGTCGCAATCGTAAAGCGCGCCGTCCCATCCGACACTCACCAGCGTCCGGCACATCAGGCCATCCACGGTCGCGGGATTGAAGTGGTTAACGAGCAGGCTCATGTAGCCGGATTCCATTCCGCTTTTGGCGAGCTGCGCGGCGAACCTGGCTATCGGCATGTTGTTGAGCGCGATGAGCCGGTCGAAAGTGATGCCGAAGTTGCGCAGGAGTTCCTCGCGGTAGCGCGCTTCCAACTCGCCCTGATCCGGCGCGAGGACGGGACTTATGGGGTTGAACACGAGCGCGAGCGCAAGAGCGCCGCGCCCGTAGCCGGCTTCATTGAGCATCCTGAGGGCGGCGATGCTTTTGGCGAAGACTCCGCTCCCGCGCTGCCGATCGACGTTCTCCGCGGTGTAGCACGGGAGCGAGCAGATCAGTTCGACGCGGTTTCGGCAATAAAAGTCGATGAGCCACTCCATCCCGTTCTCGAGAATGACGGTGAGGTTGCATCGCACTACAACGTGACGCCCGAGGGCGCGCGCTCCCTCCACCAACATCGTGAAGTTCGGATTGAGTTCCGGCGCTCCGCCCGTGAGGTCGAGGGTGGCGACCGATGGGCTGCGTGCGAGGAGCGCGAGGACGGCCTCGGCCGTGCCTCGCGTCATTCTCTCCTTCCGCCCCGGCCCCGCATCAACGTGGCAATGATGGCAGGCCTGATTGCAGAGCTTGCCGACATTGACCTGCAGGACCCGGGGGATTCTCCGCTCGAGCGCCTCACGTCCGTGCCACGCCAGAACCACTTCGAAGGCAGAGCGGTCCGCCGCGCTGTGTGCTTCCTGACTCATCACGCCAAATACATCCTTCGAGCACGGGCAAGACAAGCATCAATCGTACATCCGCCGTTGTGCGGAGCGCGGCGGCTCGGTTTCATTGGCCACCGCGGAGCCGGCGTGCTACGAACTGAATTAAACCCGATCCATGAGCGCGACCGAACAACAAGCGAGAACCTACCGGGGCGGATGCCACTGCGGGCAGGTGGCCTTCGAAGTGACCGGAGTTCTCGGGGAAGCGACGCTTTGCAACTGCTCGATCTGCACGAAGAAAGGATATCTGCATTGGATCGTTCCGCGCGAATCGTTTCGTTTGCTGACGCCGGCGGAGCGGCTTTCGACCTACCGCTTCAACACCGGCGTCGCGCGGCATCATTTCTGCCCCACCTGCGGCGTTGCGTCCTTTTACGTGCCCCGTTCGCACCCGGACATGATCGATGTGAACGTTCGATGTCTGGACGGCGTTGAGCTGGAGGAGCTCAAGGTCAGGAGGTTTGACGGGCGCAACTGGGAGGAATCGGTGGGCGAGTTCCGCAAGTCGCGCGCCCTTTCAGATTGACCGGCAACGATGGCGAAGCTGGGTTTCACTCACAGCGATTTCAGGGTTTTCAGGATCGAGGGTTTCAGCGCGCGGATGGGTGAGATCCACGCGCGCATCCGGCCGCGCCTGTTGAGACTCGGCGATGAACTCGCGCCGGAACTCGGCCGCCGTCTCCACACGGAATTCTTTCCTCATGTGGCAAAGCATGCGCGGCGAACCGTCAATCCTCCGCCCGAGACGTGGGCAGCGTTCGGGCCGTCTCCGAGGGGATACAAACGCTATGGCTATCTCGCCTTGTGCGTTTCGGCGGCGGGGCTCCATGCTCGCGCCGTCGTCAAACCCGAAGCGGACGGGCGGCTCGAGATGGCCCGACGGATCGAGGCGGAGGCGGCGCAATTGCGGCGCAAGCTCGGCTTCACGCCGATCGCCCGCTACGACAACTGGGACTTCGCATCGATGCCCCGCGAATCCCACGCCGATGCCGACCTGTTCGGAGAAGTCGGCCGCTCGCTCAAGAGAAAAACCACCACTCTCGACCTCGGCTTCGGATGGCCGGTGGCGGATGCCGTCAGACTCGACCGCGCCGAGCTCATCGATGCGTTCAGCGAACTCGAGCCGCTTTACAGAATCCTGCGCTCGGTGGCGCTGTAGGGCCGCGATGGCGACAACGGGCAGAGTTGCGATTCTTGGCGCGGGAGCATGGGGCACCGCGATTGCCGTGATGCTGTCGCGGCGCGGCATCCCGACCGTCCTGTGCGTTCGCAGAAGGGCGCAGCTCGACGCGATGGTTCGCGCGCGCGAGAACGGCGCCTACCTCCCCGGCATCTCCCTGCCCGTCACGCTCGATCTCAGCATCGAATGGCGCGATTCGGCGGCGTCGGCCGACGTGCTGGTGCTGGCCGTTCCTTCGTCGTACGCGAGGACAAGTGTGGCGCCGATCGCGGATGCGCTCCGCCCCGATACGATCCTGGTCAGCGCGACCAAGGGCATCGAGGACGCCACGCTGAAGACGATGACCGGGATGCTGGCGGAGATGGCGCCGCGGTCGCCGACGGCCGCGCTGTCCGGACCCGGATTTGCCGCCGAAGTTGCGCGCGGGCTCCCCGCGGCGCTCGTCGCCGCTTCGCGCGACGAATCAGTGGCCCGGCGCATCCAGCAGCTCTTCGCCGAAAAAACGCTCCGCGTCTATTCGAGTCTCGACGTCATCGGCGTCGAGATATGCGGCTCGGTGAAGAACGTCATCGCGATCGCGGCCGGCGTGAGCGACGGCCTCGGACTGGGTTCGAGCGCGCGCGCCGCGGTCATCACCCGCGGGCTCGCTGAAATCATGCGATTGGTCGAGGCTGCCGGCGGAAGGCGCGATACGGCGGCTGGCCTGGCCGGTCTCGGCGACCTGGTTCTCACGTGCACGGGGAACCTGTCGCGCAACCGAAGCGCCGGACTCGCTCTTGCCCGCGGAGAGCCGCCCCCCATCAACTCGCCCGAAAATCGGCCCGTCGCCGAAGGCGTCATCAACGCCCGCTCGGTGCTGGCCAAGGCGACTTCGCTCGGCGTCGAGATGCCGATCGTAAGGGCCGTGTATCGGGGCCTCTATGAAGGACAAGCGCCAAACGCTATGGTCGAGGAACTGTTGAGCCGGGCATTGAAAGCCGAGTTCTGAGAGTCCGGCTTCCGGAAGATAAATTCATGGCTGACAAGGGAACCTGCAAGGCTAAGGACTGCGAACGCGCGGTGATCGCCAAGGGCTATTGCCGCAAGCACTACCGGCTGTGGCGCGCGGGTGAGATGCCCAAGCCGCGCTACAAGACCTGCACCTTCGAGAAGTGCCGCAAAAAGCGCTTCCGCAAGAGTCTGTGCGAGGAACATTACAAGGCGAAGACCGGCGCGGGCGCCGCTCCCGCGCAGGCCGCGGCCGGACGCTGAACGAAAGTCTCGGCGGGGACTGCACCCCGCCCGCTATTGGATCATGGCAAACCTGATTGTCGCCGGAGCGGCGGGCAGAATGGGTCGCGTTCTGATCGCGATGATCGCGCGCGACCCCGCGCACAGGCTGGTCGGCGCGGTCGAGGCGCCGGGCGTGCCGTCGATCGGGGCCGATGCGGGCGAAGTGGCGGGCGCGGGCAAAATCAACGTGCCCGTCACCGCCGACTACAAGGCGCTGGCCGGCCCTGACACGGTCACGCTGGACTTCACGAATGCCGCCGCGTCGATAGAGCATCTCGAAGTCGCGGCCGAGCGCGGCGCGGCGATCGTGGTCGCTTCCACCGGCTTCAACCCCGAGCAGGAAAAAAGGGCCAGGGAGATCGCCCCGCGCACCCGCACCGTCATCGCGCCCAACATGAGCGTTGGCGTGAACGTGCTTTCGAGGATCGTCGAGCAGGTGGCGGCGATCCTGCCGGACTTCGATGCGGAAGTGATTGAGATTCATCATCGCACCAAGGTCGATGCGCCCAGCGGAACGGCGCTTGCCCTGGGCCGCGCGATCGCGGCCGCGCGAAAAACGGACTTCAAAGAGAGAGCGATTTTCGGGCGCGAAGGGATCACGGGACTCAGGCCGGAAGGACAAATCGCCGTCTTGTCGCTCAGGGCCGGCGATGCGGTCGGCGACCACACCGTTATCTTCGGCGGACAGGGCGAGCGCCTCGAACTCACCCATCGCGCACAAAGCCGCGATTCTCTTGCTCGCGGCGCCTTGCGCGCCGCCGCGTGGCTCGAAAAGCAGAAGCCCGGGCTCTACTCGATGCGCGACGTGCTAGGGCTGTAGGGGACGTTCCACTCCCGCGTGGCCGTTGGCCGCGCCGCCGTTGTCGCGGTTCGGAAAGACTCCGATCTCTCCATCCATCTCCAGCGTAGCCCATCGCTCGACCAGCTTGAGCCTCAGTCCGCGATGGCCCTGCAGGAAGTAGGCGGTCATCGCGAGCAGGGCAAGAATATTGCCGGCCACGATTTTCCACCATCCCAGCGCCGATACCACCGACTGATCGACCAGCGTCACGAAACCCACGAAGAACACCTCGAAGACCGCGAACAGCAGGAAGACGCCGAGCGCCAGGAACGGTTCCCATTCGGATGCGGCAAGGAGAATCGCAATCGCAAGTCCGAAGCCGATGAACGCGAAGAAGTGCAGCACCGTGTAGCCGAGCACCAGCGCGGCGGTCACCTTGGCGCCGTCAAGGTCGGTGCCGTTCTGGAAGATCATCGCTCCAAGCATCGCGGGAGTCTTGAAGATCTCTCCGGATGCGAGGTCATAGCCGAGAAACCAGACCACCACGACGGCGCCGCCGACCAATCCCGCCATGACTCCTTCGCGCGCCACCCGCAGCCATCCGGAGCCGAGGAGGTTTCGGGCGAGCATCGGATGTTGCATGAAGAAGTACGTCAGCATCGCCCCGGTCGCGAGGAGATTGCCGACGATAATTCCCCACCACGTCAGCGCCGCCATCACCTCCGGTCCGAGGAAGAGCACCACGGCGATGAAGAAGACTTCGAAGGCGCCGAAGAAGATCAGGACCGAAATGAGGAAGGGTGGTTCGGTTTCCGCCGCTTCAAGCAGAAGCGCGCCCACCACTCCGACGATGATAAAGGCGGCGAAGTGAATTACCGAATACTCGGCGGCAAGCCTGAGTATCCCGTGCTGAAGCGCGTGGGGGTCGCGAACGCCGTGAAGGATAGTGGCCGCCAGCAGCGCCGGGGTCTCCAGCGCGCGTCCGCGCGCAATATCGAACAACAGGAACCATAGCGCCACGACCACGGCGCCAATCACACCCGCCACCGCCCCATCGATGATGATCCGAGTCCGAGAATGTTGCATCCGACCTCTCCATCCCGCCGCACCAGAGGCCCGCATCCTGGTATTCGCCCGTCAAATCGCGGGCCTCGCGACGAAAGACAAATGGCGTATCCATAAAATGCTCTACTCCTTTCGAGTAGAAATCAGCAAGTACGGAGAAGTATGGCTGCTGTGAGAATGAAGCTATACTTATATACGTGCGGTCACAGCTTTAGCATCGCTTCTGACTGGGATTAGTGCGATGAAATCGGTTCGGCTCGATGCCTGTAGGCGTTTCAGTTCGCGCGATGCGCGCGGCTAAAATCGGATCGGTGCGCCCAATGCCTGAGTCATCGCAATTCACCGCTTCCGCCACCAGGCGCCCCTCCGCCGCCCCATATCACCATCACTATTCCGACGTGCCCGGCTCCACGCGGCCGTCGATAGTGTTTTTCATGGCGGCGGTTTCGTTCTTCGCGCTTGGAGTGGGCGTCCTGCCGTTTGCCGTGAGCGATATCGCCCAGTACTTCTACCAGCCTGTCCCCCTGGCGGTCGTGCACACCTTCACGCTCGGATGGATAACGGCGGCGATCATGGGCGTGATGTACCGGTACGTTCCCGCGCTCACTCGCGTGCCGTTGCGATCTCAACGGATGGTCTGGGTGCAGATGGCGCTGTTCGTAGTCGGGGCATCCGGGATGGTGACGCACTTCGCGATCGGCATATGGCCGGGATTGTGGCTTGCGGCGATGGTGATGTTTGCGAGCGTCGTTTTGTTCGCGGCCAATCTCTTCCCGTGCCTCTGGAAGCATCTGGGCGACGGCGTCGCCGAGACCGGGATGTTCCTCGCGATAACTTTTCTAATCGCCGCGGGACTGCTCGGGATGCTGCTCGGGATGGACAAGACGTTCGATTTCATGGGCGGAAGCCTGCTGACAAATCTCTCCGCCCACGTGCATCTCGCCGCGGTGGGATGGGTGACGGTATCGATCTGCGCGGTCTCTTATCGGATGCTTCCAGCGTTCCTGCTGCCCACGGTCACGCTTCCGCCCGCATCGAAGTGGCAGATCTATGCGCTCTCGGGGGCTACCGCGGCGCTGGCCGTCTCGCTGCTCGTCCGTTCGCCTGTCGCTCCGCTGTTCGCGGTTGCGATCGCGGGATCGATCGCGTGGTATGTGGTGATAATCGGCGGGATGGTACGATCGCGGCGGATGCCGCTCGATTGGACTCCTCTTCATGCGCTTGCGGGAGTGGCGAGCCTCGCCGCCGCAATCGCGCTTGGGATCGCGTTGTCGATCGCGGGAGGAGACACTCCATGGGGCGCGCGGATCGCGCCCGCTTACGGGGTGATGGGGCTGCTCGGCTTCTTCTCGAATTTCATCATCGGGATGTCCTATCAGCTCTTTGCGGGATTCGTGGTCCGGGCCCGTGCGGCAGCGGGCCTGCCCCCAGTGACGATCGCCGAGGTCTCGATTGCCAAACCCCGCCTGTTTGTCTTTGGCGCCTTCAACATCGGGGTCACGGCACTCGCGATGGGATTTCTGCTTGGATGGGACGGCGTGGCGGAAGCGGGCGCCTTGCTGGTGGCAGCCGCCGGTATCGTCTATAGCGCCGCCACCTTCCGGACCCTGAGCTATGCGTTCAGGCAGGCCCTTCCGGCCGCCGCGCGCAACGCCTCCCTCAGAGTGCTGCCGAGTTGAGCCGCGGTTTTGCGAGGCGAAAGCGCCGGCGCTGAGATATCAGGCGCCGGCGGCTTCGCAATCGATTCGCCCGCGACGGGCGAAGGCAAGAGTCAAGCTCGAGCGGGGCGGTTTCGCGATACGACGTGGAACCGCGGGCGGGAGGGCTCGGAAGTCTCCTCGCCCTCATTGCGCGACCACTTGTAGAAGATCCCGGTGAACACCAGCATCAGGTACGTTCCCTGTCCGATCCACATCAGCAGGCCGCCGAGCACCTGATCGTCAAGCGGCTTGATGCCCCATCCGTGCGGTCCTTCCAGGTACCAGGGATAGATGACGTGCGTGGCGAGCGTGATTGGCGCCGCCACCGCCGTCATCGGGATCATCAGCAGGAACAGGTACATGATCTGCGCGGGATACGACAGCCGCGGCAGCTCCGGCATCGGGCTCAGGATCGGCCACCACATCAGGACCCCGGTAGCCATGAAGCAAAGATGCAAAAAGATATGGAAGTCCTCGTCGCGGCACATCAGGTCGAAGACCGCCGGAAAGTGCGCCGCCACGAACACCGCCGAGAACAGTCCGAACGTGATCAGCGGATTGGTGAACATCCGCGCAAAGGGCCTGACCGGCCGGCTCATCACCACCGGCCTCAGCATCCAGTCCGGCGTGCCCATCAGGAGCAGCGGCGGGATGATGAAGGTCTGCAGCAGATGCTGCAGCATGTGCATGAAGAAGATCCGATCGTCGGCGAACTCGTCGATGGCGGTATGGGTGTACAGGATGAAGACCAGGGCGAGCGCGAACCATCCAGCCTGACGGCGTGTGGGACGCCTTCCGATGAACCAGCAGGCGGCACAATAGAGCGCGGCAAGCACCGCGCATCCGATGGGAACGCTTGGATGTTCGCCCAGAAAATCAATATCCATCGCGAACCGTTCGCTCCTTTGGCCTTCCGCTCATGCCAGGTGATGGGCGAGGTAGGCGAACAGGAGGATCAGAGAGACGAGCATGAAGGCCGCGATAAACAGCGGAAAGGCGAAAATTCCGCTCAGCATCCAGTTGTCGTACTTCAGATGCATGAAGAACATCGCGATCAGCGCGAATTTCGCCGCCGCCAGGATGAGCAACACCGGCACCAGCACCGTCTTGAGCGCCGGCACATAGAAAACCGTTATCTCCATCACCGTCAGCAGGCTCAGAAACACCGCGACGATCACGTAGATTCCAACGCCGGGATGGTGGTCGGCGGCGCCGTGTCCGTGCGTGTCGATTGTCGAATGAGTCGCTTCGCTCATGCGCCCTTAACCTGCTGCATCAAGTAGACCAACGTGAAGATGATTACCCACACGATATCGACGAAGTGCCAGTAGAGTCCGCCCAGCTCGACCGAAAGCGACCTGAGCCTGTCGAACTTCGGGCTGAACGACGCGAACCACAGAGTCGCCAGCCACAGCACCCCTATACTCACGTGTGCGCCGTGAAATCCTACCAAGGTGTAGAAGGACTGGCCGAACAGGTTGGTCTGAAGCGAGAGTCCTTCGTGATAGAAGTGCGTGAACTCGTAAGCCTCGACCCCGAGGAACACCAGCCCCAATCCGATCGTGCACCCCAGCCACAACCGCATCAGCGCCTTCTTGTTGCGCTGGATGGCGTTGAGCGCCAGCACCATCGCAAGACTCGACATCAGCAGCGCGAAGGTGCTGAACGAGGTCAGCGGAATTTCGAGGATGTCCGCGCCGGGGCCGCTGAGATTGCGCGCCTTGTAAACGACGTAGGTCGAAATGAGGCTTGCGAAGAACAGGCATTCAGACCCGATGAAGGCCCACACGCCCACCTTGCGAACGTCGGTTCCGCCCGCGGACGGAGCCGCCATCGGATCGTGCGACTCGAGCCCGTAGGTCGGATATTCAAATCCCATCGCGATCGCCGATGCCACCACCGTCAGCGCGCCAAGGACGATGATGCGCCATTCGGCGATGACGAATCCGAGGCTCAGCACCAACACGCCCAGCGACAGCACCAGCGGATAGATCGAGGGCGCCGGCATGTGGATTGGCTCGGTGGGCGGCGCGAGATCAGCCGCTGAAGGCTGCGGCGCCTGGCCCGACATGTAAGCCGCGAGTCCGCGGGAGCCGGTGCGACCGTACTTGGTCACCCACCACGCGTCGCGGCCCCGAATCTCGGGAATCCGCGCGAAGTTGTAGACGGGCGGCGGCGATGCGACCGACCATTCGAGGCTGCGCCCGTCCCACGGATCGGCCGGCGCCTTCTCGCCGTTTTTGAGGCTCCAGATCATGTTGATGTACATGACCAGGAAGGCGAAGCCAAGGATCATCGCGCAAACCGTTTCGAACTGGTTCAGATGGGTCCAGCCCATGTCGGCGCCGTAGGTGTAGATGCGCCGCGGCATTCCCCACATCCCGAGGAGATGCATCGGAAAGAACGTGCCGTTGAAACCGATGATGGTAAGCCAGAACTGAAGCTTGCCGAGCTTCTCGTTGAGCATCCGGCCGGTGATCTTCGGCCACCAGTAGTAGATCCCCGCCAGGATCGCGAACACCGCTCCGCCGAACAGCACGTAGTGGAAGTGCGCGACCACAAAATAGGAATCGGTCTGCTGGAGGTCGATGGGGGCGGAGGCGTGCATGATTCCCGAAAGCCCCCCGAACGTGAACTCAAGAAGCATCCCCAGCGCGAAGTAGAATGACGTGGTCATCCTCAACGAGCCGCCCCATACGGTCGCGATCCAACTGAAGATCTTGATGCCGGTGGGAATCGCGATGAGCATCGAGGTGACCGCGAACGCCGCATCCGCCACCGGCCCCATCCCGGTCGCGAACATGTGATGGCCCCACACGCCGTATGAGAGGAACGCGATGAGGCAGATCGAGTACGCCATCATCGGGTACCCGAACAGCGGCTTGCGCGAGAACGTGGGAATCACCTCGGAAATTACGCCGAAAGCGGGCAGCGCAATGATGTAAACCTCGGGATGCCCGAACAGCCAGAAAAGATGCTGCCACAGGATGGGAGTGGCGCCCGCCGCCGCCTCGTAAAAATGGGTCCCGAAGAAGCGATCGAGGAGCAGGAAGATGAGCCCGACCGTGAGCGGAGGAAACGCAATCAGCACCAGGATCGACGTGATCATGATCGCCCAGCAGAACATGGGCATCCTCATGTACGTCATCCCCGGCGCGCGCATCGTGATCAGCGTCACAAGGAAATTCAGGGTGGACAGGATGGTGGAGGAGCCGGCGACGATCAGGCCCACCGTCCAGAAATCGATCGGCAGACCCGGCGAGAACGCCCGCTCGGTCAGGTTCGCATAGCCGAACCATCCCACATTCGGCAGCCCCCCGAAGAACCATCCCACGTGCAGCAGAATCGCCGCCATCACCGAGATCCAGAAGCTCATCGCATTGAGCCTTGGAAAAGCGACGTCGCGGGCGCCTATCTGGAGCGGCAACATGAAGTTGGCGAAGGTTCCCAGTAAAAGCGGCATCACCGCCAGGAACAGCATCGACGTCCCGTGCATCGTGAACAGCTCGTTGTAAAAGCGGGCGCTCACGACATGCTGATCCGGTCCCCAGAGCTGGATCCGAAGAAGCAACGCCTCCAGTCCGCCAAGCGCAAGAAAAACGAGCGAAGCCACTCCGTACAAAACGGCGATCCGCTTGTGATCCACGGTGGTGAGCCATCCCAGCACTCCACCGCCCTGCAGGTAGTTCTGCGGCTGAATCGGAATTGGTTTGGGTTGGGCAGCCATTGACGAGCTCCCTTACTTGAGACTCTCCAGATAGGCGACGAGATTCTCCAGTTCGCGCCCCTGCAATCCCAGCGCCGGCATCAACGCGCCCGGCTTCTCCGCCTGCGGATCGACGATCCACCTGGCGACGTTGTCGGGAGTGTTGGGCATGATTGCGCCGGCCAGCGTCGTCCGGCTTCCGAAATGGGAAAGATCCGGAGCGATGTAGCCCTTGGACACGCCGTCGATGCGATGGCACGTCACGCAGGGACTGTTGGCGAAGATCCGTGCGCCTTCGGCGGCCGACGGATCAGTGATCGCCTCCGCCGCAGGTGTGGCCTTCTGATGGTCAAGCCACTGGGCAAACTGCTCCGGCGTCTCCACCATCACCCTGAAGCGCATGTTGGCGTGGGAGTCTCCGCAGAATTCCGCGCACTGGCCCGGAAACGCGCCGGTCTCGCGAGCTTCGAATACCAGTTCATTTACCTGCCCGGGCACCAGGTCGCGCTTGCCGCCAAGCTGAGGCACCCAGAAGCTGTGGATCACGTCGGCGGAGACCAGCTCCAGCCGGATCGGCCTTCCCACCGGGATATGCAGTTCGTTGGCGGTTACCACTCCGGAATCCGGGAAGCGGAACTCCCACCACCATTGATGGCCGACGACGCGGATCGTGAGCGCGTTCGCCGGGGGAATTCGAGGCTGCGAGCGAAAAACGGTGCGAACCGTGGGAATCGAAATCATCAGGATCACGAGCGCGGGCCCGATGGTCCACGCCGCCTCCAATCCGAGATCGGAAGCCGCCGACTTGGGCGGCGCGGCCTCGCCGACCCTGGTCGAGAAGAAGAACAGGGCAAGCACGAAGGCGACAAGGACGATTACCAGGATCAGAGCATCCCACATCGTGACCTGCAGGAACAGGTCGTAAATCCATTGCGCCAGGTCGGACTTGGGCGCGAGCGTCGTCATCGGAAGGTCGCGCCCGGCGCATCCACCCGCGAACGCGGCCAGCATCGTCAAAGCAGTAATCGCGCGCCGGCTCATTCGTGCACCTCCTCCCATTCGGAGATGGCGGACTGCGCGACGAGATTGAGGCCGGGCAGGGCGCACAGCATGAAGGCGCCGAAAAATCCGAGCGTCATCAACAACTCGATCCATCCAAGTGGAACCGTATGCGGCGATAGCGATGGCACCACCAGCAGGTACCGTTCGAGCCATACGCCGACAATGCCGCCGATCGCGACCATTCCGAGAATCGCGGGGGTTTTCTTGGGGCGGACGCCGAGAAGGACCACGAAGGGTGCCGCCCACATCAGCAACACCACGGCGTAGGAGATCGCCTTCCACGGCATGTAGTAGAAGCGCCGAACGATGAAGAACGTCTCGACCGGGATATCGCCGTACCAGATCACGATGTACTGGGCGAAAACCAGGTACATCCAGAAGATGGAGAA
>Ga0070741_10013390_pt1 | contig 14505 bp, 13 predicted proteins | sample Coa_R1_4_FD_66440 | JGI IMG/M metagenome (GOLD analysis project Ga0070741, IMG submission 66440) | Surface soil microbial communities from Centralia Pennsylvania, which are recovering from an underground coalmine fire - Coalmine... | ecosystem: Environmental > Terrestrial > Soil > Unclassified ...
CGCGTGGGGGAGGAGGATTCAGTCGTGGCGGGGGCGGACGACGCAGATAACAGGGCGGATACCAGAATGGGAATTGCTGGAGCAGAAATGAGATCGAATTCTCGGAATATCAGTCTCTTTGAGGTGATTTGCATTCTCGTCACCTGCGCGAGCTTGTCGCTGCTGATGACGCACGCGTCTGCGCAACGCTCGCTGCCCAAAGCAGTTAGCGCGGCAAGTTCCAGTAGCTCCCTGGCAGAAACGTTTGATACTCCTCAGGCAGCAGCAGATGCGTTAGTCACGGCTGCCGAGAGGTTCGATGTCGATACGCTGAGCAAAATTTTCGGTCCCGATGGCAAGGACATCGTTCTAACCGGCGAAACGGCACAGGACCGGCAACATGCCGCCGACTTCGCTGCTCAAGCGAAGGAGAAACAATCCATTTCTCTGGATCCCAAACATGGAAATCGTGCGTTTCTTTTGGTCGGCGACGAAGATTGGCCTTTTCCTGTGCCTCTCGTGAAAAAAGGAGAGAAATGGTTTTTCGATGCCAAAGCCGGCCGGCAGGAACTCCTGTACCGTCGTATCGGTTCGAATGAGCTAGATGCAATTCAACTTTGTCACGGCTATGTCGAGGCGCAGGAAGCATACGCTCTTCAAAAGCGAGATGGTTACGAAGTGAACCAGTATGCTCAGCGCATAATAAGCGCTCCTGGAAAACAGGATGGATTGGCTTGGCAGAACGCCGACGGCACATGGGGTGGACCAGTTGGCGAAAAGATCGCACGCGCCATCGAACAAGGCTATACGCCTGGTTCGGAGTATCACGGATACTACTTCAAAATCCTGAAAGGACAAGGTCCGGACGCCCCGTTAGGAGCAATGAACTTCGTTGTAAAGAGCGTGATGATTGGCGGCTTTGCACTGATCGCTGCTCCAGCCCAGTATGGTGTGACCGGAGTACGAACTTTCATCGTTAGTAACGATGGCGTAGTGTACGAAAAGGATCTGGGGCCCGACACTCTCAATCAGTTTAAGAAGATCGAGCTTTTCAACCCATCCAAGGCATGGATGCCAGTCCAGGAGGACGAAGATTAGTTCTCCTGCTGAATCGATCACGTCAGCTCAACCGCAAAACTGAATCATCTTCCTAAGAGCCAAGATTTCTCTCATTGCGCTAGGACAATTCCGCATTCTTTCGGACAATCTTTTACAAACAAAGTGCATTTTCCGTGCCCTTCGGCACACTACAGAGCACCTTGGTCTGGTAACGTAGCCGGATAGCTCGCGGGGCTACACTTTACCTTTTGGAGTTACAGTTGCGGTTAGCTTGGGGTTTATTTCTACGATGTGCGACGTTTCTAATTCTTCTCGGTCTTGCCCTTTCGGTCGGGGCGGACATTACGTCCTCTCGTGAAGTTGGATATCGATTGCGACTGCTCCAAATTCACACCGGCAAGCGACTTGAGGTTGTTTATCGCTACGGAGACAGATACGATCCGAAGGCTTTGACGCAGCTCGATCAGTATTTGCGCGACCGCAGGACAGGTGCTGTTCATGAATACGATCCGCGTGTTTTTGATCTGCTCCACGAGTTAACGACGGCGCTAGGGCGTCCAGATGCCGAGATCGACGTGCTCTGTGGATATCGAACGCCATGGACCAACGAATATCTCAGGAAACATGGACACGCCGTGGCGCTGCATAGTTTGCACATGAAGGCGATGGCAATCGATATCCGCGTGCCCGGCGTAAGCACTTCCCAACTTCGCGATACTGCTCTGGCCCTGCATCGCGGAGGCGTGGGATATTATGCGAGTTCCGATTTTGTCCATGTCGATGTTGGCCGCGTCAGGCGCTGGTAGGAAGTTCGCAGCTGAGGAGCATTTAAGGGTATGGATAACCCTTCGCCAGTGCCCGGGCGAGTTTGGCATCGTGCCCGTAGATGTCTTCATAGAAGTGAACTTCGTTGTTCTCATAGGCGAGAGCTGTTCCGTATACGATGAAGACAGGAACCCGTTGAGCCAGCGTGACGGTGACATTGTCTCTTCCGCCAGTCATCCCCTGTTGCACGCGATCGAGCGTCCAGCCCGAATTGTGCCGCATTACCCAAGCAGCCAGTTCCGCGGGCTTTTCTAGTCGAATGCACCCATGACTAAAATCGCGGCGTGTGCGCGCAAATAGTTCAGGCGACGGCGTGCTGTGTAGATATACGTTGTGCTCATTTGGGAACATCAATTTCACCAGTCCGAGAGCATTGGCTGGTCCCGGTTTCTGCCGTACCGCCAGCTTACCCGCCTGAAGTTGCGCCAGCACATCGTCTGAAATGGCGCCGAATGTGACAACCTTTCCCTCGGCCGTAATCACCTCATAATTTTTCTTTGCTATGTAATCTCGATCACGTTTAATTGCGGGAATGATCTCTCCACGGAGAATACTGGTCGGAACATTCCAATATGGGCGCAGCACGACGAAGGTCATGTCACGACTGAAAACCGGGGTCTGGGTTCGCAATGCCCTTCCTACCACAACCCGCATGTCGAAGCTAACTTTGTAATTTTCGTCTAGCACCCGCAAACGAAAGTCGGGAACGTTGACGATAATCGGGGGCGCAGAGAATTCGCTCGGTAACCAGCGCCAGCGCTCGAGCGTCAGTTGTAACTGCCGAACCCGATCTGAGAAAGGCACGTTCAGTTGTTTGATAGTAGCTGGACCAAGTCGGCCATCGGCATCAAGGCCATGTCGGCGTTGAAAACGCTTTACTGCTTCGACCAAAGTTGCGTCATAGGAATTGAAATCGCGGGAGACTGCATCAGGCGGAAGATCGCCCAGGACAGATAAACGCCTTGCAAGCTGTGGTAAGTCTTGATAGGACCCACCAGGCTCAATAGGCTTTGCCGGAACGGGAAGGTTTTCACTGCTATCGTTACGAGCTAACTCCGTATATCTTGCTAAGGCCTGCTCAGTACGCCGATAACCGGGAAACGGTGGCTCTACACTGTCCAGCAATGCTGGCAGAGCGGTTGTGGTCAACAGCCGCTCGCGAACAAAATGAGCTAAGTCGTACTTCTTGTGATCGACGTCGAGCCCGAAGTTTAAGTGCCGAGGATTGATGCGCCCGATGTGAAGGTCGGAGACGTAGCGCATTGTGGACACTGTGAGCGCCACATCGAAGTCTGCAAGATCAGCGTTCGCATTCTTCAGGGCCTTCATTCGGCCATCCCACTGGGAAGCGTCATAGTCGTCGGGATTCAATCCCTTTTGAGCTGCATCCTGAAAGCGCTGAATCATCATCAGGGCCTGAGGTGTGGGATCACTTCCATGCAGCCATGCCGGAACATAAGCGACCGACCCGTAGAAGTTCTGCAGGGCTACACGGTAGTCGCTGAAGTTCTTCCAGCGCATGCTGCTGAGAGTGCCTGCAGCGACTACGCTTTGAATTCGTGTCGGCACCTGCGCCACCACGCCGCAGATTAACGCAATGACAATCACCGGTTGCCGCAGGTAATTGCGTAGTCTGGGAATGAAACTGGTCATCCGGCGTTTCTGTGCAAGAGCGGACATAAGTTTTTCGGAAATCAGGCAACCCCTGCTCGGAAGTCGATATCAAGGAGGCTATTTCGGTTCCTGGTAAAGCCGGTACTAGTAGATTTTGCAGTCGAACTAGAGCCTACCGAACCGAATGGGGTGCCGAGGAAAGAGGTGTAGGGGGACATTCGGCTTGAAATCACATATTGAAATGCTGCACTTTGCCATCCCTGGGTTGCAATCAAAATGATGTCGGAATATCTATCCTACGCGGCCCTTAGTTCTGGTAGACTCATTTTCCGGCTTTAGAGGACAAGTAGTCAGTAAGGATGGATTCGCTGGAGCGGCCATACTTGTGCGATCAAAGCTGTGCTCCAGGCGAACTGTGGGTTTCTCTTCATCTCTAAACTGCCTGGCCTCTTGGGCTTTTTGTCTTTATCGCGGTTGCTTTCCTTTAGGACCTCTCTTGACTTCACATTGGTTAAGTCAAGTCTCTTCGTCTGAAAATCGCACGTTGCGGTCTGGCCCAATTATTCGCTTTCCACTCCGAGCCGAATCGAGTACGACATCGGCGGGTGGTAATCATCGTTGGTTACGTCGGTAAGGCGTGGCCCAGCGCGCTTTCCTATAACATTCAGACCGGCGGGCACGTTCAATCTCGCGAAAAATGAGATTACGCATCGTAGTGGCGGACGATAATCCCCGAATGCTGCAGCACCTCGTCTCGCTATTGCAAACCGAATTCGAAGTTGTTGCAACGGCTTCCGATGGCGCTTCCGCCCGAGAGTGCATCCAGCGGTTCAAACCCGACGTTGCTGTCCTGGATATTGTGATGCCGCAGATCAACGGCATTGAGCTCACGAGGGAATTGTCAACAAATAGCCATCCAACGCCGGTCGTCATTTGTTCAGTCGAGAATGACCAGGAAACCATCTCTGCGGCTCACACAGCTGGCGCCTTAGCGTTTGTTTTCAAGCCCCGGATTGCCAGAGATCTCATCAGTGCTGTGAAGTCAGCCGCGGCTGGCCGCCTCTTCGATTCTGGCGAAGCCTGCTAGAAATACCCCATTCCCATTCTTTACTGGCCTAGGGTTGTTGCTACACATTTTTTTTTGACATTAAATCCCTTTTTGGGAGTATGCTGGCGCTTCCCTGAGGGACCAAATTCTCAAGAACATGGACGTCGACCTTTCGGAGAAATATGGTGAGCGCCCCCCAATCCTTCTTATACTCGAAGGAGATTCTTTCCACCTCAACAGCCGAGGTTGAGCAACGCGCCACGGCCTTGGTTCCGCCTCACCTCTCTGTTCCTCTTCTCGCGCTGGCAACCGGGATTTCGTACTATTTGGGAACGGAACTGGGGTATTTGTTTACGCCCAGCAATACTCCGATTGGCACGCTGTGGCCTCCGAATGCGATCCTGCTTGCAATCCTATTGCTGGCTCCCACCCGCATCTGGCCGTTTTTGCTACTCGGCGTACTCCCCGCTCACATGGGTGCACAACTAGCAAAGGGCGTGCCGCTGAGTTCGGCGACCGGATGGTTCTTTGGCAACGTGAGTGAGGCGGTAATCGGAGCGGCTTGCATACGTTTTTTCGCAAGAGAGAAGCGATTGTTCGACAGCTTGCGTGGAACAGTTGCATTCCTGCTATTCGGCGTGTTCCTAGCACCGCTGCTCACTTCGTTCCTCGATGCAGCAGTCGTCGTGTTGACTGGAAGAGCGAACAGCTACTGGATTCCATGGATGTCGCGTCTGTCGTCGAACATGCTGTCGCAGGTGATATTCGTCCCAGTCGTTGTGCTGCTTGGAGAGGCCAGAATTTCGTGGATCCGCACCCTCAACCTTCGACGACTGGCGGAAGCAATTCTTCTCGTCTGCGGCAGTGCAGTCGCGTCCTGGCTGGTTTTCGGCGGACACAATCTGGTGAGCAGATTCCCAGCACTGATTTGCGCACCCTTGCCATTCCTGTTTTGGGCAGCGCTCCGGTTCGATGCGGGGACGTTGAGTACCTCTTTATTGATAATTGCGTTAATTTCCATCTGGAATGTGATGAATGGAACAGGGCCTCTGCCGAGAGCGTCGTTGGCTGAAAACGTCCTGCTCCTTCATTCCGTTTATCTTGGGGCTTCAGTGCCGCTGCTGTTGCTCCTTGCTGAGAAAGTGGAGCGGCGCGGAACGTTGACAGCTCTGACGACCACGCGTTCGCGATTCATTGCTTGGGAGGAACGGGAACATTATCGCTTAAGCCGCGAACTCCACAACGATATTGCGCAACGTCTAGCGTTGATTGCTGTAGAAGCCGATCGCTGGAAATCTGGAACGGGTGTCTATCCCGAGGATGTGCAAAAGCTGTATGGTGAAGTAATACAGCTTTCGCAGGCGACCCGTGACTTATCGAACGAAATGCATCCTTTTATTCTGGAGTATGCAGATCTTGGAGCAGGATTGAAGAGTCTGTCACGCCGTGTAGCCCAGCAGAGTGGGGTTGAGATTCGTTTTACTGAAACGAAAGTACGTCGCCCTGAGAACCTTGGAGCCGATATTTCGCTGTGCCTGTACCGAGTGGCGCAGGAGGCTCTCGAGAATGTTGTAGCGCACAGTCGTGCAGGTGTAACAACCGTAGATTTGACGATAACCGAGCAAAACGCCATACTGCGCGTCGCAGATGATGGTGTCGGCATGGCGATGGATGACCGCTTTTGTCGTGGAGGAGGGCTCGAAAGGCTGCGTGAGCGCGTGATAGCATTCAACGGCACCTCCACCATCGACTCCGAACCTATGAATGGCACAGTCCTTACGGTGACACTCCCCCTCGCCGAACAAAGCCGCCTTCACCATGCTGGAAGCAGGGCTTCGCGTTAGCCTTCCTTGTAGGTCAATAACAGTGCGCCGATGAGCATGAAGCAAACCGGCCAAATCTTTGCCGGAATCCAGACTTCATTCCGTGGTAATCGCAACTCAAGCCAGCGCATGCAACCTGCAACTACGGCCAGAAGTGCCAATGGCGTATGGCTTAGCTCGGCAAGAACCTGATCTTTCGAGTTTTGTAACGCGTGAGTGTGTGTGAGCAGAAGAGCACCTCCAAGGATGCACACGGCCGGAAATATAAGAGGTGCAATCGGTGAACGTGTCCTTTGCTTCTGTACGCGCCATTCGAACAACGCGAAGGCAACCACCATCAAGGCTGCGGCGCGATGCTGTACGACCTCAATCTGGTCGAAGCTCTCCCAGAACCCGTTCGGTCCAAGTGGCCAGTTCTCAGGATCCGCCCTCACGAAAATGAATACGGCGAGAACGAGAAAAATTAGAGGCCAATGGCGCGCTAACCTCATGTTAGTACTGCGAGAAAGTAACGCGAGAACGCCGATGGCAAGAATCATGAGTCCGACCCAATTGTGGTTGTATTCTGACCAGGCGATGTCAGCGGGGGTATTCGGAGTTGCAATCGCTGTCCCAATTGCCGGCTCGCCACTGGACGTTCCCACGATTCCAGCTTTATCCGACAAGTGCCTGGTGGCGGGCGAAATATCCTTCAAATCGGGCGTCTTTAATCGCGGCCACGTCGGTCGCAGACGTTCAAAAATCGCGCTGAGGGAGGCGCGATCATTCTTCAGATCCACCGCAGGAGGTTGGGAGGTCAGTGATGCTGCCGCCAGCAAGGCTGTGATTCCGATCATAATTTCGGCCTCTACGCATCGTTTTAGCCGTGGTACCAGATTGATCGCCGGTAATTTCCTAATTGCCTCATGATTCACCGCTCCCAGTAGCAATAACATCGCAAACAGGAAAACTTTCGCTCCTAACATCACCCCATAGGAAGTGCCGTAAATACCTGCCGCACTGTCCACGTACTTCAATGTTGCCGCAAATCCGCTGGCCGCGAGTATAGCTACACTCGCGGTGGCAATGTACGAGAATCGCTTGGCGAAGCTGGAAGCGATCTCGGCGCGAGCTGCTGCTACTGCCGTCCACAAGTAGGGTAGTCCCCCGATCCATGCCGCAGCAGCGGCAACATGTAATGCCGTTACCGGTACTAGCCAAATCCGACCATCCATACGCGCAGAAGCATGGTTCGTCATCACACTGGAAGAGAGTGCGAGAATCGTAAGCATTATTAGTGGCCAGATCCGCCTTTGGAAAAATAAAGCGAACTGAGCGATGATCCAAGCTGAACCAATGCCAATGAACGCAGCGATGACGAAGTTCGCACCGAAGATGTCAGAGAGGGAAAGATCTTCGGACCCGATCAAAACGCTACAGTTAATAAACAAGTAGCCGGCATGAGATACAGCGAGCAGTAAAGCTGATATACGAAGCAGACGAATGCATCGTGCCTTGGCTGTCTCAACTTCGGAAATAAAGTCGGAACCTGATTGGGCTTTTAGCGCAACAGCTAAGAAGACCACGCCACCGGCAACTAGGGATTGGAAGATAAGAATAGCCGCCCGGAACACGACGCTCAGGTAAGCATATATACCTTGGAGTCGGTCGGCGCTCACATCTACTCACTTCACCGCGAAAGGGATGTCGCCTTGAGTGATGTGTCCATCGGAAGCAAGGACCTGCCACTTCAAATCATAGTGACCCGGCGCCAAACTGGATGCATCGGCGGCAAGCATGTCAGCCGGTTGTTGCGTCTCGAGTTGCAGAACATGCAAAGCGCCTCCCGGGAACAGGAGAGTCAATCGCGAACGGCTCGCATCGATTCTAACATTGAAGCGAAGCTTTATCGCTAGGTTCGGTCCACTTACGACAGAGTTCGGGGCCGGATTCGACTGAAAAAGGAGTGCGTGTGCGAATGCTTGCGGCGCACTTATCGCTATCGCAAGAATAGCCGCCAATAATGCGAGATTTGAATATGTCGAACGTGCTTTGGTAACTGTTTGCATTTTCTGTAATATATTGCCAACATACTGTAGATTCAACTACTGTCAGTCTTAACAGTTAAATAAGTATCTTACGCGCTGATTAACTATGTGCGAATCTATTTCTCTTTTTCTGAGGGATAGTTAAAGGGCAGGACAATTGTCTGCGAATGGAGGTGTACAATGTTCCGCCGATACTTGATGGCCTTGTTGTTATCAACAGCCTTGGGCTGTTCTTCTCAGGTAGTGATCGTAGGCGGTAATGCAACCACTGCCGCACCGGGACTAATGCCGATGGCCGGTCAATCGCCACTTGTGTCTACTCCGGACATTGCATTACCAGGTAGCGGCAATGCTGTTGGAGCTCCGCTCTCAACTGCTGCGGCGAATGACAGCCGGACCTCAACTGGACCTTCCGTTTACAACCCGAACGGGCCAGTGTTCATCAGCACACAGAGTTATTCAACTGCGGCGGCCGAAGCCACGACTATGGAATTTCCGCGGATTAGCGAAGGCACTTCCGCGTCGACACTGCCGTTTGAGAACGGGATCCAGCACTTCGAATCGGGTTTGTCGGTATCGGAACAGCCAATCCAAAGCTTGGGACAGATCGCGCGTTTCTACCGAAGTCGACACGAGCAGCCGTTAAGAACGTTCAACAACAACAGCATTGCGAGGATGAACGCTCGTGGAGTTCGTATCGGAGAGCATCCATCCCTAATCCCGACTCTGGCAGAGTCCACAGATTCATCGATACATCAACCGCGGCTTGTCGCGGCAAACCTGCTGAGGCAGTTGCCCCAAAGCGACCGCGATGACTCTCTTACGGAATCAAGATCTGCGACCGCCCGCACCGCCCCAGAGGCTGAGAATATCGATCGTGTTGCGATGAAAACCGAGTCTTCTTCGCAACCAGCAGCCACGATCCCGAATCACACTCCGACTCTCGAACAGCCAAAGCCAAACATAAGGGATGGAGCAGAGCCGATTGTGCCGATGAAATCAAGCTCTTCCCTTCCTGTAGTCGTTCTGTTCGCGGCACTCGGCGTCGCAGGGGTGTTGTATTGGTTGAAGCGATGAATTGTCGTGCTCGCCTTAGTTGGTTCGCAGTTGCTCTTCAGGAGGGATTGCCTCTGACCGTTTCAGCCCTTGCTGAACGAAGGGCAGATACTTCACAAGCAGGACCTCGTTTCCTTTTTCGCTGTAAATGAGGTCATCAACGAGGTTCTTGGCCATCAACATTCCGAAGCCGCCACTCCGTAAGCCTTGCGCTTCTCGATGGATAAAGTGCTGAAGAGGATCGTTCGGTGGATTCGAGATAGCAGAATGCCGAATGTCGTCGAGAGAGAAACCTTCCCCTGGATCCTTAACACGGCAGAGCACCATGTGGCGGGCACGGACATATGAGATCTCAACGTATTGAGTTGGATCGAAGCATCCGCCATATTCCATCGCGTTGAGCAGCATTTCGCGAAACGCGACGCCAAGTTCGTTCCGCTCACAATCGGGGAGATCGGAGATTTCATGCAGAAATTGCAGGAGCCGGTCGGCTGTACCTAAGTCGGATCGTGCGGCGATTGTGATCCACTCCGATGTTGCGGCGAGCACCTCGATTCCATCATCCCAGCACCTCTCGTCAGCAGCCCTGCGCAACATAGTTTCCAATGCCGCCTCGGAAAAGGGTCTGCAAAAGTAGCTAAACGCATACTCGCGCATGCAGGCAATCACTTCGGACGGGGTGCTCTCAGCTGTGAGGATAATGAGTCGGGTGTGTGGACGTATCGCTCGAATCTTTCGAAGGAGGTCCAAATCCGCAACACCCGAGGTCTCTTTTCCAGTGACTACGAGGTTGAAAGGACGGTCCTTGACTGCCGCGAGCGCTTCAACATTGTCCACGACTCCTTCAATATGCCAGTCGGGCAAAACGCGCGCCAGCGCCTCAATTAATGGAGCATCAGGGCCGATTGTCAGCACTGTTTTCTTCTCACTTACTTGCTGACCGTCCTGCACAGCACGCTCCCAACCAAAGCATCATTCCAAGCTATTCAAGCGAATACTGTTAGTTGTTCCAGAGCAACTCTTCCGTATACGTCGATAACATGGCGTGCAATGCTCAGGCTTGCAAAATCCGAGTTGGCGATGTCTCGAGAGCTGCAGCAGAGGACGGTTTCCACCGCCATCGCCGATTTAGAACCTCCGTTGTTGAAAGGCATGGAGACTTCGGAAGTGAAACTCATACTTTCCCATGCTGCACCGCGCAGCTGCCAGCGAGGCACAATTTTGTCCATCGAAGGAGAGCCTGCCGACTGTTTTTTTATGGTCTTGAAAGGCCGAGCTCGATATTTCACCTTGACGGAGGATGGGCATCGCGTCATTCTTCGTTCGATCGTTCCGGGCGAACTATTTGGGGCAATGGCCCTCGTCCATGATCCAGACGTTTACCTGGTCAGCACCGAATCGACCCAAGACAGTGATCTTCTCGTATGGACGCGTACCAATATCCGGAGCCTGGCTCTTCGCTATCCACGTTTGCTGGACAATCTCTTGTCAACGGTTTCCGTTTATTTCCGATGGTATCTTACTTCCCATCTGGCCCTAATTTCTAGCTCTGCTCCGCAACGCCTAGCTCGTGTCCTTTATCAATTAGCAAACGATATTGGCCGAACCACTTCGGACGGTATAGTTGTCGACATTACAAATGAGGAACTTGCGGATGCGGCTCACATTACTCGATTCAGCACAAGTCGCCTGCTCAGCCAGTGGCAACGCAAGGGCATCATAGCGAAGAGCCGCGGCAAGCTTGTCCTTTCCTCTTTAGAGCGCCTTTTTGAGCACACCCACAGTGCGAAACGGGCGCACGCCACTCAGTCTCTGTAAATCGCAAACCACGCTCTTCCTGATTCGAACGTGCCCTTGGGCAACGACTTGAGCTGTCGTTGCCCTTTATCTATTTGGTAGCACAATTTCTTTCCATTGATGCGGTGTTTCTAAGCCACTGGCTGCTCAAGTCAAAACAACAATTGCGGACGTTGCGAATCTGTGGAGACGCATGGCAGCGGAGACAAAACGAATCCTCCTGGTTGATGATTTTGCGTCCTGGCAAGGGTTTATCAAGACCCTGTTGAGCGTGACTCCTGAATGGCAATTGTGCGCTGAAGCCATCAACGGAGTTGAAGCACTTTCAAAAGCTGAAGAGCTTCATCCTGACCTGGTATTGCTCGATCTGGACTTGCCCGACGCAAGCGGGATCGAGGTTGCTCGGAGACTGCAGACAGTCCAGCCCACGCCGAAGATTGTCTTTCTCACTTCAGAGTCTTCGCCTCATGTCGTCAAGGCCGCTTTAGGGGCTGGAGCTTTGGGCTATATTCTCAAATCTCAAGTAGTTGATGAGTTGCTTCCTGCGCTGAAGGAGATTTTTTCCGGTAATCGTTTCATTAGCTTCGGAGTCAAGTTGGATTGAGCGTCATAGCCTCAGTTCACGATCGGTAAACTGATGAGTGTGCTGAATATAGTTCTTGCGCGAAATCTTTTGATCCTGCGTTCAATAACTTTTCTCCGACATATCCGCACAGAATCTTCAGAGCACGACTCCTGACGAGTTCATCGACTTGATTTTCCAGAAGTATCGCAGCCTCGGCATTTCCCTCCGTCAACAACGTTGGCGCGAGTTCCCCGCAAAGCGCGATGGTTGAGTGTTCTGTGGTTGCATTTGCTGTCCGCGCGATAAAGTCGTTCACAACCTCCTCAATACGATCGGCGGAGGGCAGATTTCCTATCATGATTCTCGACAAAAGATCACAAGCATCCGCCTCGATGTACAAGCCTTGTTCGATTGCGGTCTCGAGATCCAGCTCATTATCTTTCAGCCGGCGAGCAATAGCAGCACGGTGCCGCGCAGTTGCAGCTACGATGACTGGATTCTGATTTGTCAGCGCGCACTTTGCAAATGAAGCGAAACCATCCACAAGAGCTTCATCACCGCCATAAATCGAGAGGTGGTGGTGACCTTCTGTTTCACTGCTCGTCATTCGGAGGCGCGCATCAACGCGGCGAGATGCAAGGTCGTTATTCCGCTGGGGATTTACTACGTTCGGAAGATCATCCAGAATGCTGACAAACCGCCCGCCCTCAACGACCTCGACAATCGCGCGTAGCAGATCTTTTCCGGCATAGGATTTAACAACGTAGCCAGATCCGCCCGCGCGCATAGCTTCCGCCACGACATCAGGCGACCGATGTTCGCTGATGAAGAGGATTTTGGATTGTGGCGAAAGTTTACGAATCTGCCGACAAGCCTCAATTCCATTCAATGAAGGAAGCCCGACATCCAACAAGACCAGGTCTGGTTGTAATTCGTGAGCGCTGATAACCGCTGCTTCTCCGTCAAACGCTTCTGCAATAAACCGGAAGTGTGACAAGCCCGACAGCATCGAACGGATAAATTCGCGCCAAGGTTTGAAATCGTCCACCAAGAGAATGCGAATCGTAGATGTTTTCAACGCACCCACCTCTCTGTTTACGACACACGGCTCCGCCACAAGTTGCGCGCTTTAAGAATTGGCCGGGGGGACTAGTGTGGACAGCCGTTACGATGCCCGGTGCTGCTGACAAGCAATTGCGCTTTCGGCCAGTTGGAAATGCCCTTCCAGAGCGCGTACTGCTGAGTAGAAGATGAGCTCCGGGTCAAAAATCAACTTTGATTACCTTAATAAAATAGCAATGTCACCCACAGGCAATGTCCACACTCCAACAGCAGTAATAGAAGTGAAGCATGCGAGTTTGTTTATGCCCGTCACCAATTTCGCAGCCAACATACAAGAACCGCACAAACGACGATCGCAAGCACAGGGATCATCCACAGCTTACCCCAGCCGGATCGTCCATCATCGAGAACCACAAATTCCCCTTGAGTTGACGCGTGAGGCGCATTAGGTAGGTATTCACGGTAATCGGTAGAAGATTCTAAGTAATGTACAGCGCTCCAGACGGACAATTTACTAGCCCAATCTGCAGTTTGATCCGCCGGCCCTGGGATCATGCTGCGAGCGCACTTGCGCAATTGCGACATTACCCTCTTTTTAATCCTCTGCCTCGTGTCACCCACTGGCAGTTTTTACAGTCCTTGTGCGTCATCAAGCGCCTTGCAGTGGAAATAAGGGTCAACGCGGTGGAAAAGGGAGTTTCTTCCTGGTGTCCTGAGATGATCGATGTAGCCACCAATGTCAGAAGAGAGCGATTTTCGAGCTTACCAGCTGGTCCAAACGGTTAGCCCAAAGCTAGCAAAACTGGCAGTGGTTACGCTGACGCCTTACATTTATAGATCATGGCATCATCTAGTGCTCTGTGGGAGAACTGAAAGGCTGGAAGCTTCTGTACACCTCTGGCGCTTTCCTGCTGCAAGCGACGCCACGTTGAATCACAAAAGAAACGGCTAGAGATTTCTAAAAGCAGACTGGGATAGAGAGGATTTTGAAATCATGATACGGTGCAAATTATTTGCCACAGCTTTGATGCTCTCGATCCCTGCCTTCGCACAAACTGTAGAAGTCCGAGCGAATCCAATCACGGAGGCCGATGTTCAGCTCCTCCGTCAAGACCTCCAGTCACAAAAGAACCAGATCATAAAGGATACGATGACGCTGACCCCGGAAGAAGCAGCCGCTTTTTGGCCTGTATATAACCGATATGCGTCGGAGCAACAAGCGCTGGCTGCCAAACGTTTGGACGTGATCATCGACTACGCGCAGAGTCTCGAAAAAATGGATGACAGCAAAGCACGCGATCTTAGTCAACGAATGTTTGCTATAGAAGACGAAACGCACACACTGAAGACAAAATACTTCTCGCGCTTTGAAAAGGCGCTTGGATCTAAACGCGCTGCGAAGTTCTACCAGGTCGACAATCGCCTAAATTTGCTCATCGCCGTTCAGTTGACGTCGGAAATACCGCTAATCCCATAGCTGAGCACGCCAACTAAGACATTGTCCATTGAGCAGAACTGTCGTTGCTGCCAGTAGCCATCATTTGCTCTGGTCGACACACTGACTCAAACCGCTCAAGTGTGATTGCGTGTTGTGCTGAAGCTTGATCGCTCAATCTATCTCGTATGTGTCCAGCGCGAACTCTGTTTACG
>Ga0070741_10013391_pt1 | contig 14504 bp, 13 predicted proteins | sample Coa_R1_4_FD_66440 | JGI IMG/M metagenome (GOLD analysis project Ga0070741, IMG submission 66440) | Surface soil microbial communities from Centralia Pennsylvania, which are recovering from an underground coalmine fire - Coalmine... | ecosystem: Environmental > Terrestrial > Soil > Unclassified ...
CGCAGCGCCGACTGCGTGGTCGGCGGCTTTCGCTACAACGAAGGCAAGCCGGTGGTCGGCTCGCTGTTGCTCGGCCTCTACGACAAAGCCGGCCAGCTCAACCATGTCGGCTTTACGTCCAACATCAAGGAATACGACAAGCCGGCGCTGACCAAGAAGCTCAAGCCGCTGATCGGCCCCCACCGGGCTTTACCGGCAACGCGCCGGGCGGCCCGAGCCGCTGGTCGACCAAACGATCGGCCGAGTGGGTTCCCCTCAAGCCCCAGCTCGTGATCGAAGTGTGCTACGACCACTTCAGCGGCGATCGCTTCCGCCACGGCACGCGCATCCTGCGCTGGCGGCCCGACAAGGCGCCGCGCCAGTGCACCATGGATCAGCTCAAGCAGAAGAAGGCGGACCTGTTGGCGCTGCTCCGTTGAAAGCCGGCGGCCGGTTCCGGCTCAGTCGCTCATGTCGGCGACTTCAAGATAGACGCAATCGCCGAGCCGCAGCCGCGCGCCCTGCCCGCTCGCGAGCAGCTCGCGCGCCTCTTGTTCCGTTTCAGCTTCGACACACCAGTCCTCGATACGGGTGACCGCCACGCTGGCATGGAACATCTTGAGTTTCTTCTTGGGCAACGCCACGGACCGAGCCTCCGAATCAGTTCGACCTCTGAATTATAGCTTCGCCGGGCAGGCATCGGCACAAGGACCGACGCGCGCGCGCGGTCGGCAAGCAAAATTCAGACGCGTGCGCGTTTGAGCCCGGAACTGAGATGAAAGCGGCCGGTTAAACAATGGACTTTGCTCAGGAGTACGCGCGTCATGAAACGGTCTCGCAGCGCAGTCAGAGATCAATTCGCCGCCGAAGCCGAAGAAACCGCGGCCCACGAACGCACCATCCAATCGCGCATCGACGACAAGCCAAGAAGCGGCGGCAACGGCGAACACAAGAAGCCGATGCAGGCCGGCGCGCGCGAGTATCCGGGACCGCCGCTGCCCGGCCAGCACGTCGCCAAACCCGGCACCGAGGCGACGCTCAATCTCGCGCCCATGTACGACGCGCCGGCCTACAAAGGTTCCGAGAAGCTCATCGACAAGGTAGCGTTGATCACCGGCGCGGATTCCGGCATCGGCCGCGCAGTCGCGGTGCTGTTCGCCCGCGAGGGCGCCGACGTCGCGGTCTGTTATCTCAACGAGCATGTCGACGCCGAAGACACCAAACGCGCGGTGGAGAAGGAAGGCCGCGCCTGCCTCTTGATCTCGGGCGACGTCGCCAATCCGGAATTCTGCCGCGAAGCCGTCGAACGCACCGTGCACCATTTCGGCCGCGTCGATGTCCTGGTCAACAATGCCGCTTTCCAGGAGCACGTCGACGACATCGAGGATTTGAGCGAAGACCACTTCGACCGCACCATCAAGACCAACCTGTACGGCTATTTCCACATGGCCAAAGCAGCCGTGCCGCACATGAGGCCGGGCAGCTCCATCATCATGACCGGCTCGGTGACGGGGCTGTTGGGCAGCAAGGAGCTGCTCGACTATTCGATGACCAGGGGCGGCATCCACGCTTTCGCGCGCTCGCTGTCGATGCATCTGGTCGAACGCGGCATCCGGGTGAACGTCGTGGCGCCGGGGCCGGTATGGACGCCGCTCAATCCGGCCGACAGGCCGGCCGAGAAGGTCGCCAGTTTCGGCGCCGACACGCCGATGGGCCGGCCGGCGCAGCCGGAAGAAATCGCGCCGGCTTACGTGTTTCTCGCCGCGCCGACCTGCTCGAGCTACATCACCGGCGAGATCCTCCCCATCGTCGGCGGCTATTCGGGAGCCTGACGAATTTCCGCCGGCGGCGCGCCGGTCATGAGCGACACCCGCAGCGGCAAAATTCGCATCGGCACATCCGGCTGGATGTATGACGGCTGGCGCGGCGCGCTTTATCCCGACAAGCTGCCGAAGCGCTGCTGGCTCGCGTACTACGCCGCGCAGTTCGCCACCGCCGAGATCAACAGCGCATTCTACCGCACGCCGTCGCTCGAAGCCGTGCGCGGCTGGCGTCGCGACACGCCCGGCGATTTCGTGTTCGCCTGGAAGGCATCCAAGTTCATCACCCATTGGAAGCGGCTTACTGGGAAATGCGACAACTCAATCGCACTGTTGCAGACGCGTCTGCGCGTTCTGGGGCCGAAGGCCAGCATCGTGCTGTTTCAGCTGCCGCCGCAGTTCACCAAGAATCTCGAGCGGCTCGCGTCGTTCCTGCCGATGCTGCCGCGCCGGCGCCGCTACGCGTTCGAGTTCCGGCACCGCAGCTGGTATGACGACGACGTGCTGCAACTGCTGCAACGCCGCAACGTGGCGCTGTGCATCTCCGATCACGCCGACGCGCCGTCGCCCTGGCAGGCCACCGCGCCCCACGTCTATCTGCGCGGCCATGGTCCGTCGGGCCGCTACAGCGGCTCGTACTCGGCCGCGGCCTTGCGCCGCTGGCGCGACGCCATCCGGCGCTGGCAGGCGGAAGGGCGCGACGTGTTCGTCTATTTCGACAACGATCAGAAAGCCGCGGCGCCGGCCGATGCGCGCCGGTTGATCCGGCTGCTCGACCGCTGAAGCGTCTTCGTACGGTCCCCCCCAAGCACCAGGCTGGAACCAAGGCGCGGGCGTCGCCGTTCGCTCAGTGCCCACGAGGACAAAAGTGCCGCCGTCGCCACAGGAGATCGCCGCCCCGGCCGAACCGAAGCAAGCTGCCGCTGCGGTTGGGCTGCGCTACGTCTCCGATGCGCGGCCGGGATTTCGGCGCCGTCGCGCCGGCAAGAGCTTTTCGTACCTGACGCCGGAGGGCACGCGGCTCGCCGACCCCGCCGCGATCAAGCGCATCCGCAAGCTCGCCGTTCCGCCGGCCTGGACCGACGTGTGGATCTGCCCATTCGCCGACGGCCACCTGCAGGCGACCGGGCGGGACGACCGGGGCCGCAAACAATACAAGTACCACCCGCGCTTTCGCGAGATGCGCGAAAGCACCAAATATGAGCACGCCATCGCGTTCGCCGAAGCGCTGCCGGCGCTGCGGTGCAAGGTGCGCGAGCACATGGCGCTCGACGACCTGCCGCGCGACAAGGTCTTGGCGACGGTGGTTTATCTGCTGGACAAGACGTTGATCCGCGTCGGCAACGACGATTATGCCAGACACAACAAGAGCTACGGACTGACCACGCTGAAGAACCGTCACGTCGCGGTCAACGGCTCCGAGGTCCGCTTCCAGTTCGTCGGCAAGAGCGGCAAGGAATGGTCGGCCAAGATCAAGGACCGGCGCGTCGCCCGGATCATCGCGGCGTGTCAGGACCTGCCCGGCCAGGAATTGCTGCAATACCGCGATGCCGACGGTACGATCCAGGATGTCACTTCGGGCGACGTCAACGGCTATCTGCGGGAAGTCACAGGCCGCGATATCACCGCGAAGGATTTCCGCACCTGGGCCGGCACCGTGCTGGCAGTGACCGCATTGCGCGAAGCCGACACCGCCGGCGGCGCGGCGAAGCCGAACAAGCGCCTGAAGGCGGCGATCGAACAGGTGGCGGCGCGGCTCGGCAACACGCCTGCCATCTGCCGCAAATGCTACATCCATCCCGATGTGGTCAGCGCTTATCTGGACGGTACGCTAATGCGCGACATGGCAAAGCATTTGCCGAAGACATCGCGCCGCAGGCGCGATGGATCGCTCGAGCCTGAAGAAGCCGCCGTGCTGGCGCTGCTGCGCGCGCGCATGAAGGCCGCGGGCCACGCGCTGACAAATGGCGCCGAGCGGCTGCGCAAGCAACTGAGCGGCAGTGTCGCGCGGCTTCGCCGGAAGGCCCGGCGCCGCGGCGCAGCGCCCCATGCCGGATCGCTAAGCGAAAAATCGCTCACGCGCCGCGGCGTGAAGCAGCGGGCGCCGCGTCATTGAGCAATTGACGCAGCGCCTCGCGCTATCCTGGCAAGAGGTTCAGCGGGCCGGAGCCGGGCTGGCCGGGCGTTGCTCGGTCTTGGCCGCCTCGGCAGGGGCATGCGCGCGCGCCGGAAGCTGCAGCACGGTCGCAAACTGGCCCGGGCGAAGCCGGGTCACCAGCACGACGCGGCCGTCCGGGAACTCGATCGCATCATGATGCGTCGCGGGATTGTCGACGTTGATCTGACGGAAACGGCCGACCTTGTGCGGGATTTTCCATTTGTCTTTGCGGAAGAACAGCGTTTGCACCCAGGCGTAGTGCCGCTCGACTTCGGCCTCGAACGCAAGCTCGGTGCCCGGCATCAGGCACACCGCAACATTCGGTTCCTCGACCGCCGAAAAGCCGCGTGTCAGCGTATTACGAAAATCAGTGGTGACTAACCGGTCGCCGACTTGCGCCGGCCGAGAGGCAACACCGTGAAGACTATAATCGCACATGGCAGGGTTTCCTTGTTGGCGTTACGTCTATGAAAGCGTCAGAGCGGCGAGTGGTTTCACCGTTTCGTCAAAACGATGTGTGGGCATTTTTTCGCAGGCGTGCTACTCGCCAAATGCCGAGTTGATGCCCAGGGCGCACGGTCGCGTGCTTGCGCGGGGAGCAGCCGGTTGGGTACGCCATGTGGCGCGCGAGGCGGGATCCAGCAGGCGATCCCGTGCCCGCGTCGTTGTCCCGGCGCTTGCAGACAGCCGGAAGACTAAAAATGGCCCAAAAAAGTAACATTTAGAGCCCTAGAATCGCCAAGCGTCGGCGGCCGCAAGGGCGCGCCGCATCGCGAGCCCGACAGGGGGGAATTCAATGCCCTCAACCTTCCGGCGGGACCGGATCACCAAGCCGCTCTTTGGCTTGGCGCAGCGCGCGCTGCCACGGCTGTCCCAGACCGAGCGCGAGGCCATCGAGGCCGGCGACGTGTGGTGGGACGCCGAATTGTTCACCGGCAATCCCGACTGGAACAAGCTGGTCGCCGTCGCGCCGGCCCGGCTGTCCGACGAGGAGCAGCAATTCCTCGCCGGCCCGGTCGAAGCGCTGTGCGGCATGGTCGACGAGTGGAAGATCAATTGGGAAACGCGCGATCTGCCGCCCGAAGTGTGGGATTTTCTCAAGCAGAACAAATTCTTCGCGATGATCATTCCGAAGCAGTACGGCGGCCTCGGCTTCTCCGCCTACGCGCATTCGGAAGTGATCCGCAAGCTGTCGTCGCGCTCGGTCAGCACCGCCTGCACCGCCATGGTGCCGAACTCGCTCGGGCCCGGCGAGTTGTTGGTGCAGTTCGGCACCAAGGAGCAGCAGGATGACTGGCTGCCGCGGCTTGCCCGCGGCGAGGAAATTCCCTGCTTCGGCCTGACCAGCCCGGAGGCCGGGTCAGACGCCGCTTCGATGACCGATACCGGCTTGGTCTGCCAGGGCCGCTTCGAGGGCCGCGACGTGCTGGGCATCCGGCTCAATTGGTACAAGCGCTACATCACGCTCGGACCGATCGCGACCGTGATGGGCCTTGCCTTCAAGCTGCACGACCCCGATCACCTGATCGGCGATCGCGATGAAGTCGGCATCACGCTCGCCCTGGTGCCGACCCACCTGCCCGGCGTCACTATCGGCCGCCGCCACCTGCCGGCGATGCATGTCTTCCAGAACGGCCCGAATTCCGGCCGCGACGTCTTTATCCCGATGGACTACGTCATCGGCGGCGTCGCGCAGGCCGGCAAGGGCTGGAAAATGCTGATGAGCGCGCTGGCCGCGGGCCGCGGCATTTCGCTGCCGTCGCTGTCGGCCGCCGGCGCGGCCTACACCGCGCATGTCACCGGCGCTTACGCGCGCATCCGCGAGCAATTCCGCGTGCCGATCGGGCGATTCGAGGCGATCCAGGACCGGCTCGGCCGCCTCGCCGCGACCGCTTATCTGCTCGATGCCGCGCGGCGCATGACTTGCGCGGCGCTCGATGCCGGGCATCATCCCGCGGTCATCACCGCGATCATGAAGGCGCAGGCCACCGATCGCCTGCGGGTGTCGGTCGACGACGCCATGGACGTGCATGGCGGCAAAGCCATCATCGAAGGCCCGCTCAATTATCTCGGCAGCCTTTATCGCGGCGTGCCGATCGCCATCACAGTCGAGGGCGCCAACATCGTCACCCGCAGCCTCATTCAATTCGGCCAGGGCGCGATCCGCTGCCATCCTTATCTGCTCGCCGAAATGATGGCGCTCGAGGACACCGATCGCACTCGCGGGCTAGACGCCTTCGACACCGCGTTCTGGGGCCACGTGCGCCACAGCACCATTAATGCGCTGCGCGCCTGGGGCCGCGCCTGGACCGGCGGGCTGTTCGCGCCGGCACCGGCCGCCGGCGCAGCGACTAGATTCTATCGACAGCTTAGCCGTCATGCGGCGGCGTTCGCGCTTTGCGTCGATGTCGCGCTGCTCGCGCTCGGCGGCGGCTTGAAGCGCCGCGAGATGCTGTCGGCGCGCTTTGGCGACATTCTCTCCGAGCTTTATCTCTCCAGCGCGGCGCTCAAGCGCTGGAACGACGAAGGCCGGCGCAGTGAAGACTTGCCGCTGCTGGAATGGTGCATGCAGGCGAGCTTCGCCACCATGGCGGCGCGCTTCGACGAGATTTTCGCCAACTTCCCGATCCGGCCGGTCGGCTGGCTGTTGCGCTTTCTGCTGCAGCCGTTTGGGCCGCGCCGGCGCGGGCCGTCCGATCGCGTCACCGCGCGCTGCGCGGCGATCATCATGGCGCCGAGCGCTGCGCGCGACCGCCTGCTGCCCGATCTGTTCCATCCGGCGCCGAGCGAGCAGCATAACGGCGTGGCGCGGCTCGAACGCGCTTTCGCGCTGGTTACCGCGGCGCAGCCGATCCGCGACCGCATGCAGGCGGCGCGGGTGCGCGATGTCGATCAGGCGCTCACGCAGCGCACCATCAACAAGCAAGAGGCGGCGCAGCTGAAAGAAGCGGCCGAAGCGGTCGCCGCCGCGATCGCGGTCGACGATTTCGCGCCCGAGGAGCTGACCGGCCGTGGCGCCGCCCACGAAGGAGACGGATCATTACCGACATTGCAGGCGACACCGCAAGCGACGGCGGACGAGCTCCCGCTCCGCTTCCCGCCGGCCGCGGCGGAGTAAGGCGCCCGGTCTACATCGTCGACGGCAGCCGCACGCCGTTCGTCAAGGTGCGCGGCCGGCCCGGCCCGTTCACGCCGGTCGATCTCGCCGTGCAATGCGGGCGGCCGCTGCTCCTGCGCCAGCCGTTCGCGCCCGACGCCTTCGATCAGGTGATCCTCGGCTGCGTCAACGTCATCGCCGACGAGATGAATCCGGCGCGCGTCGCGGCGCTCCGCCTCGGCATGGGCGAAGCCATGGTCGCCTTCACGGTGCAGATCAATTGCGGCTCCGGCATGCAGTCGATCGATACCGGCTACCGCTATATCCGTGACGGCGCGGCCGATCTCATACTGGCCGGCGGTGCCGAGTCGCTCAGTCATGCGCCGCTGGTGTTCAGCCGCGGCGCGGTGAACTGGTATGCGCGGCTGTTCGGTGCGCGCTCGCTCGGCGCCAGGCTTTCGGCGCTGCTCGGCTTCCGTCCGGCGTTTTTCAAGCCGGTAATCGGGCTCGAGCGCGGCCTCACCGACCCGATCACCGATCTCAACATGGGCCAGACCGCCGAGCTGGTCGGCCATCTGTTTCACGTCACCCGCCGCGAAGCCGACCAATATGCCGCCGAGAGCCAGCAGCGGCTGGCGGCGGCGCAGCGCGACGGTTTTTTTGCCGAGGAGATCGAACCCGCCTTCGCGCGCGACGGCACCGTGTTCGACCACGACGACGGCGTGCGGCCCGACTCGAGCGCGGACGCGCTCGCCAAGCTCAAACCGGCGTTCGAGCGGCCGTGGGGCAAGGTGACGGCCGGCAACAGCTCGCAGATCACCGACGGCGCCTCCTGGGTCATTCTCGCCTCCGAAGATGCCGTCGCCCGGCACAAGCTCACGCCCAAGGCGGTGATCGTCGACAGCGAATGGTCGGCGCTCGATCCGAGCGTCATGGGACTGGGCCCGGTCTATTGCTCGACCGCGCTGTTGCGGCGGCACGGCCTCGCGCTCGACGACATCGAATTGTGGGAGCTCAACGAAGCGTTCGCCGCGCAGGTGCTGGGCTGCCTTGCCGCCTGGCAGGACGACGAATTCTGCCGCCACGCGCTCGGCCTTGCCGGCGCTGCCGGCCACATCCCGCGCGACCGGCTCAATGTCGACGGCGGCGCCATCGGCGTCGGCCATCCGGTCGGCGCCAGCGGCAATCGCATCGTGCTGCATCTGGTCAATGCCATGAAGCGGCTCGGCAAGCGGCGCGGCATCGCCACCGAATGCATCGGCGGCGGCCAGGGCGGCGCCATGCTGATCGAAGCGGTTTGACGGGAGCCGCCTGACCATGACCGAAACCATGACCGGCACGCCCGCGGCCAAACCGGCACTCGCCATCCTCGGCAAGCGCAATCTGGAGCTCGGTCCGTTCGAAATCGACGAAGCGCAGCACGAGGCCGGGCCGTGGGCGCATTGGCGCATGCGCACCGATCCAGACGGCATCGTCTGGCTGTTGTTCGACAAACAGGACGCCGGCGCCAACACCTTGTCCGAAGACGTGCTGGCCGAGCTCAACGATGTGCTCGCCAAGCTCGAACGGGATTCGCCGCGCGGCGTCGTCATCCGCTCGGCCAAGCCCGCCGGTTTTGTCGCCGGCGCCGACATCGCGCAGTTTCGCGGCGTCACCGACGTCGCCGAGCTGGAAATGCTGCTCAAGTGCGGCCATGCGGTGTTCGACCGGCTCGACCGCCTGCCCGCCCTGACGATTGCGGTCATCCACGGCTATTGCCTCGGCGGCGGCCTCGAACTGGCGCTCGCCTGCGACTGCCGGATCGCCGTCGAGGATGCGAGCTTCGGTTTTCCCGAGGTGCTGCTCGGCCTGCACCCCGGCCTCGGCGGCACGGTGCGGCTGCCGCGCCAAATCAATCCGATCGCCGCCATGACCATGATGCTGAGCGGCCGCACCGAGCGCGCGCGGGGCGCACGCCGGCTCGGCCTCGTCGATGCGGTGACGCAGGAGCGCCATGTGCGCGCCGCCGTCCGCGCGGCCGTCGACGGCGAGCTGCGCCGCGCCAAGCCGGGTTTTGGCAACTGGCTGCTCAACAGCAAGCCGGCGCGCCAATTGCTGGCGCCGCGCATGCGCAGCGAAACCGCCAAGCGCGCGCCGCGCGTCCATTATCCGGCGCCTTATGCCTTGATCGATCAATGGGTCGAGCACGGCGGCAGCGCCGAGGCCATGCAGCAGGCCGAAATCGCGTCGTTTGCCAAGCTTCTGGTCGGCGACACTGCGCAAAATCTGGTGCGCGTCTTTTTCCTGCGCGAGAACCTGAAAAAGCTCGCCGGCGGCACGTGGCAAGGCCGCCACGTCCACGTCATCGGCGCCGGCACCATGGGCGGCGACATTGCGGCGTGGTGCGCCTGGCAAGGGCTCCTCGTGACGCTCGCCGACACCAATCGCAATGCGATCGGCGGCGCCGTCAAACGCGCCGCGCAGCTTTACGGAAAAATCGGCCGCGGCGACCGGCGGCGCCTGCGCGACGCGATCGACCGGCTCACTCCCGATCTGCGCGGCGACGGCGCCGCCAATGCCGATCTCATCATCGAGGCGGTGCCGGAAAATCTCGAGCTCAAGCGCAAGATCTTCGCTGTCGTCGAAGCAAAGATGAAGCCCGGCGCGATCCTCGCCACCAACACGTCGAGCATTCCGCTCGAAGATTTGCGCCAAAACCTCACGCACCCGCAGCGCTTCGTCGGCATCCATTTCTTCAATCCGGTGTCGCGCATGCAGCTCGTCGAGGTGGTCGGCCACGATGCGACCGCGCCCGAGGCGCGCGCCGAAGCATGCGCGTTCCTCGGCCGCATCGACCGGCTGCCGGCGCCGGTGAAAAGCGCGCCGGGCTTTTTGGTCAATCGCGCGCTGACGCCGTATCTGCTCGAAGCGCTGGTCATGCTCGATAGCGGCGTCAAGAAGGAAGCGATCGACAAGGCCGCCAGGGATTTCGGCATGCCGATGGGGCCGATCGAGCTCGCCGACGAAGTCGGTCTCGACGTCTGCCTGCACGTCGCCGAGACGCTGCGCGGCAGCGTGCCTGACATGCCTGAGGCGCCGCAATGGCTGCGCGACAAGGTCGCCAAGGGCGAGCTCGGCAAGAAGACCGGCAAGGGACTTTATGACTGGAAGGACGGCCGCGCCGTCAAAGCGCACGACGACGCCGCGCCGCCGGCGGACGCCGCCGACCGCCTGGTCCTGCCGATGCTCAACGCCTGCGTGACGTGTTTGCGCGAGGGTGTCGTGGCCGACGAACAGGTGCTCGACGGCGCCATGATTTTCGCCACCGGCTTCGCGCCGTTTCGCGGCGGCCCGATGCACTACGCCCGCGCCCGCGGCATTGCCGACGTGCGCGCGGCACTCGCTCGCCTGGCCCAGCAATACGGACAGCGATTCGCGCCCGACCCGGGCTGGGACAGCCTCGGCTGACCCTTCCTTTGCCGCCGGCGCGGCGGTGAATCGCGGTCGTCTATGTCAGAAATGCGACAGGCCGGCGCTGGGGCACCGCAAGAAACCATCGAGAAAATAGCGCGAATCAAACAAATTCGCGTAATTTTCATCGTGGCGGTAGCAATTCGTTGAGTCTGCAACGTGGCCGGCCCGCGGCCCTGTTAACCTGTCTTGCGCTGCAGCGCCGTTGCCGCTAAAAAGCAGGATCGAGCTTTCGGGCCGAAAGATTTGCTTATTCAGCGACGACAAAGCGGCTGACCGACGATCCTTCACCAAAATCTCGACTAACCGAACCGGGCGTTCGCGCACGGTTCATATCGACGTGCCTACCAGGAGAGGTGTCTCGTGAATAGCGGAACCGTTAAGTGGTTCAACACACAAAAGGGCTACGGATTTATCCAGCCCGAAGGCGGCGGCAAGGACGTGTTCGTCCACATCAGCGCCGTCGAGCGCGCGGGCCTGCGCGAACTCCGTGAAGGACAACGCGTGTCCTTCGAGATCGTGACCGACCGCAAGACCGGCAAATCGGCCGCCGAAAATCTGAAGACCGCCTGATAGGTCAACCTGCGCCCGCCGCTCGGCAGGGCGCCGGCGTCGCGAAGCAACGCGCTGGTCCGCACAAAGCGGACCAGCCTGTGGGGTTTTTTCTACCGCCCAGCGGCGAACCCGCTGGGCTTTTTTGTTGGAGCGACGCCTAACCTGCCGCGGCGAAGCCGGGGAGCGGCACCCCGGCAATCTCCAAGATCAAAAAAGCATTGAGCAACAGCACGATCACGGCGCCCACTAGGGCGGCGACTTGGGTCAATCGACCATTGGCAAAGCCGCCCATGATGTCCGCGCGCCGCGTGAACAGCAGCAGCGAAATCATCGGCAGCGGCAGCGCGATCGACAGCACCACCTGACTGAGCACCAGTGCGTGGGTGGCGTTCACGCCCGCGGCGACCACCGCGAACGCCGGCACCATGGTGACGGCGCGCCGCACCCAGAGCGGAATGCGAAAGCCGACGAAGCTCTGCATGATCATCTGCCCCGCCATGGTGCCGACCGTGGAGCTCGACACACCCGAAGCGATGAGCGACAGCAAGAACACGCCGGCAGCGGCACCGCCGAGCAGCGGGGTCAGCGTGTGATAGGCGGTCTCGATCTCCGCCACTTCCGGAAAACCGGCATGAAATGCGCTTGCCGCCATCATCACCATGGCCATGTTGACCAGGCCGGCGACGGCAAGCGCAACGATCACCTCCCGGTTGGAGTAGCCCAGCACGCGCCGCCGCTCGACATCGTTGCGCACCGGCATGCGTGCCTGGGTGAGCCCGGAATGCAGATAGACCGCGTGCGGCATCACCGTGGCGCCGATGATGCCGACCGCGAGCAGCAGCGCCTGGGCATCGGCGATCTGCGGCACGAAGGTGTGGAAGCCGGCGGCGGCCCAATCGACCGGCGCCACGAACATCTCGATGAGATAACAAGCCGCGATCACGCCGACCATGCCGCCGATGATCAGCTCGAGCGGCCGGAAGCCGTAGCGGTCGAACATCAACAGCGCATAGGTGACGGCGGCGGTCACAGCCATGCCGGCAACCAGCGGCATCTGAAACAACAGTGACAACCCGATGGCGCCGCCGAGAAACTCGGCCAGGTCGGTCGCCATGGCGGCGATCTCGCTGACCACCCACATGGCGAACACCACCGGGCGCGGAAACTGCGCGCGGCACAGCTCGGCGAGATTGCGTCCGGTGACGATGCCGAGCTTCGCCGACAGCGCCTGGAACAGCATGGCGATCAGGTTGGCGAGCAGCACGACCCAGAGGAGCCCGTAGCCGTATCTGGCGCCGGCCTGGATGTTGGTGGCGAAGTTGCCGGGGTCCATGTAGGCGATCGACGCCATGACCGCCGGCCCGGCGAACGCCAGCGAGGCGCGCAGGCCCCGCCGCTCGCCGGCCAGCACGGCCCGCCCGATCTCGACGGTGCGCTCCGAGAGCGAGGCGGCGCCCGCACGGTCCTGGTGCATGATCGGCTTGTGGTCGGCCGGGCGGAACATCGATGCAGCACTCACGCCAAAATGTAGCCTAGGCTACTTTATAGGCCAGGGGCCGGCTTGCGTCAACGGCTTCAAAATGTAGCTTCGGTTACACTTTGACACGATAAGCCAAATATGGTCTCGGCTCGGCCATGGCACGCAAGCCCTCAGCATCGGATGCCGACCATGCGGCGACGGCGAAGCTGCCCGCCGAGGGCACCCAGGCGCGCCGCTTTGGCAAGACCCGCTCGGCGCAGTCGACGGCGCTGTTGGAGGACTACGCCGAGCTGATCGCCGACCTCCTTGCCGGCGAAGGCGAGGCGCGGCCGACCGATATCGCCCGCCGGCTCGGCGTCTCGCATGCCACCGCGATCAAGAGCATTTCGCGACTGAAGCGGGCCGGCCTCGCCACCGCCCGGCCCTACCGCGGCGTCTTCCTCACCGACAAGGGCCGTGCGCTGGCCGACCGCGTCCGGGTGCGCCACCGCCTCGTCGTCGACGTGTTGCAGGCACTCGGCGTGCCAAGCGAAGCGGCCGAAGCCGACGCCGAAGGCATCGAGCACCACGTGTCGGAGACGACGCTCAAGGCGTTCGCGCAGTTCTTGAAGGCGCGGGGCTGATGCGGCAGGGGCGCGCCCTACGAGGCCACTTTGCGGCGCCGTGAGAGGGCCAACGGGGACTCTTCAGTCGAGCGTTTCCGATGCGAACAGGTCGTCGATGCGGTACGACCGTTTGAGAATGCCTTGTTCTCGGTGGTAACGCAGGCAGGTTTCGAGCGTCTTTCTGTTTGCCGCGATGCCGTATGGCCAAAAATCATCGCCCATCAGCGCCCGGTTCTTTTCCCGAAGTGAGACAAACCAGGGGATCATGCTCGGAGCATTGAAGAACATGTCGCCGACGCTATAGGCCTTTATGGCGAGCTGCTTGGCTTCTTCGAATGCATCCAGCAAGGCGCGAGCAATCCAGCGATTTCGCTCGTAGACCTCTCGGCGGATGACCACGGTGTGCATGATCGGGAAAATCCCGGTGCGTTGAAAATAATCGCGCTCGACGTCCTCGAAATCCGCAAAGAGCCGCCGCACCCGGTCCGGACGCCGGCGCGCGCTCGGCGGCACGTGCGCGGTGAACAGCGCGTCGATTTCGCCGGCTTCGAGCATCCGGTCCAATCCTTGGTCGGCGGTGAGCTGCACGATGGTGACATCGGGCGGCGGCGCCAGCGGCGCCCAGTCCGGGCCGGCCGGCGTGCGATCCATGCCGCCGACATAATGTGTCATGCTGCTGGCGGCGACGCCGAACTCGTCGCTTAGGGCCCCCTTGGCCCAAATGCCGGCATCGTGTCCGTAGCGCAGCAACTCTCCCACCCGGCGTCCGGAGAGATCGCGCGGCGATTGGATGCTCTTTCCGGCATTCACGAAAATAGCGGAGTGGCGAAAGAAGCGATTTGGGAAGACCGGGATCGCAATGAAGGGCGCATCCATCAGTTCAAGGCTGCGCAGATAATAGGTGATACCAAGCTCCGCGACGTCGAATTGCCGGCCGCGCAGCATTCGTTCCATGATCTCGCCGACATTGCGCGTGCTCCACAGCTCGAGGTCGATGCCGGGCGGCTTGATCCGACCATCGAACAGCGCGCGCGTGCGATCGTAGTCCCAACAGGCAAGTGTGAGCTTCAAGTTCGGCATTGGGTATCCTTGTCGCGCATCCGCCACGCATCTAGTCTCTTCTTGCGCCGCAGCGCACGCCTGCGGAGAAACATAGCACGGAGTCCAGCGGTGACACTGTTGCGAGGCAGGACGCCTTTTTGCCGCCGCTTGGCGTTAATCGCGGTTGCGGCCGCAGCATTGGCGTCACCGCTTCGTGTCGAGGCCCAGGAGCTCACCAAGGTCACCATTGCCCTTCCGGTGCTGGCGTCGGTGGTGATGCCACTGTTCTACGCGCGTGATGCCGGACTGTTTAGAAAGT
>Ga0070741_10013392_pt1 | contig 14502 bp, 13 predicted proteins | sample Coa_R1_4_FD_66440 | JGI IMG/M metagenome (GOLD analysis project Ga0070741, IMG submission 66440) | Surface soil microbial communities from Centralia Pennsylvania, which are recovering from an underground coalmine fire - Coalmine... | ecosystem: Environmental > Terrestrial > Soil > Unclassified ...
CCGCCGGCTTCGGCGCCTTTCTTGGCGGACGCCGCGATTAGCGACGTCAGCGCGGACTGGAAGCCGGCCTTCGCGCCCTTCAGCGACACGCGGTCCTGCGGACGTCGCGGTCCGGCGAGGCTCGGTTCGACCGTCGACAAATCGAGTTCGATGACTTCGGTGTAGATCGGATCGGGCGCGCCGGCGACGCGGAATAGCCCCTGTTGCTTGGCGTACGCCTCGACCAGCTTCACGCGCGCGTCGTCGCGACCGCTCAGCCGCAGGTAGTCGAGCGTCATCTCGTCGATCGGGAAGATGGCGATCGTGGCGCCGTACTCGGGACACATGTTGCCGAGCGTCGCACGGTCGGCGATCGTCAGGTGCTCGAGACCGTCGCCGAAAAATTCAACGAACTTGCCGACGACGCCGTGCTTGCGCAGCCGTTCGGTGATCGTCAGGACGAGATCCGTCGCGGTCGCGCCTTCGAGCATCTTGCCCCTCAAGCGGAACCCGAGAACCTGCGGAATCAGCATCGAGATCGGCTGACCGAGCATCGCCGCTTCGGCTTCGATGCCGCCGACGCCCCACCCCACCACGCCGAGGCCGTTGACCATCGTCGTATGCGAGTCGGTGCCGACGAGCGTGTCTGGATACGCCAGCGATCCGTCAGGCGTGTCGCTCGACATGATCACGCGGGCGAGATACTCGAGATTCACCTGATGAACGATGCCGGTATCGGGCGGGACGACGCGGAAATTGCGAAACGCGTTCTGACCCCAGCGGAGAAATGAATAGCGTTCTTTGTTCCGCGAGAACTCGAGCTCGGCGTTCAGTTGAAAGGCGTCGGCGCGTCCGAAGTAGTCGACCTGCACCGAGTGGTCGATGACGAGTTCGACCGGCTGCAGCGGATTCACCTTGTTCGGATCGCCGCCAAGACGCGCAATACCGTCGCGCATCGCCGCGAGGTCCACGACGGCGGGCACGCCGGTAAAGTCCTGCAGGAGCACGCGCGCCGGCGCGAATGAGATTTCCTTTTGGGCGCCGCTCTTCAAATCCCACTTTGCGAGCGATTCGATGTCCGCCTGCTTGACGAACCGGCCGTCCTCGTGACGAAGCAGGTTCTCGAGCAGGATCTTCATCGAATACGGGAGCCGTTCGAGTTCTCCGAAGCCGGCCTTTTGAAGGGTGGGAAGGCTGTAAATCTGATAAGTGCGTCCGCCGACCGCGAGCGCGGTCCGCGTTCCGAAACTGTTCACGGTCGACATCCAACAATCGTACTACTCAGGTGCCACAGGTGCTAGGGTGCCAAGGGTGCCGGAGGTGCCACTGTGCGTTCCATTCTATGCATAATATGCACGCAGCACATGGCACCTAGCACTATAGCACCGCCATTGCGCCATTGCCGTGCGTTATTTTGTGCCGCTTTGGCACGTTTCTGGTAACATCACGTTACCGGAGGGGCAAGGGGCGATGACGTTGGAACAAGTCAGGAGCAAAACGGAACGGATTCGGGAATTCTCAGCACTGCCGTTCCTTCTAGTGGCGTCGGTCAGCGTGTTGGGCGCCTTTTTCCGCGCGCAGCCGCAGACGGTCACGGGTGGTCCCATCAACACCGGCGACGTCGCCTGGATGCTGACGGCGACCGGCCTCGTGCTCTTGATGACGCCGGGCCTCTCATTTTTTTACGGCGGCATGGTGCGGACGAAGAACGTCGTCTCGACGATGATGCAGAGCTTCGTCGCGATGGCGGTCATCAGCATTTTGTGGATCGTCGTCGGATTCAGCCTCGCGTTCGGCACGAGTTGGCACGGACTGATTGGCGATCCCCGGACGTTCTTCATGTTCACCCGCGTTGGCGCATCGACCCATCCCGATCTCGCGCCGACGATCCCGCTGATCCTGTTCGCGCTGTTTCAATTGAAGTTCGCGATCATCACGCCGGCGCTGATCACCGGTTCGTTCGCCGAACGGGTGCGCTTCACGAGCTACCTGCTGTTCATGTGCCTGTTCAGCATTTTCATCTACGCGCCGCTGGCGCACTGGACGTGGCATCCCGACGGCTTCCTGCACAAGCTCGGCGTCCTCGATTTCGCCGGCGGCACCGTGGTCCACATGTCGGCCGGTCTTGCCGCGCTGGCCGGTGCGCTGGTCCTCGGACGTCGGACGACGCACAAGAACGGCGTGCCGCACACGCCGGCAAACATTCCGTTCGTCATCCTCGGAACCGGGATGCTCTGGTTCGGCTGGTTTGGTTTCAACGCCGGCTCGGCGCTGTCGGCATCGGGCCAGGCGGCGATGGCGTTCGCGACGACGAACACCGCGTCCGCCGCCGCGGCGCTGGCGTGGATCTTCTTTGACGGCATGCGCGGCCACAAACCGTCCGCGCTCGGCGCCTGCGTCGGCGCCGTCGTCGGACTCGTGGCCATCACGCCGGCGGCCGGCTACGTCACGATCGGCGAGAGCATCTTCATCGGCACCGTCGCGAGCGTCATCTCGAACCTGTTGGTCCACCTGAAGAACAAAGCCGAGACGCTGGACGACACGCTGGACGTGTTTCCGTGCCACGGTGTCGGCGGCATGGTCGGCATGCTGATGACCGGGCTGTTCGCGAAAGACGTGGGCCTGACGTCCGGTCACGCCTACACGTTCCTCGTGCACTGCGGCGCGCTCGTGTTCGTCGCGGCATTCTCGTTCGGCGGGTCGTGGCTGCTTTATAAGATCACCGACGCGATCATCCCGCTGCGCGTCTCCGAAGATCAGGAAGCAATCGGCCTCGACTTGAGCCAGCACGGCGAGGTCATGCAGGACATGGCTCCGTTTGCGGAGCCGCAGCCGCTCGCGAAGATCGCATAACGTCGTACCAAGTACGAAGTCTGAAGTGCGAAGTATGAAGTGGTCCGGCGACGAGATACGCCGTGTCGGCTATCTCGTCGTCGATCTGATCGCGAAACACCTCACGGAAATCGAGAACGAGCCGGCGTTCAATCCTGTCCCGCGCGAACTCGCGGAGCAGATGATGAACGTGCCCGCGCCGACGGCGCCGCAAGCCGCTGACGCGATCCTGCGCGAGTTCTCCGACACCATCGAGCCGTATCCGTTCGGCAATGGTCACCCACGATTCTGGGGATGGGTCAACTCGCCACCGGCCGTGATGGGCGTGTTTGCCGACGCGCTCGCCGCGGCGATGAACCCGAGTTGCGCCGGTGGGAATCACGCGGCCATCTATGTCGAGCGACAAGTCATCGGGTGGCTGCGCGAGATCCTTGGCTTCCCCGCCTCGGCGATGGGCCTCCTGGTCAGCGGCGGGTCGATGGCGACGTTGACGGCACTTGCCGTCGCACGTCACACGAAATGCGGTGTCGACGTGCGCGCGGACGGCCTGCGCGCTGCCGCGACGCCGTTTGCGTTCTACATGACCGACCAGGGTCATACGTGCGCGCGCAAGGCGATCGAGCTCCTCGGCTTCGGTCATCGAACGATTCGAACGATCCCAACCACAGACGAGTACCGCATGGACGTCGACGCGCTGAATCGCGTCATCGTCGACGACGTCACGAACGGCGTCACGCCGGTGGCCGTCGTCGCGACGATGGGAACGACGAACACCGGCAGCATTGACGACCTCGAAGGGATCGCTGACGTCTGCGCGCGACACGCCGTCTGGATGCACGTGGACGCCGCGTACGGCGGACCCGCCGTTCTGCTTCCGCAGTTCGCTGCGGCGGCACGCGGGCTCGCGCGCGCCGACAGCGCTGCGCTCGATCCGCACAAGTGGATGTTCGTCCCGGTCGAAGCCGGATTCGTGGCCGTCCGCGACGCGGACGCGATGCGGTCCGCGTTCAGTCTCGTTCCGCCGTACATCCGCACGGCCGGCAGTCCAACGGGCGTCTACGGTCTTCCGTGGTTCAGCGAATACGGATTCCAGCAGACGCGCGGCTTCCGCGCACTGAAAGTCTGGATGACCATGAAGCAGTTCGGCCTGGATGGATTGCGTGCAGCCGTCGCCGAGAACATTGCGCTCGCACGGTACCTCGCCGAGCGGATTGCGGCGTTACCGCAGTTCGAGCTGGTGTCGACCGGCGAGCTGAGCGTCGTGTGCTTTCGGGATCGCGCCGATGATGCGACGAATCGAGCGCTGCTGGATCGGCTGCAGCTCGGCGGCGACGTGTTCATCACGAGCACCGAGCTCGGCGGCCGATTCGTCCTGCGCGCGTGCATCGTGAATCACCGGAGCACGCGCGCTGACGTCGACCGGTTGATCGCGGCGATTACCAGCGCTGCCACGCCGCTCTAAACGCACGCCGCCTCTCGCGTCTGGCGTCGCGGACCGCGGCCCGCGCTTCGCGCCGGGCCGCCGCAATCTCGCGACGGCTCTCGGCGCGGTCGCGCGTCCGCATGCGCATCCCGTCGCGACGGGCGCGCATCGCTTCCCGGCGCACCTCCTGACGGTCCCACCGGTCCCCGTGCGACGCACTGGCGACTGACGGAACGGCCACGAGGGCCAATAACGCAGCGGCAACGAGCAGTGTTCGTGTCATGTCTCCGTTAGACGGAAGTATGCTGCCGTTGGTTGTCCACACCACTCGACCGGTTCATCCAGGCGCAGAACGCGGTCCACGGCGGCTACGCCGACGCTCTGGCAGAGATCCGGTCCGGCCGCAAACGCAGCCATTGGATCTGGTACATCTTCCCGCAGCCGGCTGGTCTGGGCAGTTCACCGATGTCGGTGTACTACGGCATCGCGTCGCGTGATGAGGCGCTCGAATACATCAATGACCCGACGCTTCGCGCCCGGCTGTTCGAGATTACGTCAGCGGCAGCCGCTCACGTGGCACGCGGGGTCGCACTACCCACCCTGATGGGATCGGAGCTCGATGCGATGAAGCTCGTATCCTGCCTGACCCTGTTTCGCGACCTGGATCCCGAGTTCGCGCGTATCGCCGATCCGATTTTGTCGTCCGCGACGCAGTAGAATGCGCGGCATGCGATTGACGTTTGCCGCTCTCGCGGCCTCCCTTACCGTTGTGACCGCGGCCACACCGACGCCCCAGAAAATCGTGTTCGCGCGTGTGTTTCCCCAGCCGGGTCAGATTGGACTGTTCATCGCGAACGCCGACGGATCCGGCGAGCGGCCGCTGCTCGATCAGAAGGATCTGAACTACGACGCCGTGTGGGCGCCCGATGGCCAGTCGCTCGTGTTCACCTCCGAGCGCGAGGGATCCGCGGACCTGTTTCGCATGAAACCGGACGGCACCGGCATCGAGCGGCTGACCGATAGTCCGGCCTACGACGATCAGGCGGCGTTCTCGCCCGACGGCAGGACGCTCGTCTTCGTCACCACGCGCAACGGCGGGACGGCCGATCTGTGGACGATCGATCTCGCGACCAAGCGTGCGAAAGCGCTGACCTCCGGCGCCGGCGGAGATTTCCGTCCGTCCTGGTCGCCCGACGGCAAGTGGATCGCATTCTCCTCGGACCGCGAGAGCAACTTGCCGTTCGCGCATGGACGCTGGGAGCATCTGCAGCTCGCCGACATCTTCATCATTCGCCCCGACGGTTCCGGTCTGAAGCGCATTTCGGCGCATGGCAATTTCTGCGGCACGCCGAAATGGACCGCCGACAGCACGCACGTCATCGCGTACTGCATGACGGCCGAGCAGACGCTCGACAACCGCCGCGCGCAGCCGGAGCATCCCGAAGACACGCGGATTGTCTCCTTCGACATCGCGACTGGAACGTCCGCGGATCTCAAGAGCGGTCCGGGAGTGAAGTTCGATCCGTCGGTTCTCGCCGGCGACAAGGTCGCCTACATTCGCAAGGACGGCAGCGACACCGCCGGCATCTACTACGCCGACGGCACGCGCGGACCGAAGGGTGATGTGCGCACGGCCGCGTGGTCGCCCGACGGCACACGCGTCGTGTTCCACAAGCGGACCGCGTTCCAGTTCCCAACGTGGAAAAAGACGTACAGCAAGAACGAGAACTACGAGTTGACGCTGACCGGCATCATGCCGCAGTTCGAATCGACCGGCACGAGGTTCGTGTTCGTGGGACGTCCGCCGGCGGGCAGCGTCGTTGATTCTTCGATCATGGTCGCGCGATCGGGCACGAACGAAGGCGCGGTCATCTACTCGAACAAATCGCTCAACGTCATGGGCCCGTCGTGGTCGATGGCCGGTGACAAAATCATCTTCGGCGTGGGCACGTTCAACGCGTTCTACAACGGGTTCCACGGCCAGTTCCTGAAGCCCGAGGATCGATCGGAAGGCGGCGCGCAGATCGCCATCGTGAACAGCGACGGCAGCGGCTATCGCGAGCTGACGAAAGGCGCGGCGAACAACAGCTTTCCGTCGATGGCGCCCGATGGCAAGCGCTTCGTCTATCGCACGTTCGGCCCCGACGGGCAGGGTCTTCGCATCATGAACATCGAGACGGGCGCGGTCACAAAGCTGATCGACGGCTACGACAACTTCCCGCTCTGGTCGCCGCGCGGCGATTTGATCATGTTCTCGCGCATCGTCGACAACGACTACGAGATCTTCACCGTCAAGCCCGATGGGACCGACGTCAAGCGGCTGACCAACTCGCACGGCAACGATGCGCACATGGCGTGGTCGCCGGACGGCGAACACATCGTCTGGGCGACGACGCGCCTTGGATTCAAAGACGAAGCGATCTACACCGATGCGCCACAGCCGTACGGCGAGCTGTTCGTGATGAAGTACGACGGCACCAACGTGGAGCAGATCACCGATAACCAATGGGAAGACGGGACACCAGCCTGGCAGCCAGCGACGAAACTCGTCACGCGTCGATGAGCCTGTCGAAAGGGGGCTGGCGGATCGTTCTCCTCGCCAGCCTCGGCGGCACGCTCGAGTTCTACGACTTCGTCATCTTCGGCATTTTCGCGAAAGACATCGCGGACGCGATCTTTCCGACCTCGACGCCTATCGTCTCGCTGATGGCGTCGTTTGCCGCCTTCGCAACGGGCTACCTCGCGCGGCCCATCGGCGGCATCGTCCTCAGCCATTACGGCGATCGCTTCGGCCGGCGGACGGTGTTTCTGTGGTCGGTCTTCGTGATGTCCGGCGCGACGCTGGGGATGGGTCTCCTGCCGACGCACGCGCAGGTCGGCGCGATGGCGAGCGCGCTGATGGTGGCGCTGCGCGTCATTCAAGGCTTCTGCCTCGGCGGCGAATTGCCGGGCGCGCTGACCTACGTCGTCGAAACGGCGCCGGATCTCGCGCCGTTCGTCTGCGGCGTCGTGTTCGCGTGCGTCACGATGGGCGTCGCGGTCGCGACCGGCGTCAGCCTCGGCGTGCGATCGATGCTGACGCCAGCACACGTCCCGCTGTATGGATGGCGCATCGCGTTCATCCTCGGCGGTCTCGGCGGCGCGCTCACGTTCGTCCTGCGCCGATCGCTCGAAGAGTCACCCGAATTCGCGCGGATGAAGGCCCTCGCCGTGCGGCAGCCGTTCATCGAATTGCTGCGGCGCCATCCAGTAAACGTCGTCGTCGGTGCGCTGCTGCTCGCGGTGACCGCATGCTTCACGGGATTGTTCTTCTCGCACTTGCCCGCGTATCTCGCCGCGGTGCTGAAATACGACCCGCGGCAGGCGGTGCTGGCGCAAACCGTCGGCGTCATCGTTCACGCGAGCGCGATTCTGCTCGTCGGGTGGATCGCCGATCGCATTGCGCCGACGCATCTGCTGCGTCTCGGCGCCGTCCTGCTGCTCGTGTTCGCGTATCCGTTCTACCACGCGCTCGAGACACGTGCGCTCGACCTCACGTTGATCTTGATGATCGCCGGCGCAATTGGCGGGCTGACGAACGGCACCTTCGCCGTGCTGCTGACGGATCTCTTCCCGACGCGGATCCGCTTTTCGGGCGTCGCGCTCGCATTCAACATCAGCTTCACCATCTTCAGCGGCATGTCGCCGCTCTTCGCGACGTCGCTGATTAAGTCGACCGGCAACGCATCGTCGCCGGCCTTCCTGATCATGGGCGGTGCGGTGCTCGCCCTCGTGGCGAGCGCGGGTGTGAATCGATTCGGAGGGAACGTAATGCGGAATGCGGATTGAGGATTGCGGATTAATCGTCGATCAATCGCCAATCAATCCGCAATCCTCAATCCCCAATCCGCATTACAAATACCTCCTCAAGAACTCTCCGACGATGCTGCGGATGTCGCGGTGCTCGACATCCGCGGCGTAGTTCATCGCGCGCATGTCGTCGGCCGAGATCCGATTGGCGAGCTTCTCGAGCGCCGTTCGAACGGCTGGATAACGGAGTAACGTTTCGGCGCGGGCGACGGGCGCCGCGTCATACGGCGGAAAGTAGTGACGGTTGTCCGCCAACTGGACGAGATCGAGACCTTTGATCAGGCCGGCCGTCGCGTCGCCGGCGATGACGTCGACCTGATGCGACGCAAGCGCGCGGTAGCTGAGCGTGAGATCCATCACGAGCGGCGGATTCGGAAAGTGCAGTCCGTACGCCTGTGCCAGCCCCGGAAAGCCGTCCGGCCGCTCGACGAACTCGTAACCGAATCCAGCTCGCCAATGCGGCGACTGCCGCGCCGCGTCGTCGATCGTCGTCAGTCCGAGCGAACGCGCGTCTTCGCCACGAACCAGGATCGCGAACGTGTTGTTGAAGCCGAGCGGCGGCAGCAGCGTGCGGCCGCTGCGCGCGTAGAAATCTCGAACGGTTGCGTACACCGATGACGAGTCGTTCGCAATCGGCTGATGAAAGATCGCGGTGAGCGCCGTGCCCGTGTACTCGACGTAGACGTCGACGTCGCCGGTCATCAGCGCGCGATCGCAAATCAACGTGCCGCCCAGATTCAGCCGGCGATCGACGACGATGCCTTCGCTTTCAATCGCTTGCGCCACCAGTTCACCCAGCACGAGCTGCTCGGTGAAATTCTTCGATCCGACGACGATGGCCCCGCCGCTCCGGTGCGCCGCCACGCCGCTCGTCAACAGGATGCCGGCGAGAATCACGGCCGCCGCTACGACCGCGGCCCGCGACGATCGGCGGCGCCGCGTCGACAACTGCCGTTCGATCCACAGCAACAACAGGTCGACCGCAATTGCGAGGATCGCCGCCGGAATCGCGCCCGCGAGAATCACCGTCGTATCGACCATCGAGAGGCCGCGGTAGATGTATTCGCCGAGGCCGCCGGCGCCGATCGCGGCGGCAATCGTTGCCGACCCGACGCCGACGACCGCTGCCACGCGCACGCCTGCGACGATAGAGGGCAGCGCGAGCGGCAGTTCAATCTGGCGGAGCCGCTGGGCGTCCGTCATCCCCATTGCCGTCGCCGCCTCCACGATTGCCGCATCGATGCCGCGAATGCCGGCGATCGTCGTGCGCACGATTGGAAGAAGCCCGTACAGGATTAACACGACCAACGCGGCACGGGCCCCGACGCCGCCGATAACGGGCACCGGCAACAGAAAGCCGAACATCGCGAGGCTGGGCACGGTTTGGACGATGTTCGCGAGCGCGGTCAGCGGCGAGGCGAGGCGCGGACGACGCGCCGCGAGGATTCCAAGTGGCACACCGATCGCAATCGCGACGACGGTCGAGAGCGCGACGAGGACGACATGCTGCGCGAAGAGCGTCGCGAGCTCGGTGCGGTGCGCCGACCAGAACTGCAGGAGCGCGCGCATCATCGTGGAATCGCAGGCACCGCGTCGAGAAGCTGGCGAACGCGCGCGTCGTGTGACGTCGCAATCACGTCGGGGGCATCGCACGCGACGAGCCGGCCTTCGTCGAGCACACCGATGCGATCCGCCAGCGCGAATGCCTCGCCCATATCGTGCGTCACGATGATGACGCTCTTTCGGACGCGCTGTTGGATGCGACGAAACTCGACGTGCAATTCGCTGCGGGTGATCGGATCGAGCGCACCGAACGGCTCGTCCATCAACAGGACCGGCGGATCGACCGCGAGCGCGCGCGCCACACCCACCCGCTGTCGCTGGCCGCCGGACAACTCGTCCGGCCATCTTGTCAGGAATTGCTGCGGCGGCAGTCCGACGAGTTCGAGCACTTCCCGAACACGCGTGGCGACGCGCGCCTCGTCCCACCGTTCGAGCCGGCAAACGACCGCGACGTTGTCGCCGACCGACATGTGCGGGAAGAGTCCCACGTCCTGCAGCACATAACCGACCCGTCGCCTCAGCTGAACCGGATCCCATTCGCGCGCATCGCGGCCTTCAACGGTCACCGTGCCACCGTCCGCAGTTAGCAAACGGTTGACGAGCTTGAGGATCGTCGTCTTCCCCGCGCCGCTGCGTCCAACAAGGGCGAGGACGACGCCACTCTCGAGGCCGAGCGAAAAATGGTCGAGGATCGGCGGCCGGCCCGGCCTCGCAAAGGTGACGTCGCGAAATTCGATCGCGAAAGTGGGCATCGCGCTTGCGACAGTAGCACCGGAGGCGCAGCCATGCCAAAACAGACGAGACCGGACGACGAGAAGATGCTGCCGAACCAGGCGGCGAACAAGGAACCGGCCGAAGGATCGCGAGAAAACGCCGGCGGCATCACGAACCGCCCGTTGTCTGAAGAGGACGCCAACCAGCATCGCGTTCCACCGCGAGGCGAAAACAAGGAGGGCGGACATGCGTAACGATGCGCGTCCGGTGGGACACGAACGGTCGCCGGTTCCACATCAGCCGTCGACTGCCGATCGTCAACAGTCGCCGGACAGCCGTGAGTCGGTCGCGCACGATCGCCAATCGCACGTCGTGAATCGTGCCGCCGACGAGCGCGATCCGGTCATGCCGAGCGACGACGCAACGCTGAAGACGAAGATCTAGAAACGGAAGAAGAGCGATCCGGTGAGCGTCGCCGTCGCGTGCGCGCGATCGTCGACGGCGACCTCTTTCGATCGCTCGATGAGCCGCGCATCCACCCGGGCGCCGAGCCCCTTGAGATGATGCGCGTCGCGCTGGACGAAGAAGCGTTTGACGCCGCCGCCGACATACCACTGTCGCCCCACCGTCACGAGCGTGTTGTTGCCCTGTAGTTCGCGCACCCACCCAACGCCGCCGGTGACGAACGGAATCGTCCGCCGGCCGATCGCGAGCGGCCACAAGGCGCCCCCGGAAACGGTGTAGCGCTGTTGCGACTGCGTGATCGTCGCGCTCGCCGCATTCTCGTAGTCGGCCGTCGTCTTCACCTGCAGATGCGGGGTGCTGTAGCTGCCCGTCGCTTCGGCTTCGAGCCGCTTCGTGATGCGCACGCTGACTCGTCCTTCGGCAACGGCAGCCGACAACAGGCGCGCGGACGCGGAGAACAGCGTCAGCGCGGACGCGTCAGCCTTGGTTTCGGTCGCGTCCCGCGATCCGTAGTCGGTCGGCGTCGTCCAACCGAGACCGGCCGACACCTCCACACGCCCCGGCGTCGCGGACTGCGCGCGCGCGGACGACGCGATCAGCGTCATGGCCGCTATCGACGCGATCACCTTGCCGATCACTTCGGCTGCACCGTGATCGTCACCGAGCCCGTATCGCCGCCGCGCGGGACCGTCAGGATTTGATCGAAGAAGGCCACTCGGAAGTTGACGTCAACGGTTGCCGTGCTCGGAAAGAAACTATCAAGGTCGGCGTCATCCAGCGGTTCGATGCGCAGAATATGCGCACCTGGAGACAATGCACCGATCGAAAATTGGCCGCGGCTGTTGAGCGTGAAGCCCGCGACCATCTGACCGCTCGCGACATCGTAGGCGATCACGTGCGCACCCAGAATGGCCGTGCCGTTTTTCGTCACAGTGCCGGAGATGCTCCCGAGCGAGGACGCGCTCGGGTCGGGATAGAGGTCGGTGATGCCGGCAATGTCGTCGGCTTTCAACGTCCGCGCGGCGATGCTGCCGGGCGCAAACGCGATTGGAAACATCACTGCTTCGGCAGCGTCGACGCGCCGCCCCGCACTCGGATCCGTCCCGCGCAGCGTCGTTTCGCCGAGCGCGGAGTGGCCCAGGCCGCTGAAGTGGCCGATCTCGTGCAGCGCGGTGCTTTGCAAATCGAACTTGTTGGTTTCGCCGTTCGGCGCGACCGACCAACTGAACGACGAGTTGAAAAAGATGTCCGATTCGAGGAGAGCGCCGGTGGATTCGTCGATGACGTAGTTCGTCGATGCAAGTACGCGATCGAGATCCGGACGGTCGCGGAAGCCGAGCACATTCAGACCGTCATTGGTGCCTGGCTGCGCCGACGTCGTCCCGGCAAACTGATAACTGATTGTCGCCGTCGGCACCGCTTGCCACGTATCGAACGCTTTGCCGATCGCGGCCTGAAAATCGGCCGTCGACACGCCCGTCGTCGTCTGCGTGCTGACGTAGTAGCGCGGCGTCTGCGACCAGCGCAGCGTCACTGCTTGTCCGTTGATCGTCAGACCGAACTTGATGTACGCAAATGCTGGTTGCGCCTGCGCGACGAGCAACGCGACGATCAGCGTCAGGGCTTTGGTTTTCATCGCGCCGCCGTCGCGAGCGCGTGGACGCGCTGCTCGAAGTCGGCGAGCGGCGGAGTCGTCCTCGCGGGATCCCCGCGTACGACAGCGGTTCCGGTCGCAGTCGGCCATACCGGCGGAGGCGTGACGACATCGGCGCCGGCGCTTCTCACCACGCGATACACGCCCTGGCTGAACCCGACCAAGTAGGGCATCGACGGTCCATGCGCGCCGAGGAAGACCACGACACGATCGTCGAGATTGAATTCAGGCGCGCCGACGAACACGCTGCGGTAGCGGCCGAGACGTCCGCCGGGCACCAGAAACTGCACGGTGACGCCGAGATCCCCTTTCAGGTAGGTCTCGACCTGCAGCGTAACGATCGTTTCGATCGTGCGGCGATCGTCGGTCCACCGCCCTTCGGCGGCGACGACCCGTCCGCGCGCGATGGCGAGGGCATCGTGCGCGAGGACACCGATGTCGGCGGGAACGAGCGTGGTCGCGTCCGCTCGTGCCGCGGCGAGCGTGAAGGTCAGACTGACGATGAGGTTTCGCATAGTTGTCTCAGGATCGCTTCCGCGGCACGCCGGCTCCCGCCGGGTCCGCCCAGCCGCTCTCGCACACGTGCGAGGCCGCGGCGAATCGTCGCTGCGCGCTCGCGATCGGTCAGCATCGAGATTGCTTCGCGCGCGACGGCGTCAGGCGTAAATGCGTCCTGCACCAGCTCGGGGACGATCGGTTCGCCCGCAATCAGGTTGACCATGCCGATCGAGCCGACGCTGACGAGGTGCTTCGCGAGCCGATACGTCATCGGCGACAGGCGATAGACCACGACCATCGGCTTGTCATGCAGCGCGGCTTGCACCGTCGCGGTCCCCGACGCGGTCAGCACGACGTCCGCCGCCGCGAGCACGGTATCCGTGTCTCCTTCTACGACACAAGTCTGACCAACAAGTCTGACTGTTTGGTCTGACTGTTTGGTCAGACTCGGGAACAGGCGATCGTCGAGGTGAGGCGCACGCGCGATGATGAATTGCGCGGTTGGAATCGATTCGCGGATCTTTGTCGCTGCGGCGAGCAGGTCCGGGAGAATTCTGGACAGTTCGTTCGGCCTGCTGCCGGGAAGAATTGCCACCGTCGGGGCATCGGGTGACAGATTCAAGCCTCGCAGGAAGTCGTCACGTGATTTCGTGACGCGAATCTGATCGATCAACGGATGACCGACGAATTCGACCGGCACGCCACCTTCGCGGTAGATCGCTTCTTCGAACGGGAAGATAACCAGGACGCGATCGGCGAACGCGCGAATCGTCCTCAACCGTCCACGCCGCCACGCCCAGATCTGCGGGCTGATGTAATAGACGACCGGAATCCCGAGCCGCTTGACCCGTTTCGCGAGGCGGAAATTGAAATCCGGAAAGTCGATCACCACCAGCGCGGACGGACGTTCGGCTTCCGCGGCGGCGACCAACTTCAGCATCGCCGCGAGATACTGCGCGAGCTTCGGCAGGACTTCCGTCAGGCCTGTGACGGCGAGCTCGCGATAGTCCTCGATCAACCGGCCACCGGCCGCAGCGAATTGCGGCCCGCCGAGGCCCATTACCTCGAGTGACGGATCGAGCGCGCGCAGCTCGCGCGTGAGCGCGCCGGCATACAGGTCGCCGGACGCCTCGCCGCACGACAGCATCAGGCGACGGCTCAAGAAGCGGGACGCTTGAAAACCGAGGGTTCCAGCGACGGGTTGACTTTGATGTCGGTGACCCGGCGTTCGACGCTGAGCGCGCCGACTTTGCGTACCGCCTTGAAGGCGACCTGCAGACCGTCGATCTGGCGATAATCCGAAAATTCCTCTTCGACCAGCGGCCGGCCGGGCGCATCCGCCACGAAGGACTGCTTCGTGATCAGGCCCGACGTCGGTTCGATGTACAGGACGATCGGATTGAGATCGGTCGCCGAGAATTCGAGCGTGTGGGTCATGGCCCCGGAGGCATCGCGTACGTCCGGCAGCGCGCGAACCGACACCGAGCCGCTCTTCGCCGCGAGCAGCAACGAGATGGTATCGCGC
>Ga0070741_10013393_pt1 | contig 14498 bp, 13 predicted proteins | sample Coa_R1_4_FD_66440 | JGI IMG/M metagenome (GOLD analysis project Ga0070741, IMG submission 66440) | Surface soil microbial communities from Centralia Pennsylvania, which are recovering from an underground coalmine fire - Coalmine... | ecosystem: Environmental > Terrestrial > Soil > Unclassified ...
CCGTTCGTCGACTTCACCTCGAAGACGCCGTCGCCGAGCTCGAGCACCGACACGTCGAACGTGCCGCCGCCGAGGTCGAAGACGAGGATCGTCTGGTCGGCGCCTTCCTTGTCGAGCCCGTAGGCGAGCGCAGCCGCCGTCGGCTCGTTGATGATGCGCAGCACGTTCAGGCCGGCGATCTTGCCGGCGTCCTTCGTCGCCTCCCGCTGCGCGTTGTTGAAGTAGGCGGGCACGGTGATCACCGCGTCGGTGACCGCCTCGCCGAGGAACGCCTCGGCGTCCGCCTTCAGCTTCTGGAGGATCATCGCGCTGATCTCCGGCGGGGCGTACTCCTTGCCGCCCGCCTCGATGCGCACGTCGTCGTTCGGCCCCTTCACGACCTTGTACGGGACGATGGTCATCTCCTCGTTGACCTCGTCGAACTTCCGGCCCATGAAGCGCTTGACCGAGAACACGGTGTTCTCGGGGTTCGTGACCTGCTGCCGCCGCGCCGGGGCGCCGACGAGCCGCTGCCCGTCCTTCGTGAACCCGACGACGGATGGCGTCGTGCGGCCGCCTTCGGCGTTCGCGATCACCGTCGGCTCGCCGCCCTCGAGGACGGCCATGCACGAGTTCGTCGTGCCCAGGTCGATGCCGATCGTCTTTGCCATCAGGTGTCTCCCATCTCCTTAAGTTCGCTCCTGGAAGAAAATCTAAGCCTGAGTGTAGCAGATGTCTCGGCGACCGACCTGCGTCGCGGCCGGGATCATCGCGGCGGCCGCGGGCTCCTGGTCGTCTTCCTGATCCAGACGCCCCGGGGCTAGGAGACGCTCACCCTCGCGTCCAGCCGATGATCGCGCCGCCCGCGACGACGAGCAGCGCGCCGACCGCGAGCCTCCGCCCCATCCCCTCCGTCTGGCGCACGAGCAGCGCTGCGAGCGCAACGCCCCACAGCGACTCCGTCGCGACGAGCGGCGAGACGACCGTCACGCGCCCCCGCCAGTAGGCCTCGAAGAGGCAGACGTAGGAGAGCCCGAAGAGGATGCCTGCCGGCGCGAGCCTGCGCAGCTCGACCCTCGTCGGCGGCCGGCGAGTCCAGAGCGCCGCGACAACCGTGCCCGCGAGCAGTGTCGCCGCCGCGGCCGTCTCGGGAGACGCATGCCCGTGCAGCGAGCGCACGACGTTGTCGCGTGTCGCGAAGAGCGACGCTGCGAGCGACGCGAACACGAGCCCGCGCGCGCGTAGATGACCCGGCCGGTCTCGCTCGGCCGCGAGGAGGATCCCACCGCTCACCACCGCGACCGCACCGAGCACGAGCGGCGCGCGCAGCGGCTCACCGAGGAAGACGAGCGCGATCGCGACCGCGAGCAGCGGCGCGGCACCGACCGCGACCGATGTTCGTGCGGCGCCGATCTCGCGGATTGCGAGCGTGAACAGCACCTGCGAGCCGCCCGGCGCGAGCAAACCGGCGAGCAGGAACGGCCACACTCCGTGCACGTCGTGGCGTACGCACGCCGCGAGCACGGCGACCGTGAGCGCGGCAAGGACCGTCGCGAGCGTCGCGCCGCCGGCGTCGCCCCCGCCGCGCAGACCGAGCCGCACGCCAACCGTCATCCCGCCGAAGAGCGCCGCCGACCCGAGCGCCAATAACACCGCCGTCACTCGACCCTCCGGACGAGGCCGACGAGCACGTCGGCGGCGGTGGGCTCGGCGGCCACGATGCCCGCCATGATCACCGCGCAGCCGGACCACCCGAGCGCGCCGAGGCGATCGCCCGCGAGTGTGACGCCGAAGAACGCCGTCCACACCGGCTCGAGCGAGAACGCGAGCGCGGTCTGAGTCGCCGTCGTGCGGCTCTGTGCCCACGTCTGCGCAAGGAACGCGAGCGCGCTCGCAAACACGCCCGTCACGAGCAGCGCGCCCCACACGGTCCAGCCGTGCGGCCACCCGAGCTCGCCCAGCGCGAGCGCGATCGCGAGCAGCCCCGCGAACGCGGCAAGCATCTCGACGAACGTGAACGCGAACGCGTCGTAGCGCGGCGCATACCGCTCCATCAGCACGATCTGGAGCGCGTAGACCGCGGCGCCCCCGAGCACCAGCAGGTCCCCGGCCGGCGAGCCGCCGTGAATGCCCGCGAGCAATGCGAGCCCGACGGTCGTCAGCCCGACGCCGAGGAGCGCGGCGCGCGCGACGCGCACACGGAAGAGGAGCAGCGCGAGGAGGGGCGTGAGCACGACATACATGCCGGTGACGAAGCCCGTCGCCGAGACCGACGACCGTTCGAGCCCGGCGGTCTGCAGCGCGAACCCGGTCCCGACGAGTCCGCCCGCGAGCGCACCCGCGACGACGCCGCCGCGGCCGAGCCGCCGGAGACGCGGCCCGCCCGGGACGACGAGCGTGCATGAAGCGATCAGGAACCGCAACGCGAGAAATGCGAACAGCGGATAGATCGCGACGGCGTCCTTCACCTGCACGAACGTGACGCCCCAGACAGCGGTGACGGCGACGAGGACGAAGAGGGCCGGCACCCGCGCATCCTGTCAGCCGGCTCGGAGCCGGCTGACAGGATCAACCTGGCTCTCGCCGCAGGCGAAGCCAGGTTGCCGACGTTCAGCGATCAGTCGTCGTCCGCGTCCTGGACGTCGTCCGGGCGCTCCGTCGACTCCTCGTCGATCCGCTGCTGGGTCGGGTTCCGGCCCTGCTCGTCGATCGCCTCTTCGCCGTTTTCCGGTTTGTCTGGCTCCATGCTGGCTACGGTGTCCACTGTGGAGCTCTTCGACACCTTCGGGCGTCCGCTGCGCGACCTGCGCATCTCGGTCACCGACCGCTGCAACTTCCGCTGCGTCTACTGCATGCCGAAGGAGATCTACTCGAACAGCCATAGGTTCCTGGAGCGGCGCGAGCTCCTCACCTTCGAGGAGATCGCGCGCGTCGCGCGCGTCTTCGCCGGTGCCGGCGTGCGCAAGATCCGGATCACGGGCGGCGAGCCGCTCGTCCGCCGCGACCTCGAGCGGCTGATCGAGCTGCTCGCGGCGCTCGACGTCGACTTGACGCTGACGACGAACGGCTCCCTCCTGCCCCAGAAGGCGCAGGCACTCGCGGATGCCGGTCTGCGGCGAGTGACGGTGAGCCTCGACTCGCTCGACGACGCGCAGTTCCGTGCGCTGAACGACGTGGAGTTCCCGGTCGAGCGCGTGCTCGAGGGGATCGACGCTGCGCAGGCGGCCGGGCTGCCGGTGAAGGTGAACGCGGTCGTTAAGCGCGGCGCGAACGACGACCAGATCGTTCCGATGGCCGCGTATTTCCGCGAGCACGGGCACACGCTTCGCTTCATCGAGTACATGGATGTCGGGACCACGAACGGGTGGCGGCTCGACGACGTCGTTCCCGCCAAGGAGATCGTCGCCGCGCTCGACGACGCGTTCGGCGTGGAGCCCGTCGAGGCCGGCTACCGCGGCGAGGTCGCACGCCGGTTCCGCTACCGCGACGGGCGCGGTGAGTTCGGCGTGATCGCCTCCGTCACGCAGCCGTTCTGCGGCGACTGCACGCGCGCACGCCTCTCGGCCGAGGGGAAGCTCTACACCTGCCTCTTCGCCGTCCGCGGCACCGACCTGCGCGCGCTCATCCGCTCCGGCGCCGACGACGACGCGCTCGGGGAGGCCGTCGGGGGCGTCTGGCGCTCGAGGAGCGACCGCTACTCCGAGCTGCGCTCGCAGGCGACTGAAGGCGCCGAGAAGATCGAGATGAGCTACATCGGCGGCTGAAATCGGCTCTGTTGAGCGCTCGCGACCGCCGGAGAAGCGTCTAGAATTGTAAACGTGTCGACCATGGTCGCTGTCGGGCGGCGTCATTTGCCGCGCGGTTACAAAGATCTCGGCCGCCAGCTCATGATCTGGTTCGGGTTCGCCGTCCTGTACCAGCTCGTTCGCGGCCTCGCGGACCGAGACCCGTCGCGCGCGATCGCCAACGGCTACCACGTCGTCCACCTCGAGACGGATGTCGTCCACCGCCTCTACGAGCTGACGTTCCAGCACTTCGTCGATCAGCGCCACCTGCTCGAGACCGCGGTTTCGTGGACGTACTGGAACTCCGAGTTCACCGTGGTCGGTCTCGCAGTCCTTTGGGTGTACCTGCGCCGCCACGAGGCGTTCGTCGGGTTCCGCAACTCGGTCCTGCTCGCGAACGTGATCGGGCTCATCGGCTATGTGGTCATGCCAACGGCGCCGCCGCGCCTCCTCGGCGTCGGCTTCGTCGACCAGCATCGCGATGGTCTCGTCTCGCTCGCCGCGAACCCGTACGCAGCGATGCCGAGCCTGCACGCAGCCGACGCTCTGATCGTCGGCGTCGTGCTCTTCAGCGTGTGCCGGAGCCGGTGGGCGAAGGCGCTCTGGGCCGTCTGGCCGGTCTGGGTCTGGTTCGCCGTGATGGCGACCGGCAACCACTTCTGGCTGGACTGCGTCGCCGGGATCCTGGTCGCGCTGATCGCGATGACCCTCGTCCACCGGGCTTCGATCCGTGGCTCGATCCGGCGCTCGCTTGCCGCTCGTCGGACGTAACCGACCGCCTGCCGAGAGAGACGGGAGCCGGCGAGGACACGCTGGTACGGTCCGGCCGGTGGACAGAGCGGCCGCACTGAAGCAGGGCTACACGACCGGCGCCCGCGGCCTCGCGTCGAGGTCCGTGACCGGCCTGACCCGCACACGCATCACGCCGAACGCCCTCACGACGAGCGGTGTCGCGCTGTGCGGCGCCGCGTCCGTGCTCGTGCTCTTCGAGGGCCGAAACGAGCTGCTCTTCTACTGGCTCGGCGCGGTGGTCTTCGTCGTCGGGTCGCTGCTCGACATCCTCGACGGCGCGCTTGCCCGCGCGGGCGGCAAGACGACCCCGTTCGGGGCTTTTCTGGACTCGACGACCGACCGCGTCAGCGAGGGGTTCATGCTGACCGCGATCGCCTGGGTGCTCGCACGGGACCATCACCCCGTGTTCGTCGCCGTCGCGATGGCCGCGGTCGCAGGCTCGTTTCTCGTCTCGTACACGCGCGCGAAGGCCGAGGCGATCGGCCTGCGCGGCGACGTCGGAATCGGGTCGCGCGCCGAGCGCGTCGTCGTCATCACCGCTGGTCTCGTCCTCGCGCCGTGGGGCGTGCTGCCCTGGTCGCTCGTCGTCCTCGCCGTCACGGCGTGGATCACGGTCGGCCAGCGCGTGCTCCACGTGCGCACGCAACTGATCGGGAGGCAATTGAAGCCATGAGCGAGCTGAACGGAAACGGACGCGACCGGCAGCAGGACAAAGTCCGCGTCGCGATCATCGGCGTCGGGAACTGCGCGAACTCGTTCCTGCAGGGACTGACGTACTACAAGGACGCGAACCCGGACGACTTCGTTCCCGGGCTGATGCACGTCGACCTCGGGGGCTACCACATTCGCGACGTCGAGGTCGTTGCGGCGTTCGACGTCGTCAAGGGCAAGGTCGGCGTCGATCTCGCCGAGGCGATGTGGGCGCATCCGAACGACACGATCAAGTTCGCCGACGTCGCACCGACCGGCGTCACCGTCTCGCGCGGCATGACGCTCGACGGGCTCGGCAAGTACCTGTCGCAGATCGTCGAGAAGGCGGACGGCCCGACCGATGACGTCGTCGGCATCCTGCGCGACCGCCAGGTCGACGTGGTCGTCAACTACCTGCCTGTCGGCTCGGAGGACGCGACGCGCTGGTACGCCGAGCACATCATGGCGGCCGGCTGCGCGATGGTGAACTGCATGCCGGTCTTCATCGCGCGCGAGGACTACTGGAACAACCGCTTCCGCGAGGCCGGCGTCCCGATCATCGGCGACGACATCAAGTCGCAGGTGGGCGCAACGATCACGCACCGCGTGCTCACGTCGCTGTTCCGCGAGCGCGGCGTGCATCTCGACAAGACGATGCAGCTGAACGTCGGCGGCAACTCCGACTTCCTGAACATGCTGGAGCGCGAGCGGCTCGAGTCGAAGAAGATCTCGAAGACGAACGCCGTCACGTCGATGCTCGACTACGACCTTGGCGCGAAGAACGTGCACGTCGGCCCGTCCGACTACGTGCCGTGGCTCACGGACCGGAAGTGGGCGTACATCCGCTTGGAGGGCTCGAGCTTCGGGGACGTGCCGCTGAACGTGGAGATGAAGCTCGAGGTGTGGGACTCCCCGAACTCGGCCGGCATCGTGATCGACGCCGTCCGCCTCGGCAAGCTCGCCCTGAACAACGGCATCGCGGGCTCGCTCGAGGGGCCGAGCTCGTACCTGATGAAGTCGCCGCCCCGGCAGATCCCGGACGACGACGCCCATGAGCTCGTCGAGGAGTTCATCGAGCGGAACCGCCGCAACGTGACGGCGCCGGCTCCGGCCGAGATCTGAGCCACGGTGTCAGACACCGAAAGGTGTCTGACACCTACGCTTCGGCCATGAAGATCTGCCTCGTGACCCCGTTCGCGTGGTCGCAGCCACACGACGTGAACGACCACGTCGCCGGAGTCGCACAGGCCCTGCGGGGGCGCGGGCATGAGGTGACGGTCGTCGCGCCGTCCACGCGGGCCGCCGACCTGCTTGCGGGCCGCCGGGCCCTCGTGCGCGGGCAGCGCGCCGACGTGATCGCGGTCGGCCCGGCGATTCCCGTGTCGCGCCGCTCGCAGCTAGGCGTTCCGGTCGGCGTGCAGGCGAACCTGCGCCTCGCACTCACCCAAGGAGCCTTCGACGTCGTACACGGCTTCGAGCCGGGCCTCCCGTCCCTCTCGTACCTCGCGCTCCGTGACACCGATGCGCTTGCCGTCGCCACGTTCGTCTCGCCGAACCGCTTGGGCTATCCGCCTGCGCGCTCGGCGCGGGAGAAGCTGCTTGGGCGCATCGACGCGCTGATCGCGCTGTCCGACGAGGCACGCGAGGCTGCCGATCAGCGCTTTCCAGGCGACTACCGCATCCTCTCGCCGGGGGTCGACACGACGCTATTCGCGCCGAGCACGAAGCGACGCGTGATCGTCCTCGAGCTGCGGCCGAACGAGCGTCTCGTCGCCCGCTCCGCGATGCACGCGCTGCGTGAGCTGCCCGGCTGGCAACTCGTTTTGCTGCGTACGCGCCCGCTGATCGCGCGGCCGGCGATCCCGCGCGACCTCGCGGGGCGCGTGCTCGTGCGCTCGGCGCGCGACGCCGCGGCTCGGGCGACGATCCTGAGCGACGCCGCGATCTTCGTGCCCGGAATCGCGGGTGCTCGCCGCGTGACCCTCGAGGCGGAGGCCGCGGGCTGCGCGATCGCGCGTCCGAGCGGCGTCGAGCTGCAGCCCGAGCTCGTGGCCGCAGCCGTGGCCCGACTCGCCGAGGACGACGTGCTGCGCGGCCGCGCAGGCGCAGCTGCGCGCATCGCCGCCGAATCGCAGACGTTTGCAGGGGTCGCCGAGGAGCTCGACGGTCTCTACTCGGCGCTCGGTACGCGGCGGCGCAGGCGTCGGGCGGCCGAGCCGCTGGACGACCGCCCGTGGATCGTCGCGGACCTGCACATGCACACCTCGTGGTCGCACGACTGCAGCACCGACGCCGCCGAGCTCGTCGATCACGCGATCGCCGAAGGGCTCGGGGCGATCGCCGTCACCGACCACAACGTCTTCGGCGGAGCGCTCGAAGCGGCGGACTACGCGGAGGGTCGCAAGCTCGTCGTCATCCCGGGCGAAGAGGTGAAGACGGACGGGCAGGGCGAGGTGATCGGTCTCTTCCTGCAGAAGGAGATCGAGCGCGGCTTGAGCTTCGCCGACACGATCGCCGCAATCCGGGAGCAGGACGGGATCGTCTACGTGCCGCATCCGTTCGACCGGCTGCACGCGATCCCCGATCCGAAGACGCTTCACCGCCACCTCGCAGACATCGACGTTCTCGAGGTCTACAACGCGCGGCTCCTTTTCGAGGCGTTCAACGACGAGGCGCTGCGCTTCGCCCGGAAGTACAACCTGACGATGGGCGCGGGCTCAGACGCGCATGTCCTGCAGGGGGTCGGGACGGGCGCGCTGCGGATGCGCGCGTTCCGGGATCCGGAGGAGTTCTTGCTGTCGCTGCGGACGGCCGAAGTCCTGCGCCGCCCGAAATCGCTTGCCTATCTGCAGTCGCTGAAGTGGGTCGCCCAGGTGCGGGAGAAGGTCCGCTAGGAGAGTGTCGGCGGGTCCCGAAAGGACCTGCGAGACATGGTGGCGTGGCCGGAATCGTGACGACGGACGAGATCTACGAGCGCTACCTCAAGAAGGCGATCACCGACATCAACCGGCTGTCGCACGAGATCGCGCAGGCGGCCGACGGCGCGCCGACCGCGCTTCCGACCGGCCACCCGCTCGCGAGCATCTTCCTGCTCAAGTACGGGCCACAGGCGCAGGAGCTGCAGGAGGGCGTCGCGTTCCACGGACGGGCCGGAAGCGCGCTGATCAAGTCGCTGCAGCGCCTCCACGTCGACCCGATGGAGGTGTACGGCACGAACTGTGTCAAGTTCGCGGGCTGCGACCTCGCTGTGGCCCGCGAATGGCTGCGCCGCGAACTGCGGATCGTCGAGCCGAAGCTCGTCGTCGTGATGGGCGAGGACGCGCTCGAGTTCCTGAACGGCACCGGGTACCCGCTTTCGTCGGCGCTCGAAGCGGCGAGCGGTGAGCTGCAACGGTTCTCGCCGTCGATCGAGGCGCTCGTCGTCCCCGACATCGACCTGTCGCTCGACGAGGCGCCGGCGAAGAACGCCTTCTGGAACGCGTTCAAGGCGGTCGGGCCGTGGTGGACGGCGCTGCCGCCCTATTGAGCCGGCCGCGGGCGCTCGCCGGCGCCGGGCTCTTCGCCGCGCTTCTCGTCTACTACGAGACGTCGGAGCACTGGTTCCACGTCGGTCTCTGGGGCGGCGTGGCGTGGATCGCGTGCGTGCTCATGCCGGCGGCGTTCCTGCTCATGCTCGCCGCCCTGCCGCTCAGCACGTGGCGCGGGCTGCTCCCGGTCGGTCTCGCGTTCGTTTTGCTCGCCGTCGTCCTGACGATCGCGCATGCAGACGTGTTCGCCAACTTCGCGCGACTCGCGGCGACATCGCTGCTCGGCTGGTGGTTCCTCGGCATGTTCGAGGTGTTGTCATGGGTCGTGCTCGTCGCCTTCATCATCCCCTGGGTCGACGCGTACTCCGTCTGGCGCGGCCCGACGAAGGAGATCGTTGCGCACCACGAGCACGTCTTCACCGTGCTCTCGTTCGCGTTCCCGGTCCCGGGTGCGCACGCGGCTGCGAACCTCGGCGTGCCTGACCTCCTTTTCTTCGCCCTCTTCCTGGGCGCCGCCGCGCGCTTCGCGCTCCGCGTCCCGTTCACGTGGCTGTGCATGGTCGCCGCGCTCGGCGGGACAATTGCGATCACCGTGTGGCTCGACCTGAGCGGGCTACCGGCGCTGCCCGGGATCGCGCTCGGGTTCCTCGTGCCGAACGCCGATCTGCTCTGGCGCTCGCTGCGCGCGTCCTACGCGACGCGTCGGTGAAGCCGACACCCGGGCTCGACTCGGGAGCGCGTTGCAGTTCTGTAACGGTGGCAGCCACCGGACCGGTCCGGAAATGCGAGCCCACGAGCAGGGGTTTTGCGCTTCCGTATCACTCCCGTGGCAGATCGGCGCAGGTGGCTGCCACCGTGAAGCGCCGCTAGCGCTCGCCCGCGGCCCGTTCGAGGAGCGCCACGCACTCGACGTGCGGCGTGTGCGGGAACATGTCGACGGGCCGCGCGCGAACGAGGTGGTAGCCGTAGTCGTCCGACAGGCGCTTCAGGTCGCCGGCGAGCGTCGTCGGGTTGCACGACACGTAGACGATGCGCGGGGCGGCGATCTCGCCCAGCCGCCGGAGCGCCTTGCCAGCGAGCCCGGCACGCGGTGGGTCGACGACGACGACGTCCGGATCGCCCGCCCGGTCGCGCAGATCGCGCAGCACCTCGCCGACGTTCCCGGCGAAGAACGCGGCGTTCCCGATCGCGTTCAGCTCCTGGTTCTCGATCGCGCACGCGACCGACTCCTCCGAGATCTCGATCCCCCACACCGTCAGCGCGCGCGTCGCCATCGAGAGCCCGATCGTGCCGATGCCGCAGTAGAGGTCATAGACCGTCTCGCCGCCCTCGAGCTGCGCGAGCTCGCGTGCGATCGCGTAGAGCTGCTCGGCCATCTCGGTGTTCGTCTGCAGGAATGCATTGGGCCGCACGCGCAGGCGGAGGCCGCCGATCTCCTCTTCGATCGCGTCCTCCCCCCACAGGAGCTCCGTGGGAAGATTCGTCACCTCGGCGACACCGCGGTTGACAGACCAGTGGATCGACCGCACCTCCGGGATCTCGGTCAGCACCTCGATCAGCCGCTCGCGGTCGAAGCGCTCGCCCCGCGCGGTCACGAGCTGCACGAGCGCTTGTCCCGTGTTGCGGCCCTCGCGCACGACGAGATGACGGAGATAGCCCTCCTGCGTCTCCTGGTCGTACGCCGGCAGCTTCTCCTCGCGCGCCCAATCGCGCACGCGGTTCCGGATCGCGTTGCCGACGTCGGTCGTGAGCCAGCAGCGCTCGATCTCGAGCACCTCGTCCCAGCGGCCCGCCTTGTGCAGCCCGAGCGTCGGCCCGTCCTCGAGCTGCGTGAACGAATACTCCATCTTGTTGCGGTACCCGAAGTGCGACGCTGCCGGCACGATCGGCTCCAGCGGAGGCGAGTCGAGGCCGGCGAGCCGCTGCAGCGAGTCGGCGACCCACTGCTCCTTCGCCGCGAGCTGCGCGTCGTAGGCGAGATCCTGGAAACGGCAGCCGCCGCACGCCGGGTAGTGCGCGCACGGCGCGTCGACGCGCTGCGGCCCGGCGGCCACCACCTCGGTCGCGAGCGCCTCCGCGTGACGCCGCTGCACCTTCGTCACGCGCGCGCGCACCGTGTCCCCGGGCAGCCCGCGACGCACGAACACGACGAAGCCGTCGAGCCGCGCAACGCCGTTGCCGCCGTACGCAAGCGAGTCGATCGTGAGCTCGAGCTCTTCGTCGCGCTGAACCGGCGCGGCGGCGCCGCGCGGGCTCACTGCAGCACCGAGACGTAGACGGAGCGCGTGCGCGGCCCGTCGAACTCGCACAGGAAGATGCCTTGCCAGGTGCCGAGCGCGAGCGAGCCGTCGCGCAAGGGCACGACGAGCTGCGGCCCCATCAGGGACGCGCGCGGATGCGACGGGGCGTTCTCCTCGCCCTCCTCGATGTGCTGCCAGTCCCAGTCCTCCGGCACGATCCGCTCGAGCGCCAGCTCGAAATCGCGGGCGACCATCGGGTCGGCGTGCTCGTTGATCGTCAGGCCCGCCGTCGTGTGCGGGCAGAAGACGAGCGCGGCCGCGCCCGTCGCGCCGTCGAGCGCGCCGCGCACCTCGTGCGTGATGTCGAGCACCTGTGTATGCCGTTCGGTTGTCACCTTCAGCTCGCGCACAGGCGCCTATCCTACGGGCGGTGTCCGCCGAGCCCGCCACGAGCCGCGAGATCGACGGCTTCCGCGATCGCGCCGATCTCTTCATCCGCGATCTCGACCAGGAGTTCTACGACCACTTCGCTGGGCTGAAGGAGACGCTCGACGTCGAGCGCATCTACCAGCAGTACGAGGACTTGACGACGCTCGAAGCGGCACAGCGCCTCGCGACCGCGCCGACCGAGTTGTGGCGCTTCGCGTGCGAGGGGTTCCTCGGCAACCTGACGCGCGAGCACCAGGCGCGCGTTGCGCAGATCGAGGTCGAGCTGACGGCGACTGTCGACGGCGAGGCGACTCCGTACCGGATGATGCGCGTCGTCATCTCGAACGAGCCGGACCGCGACAAGCGGCGCCGGCTCGACGAGGAGCGCGTGCGGCTGCTCGACGAGCACCTGAATCCGGTGTATCTCGAGGCGGCGGAGATCGACCGCAACGCGGTCCGCGACCTCGGAGCGGCGAACTACTTCGAGCTCTACACGCGCTTCGGCTTCCGCCTCGAGGAGCTTGCCGAAGAATGCCGCGAAGTGCTCGACGAGACGGAGAAGCTCTGGGAGCGCACAGGCGACGAGCTGTTCCGCGCGCGCCTCGGCATCGGCCTCGACGAGGCGCGCCCGTGGGACGTCGGCCGGCTGTTCCGCGCTCCCGAGCTCGACCAGCTCTATCCGTCGGACCGCATGCTTCCCGCGCTCGAGGCGACGCTGTCCGAGCTCGGGATCGACCTCCGCTCGCAGCAGAACGTGCATCTCGACCTCGACTCGCGGCCGAGCAAGTCGCCGCGCGCGTTCTGCGCACCGATCGAGGTGCCCGGCAAAGTGATGCTCGTGATCCAGCCGATCGGCGGCAAGGACGACTGGGAGGCGCTCTTCCACGAGGCGGGACACACCGAGCACTACGCGCATACCGAGGGCGACCTCTCGCTCGAGGCGCGGCGGCTCGGCGACATGGCGGTGACCGAGGGCTGGGCGGCGCTGCTCGAGCATCTCGTCACCGACCCCGCTTGGCTCAACCGGCGCCTCGACGTCCCGCGTGTCGAGGCACTCGCGCGAGACGGCGCGGTGTCGCTCCTCTACTTCGTGCGCCGCTATGCCGCGAAGCTCCTGTACGAGATCGAGTTTTTCCAGGCCGACGACCCGACAACGATGCGCGAGCGGTACTTCGAGCTCCTCTCGGATGCGCTGAAGCTGCCCGTGCACCGAGAGAGCTACCTCGACGACATCGACGGCAGCTTCTACGTGATCGGCTACCTGCGCTCGTGGGCGTTCGAGGCGCAGCTGCGCGACTTCCTGCGCAGCGAGTTCGGAAACGACTGGTTCGCGAGGCGCGAGGCGGGCGGGCTTCTGCGCGAGCTGTGGTCGCTCGGGCAGGGCCCGACGGCGGACGAGCTCTTGAAGGACGTGACCGGCGCGACGCTCGAGATGGCGTCTGTCGTCAGCCGAATCCGCGAAGGCCTCTGACTGAGCTACGCCTTCGGGATAACGAACAGCCCGGCGATGCCGAGGCCGAAGACGACGATCGCGAGGATCGAGTCTGGCCCGAGTCGCGCGCGACACCGGTTCGGGCGGCCGATGACGCCGAAGCCGTAGATCCCGGTGAGCGCGACGCCGAGCGCGGCGAGCCACGCGTTTAGGGGCCCGGCGGCCGGCAACACAGGCTTCCAGGCGACGAGATCGGCGACCACGAAGAGACAGACCTGAAACGCATTCCCGCCGAAGATGTCGCCGATCGCGAGCGCGTTGTCGCCGAGGCGAACCGCGGCGATGCCCGAGCTGATCTCCGGCAGCGCGCTCGCCCCGGCGAGGATCGTCGCGCCGAAGATGACGCCGTTGATGCCCGCGCGGTTCGCGAGCGTGTTCCCGGCCAGCTCGAGCAGCACGCCGGCGACGAGCGTTACCGCGCACGCGACGCCGAAGAGGAACGCGACGCGTCCCGTCGACGCGTCCGCGAACGGGTGCGCCTTCGCCTCGTGCGGAACCCGTCGATTTCGGCGGCCCGGGCTGCTGCCCGGCATCGTGATGCTCCAGCGGGGATCCTTGCGCGAACGGTTGATGACGTACAGGCCGACACCCCACACCACTGCGATCGCGATCGACGCGGGGCTCACCACCCCGCCGATCGCCGTCGACGGCTTCAGGAGCGCCCCCATCTCAACGCCTGCGACGACGATCACGACGAGCAGCCCCTCGAGCACGGGCGTGAGCGCGCCGACGAGATACGTGAGCGGCCGTTCGGATCCGGCTGCGATGTCGCAGATGACGAGCACCATCGTCTGCACGGCGATGCCGCCGATCAGGTTTCCCGCCGCGAGGCCGAGGTTGTTCGACGCGGCGGCTGAGATCGTGATCGCAAGCTCGGGCAGGCTGCCGGCGATCGCGAGGAGCAACAGCCCGCCGAGCTCCTCGCCGAGGCCGAGCCGCGTGTCGAGCGCGTCGGTCGTCTTCGAGAGCAGGCCGCCCGCGATCCAGGTCGCAACCGCACCCGCCACAAAGACGAGGACGACCAGCGGGGTCGCCGTGCCACCCATCACAGAAGACGATGAGCCGTCCGGCGGACGGACACGCGTAGGCTCTCGCCCGTGAACGAGCGCGGGAGCGACGAAGACCTCGTCGGGCGCATCGCCCGGGGCGACGAACGGGCTCTCGCCGAGCTCTACGACCGCTTCGGAACGCCCGCCTACCGCCTCGCGCTACGCATCCTGCGTGACGCGGCCCTCGCCGAGGACGCGGTCCAGGACGCGTTTCTCGCGGCGTGGCGAACGGCGGTCGCGTTCGACGTTCGTCGCGGCTCCGCCTCGACGTGGCTGATGACGCTCGTGCATCGCCGCGCCGTCGACGTCGTCCGGCGCGAGGACCGCCGGCGCGCCGGCACGCTCGACGATCTGCCGGTTCCGTCTGGCGAGGCGACCGATGAAGCGGCCGAGCTGCGCGAGCAGCGGCGGACGGTGCAGTCGGCGCTCGCACAGCTCGGGGCGAGCGAGCGCGAGGCGCTCGAGCTCGCCTACTACGGCGGCTTGTCGCAGTCCGAGATCGCCGAACGGCTCGG
>Ga0070741_10013394_pt1 | contig 14497 bp, 11 predicted proteins | sample Coa_R1_4_FD_66440 | JGI IMG/M metagenome (GOLD analysis project Ga0070741, IMG submission 66440) | Surface soil microbial communities from Centralia Pennsylvania, which are recovering from an underground coalmine fire - Coalmine... | ecosystem: Environmental > Terrestrial > Soil > Unclassified ...
CGCGCTGTATTGCTGCTCGAGAATGGGCCGCACCCTTGCCGGGTCCCGGCCGAGAGCCCGGCAGCAGAAAACGAAGCTGAATTGCATCTCATCAGAAGACCGCATCCAGGCAAGGGCGTCCTCTTTCTTCAGCCGCGACTGCCCGCGGAGGTCTTCGATAGCGCGAATCAGGATGGCGGCGGCGAGCCTGCGGACGGCCTCATCTACACTGTAGTCGGCCTTCATACAGAAACCATCCTGACACAAAATGTTTTAAACATATAGATCAGATTTTTCCGAGGCTCCGGCCCAAAGCGGGCGCTCACCGGGCGCGAAAGGCAGGGCTTCAAAGTATTGCTAGTATACAAGCAGCGCCATCTCACCTCAACCCGCGCCGCGGTTTCAATCGACGCCGCAAGGACTCCGAAAAAATGCCGAAACCCGCAATGCCCGGCCGGCGCCGCCTCGCCGGGCGCCGATTCTGCCCGGTCAAAAAAGGGACCTAAACCGCTCGTTTCAGCCGGCCCAGAGTTGTTTGCGGCTAACAATCGCCCCCGGGGCGTTGACAGGGGCCATCTTCTCCGCTATACTCCGGCCGGCAAAGCATTCACGTCGCCGATACACTCTGTTCCGGCGGAATTGATTTTCCCCGCAAGAACGGGACGTTTTCTCGGTTTACAACCAGGAGGTTTTCACCATGAAAAAGTTGGTAGTTGGGGCTGTATTTGTGTTGGCGGCCCTTTGCTGGGGCCAGGAACCAAAATCCAAGGCGCCGGAGCAGGGTTATGTGCCAGAGGCGTGGTTCCCACACCAGGGCAGCTTGTTGAAGTACCGCGTGGCCATCCGCTTCGGCGAGGAGCCCGACACAATGCCGGAGGGGTATAAGTTCGGCCGCGTTTCTGCCGTTACAACGGACTCCCACGGGGATGTCTACGTGTTCCACCGGGGAAAGCATGCTCCTGCTGTGGTTATCTTCACCGCAGACGGCAAGTATAAGGGATCGTGGGGCCAGAACTTCTTTGGCAACCCCCACGGAATCCGCGCGGACAAGGATGACAATATCTGGTGCGTGGACAACGGCAACCAGCAGGTTTACAAGTTCACGAAAGATGGCAAGTTGTTGCAAACCTGGGGCATCAAGGGACAGGCAGGAACCGACGACAAAACTTTCAACCGGCCGACGGATATCGCCTGGGACCGCAAAACCGGCGACTACTACATCTCCGACGGCTACGGCAACTCGCGCGTGGTGAAGTTTGATAAGAATGGCAAGTTCCTGAAGACTTGGGGCACGCCCGGAACAGCTCCGGGCCAGTTCCATACCGTGCACACGGTAGCCACCGACTCGCAGGGCCGCGTTTACGTTAGCGACCGGGAAAATAACCGGATCCAGATCTTTACGTCCAACGGCGAATTTCTCAAGCAGTGGACCCATCTCGGCGCTACGCAGGGCATGTACATCACTTCCAAAGATGAAATGTGGGTGCTGACCCACCGGAACAATGTTGAGAACATCACCTACGATACGCTGGCAGGCCAATTGATGAAAATTGACCTCGAAACAGGAAAAGTGCTGGGAGCCATGGAGAGCCCAGGCCACCACATCACCGTCAAAGAATCGACGGGCGAGATTTTCGTGGGGAGCCTGACAGGAAATTGTTTCCGGTGGTATCCCGGCTGGATGGATCGCCGAGCGGCGGCCAATGCGGAAAAGAACGGCCCGCCGGCGACCGGCAAGAGGCGCAAGAGCAACTGATTCGTACCCCAGCGAAATGCGCTTTTTGAGGGAGGCGCGCAAAAACTCGCTTCCCTCGAACTGAAAATTATACTCTTCAGCGCCCGAGGAGCCGTCCAGAGAGGGATCTGCCCCAACTATTGAGGATATGACCTTGCTCCGAGTGGCAGACTCGGGCACGAACAGCGCCGGTAGAACCGCGTGGAAGCCGAATCAACGGGCAGTCTGAGAAAAGCCGGCGGGGCGGGAAAACGTCAAACCATATAGGATCCGCAGTCAGACTTGTTTCATTCCACCAAGCCCCGTCCAGAATCTGAGAGATGCCGAGGACAAACAGAGAAGAAAAAAGGGCCGAGCGGCAGCGCGGCCCGGCCCTTCTGTTGCGCAGATTGTTTCTTACGCCTTGTTCAGCGGAATCTGTTTCCCATCGCCGCAAATTTGCGGGATGAGCTCGCCGTACACATCGGTCAGCCTCATATTGCGGCCGTTGAAGAAGAACGTCAGCCGCTTGTGGTCGAGACCGAGCAGATACAGCAGCGAAGCGTGCAGATCGTGGTTCGTGATCACTTGATCGCGCGCCTGGTAGCCAAAGTCGTCGGTCGCGCCGATGACCTGGCCGCCCTTGATCCCGCCGCCGGCCATCAAAATGAAGCCCGCACCGGGGTTGTGGTCGCGCCCCACACCGCGCTGGGAGATGGGCATGCGGCCAAACTCGGAGTGAATCACGACGACCGTCTCGTCCAGCAGCCCGCGCTGTTTCAGGTCGGTGATCAGGCCCTTGATCGGCAGATCCACCTCAGGAGCGTGCATACCGTGGTTCTTCACGATGCTCTCGTGGGCGTCCCACGTATCCACGTTCTGAATTACGATCGAGCCGTTGTACAGTTGGACGAAGCGTACGCCGCGTTCGATCAGCCGCCGGGCCATCAGAGCCTGCTTGCCGAACGGAGCGGTGATCTTGTCATCCAACCCGTACAGTTTCTTCGTGGCGTCGCTTTCCTTAGTAATATCGACTGCCTCGGGAGCACAAGCTTGCATCCGGTAGGCCAGCTCGTAGGAGGCGATGCGGGCCGCCAGTTCCGTGCTGCCCGGATTCTTCTCTGCATGATTCTGGTTCAGCCAGGTCAGATGGTCGAGGCGCGCCTTCTCCTCTTCCGGAGTCAAGTACTTGGAAGGCGGCTCCAGGTCGAGGATGGGATCGCCCTCAGATCGGAATACTGTACCCTGATAAGCCGCTGGCAGGAACCCCGCGCTCCAATTGGACGGGCCGCTGAAGGGTCCCCCCCGTTTATCGTAAATGACCACAAACGCGGGCAAATTCTGATTTTCGCTGCCCAAGCCGTAGGTCACCCACGAACCAACGCTGGGAAAGCCCATCAGAATGGATCCGGTGTTCCACTCGTAGTGAGATAGCACGTGGTCGCTCGACTTGCCCGTAGCGGAGCGAATCAGGGCGAACTCGTCGATGATGCTGCCGATGTTGGGGAACAGGTCAGAAACCTCGATCCCGGACTGCCCGTACTTTTTGAACTTGTACGGGCTTTTCATCAACGGTCCCGGATAGCCCTGGCGCACCCGGATCTCGCCGAACCCGGTCAGCGGCTGCCCGTGGTATTTCTCGAGCATCGGCTTCGGGTCGAACGTGTCAACGTGGCTTACGCCGCCGCTGAGGAAGATCGAGATGACGGATTTCGCCCGGGGTTTGAAGTGGGGCGGTTTTGGCGTCATCGGCGAAGCGATTCCCGCCGAATTAGTGCATGCCTGCGGAACCCCTGTCGTAGGCTCAGCCGCAAGGAGCCCTTCCTGGTTGAGCAGGTATATTAATGCGAGGCCGCTAATACCGCCCCCGGCGTCGAACAGGAAATCCCGCCGGGAGACGAATCGCCTCTTCTTACTGGCGCGGTTTGCGCAAAGCTCAGTCATGTCACCCCCCGCTAATTGATATAGACGAATTCGTCTAGGTTAAGAATAACGTCGCACAAATCCGTCAGAGCCGCCATCTCCACCGACGGCGCACTGCCGGATTCATCCTTAGCCACGCCCTTCGAGGTGTGGTACTCACGCTGTTTCTGCAAGAACTTCAAATTGCCTTCTAACTCCGACTTGGTCGGATCGCGGCTCAAAGCAATACGATAAGCAGCCTTAATCTGGGCCGCGTCGTCATCCCCAGCCATCTTCTGCACCCGTTCGGCGAAATACTTCGCCTGGAGCAGAACAAACTCATTGTTCATCAACGTCAAAGCCTGAGTAGGCACCGTCGTTACGCTGCGGGCCTCGCAGGTGACGTTGACGTCCGGCTGATCGAGGACATCGAACATCGGGTACTTCATGCCTCGCTTCCAGTAGGAGTAAATACTCCGCCGCCAAGTCGAGGGCTCTTCTTTTGTGAGCACCCACTTGCCCTGCCGGAATCCTTCGCGAACACTCTTCGGGATCGACGGGAAGAACGGCTCGCCACCCGCTTGGAGGTTGAGTTGTCCGCTCGCCGACAGGATGATGTCGCGAATGATGTCCCCCTCCAGTCTGGTCAGAGGATACCGCCACAGGTACGTGTCGGTTGGATCCTTCCGCAGACTGGTTTCATCGTAAAATTCAGAGGTCATCTGGTACGCCTGCGAGGTCATGATCAGGCGGTGCATCTTCTTGATGCTCCAGCCCTGGCGCACAAACTCAGTCGCCAGCCAGTCGAGCAATTGAGGATTCGAGGGCGGGCTGCCCAGCTTTCCGTAGTTGCTTGGAGTGCTTACGATTCCCTTACCAAAGTGGTGCTGCCAGATCCGGTTCACCATGACCCGGGCGGTCAGCGGGTTCTTCTCGGATGCGATCCACTCCGCCAGAGCGCGGCGGCGCCCGCTGGTCGGCCGTCCGTCAGCCGGCTTGATGGAAACCGGCGGCGGATCGCTGGGATCGACCAGAACCTTGATGAAGCCGGGCTCTACAACCGGAGCCTTGTCATCGTCGTCAGGCACTTGGCCGTTTGCTCCGAAATGCACAGCCGGAGGCTCATACTTATCCCCAGGATCCGGAACGTACTTGCCCGTACCCCAGTTGGGCCGGTTGCCTTTGCCCGGCAGCGGCTCATCCCCAGGACCGTCGGGCGTGAAGCGATAGTCGCCGTCGCGGATGCCCTGAGCAATCGGGATCGGAGGCGGCATCTGTTTCTCGAGTTCCTTGATTTTGTCGAGCAGCACCTGACGCTTGGCGTTGTCCTCGTCGCTCACCTTCATCAGACGCATGCGATAGCCGCCGCCGTTGAAGGCGGCAGCAGCCGCCAAGTCAGGATCTTCCAGCCCGTGCAGGAACTGGGCGGCAATCAGCTTCTGGCCCGGCGTGCGCTGCTCGTCGGGAGTCCGCACCGCAACCTGAATATCCTCGGGGAACTTCTTCAGGTTCTCTTCAAACTGCTTTTGTTTATAGGGAAACTCGATTTTCGCGATCTGCACGCGAAGGGGAGTGATCTGGTCCTGAATCTCCTTGACCTTCTGCTGGTACGCGGCGGCCTGCTCCGGGGGCACCAGCGGGAAGTCCCAGTTCACAAAGCCGAACATCATTCCCATCATCCGGTAATAGTCCATCCGGCCGATGGGATCAAACTTGTGATCGTGGCACCGGGCGCAGTTCACCGTGAGACCCAGGAAGCCGCGCGAGGTGGTCCCGATCATGTCATCCAGATACTCGTAGCGGTAGTACGGATTGTCCTTCTCGCGGAAGCGCACGCGAGGGCCGATCCGGTTGAACGTCGTCGCGATCACGCTGTCGTAGGTCGGGTGATCGATCTCGTCTCCCGCAAGCTGTTCAATGATGAACTCGTTGTACGGCTTGTCCTCGTTGAACGCCTTGATCAAGTAATCGCGATACCGCCACGCGGTTTCGAAGTCTCTGTCGTGCTCGTAGCCGGAACTGTCGGCGTAGCGGGCCACATCCATCCAATGCCGCGCGTACCGCTCGCCGTAGTGCTCGGAAGCCAGCAGCCTGTCAATTACCTTCTCCCAGGCCTGGGGGGACTTGTCGTTCACAAACGCGTCCACCTCTTCCGGCGTCGGCAGCAAGCCGATCAGGTCGAGATAAGCCCGGCGAATCAGAGTCCGGCGGTCGGCCGGCGGCGCCGGAGTGAGGCCCTTGGCGTCCAATGCCGTCTTCAAAAACGCATCGATCGGATTCGCGCTCCAGCGCGGATCGCTAACCTGGGGAACCGGGGGCCGCACAGGCCGCTTGAACGCCCACCACTGCCGGTCGGCATCGGTGACGACGCGATCCAAGTTGACTGGCTTTTTCGGCATCGTGTTGAACAACGCCACCATGTCAACGCTCTTGTCCCATTCGGCTCCGCTGTCAATCCACTGCTTGATGATCTCCGCCTCTTTCGCCGTGAGCGGCGTGCCGTTGTACGGCATCGAGGGCGCTTCCTTCTGCGTCACCCGCCGGTACAAGTGGCTGCTGGCGGCATCGCCCGGGATAATCACCGGACCATGCATGCCCCCCTTCCTGGCGCCTTCCGGAGTCCGCAGGTCCAGGTTGGCCGACAGGGTCGATGACCCGTGGCACTGCATACATTGAGCGAGAATGGGTGCGACATCATGGGAGAAAGAAATTTTCGCCGCCTGAGCCGCTGCCACTGCCGGTATCAACACTACAAGGCCCGGCAGAACCAAAGACGACATCTTCCACTTTGTGATTGACAGTGCGCGCTTCATTCAGGGCCTCCGATATACACCTTCACCCTATGCCGGATTCTACGCTCGCCCAAAATCGTTGTCAAGTTATTATTTTTCCAGCACTTAAAAAAAATTTTCTCCACATTTTCTTGACAACTTTCCACAGACCGCTCCGTTCTTTATCATACACTTGCCGAGCTGGCTTCTCGCGTGCGTTTCGCCCAACCGGGTACCCGTCAGCGGAGCGGTTTCGCACCCTTTCGGAGTGGCTATCGGCTCCTGTTCCGGCATGCCAGGAAGGGCCCGGAGGGCGCTCCGTATGGCAGCCTCAAGAGCGTTTTGGTACCAATAGAATGTGCGCATCCGCGATCTTCTGGGAAACGGCCCCACCTTTTCGTTCGAGTTTTTTCCGCCCAAAACGCCGGAGGCCGCCGAGCAACTCGAGCGCACCATCGCGGATCTTCGGGAACTCAAACCGAGCTTTGTTTCAGTGACTTACGGAGCAGGTGGATCCACTCGAGAAAAGACCATCGAGATTGTCACCCGCATCAAGCGGGATACGGGGATCGAGGCCATGGCCCATCTGACTTGCGCCGGATCCCCAAAGCAAGAGCTGCGCCTGGTTTTAGAGCGTATCGTCGATTCGGGGGTCGAAAACGTTCTGGCCCTTCGAGGAGATCCGCCCAAAGGGCAAACATCTTTCGTCCCTGCCGAAGGCGGATTCCGCTACGCCAGCGAACTGGTGGCTTTTATCCGCGAGCTTTATGGATCGCGGCTCTGCCTCGGCGGGGCCTGTTACCCCGAAAAGCACATCGAGTGCGCCAATCCGGCGGTCGATTTGATGAACCTGAAGCGCAAGATCGACTGCGGCCTCGATTTTGTGATCACCCAGCTATTCTTCGATAATCACCGCTATTTCGAATTTGTCGCGCGCGCGCGGGCCGCTGGAATAACGGTTCCTATCATCCCCGGCATCATGCCAATTACAAATGCATCGCAGATCGAGCGTTTTACACTCGCCTGCGGGGCCACCATTCCCTTCCCCCTGGCCGCCGAATTGGATCGTTGCCGGCACGATGTACAGGCCGTACTCCAGCTCGGCATCGCCCACGCCACTGCGCAGTGCATCGGCCTGCTGGAAGGCGGCGCTCCGGGGATCCATTTCTACACTCTGAATCGCAGCACCGCCACCCGCGAAGTTTTGACCGCGCTGCAATCCGCCGGCGTAGCCCAGCCGGACCCATCGGCATAGAAGACAAACCCAGCCTGTTTGCCGCGGCTTATCGGGTCACTGCCCCTCCTGGATTCAGGCTCGGGCTCGGCGATACGCCCAGCTTGCCGGCAAGATCCTCCGCCATGCGCATGTGATTCTGAAGCACCGGCAGGGTTTCCGCCGCATACGACTTCACCGATGGGTCGCTTCCCCGCGCGGCTTCGTCATCGAATTTGGCGATCGCTTCCTTATGTCCTTTCAGCATGCTCTCCACAAATTGTTTGTCGAAGTCAGAGCCGGAAAGCGAGGCGAGGCGGGACCTGAGGTCGGCATCTTCCGAGCTGATGCTCGCCGGCAAGCTCACGCCGTAAGAGGAGGCGAGCTGTTGCAATTGGTCATTGGCCTTCTGGTGGTCCTGCACCATTTCTCGAGCGAAATTTTTCACATCCTGACTCGAGGCTCTCTCCTCAGCCAACTGGCCTATCTCGATCTCTGCCATGTTCGCCCGGGCGGCCTCGGTGATGAACTGCTGATCCGCGGAACCAAGCCGACTTTGGCCGGCCCGCCGGTTGGTCTGAGCGTAGGAAATGCCGCTTACCGCCAGGAGTGTACAGATAAACCCCACCTGGAAGCTAGTCATTATGGTGAACCTCCAAGAAGATCACAGCACCCGCGTGTCCAACGGGATCGATCCCCCGCAAATTCCGGTGCGTTTCGTAAGGAGAAATGCACGGCGCCGCGCCGAACGTGCGTTGGAGAGCGCGCGCGGACCGCCGGAGATCCTCTCTTTCTCAAAGAGCTTGGGAAAGATCTGCGCAGTTCAGTGAGAACAGACTGGCGCCCGAGCCCTGGCGGCCGTCCGGTTTCCGCTGGAAATCCGTTTCACCAACTCCCCCGTTTTCTTTGAATCCCGCAGGCGGAGCGCCACATCGCTTTGCGAGATGATCCCGACGATTCGGCCGGAATCATCCAACACAGGGATCCTGCGGAGTTGCCGCCGCTCCATTACCTCCAGGGCCACCTGATAATGATCGTCGGGCGAGCAGCTTATTACCGGCTTAGACAGAACGTCACCGACTTTTGTGTTTGCCGGGTCGCGCTCTTCCGCAACAACCCGCAGCGCCAGGTCACGATCCGTCACGACGCCGATCAGCTTCTTCCGAACTGGATCCCCCACCACGGGCATTATGCCCACTTCGCACTGAAGCATGAGTTGCGCGGCTTTCCTGGCGCTATCGACATCCAGGCAGCACACTGGGTCCTTTGTCATCAAGTCGCGGCACTTGTCAGGAGTGACATTCTCAATCATCAGTTCCGATTCGCCGGCATCCTCATAGCCGGCTGCGCCGCGCTCGCCTTGACCCCAGCACGCCTGTTCTACCAAGGGGGCGTCTCCGGGCGGGTGAGGGCCGGACATAGGATACACTCCCGACCGCCCCACTTCATCTCTTCTGCCGGCGCCGCCGCCGGGCAAGCCGCTTTCCCGCTTCCTTTGCAGCTCAGGATCGTCTCTCTGTGCTGTCGGCATATAACACCTCCGGGCCCATCGCGAGGAATGGGCGCCGCCATGGATGAGTCCTCGAGCCGTCCTTACGTCCTCGCGGGTCCGTGGGACGGCCTGTGCGGTTGCAGGCCGATTGAATCCCTGCGCCAGAAACTATGCGGCTCGGGGCCTGGAAATTTCTTCCACGACCTCGCCGGTCTTCTCTTCCTCGTGCAAGCGCGTCGCAATATCGGCCTGGGCGATAATGCCGATGACGCGCCTGTCTGAATCAACGACGGGAATGCGGCGAATCTGGTGTCTGGCCATCGCGTCGAGCGCCTTTTCCACATCGTCGTCGGGACCGCAGGTTACAACATCCCGCGTCATGACATCTTTCAGCTTGGTTGATTTTGGGTCGCGTCCTTCAGCCACGATCTTGATCGCCAGATCCCGGTCCGTGATTACGCCCACCAGCTTCTTCGATTGCAGGCTCTCGACAATCGGTATGGATCCGACATCCTGGGCTTTCATGGCCTGCGCCGCTTTTGCGACGCTGTCGTCCGGCTCGCAGCAGGTCAGTTCCTTGGTCATTACATCTTTGCATTTCGTCATATGGTCCTCGCGAGACGCAGCCCGTCCCAGCAGGGTGCGAATCTCTTCGTCGGAAATTTCCGAAAAATCCTGATACCAGAGGCCGACGGCATGGAACGGCTCTGGAGTGAACGCACAGATCACCTCGACGGCTTCGGAGCGCAAGTCGTCGCAAACCGCAGGTGCCGCCACCGGGACCGCGACCACAATTTTGGCCGGCTCGCGCCGCCGCAGCGCCGCTACTGCGGCCCGCATGCTCGAGCCGGTCGCCAACCCGTCGTCTACGAGAATGGCCGTGCGGCCGCGCAGATCCAGCATCGGGCGCTCGTCGCGGTAGAGACGCTCCCGCTTCTCCAGCACCAGCCGCTCGCGGGAAGCCACGGCTTCCACCGTACTCATGGAAATACCGAGACCTTCCACGACTTCTGGATTCAGCACTTGGACGCCGCCGCTGGCGATGGCGCCCATAGCCAGCTCCTCTTGGCCGGGTAGTCCCAGTTTGCGCACCAGGAAGACATCCAAGGGAGCGTGTAGAGCCTGGGCTACCTCGAAACCCACGGGCACCCCTCCGCGAGGCAGCGCCAGCACAATCAGCCCCCGAACGCCGGAATAGTCAGAAAGCAGGCTTGCCAGCACCTGGCCGGCATGCGTGCGATCGCGAAATGGGGCCTTCATAGAGTGGCTACAACGCCGCCTCTAGTAAAACATTTTGAACCAGGCGGAGGCGGCCCGCAGTACGGAACCGAACCCCGCTCCCGAGCAGCGATCGATAGCGTGCAGGACTTCGAAGGTTCAGTCCGGCAAGAGGCGAACGGCTCCGCACGAGAGCGGCTGGCGCGCAGCATCAGCGCCGCTGCCGGGCGCCCTTTAGTATCATGGGAGCTTATGGCGGCCAGACAATCGGCTGCGCCGGCCGGGGTCGAAAAAATTGCGGAGATTCAGCGGGCGCTGTCTGTCGTGATCCGCGGCAAGCAAGAGGCTGTACGGCTGGCCGTTGTCTGCCTGCTGGCCCGGGGGCATCTGCTGATCGAGGATGTGCCCGGCGTGGGCAAAACCACCCTGGGCCATTCCCTGGCCCGCTGCCTTGCTTGCGCCTTTCACCGCATCCAGTTCACGAGCGATATGCTTCCAAGCGACGTGCTGGGTGTGACGATCTACAACACCCATACCGAAGAGTTCGAGTTCAAGCCCGGGCCTGTCTTCACGAACATCCTGCTCGCTGACGAAATCAACCGGACTACGCCCAAAACACAGTCGGCTCTGCTGGAAGCCATGAATGAGCAGCAGGTGACGGTGGAAGGCCGCACGTACCCGCTGCCCCGACCCTTCATGGTAATCGCCACGCAGAACCCGCTCGAGCATTACGGCACCTATCCTCTGCCGGAATCGCAACTCGACCGCTTTCTGATGAGAATGCAAATGGGTTATCCGGACGCCGCGAGCGAGCGTGAAATTCTGAACTCCAACGGGCAGCGCCCCGGTCCGGAGCAGATGCAGCCGGTGGCTTCGGCTGCCGACGTCACCGAATTGCAGCACCTTGCCCAGCGGGTTCGGGTGGACGATTCACTGACGGAATATATGATGGCCATCGTCGAGAAGACGCGTTCCAGCCAATATCTTGCGCTCGGCGTCAGCCCGCGCGGCTCCCTGGCGCTGCGTCATGCAGCCCAGGCTCTGGCGCTGGCCGAGGGCCGGGATTTCTGTCTTCCCGACGACTTCAAGCGGCTGGCCGTCCCGGTGTTCGCGCATCGCGTGGTTCTGAACAGCCGCTACGGATCCTCGCCCCGCAAATCCGAACAGGCCCAGCAGGTCCTTCAAGACATCCTGAGCAGCGTGGAAGTTCCTCTTTGAAGAGAAAATGAAAACCGCCATCATCGGCCTGCCGCAGGTCGGCAAGACTTCCTTATTCACCATCTTGACGGGCGTGGCCAGCGAAGCGCGCCTCGGCGCAACGGCAGTACGAATCGGCGTGGCCCGCGTGCCCGACCGGCGTCTCGAGGAGCTGGCCAAAATCTTTGAGCCCTCCAAAATCACACACGCTACGGTGGAGTACGTGGACGTGCCGGCGATTTCCAAGGAATCGCTGCGCGATCCGAACTATGTGGCGTCCCTCCGCGTGGCCGACGCTTTCGCTCACGTGCTGCGGCTGTTTGAAGACGCAACCATCCCGCACATCGAAGGTTCCCTCGACCCGGTCCGCGACTGGAAGAACGTGGAACTGGAGCTGATGCTGAGCGACCTGGTGGTGATCGAAAAACGCCTCGAGCGTTTGGAGAAAGATCGCAAAAAAATCAAGAGCGCCGAATTGGAGCATGAGGAAGCCCTGCTGCTCCAGTGCAAGCGGGCGCTCGAGGCGGAGCGGCCGCTACGGGATCTCGATCTCGACGCCGAATCAGCCAGGCGGATCCGCGGCTTCCAGTTCCTTTCCGAGAAGCCCATGTTGCTCGTGCTGAATCTCGGCGAGGCGCAGGCCCGGGAAATGCGCCCCATAGAAGAAGCTTACCGGCTCAATCTCCTGCCCGGGCATCGCAACCTTGAGGTCACTGCCGTCTGCGGCAAGCTGGAGGCTGAAATCGCCGAGCTCTCCGGCGAGGAAGCCCGCGAATATCTCGCCAGCTACGGTTTGAGTGAATCAGGGCTTGAGCGGCTGATTCATGCATCTTATTCGCTGCTCGGCTTGATGTCGTTTTTGACCGCAGGGGAAGACGAAGTGCGCGCCTGGACTATCCGCAAAAATTCGCCGGCCGTTCAGGCCGCGGGCGCCATTCACAGCGATTTCGAAAAGAAATTCATTCGCGCCGAGGTGATCAATTGGCGCGACCTGATCGATCTGGGCGGCTACGCGGGCGCGCGAGAGAGCGGCCGGCTGCGCTTGGAGGGCAAAGATTACGTCGTCCAGGACGGCGATGTGCTCGTCATCCGGCACGGGTGACGTCAGGCCGCTTTCTTGCCGTGAGCGCCCCGGTTGCGGGCCGCCTGCCGGGCTTGTCGCGAGAGCGCGGAGCGCGACGCCGCGGAGCGGCCTTCCCGTTTGAGCGCGGCAAGCCGGGCGCGCGATTTTTTCGGCGACGGCTTGGTTCTCTGGCCCGCCTGCCCTTTCTGATAATCGCGCTCCGCCTTCTTGCGGGTGGCTTCAGGGACGCGGCCGTTGGGGGGCCGCAGTTTTACTCCGGCGCGCCGCGCCTTCGAGAGTCCGATGGCGATCGCCTGCTTTGCCGAGCGGGCTCCGTGCTTGCCCTTCCGGATGTGCTCCATCTCTTCCCGCACAAACTCTCCGGCCTGCGTCGTGGGGGCTTTGCCTTCCCGCGCCTTTTGCCGCGCTTTCTTGACCGTTTTCTTTTCCGGCATAAATCTCCTTCACTGGCGCCTCTTTTCATTGTAGAGGCGCTCGTGCGGCAATACCGATGAAATCGCCTCGAAAGGCGGAGGCCGCTGTCCGCTTTTTTACAACATCAGATCGAGCTGGCGGCCGAGCCTTCCGACAAACATTTCACCGCCATAGGGCGCCCACAGGGCTGCGCGCCAGGCGGTGCGCACGAGCCGGCGAAGCGGCGGCGCCATCCCTGGCGGCGCTTGAATCCGGAGGGAGTCAAGAGGCTCGCAGATCAGATGCCTTGCTCTCCGCCCTAAAGAGCCGCCCCCCGCGTTTTCCGGCTCGTGCTTGGCGCATGACCTATGATAGTTCTCTATGTTGCCAGTGCTGTTGGGCTTGACCGCCGCGATCGGCGAGGTTTTCGGGGGTTTAATCATCGTGCGCCAGCACTGGGAGCGCCGGTATTTGCAGTATTTTATCGCTCTGGGCGCTGGATTTTTGCTCGGCGTTGTGTTCCTCGAGATGATTCCCGAGTCGCTCCACCTTGCCGGCGAAAAGGCGCTCTACTATGTGCTGATCGGCTACCTGCTGGTCCACATGGCCGAGCACACATTGAGCTCCCATTTCCACTTCGGCGAGGAGGTCCACGGCAGCGAGGTGGCCGGCGGGTTTCGCAGCTTCTCGGTGCTGGCAGGCCTGTTGATCCATGCTTTTTTCGACGGGATCGCAATTGCCAGCGGCTTCATTGTATCGACCAGCCTGGGACTAGTTTTGTTTGCTGCGATTTTCCTGCACAAGATCCCGGAAGGCTTCACGGTGGCGTCGGTGATGGTGGTAGGCGGCCAGGGACCGCGCGTCGCCCTGCTCTCAGCCGCGCTGCTTGGAGCTTCCACCGTGGCCGGCATCCTGGCGATGATGCTTTTCGCCGTGCATGTGGGCGTGGGGCTGCCCCTCGCCGCCGGCGTCTGTTTCTACGTAGCGGCCTCGGACTTGATCCCGGAAATCAACCAGCAGCCCGGCATCCGGCTGGCGCTGGTGGTGTTTGTAGGAGTGGGCCTGCTGGTGTGGCTGCACTATCTGCTGCTCGGTTGAAGCTTTGTATACTGGCTGCATGTCCCAATGGATTTTCACAGCTTTTTTCTGTATTGCAATTTTTTCTGCCTCGAGCAACGCCTGGGCTCAGGACAACCTCACGCTGGAACAGCGGGCCCGGCAGTACCTGCTCGACCTGCTCCGCATCGACACGTCGAGCCCGCCCGGCAACGAAACGCGGGCTGCCGAATACCTGAAGAAGACTACAGCCGCCTACGGCATCAGCGCCGAGCTGCTGGGCGGCGATCCCGGCCGCCTGAACTTCGTCGCGCGGCTGCGCGGCGACGGCAGCAAAGGCCGCCCTCTTCTGCTGATGGCGCACACCGACGTAGTGCCCGTGGACCGCAGCCAGTGGACCGTTGAGCCATTCGCCGGTTTGGTGCGCCACGGTTACATCTATGGACGCGGCGCCCAGGATGACAAATGCTTCCTCGCT